>Ga0180430_10005769_pt1 | contig 10210 bp, 10 predicted proteins | sample SS_ome_9_FD_132999 | JGI IMG/M metagenome (GOLD analysis project Ga0180430, IMG submission 132999) | Hypersaline lake sediment archaeal communities from the Salton Sea, California, USA - SS_1_S_2 metaG | ecosystem: Environmental > Aquatic > Non-marine Saline and Alkaline > Hypersaline >...
TTCTTCTTTACGGATTTGGGCTCAACCTCGGCGAGCTTCTTGCTTGGTTTTACTAAAGCACAGGCAGTCAAAAGCCCGGTTATCGGGTCCGCTGCAAACAGCGCTTTATCAAGCAGACTCTCGCGTACCGCACCCGTCATCTCGTTGTGTGCTTTTACAGCATGGATTAACTCGTCCGGCAAGTCATACTCGGAAAGCATTTCTGCGGAAACAAGTCCATGCTTGTTGAAATCATCCGAAGTTATCTCATAATCAACATCATGCAGTAAACCTGCAAGCCCCCAAAGCTCTTTGTCTTCACCGAATTTCTCGGCAAGCCCGACCATAACCGCCTCAACCGCTAATGAATGATAATAAAGATTATCCGCTTTTAAGTTTTCTCTAACAATCTTTAATGCATTTTCTCTGTCCATTATATTCTCCTATTTATTGTATTCTATTATCCATGTTTTTTGCTGAGCCTCTTTTGTATTTTTAAGTATGCGAAATCTATTATTCTATTCGGTATCCATCTGAAGGCGAATATTGCAACTTTTGCAAGTCTGCCCTTTGCATACCTCTGTCTCGGTCTTTTTGCTTTAATCGCTTTGGAAATCACGTTTGCTATAACCTCTGGTTTGCTTTGATACTTTTTATATCCGTTCATAGTGCCGCTTACAAGCTTTGAAAGTACACTATATGCCCCTTCGCTTGAATTGCTTTCGAGGTGACCTACCGTGTTTCCGGTAATCTCTGTCCTGATAAGTCCCGGCTCCACCACAACAACGTCTATACCGAATTGTCTCACTTCCACACGCAAGCAGTTCGAGAGCCCTTCAAGAGCATACTTCGAAGAGAAATACCATCCCGTCATCGGCGCATATATTCTGCCTGCAATCGACGAAACGTTGATAATCTTGCCGTATCCGTTCTCCCTCATATAAGGAAGGCAAAGGGAAATTAACCTTGCTGCACCGAATAGGTTCACATCGAATTCAGCTTTCGCTTTTTCCAATGGTACATCCTCAATCGCTCCGTGCATACCATAGCCCGCGTTGTTTACGAGTATATCTACTCTTTTTTGTTCTTTAATCATCCGATCGAATCCTGCGCTTACTGAAGCTTCATCAGTGATATCCATCTTTAAGACATGGATACCCATACTCTTAAGGTCCTGCATCTTCTCTTCTCTTCTCGCAGCAGCATAAACTATATATCCATCGGAAAGCAGTTTTTTCGCCGTCACTTTTCCGATCCCGGAGGATGCCCCTGTTACCAATGCAACTCTTTCCATACTTTCCTATCTCCTTTTATACGTCGCTACATATTCGAATTCTTTTTCCTTGATAAAATTCGACGCTTTGATTTTTTCGGTTTCGAATTTCCCTTTGATCCCTCTTTCCTTTGCCGCCAAATCAAAGTGGCACATTGCAATCCCCATATCCATCTTCTGTATATCATACCCGAGAGCATTACCATAGTTGTTGGACCGTTTAATATAGAATTCGAAATCACCTTCTTTATTCAACACAACCCTCCAAGGCTGTTTGTTGCTCGCCGACGGAGCAATTCTCACCATCTCCAAAGCCTCGAAGAATTCCGCCGCTTTCTTCTCAGCGAGCGCTTCCATCGTTTCGGCATCAAAAAACAGTTCCCCAAACGGCTTTCTTTTGTCCGACTTTGCAAAATATCTCATTACAAGTGAAATTGTAGAGGGGTTTTTTGCAGGATATCCTATCGGTGTGACAATCGGCAATATCTCATTTTTCTTTAGGCCTACCGCCTCAGAAAAAGCAGAGCGGCTGAAAGTCCCTCCCATCCAGCAAGTGCCGAACCCCAATTTTTTTGCGAAGAGTATAATCTGCTCAACAGCATAACCAAAATCGATAATGGAAGCATCTTTTTTAAGCACACATGCAATAAAAGTCTTTGCTCCTTTAATAATTCCATAGGAGCTTAAGTTCTTTGTGGTTTGGATTTTTTCATCATCGATATCGATAACCTCAAAGCGCATGTCTTCCCTATTTGGTCTTAACGCTTCCCTTCGGATAAAGCTCTCAACTTCACTTCTATGTTCTTCTGCGAGTCTTTTCTCTTCAAAAGTTCTGACAGAAGTTCTTAGCTTAATAGCTTCAATATTCGTCATGTCTTATTCCCACTTTCTGATTTCAATATCCATCTACAGCCCCGGCACCGCCAGAAAAGCGATTCCCAATGCGAGCAGGTTGTTTGCCGAGTGCATTATGATCGCCGGTATCAGCGAACCGCTTTTTTCATATACCAAAGCCAAGGCGATCCCTATCGGAAAAGCCATCAATATCTGTATCGGGATGCCATGAATGCCTGCGAAAATAAGTGCGCTTATTACAGCTGCACCCCAAATACTGAGTTTGTTTCTCATCCATTTATATATAAAGGCACGAAAGAACAATTCCTCGCCAATCGGAACCAATACACCCGCCAAAAATAGTATGATGATTTTTTGATGCATCTTTATACTTTCAAGAAAAAACAGCTCCTGCAGAGCATCTGCACCCTCTGCCATCTTAGGAAATGTAATGATTGCTATTCCCGCAATAATCATCCTCACGACAAGCAAGCCGAGTACCAGCAGTATCGCCCAAAGAATCCACCTCTTATCAAACTTAACAAATCCTAAATCCTTAAGACTTACTCTTTGTCTTATGGCTCCTACCACTCCAACACTTCCGAAGTTTGCAATGATATTTATAACAAATAGAAGAAACGTAGCTATAAAGGATACTTCACCCAAAAACAGGCCTACGACAGCAAGACTCAAGCCGAAATATAAAACAAGAAAAACGGCTATTATTATCCAGCCTGTTTTCCTCTCCCATTTAAATTCAATAGTTTCTATATTGTCAATTCCAATACCAGGTGTAATATCCGTCATATAGTTCCTCCGTAAAAATAAAATTTATATCTTATTAAATCAGCTCAATATTCAGCTCAATATTCAACATCTTCGCATCCTTCACATTCAAAGTCCACTTGAATCGTGACATGCTCAATTTCCAATTCTTCAGCGAGTTCTCTAATCTTCTTCTTCGCTTCAATAATCTGCTCTCTTGTGATATCATCACTAACTATGACATTTGTGCTGAGCAGGTTCTTTTCCCCGTCCAAAGTCCAGACATGCGTATGATATGCCGAAACTGCATCCGTTTTTTCTTCTATCCTTTTTTGAATTTCCTCTATGGAAAAATCCTTCGGCACCCCCTGCAAGAATACATTCAATATTTCCTTTAGGTTCTTAAAGACATTGTATAGAACATAAAAGGTTATCGCTACCGATAGGATCGGGTCGATAATCGGAATATCCACAAATTTCAAGACTATACTCGCAATAAGCACGACAACCCATCCCAAAACATCCTCAAGCAGATGCCAGGACACCACCCTCTCGTTCATAGAAGAGCCTTTTCTCAAGCGGAGCATCGCTATTCCGTTTATCACGATTCCGACAACAGCAAAAATCAACATCCCATCCGGATTCACTTCTTCCGGATTAAAAATCCTCGGTATGGTGTTTGAAAGTATCAAAACAGAGCCGCCGACAAGCACAACGCTCGATATCAAAGCACCGAGTAAAGAGAATCTCGCATATCCAAACGAAAACTTCTTATCCGGTCCTTTTTTCGACCTCTTTTCCAAATACCAAGCAACGCCGAGCGATAGGGAATCCCCAAGGTCGTGCAGCGCATCCGAAAGTATCGCCATGCTGTTCGTCCATATTCCGCCGACGATTTCAAGTATTGTGAAGCCAAAATTCAATAAAAATGCGACTTTAATATTGTCCTTACCGTTATGGCTGTGTATATGGCTGTGGCTATGCCCGTGGTCATGTTCATGACTGTGCTTTTTGCCCATATTCTGTCCGCCTCTTTTCTTCTCTATCTTCCAATAATTCGTATCATTTGTCAACTATGACGAAAAATTATCCACTCACATGATGAGATAAGCAATCATAGTATAAGTATAAAAAATTATGTGAGTTTTAATATGCCTTTTAATTATGATTCCTCAATTTCATCTGTCAAGAACAACACAAGTATGTTGTGGGAGAACGAATATCTAAGAAAATATATTCTCGATACAAGACCTCTTTCTAAACGTTCTTTGGAGAAAATGCTCTTCAGCTATGAGCTGGTGGCTTTTAAGCCGGATACCATAGAAGACGGAAATCACAACGGCGTTATGGTGCGTATGATAGACGGTTCTGTTAATCTTCATCTAAAAACAGAAAAATATGAGTTTTGCACTATTGGTGAACTGTTAGATTTCATTATTAATCTCGACACAGAAAAAAGCTTTTTACTTCAACAAGGAGTGAAATTATTAAAATATCACGAAAGACCTTTAAATATACATATCGATGTAAAAAAAGAATGTGAAGATTGGGCAGTATCCAAAATCAGTGCAAATATTTCACCAAAAAACGAGATGCCCACTGATGAAAATAGCAACGACCATGAAATTCCTCTTGATTCTCTTTTTGCTGATATAAGCGTAAGTGATAATGATTATCGGGAATTTAGAGGAAAAATATATGCGTTTGCACTTATCTGCGCTTATGAACTCGATAAAAAACTTGACGGATTACGAGAACTTATTTTCAGTATCGGCGTGGATGAGGATTTTACGCCTTATATCTTAAGATTGGATTCAAAATCTTAGAATCAAGGTTCCTGCCAATTAGAGGATAAAACATGGACTCTATATCATTTGTGAAGAGAGAGTTGTAGAAAACTATTCCAGCCCTACAGCTCTATAGGTTACACCTATCAATGCCTTTTGAATTGCTGAGTCAAAAATCCCATCCTTAACCGGGGTGATCTTTTCATTTTCCAAATATACTCCGCTTACTCCGTTAAGCTCTTCTGAAGTCGCTGCATATACGCTGGTCTTTGCGGCGTCCAAAGGCGGAATCGCCTTTTTTGCGGTTATCTTGTTCGCTATTTTCCAATACCATACATCGTTTGGAAAAATACCTGTCAAGCTGTGGCCGGGATTTACGGCGTTTACTGTTATCTTCGTTTTCTCTAAGCGCTTTGCAAGCTCAAAAGTATAATACATCAATGCTTGCTTTGACATGGCATATGCAGGAAAGTTATATTTACTGTTTAGATATTTCATATCGGGTTTTATTTTCCCTCCGTAATATGCTCCTGATGAAAGATTGATTATTCTCGCTTCACTATTGCTTTTTTTAAGAAGAGGTATTAGTTTTTCGATAAGCAAAACTGTCCCGAAATAGTTTATACCCATTGTCATCTCAAATCCGTCATTGGTAAACTTCTTTTTTCGCATAAACACACCTGCGTTGTTTATCAATATATCTATGTTTCTATATTTTTTCATCACTTCACCGACAAAATCATCGATGGATTCAAAGCTGGCTAAATCCAAATACAACAAGTCCGCTTTTGCTTTGCTTTCCTGCTCAAGTTCTCTTTTTGCCGCTTCGCCCTTTTCAAGGTTCCTGCATGCCATTATTATATGAGCTCCGAGCCTTGCAAGCTCTTTGGCCGTTTCTTTTCCGATACCCGTATTTGCTCCCGTAATTAGTATTCTTTTGCCCTTTATACTCATTCTCTCTTTGGTCATGTTTGCCCTTTCTCTTGGTTGCATTAGGTTATTTCAACACCACTCTAGCTCATTATATAATAGTCACAGCAAAAAACAAAGCATCCTATTAATGGACACTGAATTTAGGCGATTTTTAATTGACATTGAATACTCTATCCACTATAATATACTACGCTATGGTTAAATATTCGGAGAAGTACCCAAGTGGCTGAAGGGGCTCCCCTGCTAAGGGAGTAGAACCGGGTAACGGTTGCGAGGGTTCAAATCCCTCCTTCTCCGCCACGATTTAAGGCACAATTCTGTGCTATTGAACTGTAATAGATTGAGCGATTTTCGTTGATAACTGGTGATTATCAATAGTTGTGATTTTCGTTTGGTCTATTACTTTTTTAGAATAGTTTCGTTCTTTTGTATCAAAATCATCAAGCTCTCCAACGAATTTATATTTGATCTCAACTTGCTGACTCTTTGATCCGTCTGTGACAATTGTTTCTGATACAAAAATGGCTTCAATTAACTCTCTAACAATTGAATTGTTTAGTTCTTCCAGGAAAACATAGTTCTTTATTGTTTCTACAAACCCCTCAGCGTTATTCTGCTTTCTTTGAAGTTTTTTAATTTGTGAATTCAGAGTAAGCTTTCTCTTCCTCAAAGTTTCAAGTTCATTTTCATATCCAGCCACAAAGCGTTTGAATAGCTGTTCAGATACATTGCCTGCAAGCTTGTCTTCAAGCAACATTCTTATTAAGTTATCAATTCTTTCGCTCTGTTGCTGACACTTTTGAAGGCGTTTTTCATAGCTATCAATGCTTTTCGCATCTTCCATTTGTGTTGTTGCATAAATATACTTCAATAAACCGTCTTCATCTTTGATAGCTTTACGAGCATATCTGTTTATATCTTCTAGTACAATCTTCTCTAAATCTTCAGCATGGATACTATGATTTGAACATGAACCCTTACCGCTGTTGGCATATGTACGACATCGATAGATATCGTAAGTTTTCGTTGCACATTTTTTTGTTGTGAACGTCATTCTGGCGCCACAATCTGCACACCTGATAACACCTGAGAAAGTGCTTACTTGGTTGGAACTTGTTTTCCTAATAACTTTTCCATTGCTAATTCTGTTTTGGACTTTATTCCAGAGATCTTGATTGATAATTTCTTTATGAGTGTTTTTGACAATTATCCAGTTTTCCTGCGGGATAACTTCTCGATATTTCATTTTGAATGACGTGTTTCGTCGCTTCCCTTGTGCCATATGCCCGATATAAACAATGTTTTTAAGCATAGTCATAATCGTTGCACTTCCCCATTGTTTGCTACAAGCACTAAATGGGTAAGGTTTTTTTATTCTCTCGTAATAATAAACGCTTGGGGTTAGCACCTGCTTGTCATTTAAAATGGTTGCAATATTTCTTGCGCTTTCACCTATAGAATACAAAGTGAAAATTTCGGTCACAATTGCTGCAGCTTCTTCATCAATAATAAGCTGATTTCTATCATCTGGTGCTTTTTTGTATCCAAAAGGTGGCTGGCTCCCAAGGAATTTTCCTTGCTTCGCTTTTGAGTTTTTTACTGCCCTCACCTTTCTGGATATATCCTTTGCATAGTGTTCATTAACAATATTTAGAAACCCAGCTATATCGTTCTCCTTATCCGTATCAATGTTTTCTGTGACCGCTATATATCTTACTTTGTGTTGTGGAAAGAAAAAATCTGTATATTCACCAACTCTTACATAGTTCCTCCCAAGTCTTGAGAGGTCTTTAGTTATAACAAGATTAATTCTTCCATTTTTGATATCATCAATCATACGCTGAAAACCAGGCCGGTCGAAGTTCGTACCGGAGTAACCGTCATCAGAATAAACCTGTTCGATACTCCAGCCTTTTTCCTTTACGTAATCAATCAACATATCTCTTTGGTTGCCAATACTCATACTTTCTGACTGCGCATTGTTGTCATCTCTGGATAGTCTTAAATAAACTCCTACTTTATAACTGTCTGTTGTCATAGTTTCCTCCATAACTATTGACCATATATTGCAGTTATTGGTTGGTATAGCACAATGCTATTATACCCAAATTGCAACATTTAGTCCATGAATCAACTATTTAACTTCAATGAAATAACTCCGGCAATTATGTTTTCAAATCTCTGTTTTCCAACATAAATGCTTCTTATCCTAAATGTTTTTTTATTAATAATACAGATACTTTCGATCGCGCTTATTTTCTTCTGCTGCATATCATAATCCTTGCTTTTTTCGTGCATCCCCTCTACTCCTAAAAACATATTTATTAGTAGGTATCCGCCAGATTTCGACGGATACCCATAATATCTGTTTCTCCACTCTTTTCAACTGCCTGTGGTTAAAGGCACCATAGCTCACGCTTTTGCATGGCTCCGCCAATTTTCATCGTATTGCCGGCCCAACGTCTGGGAAGTATCATTATCTCTCATACATATGTCATGGCGCCCTGAAGTACCTCTTCAGATTATTGCTCCTGATGCCCTCTTGCCAAGTAGACTGATAGCCGCTCAATCCAAGATATGTATGGAACGTGTTGAAAGACGCTATTTTGTTTTCAATGTTCGTGTAGTCTCAAAAAAAGCCCTACACTATACAGCCTTGGGAGAGGGCATTTGGCGGGGTTTAAATTGAATTATTCATAATTTCTTAACATTTTCACCACCTTTTTTACCGAATCACGAACAGTATCTTTGTTTTTTCGTTCCTGTTTCGCAATCGCATGGTAACTCATACCATAAAAGAAATGCTTGATAAATCGTTGCCGCTGAAGTTCAGTGCAATGAATTAGCACCTCAAATACGATACTTAGTAAATTGCCGGCCGATAGCTCATAAATCTTACTTGATTGATTGTACTTAGATACAAACTCAATGCCCATTGATTTCAAACAATCATATGACGTATTCTTTCTGTAATAGCTCCGGTTTTTATTAATCCAGTTATTATCTTGCATTTTTAATTCATCCAAAAAACTATCTGCAATTACAATGTTCTTCTCCTCCCATTGTTTTAGCCTGTTGAAAAGCTCATCCGATATCTTTACTTTTGATCCATTAGATAAATAGCCTAATCTGTATTTCATTGATTTCTCCTTTTGGTTATAAGATTTTCGTTAAAGTAATATCTATTATTTGGAGGAGAACGACACCGAATGGAATTTTGAGTATAAAAAAAGAAGCTGCCATTATTTACTGCCGCCTTCTTCAAGCAAATAGGTGTCATAATACCTACTTGATCTTTTGAACGGTCACCAAATCAGGCAACTTTCATTTTTTAAATTAACTATCGTCTTCCAACCAGATGATTTTAGACAAGATGATCTACCTACAACATCTTTTCCCCTAATTGCTACAAAGGCCTAGTAAGTAATGTCATTTAGCAATATTTTACACTAACCCTGTCTAATTGTCATTTAGTTCTCTTTATCCCATATATATTCAATCATCACTTTTTCAATCTGCAATAAAGAATAACCCGCTGAGGTGCTGGACCTAGAAAATCGAAGGGATAACAGGTAACGATGGCAAGGCTGGGCGTGCCCGTCACAGGGAAAGTGAGAGGACTTGCGTTTTCGTTAATCACAATGTCTGTAACCTGATAGCGACAGTCAGTACCGTTTTTCTGAATAGTAAAGATATCTCCGATCTTTGCATACTTCAATATTTTGAGATCCCTATCCCGATGCCCCATCAAGACGCAAAGACCTGCTTCGCCAGGATTCGCAGAGAAAGGCAAATGCCCGATGTGTTTATCCAGTGTATTTTCCTCCACGTCCGGGTAGATATCAAAGGTTTTAGTTTTTCTGCCCCTCTGAATGGTAATCGTGGCATAAGCTGCTTGTGTCGTGATTTCTTCGCTGGATGATAGAGAAGGGGATATGTCGATTGAAGGAATTGGGCTTGGGGTAGGAGAGCTGATCATTTCCTCATAGACTGAATTCAAGGATGGTGTGATGACGATGTCTTTTCTGATGAACGATTTAAGCAATAGAATCAGTCCGGTGGATAGAAAAAGGAAGATTAGTATAAGAAAAATGATCTGTTTTCGCGTCACTCATTCACCTCATTTCACATGCGGGCGGCCGTAGCAGACCTGATTGGCGGATGCGAAGATAGGACGGTAAACCACCATGCCTCTGGAATAGGAGGCGTCGATGACCATGCCGTTGCCCGCGTAGATTCCCACATGCGTGATGTTCATAAACCGCCCGTTGGTATTAAAGGACCAGAAAATAAGATCGCCTGGCTGCAGATCGGACTTGGCGACGGTGAGACGATTATTGACGCAGTACTTCGCCTGTGCCGCGGCGGTGGGCGCGGTGAAGCTGGTGACGCCCGCCTGCTGGTAACACCACCTAGCTAGATAGGAGCAGTCCACATAACTTCCCTGTCCGCGTAAGGCTTGTGAGTACGGATCGCCCAAACGGGATGCCGCGTATTTGACAATCTCACCCCCGAGTGTACCTGCAGGCAAATCGTTAATTAAGTTCTGGAGTTGCTCGGGCGTTAGACCGATATAGGTATCCATACCGCAGAGTTCCATAAACATGGGATAGTATTCTGCCGACATCAGTTCATCCAA
>Ga0180430_10005770_pt1 | contig 10209 bp, 7 predicted proteins | sample SS_ome_9_FD_132999 | JGI IMG/M metagenome (GOLD analysis project Ga0180430, IMG submission 132999) | Hypersaline lake sediment archaeal communities from the Salton Sea, California, USA - SS_1_S_2 metaG | ecosystem: Environmental > Aquatic > Non-marine Saline and Alkaline > Hypersaline > Sediment...
CAGGAGCCTGACCTCGGGGCCAGCCTGTTTCAGTTGGCGCCGCGCGTCATGATCAGCTGGCAGGATCTCGATCGCACCGCCCTGCTGGGGCCGGCAAGTCGCGCGAAGTACCGGCTGCTGCTCGCCGGTGAGCGTGCCCAGATAGCCGGCTTCGGCGAATGGATCAGGGATCGCCTGCCCTCGGGAGCCCAGTTGCTCGAGGTGGGAACGGGCCGACCGGAACTGAGCAGCGCGATCGAACGGGGCCAGCGTTTCCTCAAGCTCGCGGCCCTGTGCGCGAGTCTGCTCGCCGGTGTCGCCATCATGCTGGCGACACGACGCTTTGTGGCCCTCCTGCTCGACGAAGTGGCCATTCTGCGCACCCTGGGTATGACCTCGGGACAGGTACTCTGGCGCTACCTGCGGCAATTGATCGCGGTGACCCTGTTTGCCTCCGTTCTGGGGGTGCTGCTCGGTTACCTGGTGCAGGTGTTGCTGGTAATGGCTTTAGGTGATTTGCTCGGTGGCAGCCTGCCTGCGCCGGGCTGGAGGCCGGTTCCGGTCGCGTTGCTGCACGCCCTGGTGCTGGTGCTGGGTTTTGCCCTACCGTCGCTGCTGGCAGTCCGGCACGTGCCGCCACTGCGCGTGCTGCGGCGCGAGCTCGGTCCCATGGGCATTTCCTACGGGCTGAGCGCCCTGTTGGCTATCGGTGCCTATACCCTGCTGGTCTTCTGGCAGGTGCAGGATGTGCGGCTGGCGACCGCGATGAGCCTGGGCATGGTTGGTGTCCTGTTGGTGTTTGCTGCGGTGGCGTTCGTTCTCATGCGTATCTTGCAGCCGCTCCGGCAGCGTGGTGGCATGGCCGTGGGGCTTGCAGCCCTGTCGCGTGAGCCGGGCCTGACCTTGTTGCAGCTGGCGGGTTTCGGTCTCGGGCTCACGTTGCTGTTGCTACTGACGCTGGTGCGGGTGGATATCCTGGAGACCTGGGAGACGACTTTGCCGCAGGATGCGCCCAATCATTTTCTCATCAATATTCAGCCGCACGAGGCGGAACCGTTGCGGGAGTTGCTGCTGGCTGGCGGCGTGGAAAGCTCGGGTTTCTATCCGACCACGCGCGGACGCCTGCAGTACGTCAACGAACAGCGGATCGATCCGCAGGCCTATTCCTCGCCCAGGGCCCGCCGCCTGGCAGCCCGGGAGTTCAGTCTGGGATTCGGTCAGCCCATTCAGGTGGATAACCGAATCGTGCAGGGGCGTTGGTTTCGCCCCGACGAGGCAGCTTTTTCCGTCGAGCAGGGGCTGGCTGAACAGCTGGATATCAAGCTCGGCGACCGCCTGGTTTTCGATGTTGCCGGGCAGACCCTCAGTGCACCGGTCACCAGCCTGCGCAGCGTCGCCTGGGATTCGTTCAACGTGAATTTCTTTGTGCAGGGCAGTCCTGCATTGCTGCAAGGGCTGCCGCATGCGGTGCTCACCAGTATTTATCTCCCGGATGACAACCACCCGGTATTGCAGCAGGTGGCACGGACCTACCCGGCGGTTTCGGTGATCAGCATCGGCGCCCTGCTCGACAAGGTGCGCAATATCATTGCGCGCGGCGCCCTGGCTATCGAAGGGGTCTTTTTGTTCACCCTGGTGGCTGCTGCGCTGGTCAGCCTGGCGGCGATCCAGATCAGCCGTGATCAGCGCGAAAGGGAAATTGCATTGTTGCGTACTTTCGGTGCGTCACGCCGCCGTGTCCTGCGCCTGGTGCTGAGTGAGTTCGTTGCCCTCGGCCTGGTTGCCGGCGTGCTGGCCGCGTTGCTCGCAAACGTATTGAGCGTGCTGCTGGCGCAGCGTCTGTTCGAACTGGATGCCAGTTTCAACCTGCCCTTGTGGCTTGCGGGAACCCTGGTTGGTATGGCACTGGTCGGCCTGCTCGGTTTCTTTGCCAGCCGCCCGATTCTGAAGACCCCTCCCATGCAGCTGCTGCGCTGATACGGCGGAGGCATGCTAGCCTCGCGGTAATCACCGCTGGAGTTGTCCGTGTCCGCTGCCCCTGAATATCCGCCCCGTCGTTGCCGCGTGCTCTCGGGTTCGCGTGCCTGGGCGCTGGCGCGTTTGGCTGCGCCACTGCAACAGTTCCCCGACGATGATCTGCTCTGGGTCGGAGAGGAGGCCCCGGAGCCAGTGTCTGCCGTAACGCCACGGCAGGTGCGGCGTTGCCTGGGCCGTGAATGCGGCCTGCTGGTATTCGATGCGCATGCCGGTTTCCTGGTCGATGCCTTCGCGGCCGCGCTGGGAACCCTGCGAGGCGGCGGCGAGCTGGTGTTGTTGATGCCGCAATGGTTGACCTGGGCGCAAAGCGATCCGGCCCGCGAGAGCATGGCGTCCTATCCGCTGACGCAAAACGATGTCGGCGGCGCCTTCATTGCGCGCCTGCAAGGTTTATTTGAGCAGGCGGACTGTGTGGTGATAGAGGCCGAGGGCCAAAGCGCGCCGCCGTTTTCCATTCCCCGACTGGCATCACCTCCCTCCGGCTTTTCCCTCAACGATGAGCAGCAGGCGGTGGTGGTGGCCGTTGATCGGGTGGCCAACGGGCATGCCAGGCGGCCGCTGGTGCTGACCGCGGACCGCGGACGCGGAAAAAGCACGGCACTGGGCGTCGCCTTGGCGAGGCAGTTGCAGGCGCATCACAAGCGCGTGGTTTTGTTGGCGCCCGCTACGGAATCGGTACAGGCAGTCTTCGAGGCGCTGCAGCGTGACTTGCCCGAGGGGAAGATGCACGAGGCATGTTTCACCTGGCAGCAGGGACAGGTGCAGTACCGCTCGGCAGACGAGCAGGTGTTGACGCCCCAGCCTTGTGACCTGTTGGTGGTCGATGAGGCGGCCGCCATCGCGTTGCCGTTGTTGGAAGCGCTCCTTGTCAGTCACAATCGCGTGGTGTTCAGTTCCACGGTGCATGGCTACGAGGGGAGTGGCCGTGGGTTCGCCTTGCGTTTTTCGCGGATCCTCGATCGCCTGTGCCCGCAATGGAAGGCGCTATCACTGAGCCGGCCCGTCAGGTGGGCGCAGGGCGATCCCTTGGAAACCCTGGCCAACCAGGCCCTGTTGCTGGAGGCCGAGTTGGAAGTGCCGACAGGCAACCGGGAGGTTGATTTCGAGTGGACGAGCCAGCAGGCCCTGGCGGCCGATGAAAGCCTCCTGCGCAGTGTTTTTGCGCTGCTGATCAGTGCGCATTACCAGACACGCCCCTCTGACCTGCGCCAGCTGATGGATGCGCCGCGATTGCATATTCTGCTGGCGAAACACAACAGTACGGTGGTGGGCGTGGCCTTGATGGTGGAAGAGGGTGGATTCGATGTGTCGCTGGCCGAGCGCGTGTGCGCTGGCGAACGTCGTCCCCGTGGCCATATGCTGGTGCAGTCATTGGCGTCGCACGCCGGCCTCTGCGATGCACCGACTTTGCGACTGCTGCGGGTGATGCGCATTGCGGTTGCCGAGGGTTGGCGCGGGCAGGGCATCGGGACCGGGCTTTTGGAGCGTGCCGTCGCCCGGGCGCGGGCACAGGCTTTTGACTTGTTTGGCACCACCTTCGGCGTGGATGCGCAACTGTTGCGATTCTGGCGCCGTGCCGGCCTGGCGGCGCTTCGACTCGGGCATCGGCGTGACGCGGCCAGCGGTGCCCATTCTGTCCAGATGTGCCTCGGTTTAAGTGATGAGGGTGAACGACTGGTGAAGACCGGCGCTGCGCGTTTTCAACAACAGTTTCCCTGGCGCCTGGCCCGGACATTCCGGGCCCTGCCGGCCGATGTGGTGATGGCATTGATGCGCGGGCGCGATTGCAGTGATCTGGACCTGACGCCTGCAGACCTTGCCGATATTGAGGCCTTTGCTTTTGCGCATCGGGGTTTCGAGGATTCACTGCCGGCACTGTGGCGATGGCTCTGCCGTGAATTGGCCGATCATGGCGCCGATCTGTCGGCAGACCGGGAGGTCTCCCAGCTGATCGCGGTCGTATTGCAGAACAGGGCACTGGATGAAGGAAGATACGGGGCACAAGGGGCGGGAAAGGGGGGCGCGCAAAAAGCCCTGCGCTTGGTGGTGGCAAAGCGCCTTCGCCACGGTTGACCGGCCTGCATTTCTGGGCCAAATTGGCGCGACAACAATACATCAGTGAGGAAGCAACATGCTGTCTGCAGGTGACAAGGCCCCATCTTTCGAATTGCCGGATGCCGACATGAACATGGTCAAGGACTCGGACTGCAACGGGAAGAATTACGTGATCTATTTTTACCCCAAGGATGACACCCCGGGTTGCACGATGGAGGCGCAGGATTTCACTGACATGAGCGACGAGTTCGAGGCCGCGAACACCGCCGTGCTGGGTGTCAGCAAGGATAACTGCGTCAGCCACGGCAAGTTCCGGGACAAGTATGGCCTGAGCGTGCGCCTGCTGGCCGACGTCGAAGGCCAGCTTTGTGAGGCCTACGGCGTGTGGCAGGAAAGAGAGAAGAACGGGGAGAAGAAGATGGGCATCGTGCGCTCGACCTTCATTGTCGATACCAACGGTACCATCCGGCATGCCATGTACGGGGTCACCCCCAAGGGGCATGCCGAACAGGTCCTGCAACTGGTCAAGGCCCTGTAAGTTTTCCCGGGCTGGCTCCATTCAGGGCCAGCCGAAGATATCGCTCAGTCGTTGCCACTCGAGCTCCTGCATTGCCTGCAGGCGAATCCGCTGGTTGGTATAGGGATGGTCGAAGGCCAGCACCTGGGATGTCAGCATCAGGCGATGGATGCCGAACTGCTCACGAAAGAAGCGATTATGCTTGCCGTTGCCATGCGTGGTGTCGCCGATCAGGTGGTGCGAGATGTGCTTGAAATGGCGGCGGATCTGCTGGCGGCGACCAGTGCGTGGCGACACGCTGACCAACGAGTAGCGTGAGGTCGGGTAGCGATCGACTTCGAAAGGCAGTTCGCCCCGCTGCAGGCATCGATAATCGGTGACCGCCTCCTGGGGGATGTTATTGCCCTCCTCGTCGGCTACCGGGTGGTCGATCACGCCAGCATCTTCCACCCAGCCACGGGCCAGGGCGCGGTATTCTTTTTCCACCGTGCGCGCCTCGAATTGTTGCACGACTTTTTGTGCTGCCTCCGGCGACAGTCCGAACAGCAGCACGCCCGAGGTGGCGCGATCCAAACGGTGAACCGGGTACACGCGTTGCCCGATCTGGTCACGCAGGGTTTGCAGGACGAACACGGTGTCGCGCGAGATCGGGCTGCGGTGCATCAGAAGGCCCGGCGGCTTGTGGATGGCGACCAGGTGCTCGTCTTGCAGCAGAATAGGCAGTTGCGTTTCGTCGGACATTGGTTAGTGTTGTCGCATGTCTCTGCGTACCCGCATTCTGCTGTTCCTGTTCATCTTCGCGCTGTTGCCATTGATGATGGCCGTGGTGATCAACCTGCCGTTGGTGCTGGACCGAGTGGAGTCCTTCTACCGTCAGGCCTTTTTACAGAATCTGCGTGCCGATTTCACCGACCTGGACCAACACCTGGCGAGTCGTCGTGCCAGCGTGCGCCTGCTGACGCGCCTGCCCGAGCCCTCGTTGCTCAGCCCCGAGGATTCGCCAGAGCAGCCACGCGTGGAGCTGGAGCGTGCGAGATACACCGCGTGGATCAACCGTATCCTGCGTGATGCAAGAGACATCACCGAGATCCGCTTTCTCGACAGCAAGGGTGAGGACCATTTCTGGCTGACCCGTGATTCAGAGACGGACAGCTGGTTTGCCCACCCGGAAGCACCGCCGCCGGTGCGTGAGCAATTGCGTGAGGCCGTGCAGAAAGGCGCCTTTCAGGATGTGACCTACAGTGCCATCCGCGTCGATCGGGAAGCGAGTGACCCGCGTCGCACGATCACATTGCAGATGATGGCGCCGATCGAGGCGAAGGAGGCCATGGGCGGGGCCGTGATCATGACCATCGATATTGGCGGCCTGGTCAGGCGGGACCCGAACACACTGTGGGTGCTCGACGATGGGAGCTATTTGAGGCTACCGGACATGGCCCAGCGCCCAAGCACGGCATTCGACGATTTCCCCGGCCTGAAGGCGGACCTGGCCGATCGCAAGATCGTTCTCTGGGAAAGGGACGACAGGCGGGTGATCTGGGTGCCCATGTTCCTCACTGAGTCAGGCGAACCGCTGTGGGTGGGGCGCGAGGTCAACTCCGCGCCGTTGCGTGCATTCCGATCCGAGATGGTCGAGCGTGTGCTGGCGATCGTGTTCGGATTGATCGTGTTGTTGCTGTTCTCGGCCCGCATCCTGGCCAAGCGCGCGGAGACGATCAGCAGTGAGCTGATCAGCGGCATCCGCAGTACCCTGGACGGCGATGAAAAAGTCACTTTCGAGTGGAACGACAGTCGTGAGCTCAAACAGCTCTCCAGCGACCTGACCAAGCTGTCGAAAAGGCATGCCGAGCAGACCCGGAACCTCAGGGAGCACACGCGCGAGCTGGAGGAGAGCAACCGCTACAAGTCGGAATTCCTGGCCAATGTCAGTCACGAACTGCGCACACCGCTCAATTCGATCCTGTTGCTCTCCAAGCTGCTCGCAAACAGCGATTTGAAAGGAGAGGACCAAGAGCAGGCCGTGGTGATACACAAGGCCGCCAACGACCTCAAGGGACTGATCGACAATATTCTGGACCTGTCGAAGATCGAGGCGCAGCAGTTCGAGGTGCATTGCGAGGACATCGACCTGGCGCAACTGCTCGAGGATGTGCGGGAGCTGATGCAGCCGCAGTTTGACCAGAAGCAACTGGCTTTCCGCTCGGAGTACGAAGACGATGTCCCACTGGCGATCAAGAGTGATCCGGATAAGATTCGCCAGATCCTCAAGAACTTCGTTGCCAATGCACTGAAGTTTACCGATAACGGCCATGTGCGCCTGGTGGCGCGCCGTGCCGCTGAACCCTACGCGGTCGAACTGGCGGTACAGGATACGGGCATCGGGATTCCCGCCAGCAAACAGGCAAAGATTTTTGAGGCGTTTCAGCAGGCCGACGGTTCCACCAGTCGACGCTACGGGGGCACCGGCCTGGGGCTGACCATCAGCCGCCAACTGGCGCACCTGATGCAGGGTGAGATTCAACTGTACAGCGAGCCGGGGGTGGGGTCGGCATTCAGTCTGCTATTGCCGCTGAGTTGTACCGGTGAGCCGCCCGCGCAGCTGGCGCGTTCCCAGCCGGCGGTGAATGATGAGTCACCTGTGGTTGAGGCAGCTGATCAACTGAACCTGCAGGGGCTTAGCGTGTTGCTGATGGATGCTGACGTCAAAACGCAACTGCAGGTCAGCCAGTTGCTCAAGCAGTGGAATGCCCAGGTGTTGCTGGCTGACGACCTTGAAGAGGCCATCGAAACCCTTGAAGAGGCCGGCGGTGTGGATGCCCTGATCATCGATCCGCTGCTGCCGGGGCAGGAGGCCTGTGCTACGATCGACGGCGTAAAAGTACATAACGACAAGCCGATGATGTTGATCGGCATCGCCTCCGCAGACACGGGTGAAAGCCTCGCCGCCTGCCGTTCGGTGAATCCGGATCACATCATCAGCAAACCGATTGAGCCTGGCGCATTGCAGGCTGTTTTGCGTAACCAACTTCAGGAAGATAATGATTAAGCCCTACCAGGGGTTCAAGCTGCTTGCTGTCGACGACAACCCCAACAATCTGTTCACGCTGCGGTCCCTGATCTCTCAACACATGGCTGTCGAGATCCTCGAGGCCGGGGGGGGCGCCGAGGCCCTTGAGATCGCCCAGGCCACACCGGATATCGATCTGATCATCCTCGATGTGCAGATGCCCGAGGTGGATGGCTTCGAGACCGCGCAGATGCTCAAGCTGCGCAAAAAGACCCGTGACATCCCGATCATTTTTCTGACCGCGGCATTCAAGACCGAAGAGTTCCAGCGCCGTGGTTACGAGGTGGGTGCGGCCGATTACCTGTTGAAGCCGATCGACGACAACCAGCTGATCAACAAGCTGAGTACTTACTTCCGCCTGATCGAGAAGGAACGAAATCTCAATCTGATACTCGAACAACAAGTGGCCGAGCGTACAGCGGAACTGCACCAGGCCAACCAGCATTTGAACAAGGTCCTCGAACACATGGGCGAGGCACTGTTTGTCCTTTCGCCGGATGGGCGCATCATTGAGGCCAACCCGGCAGCCCAGAGCCTGCTTTCTTACACGGAACAGGAGCTGAAAGGGATGTCCATCGGCGATGTGTTCGAGGAAGAGGGCGAGGAACAGGCGACGGCTTTCATGGGTACCTGGCTGGAGGCCCTGATCCGCACCGGTGCGCTGAAGGATATCGACGCGGCGCTGATCGACAAGAATGGCGAGCGCTTACCCATACTTTTTTCACGTACCGCGATCACCAATGCCGCGGGCGAAATCGAAGAGATCCTGTGTATCGCAAAGAACATGCGTGGATACCGCAGGGTTGAAGAGAATTGCTGAAGGCAGGCCTTGTTGTCGGTTTTGCCAGCAGGAGTAGCAACACATGAGTGAAGAGCAGAACGAAAACATCCCCACGGATGAAGATCCAACCATGACCGCCAACGCGCTCAAGGCAATGGCACACCCGCTGCGTTGGAAGATCCTGTGTACCTTGGGTGATCGTGAACTCTCGGTGGGCGAGATCGTTGAACAGACGGGTACCTCGCAATCCAACATTTCGCAGCACCTCGAACAACTGCGGAACAAGAACATCGTTACCTCGCGCAAAGAGGCGAACCGGATCTACTACCGGATCCGCAACGGCAAGTTGCTGGAATTGGTGGGAACCATGCGCACGGTGCTCTGTCCGGCCAATCTGGACGACCGCTACCCTGGGCCCGGCGATTGATCCTTGCGGAATATCAGGAGTATTGAAGCAACCGACGCTTCCCCTGTGAGGGGAGCAAGTAGAATGTTTTTCTGCCCCGGTTTTTCGGACTCCCATGTCTCTTGTTCAACGTTATCAGCAGCGGTTGCAGGCGGAAGGTTTTGACAGCGATCCTCATCAGGAATCTGTCTTAAAGGCGCTGCAACGCGTCGCAGACGATCTGCAGAGCCATAAGCCACCGTCCGGTTGGAAAAGTTGGCTCGGTGTTGACAAGGCGAAGCCGGTACGCGGCCTCTATCTTTGGGGTGGCGTGGGTCGAGGCAAGACCTGGCTGATGGATATGTTCTTTGACCATGTCCAAGAGCCGCGCAAGCAACGCCTGCATTTTCATCGCTTCATGCAGCGCGTGCATGCGGACCTGGCTGGAATCAAAGGACAGCGCAATCCGCTGGACCTGGTCGCCAGGCGCATGGCTGAGGAATGGCGCCTGCTGTGCCTCGATGAATTTCACGTGGTGGATATCGGCGATGCAGTGATCTTTGCGGGATTGCTCAGGGCGATGTTCGAACAGGGGATCGTCTTGGTGACAACGTCCAATGTGTCCCCCGATGGTCTGTACAAAGACGGTATCCAGCGCGCCAGTTTTCTGCCAGCGATCGCACTGTTACAAAACAACCTGGAAGTCCTGGGGATGGGGGGCGATCGGGATTTTCGAGTGGAGATCATGTCGCAGGCCAGGACCTATCACTGGCCGCATTCGGAAAGGGTTGATGTGGAGCTGTTTGAGCAGTTCCGTCATCTTGCCCCAACAGACCTGCAACAAGACGGTGAATTGCTGGTCAACAACCGTGCGATGCCCTATCGCTACGTTTCTGACAACATGGTGTGGTTCGATTTCGAGGCACTGTGTGGACCGCCGCGCAGCCAGCACGATTACATCGAATTGGCGCGCTGCCAACACACGGTTTTTCTCACCGGCGTGCCGCAGATGGGCGCTTCGCGGGACGACCGCACGCGACGGTTTATCTTTCTCATCGATGAGTTCTATGACCGCAAGGTCAAGCTGGTGATGAGTGCCGAGGTCCCGGTGTCGCGCCTGTACCAGGGCGAACGCCTGGCCTTCGAGTTCCAGCGTACCATCAGCCGCCTGACGGAAATGCAGACGCCGGGTTATCTTGGCAGTCCGCACAGGGGTTGAGTTCGCGATCGCCTGTTCGTGGACTCAGGCGAGCGCGCCTGGCTTTATGCGTCTGTGGATTTGTAACCGATCCGGAAGCCGCCCCAGTGCTTGCCGAACACCATGATCGGCGCGGACATGTCGTGCATGATTTCACCGGTGTCGCGCTTGTAAGTCTGCAACAGGAAGG
>Ga0180430_10005771_pt1 | contig 10209 bp, 11 predicted proteins | sample SS_ome_9_FD_132999 | JGI IMG/M metagenome (GOLD analysis project Ga0180430, IMG submission 132999) | Hypersaline lake sediment archaeal communities from the Salton Sea, California, USA - SS_1_S_2 metaG | ecosystem: Environmental > Aquatic > Non-marine Saline and Alkaline > Hypersaline >...
CACGAGCGGTGGCAGCGAACTGGTGCAGAAACTGGGTGTGGAAAACACCGGTGACGTGTTCGTCCTCGATGCCGAATACCGCTTGCGTTTTAGAGGGGCTGTCGATGACCAATTCGGGACCGGCGTCACGCGCGATTTTCGAACACGCCTTTTCCTGGAAAATTCCCCGCGCGATCTGATGGCAAATCGAGAGGTTGCAGTTCCTGCGACTACCGCGCAAGGTTGCCATATCGACACGGATCCTGACGCGGATCGACAGCTACAGCGGTGGAATCTACAGGACTGGCTGTCCTGATTTTATTGCGATTCTGCGCAATTTTTGCACTACCCGTTCTGCGGGCTTGGCGTAAAATCGCCGCGTCGATCATTGAGCAGGTAGATTCCCATGCAAGAGTGTCATTGCGGTTCCGGTAAATCCTACGAGTCCTGTTGTGCGCCATTCATCGCAGGAACGCAGCCGGCGCCAACGGCAGAGGCCCTGATGCGTTCGAGGTACAGTGCCTACGTGGTGGGGGCCATAGATTATCTGGGTGATACCCTGCACCCAGACCATCGCTCCGACTGGGATCGCGATGCCACGGCCCGTTGGGCCAGTCGTTCTGATTGGCTGAATCTTGAAATTTGCGACACAGAAGCAGGTGGCGAGGGAGATGATGAAGGTTTCGTCGAGTTCATCGCCCACTTCAAAGAAAACGGCGAACACAAAGTGCATCACGAGCGGAGTCGTTTCCGGCGCCATGGAGGTCGTTGGTACTACGTGGATGGTCGATTGCCGAAACCCGTGACTCAGCGTAACGAAGGCCCCAAGGTTGGGCGCAATGACCCCTGTCCGTGCGGCAGCGGCAAGAAGTTTAAAAAGTGCTGTGGCCGCTGAGGCTTAGTTGTGAGACGTCCGTACAGTGAGTCCTGCGAGCAGAACCGGGAGCCGATTCTCGAGATTCTGCAACGTTACCTTCATGATGCTGAAAGCGTGCTTGAGATTGGAAGTGGCACTGGTCAGCATGCCGTTTACTTCGCGCCGCAATTCCCAAACCTGATTTGGCAGACAAGCGACAGACGCGAAAATCATCCGGGGATCATGGCCTGGATAAATGAAATGCCGGCAGACAATATTCGCTTGCCTTTGTCATTGGATGTCAGTGCCGATGTCTGGCCCCAGCGGTGCTTTGATGTGGTGTTCAGTGCCAACACGGCCCACATCATGGGTGAGCGGGATGTGATTGCGATGTTCAATGGCGCTGGCAGGGTGCTTTCTGCCGGTGGACGGTTCATCTTGTACGGTCCATTCAACATCGACGGGCGCTACACGGCACCAAGTAACGAGCGCTTTGATCAGTGGTTGAAAGCGCAGGATCCGTGCATGGGCGTGCGTGATCTAGGGTGGCTGGAAGGGCTGGCAAAAGCGGCAGGTATGCAGCTCGAGGAAACCATTGATATGCCGGCGGACAACAAGACCCTGGTTTGGATAAAGCCTTAGTGATTTCTGCCGTTAACGTCTTCAATACCCGCGTAAATGGCACCATGTTCACAAATGGTTTCTTGGAAACCTCTCTTGTGAACAATGCCTTGTGGGAATTTTCCGCCAAATTGTTAAACTGAGAAAATGCGCTATTTTTCGACTGCCATTCCAATAGCTTGTGCCTCCCTCATCTGGCTGACGCCTGCCATCGCGGATGTTTTCAAGTACCGGGATGCACAGGGTCGTATCTATCTCACAGATACGCCGATGGAGGGCGGATATCGGCTGCTGAAAAAATACAGTTTGGGTGGCGAATCCAGGCCGACCAGGTCGGATACCTTGGGAAAAATGCGCCAGCGGCGTGAAAAGTATGCGCCACTTATCGAGGCTGCTGCGCTTCGAAACCGGCTGAAACCAGAATTGGTTCACGCCGTGGTTCGTGCCGAATCGGCTTACCGGGCGGACGCAGTTTCGTCCAAAGGTGCCGTTGGATTGATGCAGTTGATGCCGGCAACCGCGAGTCGCCTGGGCGTTAGCGATTCCTACGATGCCCGCCAGAATCTCGATGGGGGTACCCGTTATCTGCGCCAGCTGTTGGAAATGTTTGATAAGGACCTGCGCCTGGCCCTGGCGGCTTACAATGCCGGTGAAAATGCCGTGATTCGTTATGGCAAAAAGATTCCTCCGTTTCCTGAAACCCAGGATTATGTGAAGAAAGTCATTAGCTTCTATACCCAGAATCAGGCTGGCGACAGACTGGCACAACGCTGATTCCGCATGTCTTCCCGGAAACGATATTTGCGCTGGGTGCGCGATATTGCCATCGTGGTCTTGATCGTGATCGCCGTTCAATGGTGGCAGACGCGGGATATGCCTCGTGGGGAGGCCCCCCCACTCGCTGGACCCAGCCTGCAGGGCGAGCCGATCTCCCTGGCGACTTACCGCGGCCAACCTGTGTTGATATACTTTTGGGCAAACTGGTGCCCGGTCTGCAACATCACCAGCGGCAATATCTCAAATATCTCAAAGGATTACGCCGTGATAACAGTTGCTACCACCTCTGGCGACGCGGCTGAAGTAGGGGCCTACCTGCAGGAAAATGAGCTTGATATGCCAGTGGTCATGGATGAGTCTGGGGATTTGGCGAGAAACTGGGGCGTGTTCGGCTTGCCCGGGATCTTCATCATCGACAGCGAGGGAGCCATCAACTACGCGACCATGGGCTACTCGACTGAAATCGGCCTGCGCGCGAGGATGGCGTTAGCTGACTGAGCGCCAGGCTGGTCTCAATCTTCACCAATTACCCGCTCTTCTCGCGGGGCGCTGAGCAGCTTTTCCGCCTCGACATCATTTTTGGCGAAAATCATGCGGCATTCGCGCGTGGCGCTGGGCTCCATTTCCGAACGTTTCTCCCGCGCCAGCGCGCGGGCTTCCTTGTATTTTTCGCGAGTGTCGATGAATTCCAGCGACTTGGTGTTGTTGGAGGGGTTCGTGGTGACGTAATAAATGAAGTAGGGCATGCTGGTTAATCGGGTTTCTTTCAAATAATTACAAGACTATCATGCTGACAGGCCCCCAAAAAACCAGAGAAAAGAGGGGGCTCCGCAAGGTCGCCGTAACGGGATGTCTGCGGGATATCGATATGAGGGGAGGTCCATGCTCAAGCGCATCGAGGAATTTGGTGATTTTTTGGTGGATATTTTCCACCTGGTGGGACTGATGGTGATCGGGGTGGCCATCCTGTGGGCATCCTGGGCAGAAGTTTTCAACATCATCGACCACGGCGGCCCCAAGATAAAAGACATCTTGCTGCTGTTCATTTACCTGGAACTTGGTGCCATGGTGGGCATTTATTTCAAGACCAAGCGCCTGCCGGTTCGCTATCTTATTTATATCGCGGTCACAGCGCTGACGCGTTTGCTGGCTATCGACTCAAAGACCATGAGTAACATGGAAATGGCCACCATTACCGGCTCCATTCTGTTGCTCTGCGTGGCAGTGCTGGCGTTGCGTTTTGGTACATCCCGTTTTGGTGGGCACGACGACACCACATGAGGCACGTCGCCACGCAGATTTGACCCTGAGAGTGAAACCGATTGGGATTGCCCCACCCCGGATATCTGCCTGTTGTGGGCGATTCGACCAGGATGTTGTGACAAGGCGTGGTTATTCGGACCATCAGCGGACAGGTGTGAGGGCGGGCAAACGGTCCGGGCCAGTGGCCTTTAAAGCCTATCCCAGCGACTTGTTCGTTTCGCAAAACAGGGACTCTTCGCCATTTTTGGGTACAATCTCGCCCCCTGGGAATCGATAGAGCGAGAGGCGGTTATGGGCGCTGCTGACAGTACTGAAACCAATGCAATCCTGGCGGGCGGACTGGCTGTTGTCGGGCTGTTGGGCGTGGCAGGGGCATTTTTGCCTCCCGATATGTTGCCGGGGACATCGCAAACCAACTCGCAGTCTGTCAACGAGGTTTCACGCGAAACTCCGACAGAAGAATCATCCCAACTGCACGCGTCGGATGAGCCAACAGAGACATCAGCAGCGGAGAAAACACCGGTATTCAAACCGGTTGAACTTCAGAGCATCTCCGATGGCGATCCTGCTCCGGCGCAAGGCAAGACGGTGCTTGAAGAGAGAAGCCTGGAGGCCGCCGCGTTGACGGAGGTCCCGCCGGAACTGGTCAAGGCAGCTGAACAGGCCCTTGCGACGCCGGCTGAACATGTTGACGCTGAACAGAAAGAGATGGAAGAAGAGCGTTTGAGCAATATTTCGGAGCCGACGAGGCAGTCTACGCAGACCCCAGCTCAAGAAGGTGCGCCGTCATCCGCCGGGAATGATTTGCGCGCTGAAAAGCCGGCCCAGGCCCGAGTAGCTCCTGCCATGCCAGGCCATTCCACACCAGTCTGGAACAATTGGCAGAATCCTGGATACCAGCCGCCACAGTTTCAGCAACCACAGTTTGCACCACCCCAGTACCCACCGCAGCCTTATGTTTACCCACAGTGGGGCGGTTATCCACAACGTTAGGCTCAAACGGGCAGTGGCGTGATTTTTTTGGGGGGTCCTGCTCAGTGGTCGTCTTCGACGAACCACTCGGCGAGCCTGCGCTCGCCCCAGTAGTCTGCCAGGCCTGGCCAACGGCCGGCAATGAACCCGACATGACCACCATGCTCAGTCAGTTCCAGCGTGACCTGGTCGGGCAGTTCCTGAGCCATGGGAGCTGTTTCGGGGAACATGAAGGGGTCATCGCGTGCATGAAGGATGAGGGTCGGGGTACGAATCGAGGGAATGAACTGGCGGCTACTGCACTGGGTGTAGTAATCCTCCACGTCCCTGAAGCCGTGCAATGCGGCGGTGACCTTGTCATCGAACTGATGAAAGGTTTTCAGGCTAAAGACATCGATCTCGATGGGACAGGGGATTCTGGCGAATTTTTCATGAAAACTTTTCTGCAGACTGCCAATGAGGTAGCGCTCATAGAGACGCGAAACTCCCTGCCGTAAGCGCAGCGCGGCGTCATCGAGTACGAATGGCACGGAGATCACTGCGGCACGTTTGAATGGGCTATGCTCGCTCATTTCCCCCAACCATTTGAGCAACACATTACCGCCAAGAGAGACTCCCACGGCACCAACCGGCATACGCTCGTTTCGGCTGATATGGTCGACTATCATCGCCGGATCGTCGGTTTTGCCGCTGTGATATGCGATTGGCAGGCGGTTTGGCTCTTCACTGCAGCCTCGAAAATGCATGAGGCAGGCTCTCAGCCCCCGCTGGTTCAGCTGTGACATCAACCCGCGCGCATATGGCGACTCGATACTGCCTTCCAGGCCATGCAGTATCAGGATGATCGGGGCATCTTTGGAGCCGCTCCACTCCAGATCGATAAAGTCCCCGTCTGGAAGCTCAACGCGTTCTTTTTCAGTGGCTAACGAGACCTTGCGTCGACTCAGGCTGGGCCAGAGGGTCTGCAGGTGCGGTTGGCGTAGCCACCAGGCCGGACGAAATTCACTCTCGATGATCGGCATGGCTCAGCCCATTGCAGCAGGTTTTTCCTGTCGACGGTAAAGACTGGCGTAAAGTCCGTCGCTGCGCATCAGCTGATCGTGCGTGCCGTCCTCCACGATCTGGCCATTTTCAAAGACCAGGGCACGATCGGCCTGCCGTACCGCACTCAGGCGGTGTGCCACAATGAGGGTAGTACGGCCTTCCAGGAAGTCTTGTAATGCTTCGTGCAGGTCCCGCTCGGTGGTTGTGTCCAGTGCCGAAGTGGCTTCATCCAGGATGACGATCTTTGGATCACTGAGCACCATTCGTGCGACTGCCAGCCTTTGTCGCTGCCCCCCGGAAAGACGTACGCCGTCACGCCCAATGAGGGTGTCCAGTTGCTCCGGCAGACCCTGCACCACCTCGGTAAGTTGCGCCACAGCCAGGGCGTGCCACAGCTCCTCGTCGGTGTGGTCCCTCCCAAGGGTGAGATTGTCGCGCACAGAATCATTGAACAGCGCAGGATGCTGCAGCACTGTGGCAACGTTATCACGCACCACATCCAACCCAATCTGCTCCACGGGGACCCCATCGAACATGACCTGGCCGCGTTGTGGCTGGTAAAGTCCCAGGAGAATTTGCACCAGGGTGGTTTTTCCGCCCCCGCTGGCGCCGACCAGGGCAATCTTCTCGCCAGCGGCTATATCCAGATTGACGTCGTTCAACACTGGGGTCTCACCGTCATAGGTGAACCAGACGTTTCGCACCTGGATGCTGGTTGTCCTGCCAGTGAACGGGTTCTTCTCGTGCGGATAGTGCGGTTCCAGACCAACATCCATCAGCTGGTTGATCCGATTCAACGCGGCACGCGCAGCGTGGAAGGCGTACTGGATATTCAGGATTTCCTGTACTGGCGCCATCATGAACCAGAGGTAGGCAAAAACGGCGAGCATCTGTCCGATGGTCAGGTCTGAATAAAGAACCATGAACATCGACAGTGCACGGAAGATGTCGAAGCCAAACAGAAAAACCATGAAGGACAGGCGATTGGCAGCGTCCGATTTCCAGGTGAAGTTGGCGGAGTTGTCACGTATGTGGCTGGCTGTCTTGATAACGCTGCGTATGTAGTGGCGTTCACGGTTTGCAGCACGAACCTCCTGGATGGCGTCAAGGGTCTCCGACAGCGCCTCCTGGAAGGCCTGGTAAGCGCGGTTCTCGCGCTGTTTCAGTTGTTTGACCTTGCGTCCAAAAGCCGTGGTGACATAGATTACCACCGGGTTGAGAAGCAGAATGAACAGCGCCAATTGCCAGTGCATCCACAAGAGGACGACGGCGGTACCAAGCACGCTCAGGACGGCAACGATGAACTTGCTGGTTGTCTGGCTGACGAATTGGTCGATAGCGTCGAGGTCCGTGACCAGGTGCGAGGCAACGGTACTGCTGCCAAGGGTTTCGTATTCCGACATCGAAAAACGCTGCAGCCGCTGCAACAGATCACGGCGCATCCTGTAAATCACATCCTTCGAGATCAGGGTGAATTCTCGCGTTTGCCAGACATTGAAAACCAGGGTCAAAAGTCTGAGCACAAGGGTCAGGCCGAGAACGGCGCCGATATACAGGGCGGGCCCGTGCCACGCTTCGGGGAATGAAGCCTGCATCCACGCGATGGCCGTACCGGGCTTGTTCAACAGGACTTCATCCACCAGCAGGGGAATCAGGAGAGGTACTGGAACCGAGACCAATGCGCCGAGGATGGCAATCAGGTTGGCACTGATCAACTCCCGCCGATGACGGGTAATCATTTGGATTAGCTCGGACCAAGTGTAGACTGCCGAGCGTACGTTAGCGTTGGATGGAGACGACATGAAATCAGTATCTAAGCCGCTGCGTGGGAATTCAACAGGGCGAATTCTGACGTTGCTGCTGCTTTGCGTATTCAGTTCGGTACCTGTATGGGCAAAGGTGAGCCTTGAGGGCGATCTGATCCAGGGTGGCATGCTGATTGGTAGCGGAGCGAAAGGGGCCAAGGTTTGGCAGGATGGTGATCCGGTGCGGGTCAGCGAATCCGGTACCTTCCTGATCGGTTTTGGACGGGACGCGCCTGCGACCTCGCAATTGAAAATTGTCTATGCAGACGGTAATGAAGAACTGCGTAAATTGACCATCAAGCGGAGGGACTACCGGATACAACGTATCGATGGGCTACCGCAGCGCAAGGTTACACCCAGGTCCGAGGAGGACCTCAAGCGGATCCGCGATGACGTGGTGCAGCTGAAAAAGGCTCGGGCTCGTAACGACGCAAGGGAAGACTTCCTATCCGGGTTCATGTGGCCGGCGCAGGGGCCTATCTCCGGGGTGTATGGAAGTCAGCGAATCCTCAACGGCAAACCGCGTCGCCCGCATTTCGGGGTCGATATTGCCCGGCCTACCGGTACGCCGGTGGTCGCCCCGGCCGATGGCATTATCAGCTTGGCGCATCCTGATATGTTTTTTTCCGGTGGTACACTGCTCATTGATCATGGCCACCAGCTTTCATCGGCTTTTTTGCACCTTAGCAGGATTCTGGTGGAAGTCGGTCAAAAGGTTAAGAAAGGCGAAACGGTGGCAGAGATCGGCGCCACCGGGCGCGTAACGGGTCCCCACCTGGATTGGCGGATGCATTTGAGAGAGCATCGGATCGATCCGCAGCTGTTGGTGCCACCCATGCCGGTTGCCAAGAAGTAGCTGCCGGCCGAGAATGCATCTGCATAACTCCCTGAACTTGAATGGACATAGCAAAAATGAAGTTTTCATTTTTAGTAGCGACGTTGGGCGTGATGTTAGTCCCGGCCAATCTTTATGCGGCTGATCTTCTGAGCCTGTACCAACAGGCGCGACAAAGTGACCCGCAGATTCGTGCCGCACGCGCAAGTCGGGAAGCAGGGCAGGAAGCCCGGCCCCAAGCGCTGTCACAGTTGCTGCCCAACTTGAGCCTGTCCGGGGACGTTTCGTATAGCGACCGGGATATCCATTCACCTCCAACTTTTGCGGGGCGCGGGGATTTCACCAGTAATTCCCTCGCTTTGAACGTAGTGCAACCGCTGTTTCGCAAAGACAGGCTTGTGGCTCTTGAGCAAGCAGATGAGCAGATCAAGCAGGCGGATGCAAACCTGGAAACGGCCCAGCAGGAACTGATTCTGCGTGTTGCGCAAGCCTACTTCGGGGTCTTGTCCGCCAAAGATAATCTTACTTTTGCGGAGACTGAAAAGAAGGCGATAGCTCGTCAACTGGAGCAGGCGCAGGAACGTTTTGATGTTGGCCTGGTGGCAATAACCGATGTACACGAGGCACAGGCTCGTTTCGACCAGTCACGTGCGAACGAGATTTCAGCCCAGAACGAGGTAAACAATGCCATGGAGGCCTTGCGTGAGATTGTCTCGGAAGCGGATTACGATCTGGACAGGCTGAAAGATGACGTGCCACTCCTGGCACCTGAACCACAGGATATCCAGCAGTGGGCAGACACTGCCCTGCAAAACAATCCCCGCATTCTATCTGCCAGATTGGCCAGCAATATCGCGCGCCAGGATATCGATTCAAAGTACGCCGGACATTACCCGAGCCTGGATCTGGTTGGCTCATATAGCCGTTCCCGCGTCGAGGAGGACTTTGGTAACGATGTGGATCTCGCATCGGTCGGCGTCCAGTTGACCCTGCCGATTTATGCTGGTGGTGGCGTTAGTTCGGCTACCCGTCAGGCCCGTTTCCAGTACGAAGCGGCGCAGGAGACCCTGGAAGCCGAACGCCGTGCAGTGGGTCGCCAGGTGCGCGATGCCTATCGAGGCATTGAGACGAGCATCAGCCGTGTCTATGCGTTGGAAGCCACGGAGCTATCAGCAAGGAGCGCTCTGGAGGCGACAGAGGCTGGTTTCGAGGCCGGTACCCGTACCCTGGTTGACGTCCTAAACAGTCAGCGCGACCTTTATCGGGCCAAACGCGATTATGCCCAATCCCGCTACGATTACGTGCTGAATACCCTGCTTCTGCTGCAGTCGGCAGGGACTTTGAATGAAGAGGATGTGGTTCGGGTCAACACATGGCTTCAATAATCAGCAGGCCATAATTGGCTGGATGCTTGTGGCTAGCGACGTTGACTGAAGCTTCTCAGTGTCCATCAGAACCGCGGTCGCGGCGAGCGAACATCAGATTGGTGATCTGTTCCGAGACTATACCGATCATGAAAGTCAGCAGAGACGTGGTATACAGCAGGGCGCTCATGTTGGTGAAGCGATTCTCGGATAAATAGGTATATCCGTAAACCAAGGTCGCGAACAGAAACAAGGCGAGGCTGACCGGGGCAAACAGTTTCATCGGAGAATACATGGCTCCGACCTTGAAGATGATGACAAGAAATCGTTGACCCTCAACCCAGATGTTCAAGTGACTTTTCCCGATGCGTGGTTGTACGTTTACCCTTTCGTAGGCAACCGTATAGCCGGAGCGAAAAAATGCCATGGTCGAGGTCGTGGGGTAGGAAAAGCCGTTAGGTAACAGGTGAAGGAACTCGCGAAAATGCGCAGAACGAACGACGCGCAAGCCGCTTGTCAGATCTGGGATATTCTGTCCGGTCATCCAGGACGCCAGGAGGTTGAATGCCTTGTTACCAAGGCGACGCAAAAGGCCGGCCTGAGCTTCTTTTGGGCGAGCTCCAATAAGCATATCCAGATCTTCCGCTTCGAAACGATGCAGCAGTTGTTGCACGTGCCCTGGCTGATGCTGGC
>Ga0180430_10005772_pt1 | contig 10208 bp, 6 predicted proteins | sample SS_ome_9_FD_132999 | JGI IMG/M metagenome (GOLD analysis project Ga0180430, IMG submission 132999) | Hypersaline lake sediment archaeal communities from the Salton Sea, California, USA - SS_1_S_2 metaG | ecosystem: Environmental > Aquatic > Non-marine Saline and Alkaline > Hypersaline > Sediment...
CCTTCACATGGCCGGGGTGAGAAATATCTATGCCTACAACAAACTGAGCGACAAGGAGCTCAAGGAACGGCTCGGCGATCTGACCGAGGACGAGGAGTTTCAGCCCTACATGCCCTTTATCGTCATCATCGTCGACGAGCTCGCCGACCTGATGATGATCGGCACGCGCGAGGTGGAGGCGAACATCACCCGTCTGGCGCAGAAGTCGCGCGCCGTGGGCGTGCACCTCGTGCTCGCCACGCAGCGCCCTTCGACAAACGTGATCACCGGACTGATCAAGGCCAACATGCCGACGCGCATCGCGTTCATGGTGGCGTCCAAGATCGACTCGCGCGTCATCCTCGACACCAATGGCGCCGAGAAACTCCTCGGTTCGGGCGACATGCTCTACATGCCGCCCCATACGTCGCTCGTCTATCGCGCCCAGGGAACGTTTGTCGCCGACGGCGAGGTGCGCGAGGTGGCGAAGTTCCTCAAGGAGCGCACCGAACCGCAGTTCGAAAAAGCGCTCACCACGGGAGAGCGGAAGGGCTTCGATCCCTACGCGGTGGACGACCTCTACGAGCAGGCCGCCGAGTTCATCATCGAAACGCAGAGAGGTTCGGCGTCGCTGCTGCAGCGCCACTTTTCCATCGGCTACACGCGCGCGTCGCGCCTGATCGATCTCATGAACCAGGACGGGATCCTGGGCGACTACAAGGGGAGCCAGGCACGCGAGGTCAATGTGACCCTGGAAGAATGGACGGAGCGAAAAATGAGCCGACAGAAAAACAAGGTTTAGTCGCGGCCCCTTAACGGCGGCCTGATCAAGCAATCAACCTTTGCTGGGATTGAAAAATAAGGAGTGCTGAAATGGAGCTTCTCAGTTCGGCCAACATGTTTAATTCGGCTTTTCTGGGCCTTCCGGCCAGTCTGATCGGATTTTTGCTCCTCCTCTTCTGGGGAGGGATGATCATCCTCGGCATGAGGGTGGATCGGGCCGTGTACAAGATGATCGGAATCGTCTTGACCTCCCTCTGCCTTTCCATGCTCCTCGGGCTCTATGACATGGGCGCGCGGACCGGATCGAACGCAGGCGGCATCTTCGGGCACTGGGTTGCGGTGCGGTGCGCCGGATCGGGTGTCGTCGCCCTCGTCTATCTCCTGCTCTGGGTCGCCTTTCCCACCGGTCTTCTGCTCGCCACGGACTGGCTCTTCTTCCGCTATCTCTTTGGCCGCCAGAGGCCGCTTCTCGAGGCGAGCGGCGCCTCGGAATTTTTCGCCGAGGGAAAAAGATTCGTCACGTCGCTCGGCTCACGGGGACTCCGTTCCATTAAATTCAGGCCCAAGCCCAGGTGGAAGAAGGAATCCGCTGAATCCGATCTGGTTGCCGATGTGAAAACCATGTCGTTGGCGCCAGCCGTCGAACCCAAACCGGAACGCGATACCGTTTACACCGATCCCGCTGTTCGGCCGATGGGCGCCACTGTCGACTACGAACCGCCCGGGACCGATCCGTGGCGTGATCGTTGGGACGACGAGACGGCCGCGCTGCCCGACGAAAAGGACGGCACGGAAATTGATGAGGAATTCGAGCCTCCGTCGGCGGAGTCGGAAGAGTCCGAGGAGTCGGAAGAGTCCGAGGAAACGGTGATCCGCCTCACGGCGGTCGCCGAGCCCGAAATGGAAAACCTCTCCGATGAGGCGATCGAGTCGGAAGCGGCCGAGGCGCTCGGCCGGGCTGGATGGGCCGGGGGAGTTTTTGATCCGCCCCTCGAAAGGCAAGAGGAACTGTTACCCTCGGCGTCGACATCCGTCTCCGATGACGAAGCGGAAGAGACGAGCGACGACACCACGTGGTGGAAGTCCGACTCTCTCACCGAGGCGCCCGCGGGGGATCTCAGCGCATCGGCGTCCGGCGCAGAGTCCGAAGTCGCACTCGACAGGTCATGGTGGACGCCTCCGGCGGAACCGCTGGAGAGCACCGCCGAGCCGGGCGACGATCTCGAGGAACCGGCTGAATCGGAGCAGATCGAAGAGGACGTCGAGGAGGAACCTGCCGGCGCTGACTCCGAAGAAACTGACCCCGAAATCAACAGCTTCGACGATGAAGTCGAAGAGCAAGAGGCGGATCCGTACGCCCAACCGATCGTGGACGGCGGCCAGATCGCCGACGTGGAGCAGCCCGAATCGGAATTCATCAGTGATGACGAAGAAGTAGAGGAAAACCAAATGGAAAGGATTTCTCCCGACGTCGAAGAAAGTCTCGTCGAAGAGGCAACAGCGAGCCCAGAGGCGGTCCCCACGGAAGGGGTGATCGACAACGCAGTCGATGAAAGCCACCATTCCGAAGAACCTCAGGCCGAGTTTTCCTTCGATGCGCCCCAGCAGGCGGCCAATGGCCCGGAGATCAACGAGGAGGAGGAGCGGCTCTTCAAGAACGCCGTGTCCGTTGTGGTGCGGGAAAAGAAGGGATCGATCTCTCTGCTGCAGAAAGAACTGGGCCTCGGCTACTTCAGGGCAGCCAAGCTGCTGAATATTCTCGAATCGCGGAACGTGATCGCTCCCTATGCGGGCAGCATCGCGCGCAAGGTGGTTATCAGCGATGAAGAAGCCGAAAGGATCGCCTCCGAGTAAGTCCACTGATTCGGCGAAATCGAAGAGGATCGTGGCGCGTGCGCGATTCGTCTTACCCGTGGAACCGGAGGCCGGGACGCCCGCGCGCATCGAGGACGGTTACATCCTCTCCGAGAATGGCGCGATCATCGAAACGGGAGCCTGGAACGATTCTGTCGCAGCGCGCATCAACCCTCTCGTCAACTCGAATGAGATTCAGGTTCTCGGCGTTCCCACGCCCGGTGAGTGTGTCCCCCTTCTGCCCGGGATCCTGCTTCCCGGTTTCGTGAAAGCCCATGGCCACGACCACGAATCGGCCATCGTCGGTGTGGCCCGCGATGAACCGCTTGCCGACTGGCTCGATCATGCGGTGAGCGCTTTTTCGGGTTTCGTGCACGAGGGCGCCGCCGACCTGGAGCAGACCCTCGGACAGTCGCCGTGGCGCGCGTCGTTTCGCAAGGCGCGCCTCGACGATCTCGTCTACGGCATCACCACCGCACTCGTTCATCTCTGCAACTACAGCAAGTATCATCTCGACGAAATCGCCGATGCCAACGCCGCGGCCGGCACCCGAATCGTCGTCGCCATGGGGAGCCAGGACCGGAACTACGATCCCCGCGTCCTCGACAGTGTGGACCAGGCTCTGAGGCGTCTCGACAAGGGGGTGGAGCGATGCGCCTCTGATCGGCGCGTGACTGTCATCCCCGGCCCGGATCAGTTTTTCTCGAACAGCCCCGAAATGCTCGTGGCTCTCAAGAAATGGGCCGCCGCGCGGGGGACGCTCATCCACATTCACTCGTCAGAGGAGCCGCGCACCACCGAGTGGTTCCGGCGCACCTATGGCCAGTCGCCGGTGGAGTACGGCGCGTCGATCGATTTCGTCGACGCGCGCACCATGCTGGCCCATCAGGTGGTGAGCACCGAGCGCGATCTCGACATTATTTCCCGGAGCGGCGCCATGGTGGTTCACAATCCCCTGGCGAACACCATACTGGGATCGGGAATGCCGCCGCTTTTGGAGATGATCGAGCGAAAAATTCCGCTCGCCATCTCGACCGACGGCCCCGGAAGCGCCGACAACCAGAACATGATCGCCGCGGCCCGTTTAGCGTCGCAGTATCAAAAGGCCTTTCATCGTGATGCGTCCCTCCTTCCCGCTGAGAGTCTGCTCGCCATGATCACGCGCATCCCGGCGCGGATGCTCGGACTCGACGCGGGAGCGCTCAAGCCCGGTTTCGACGCCGACTACATCGTCGTCGACACACGGGGGGCGAACATGACGCCCACGCGGCTCGACAACTGCCTGGAGAACCTCTTCTGGGCCGCCAACGGATCGGAGATCCGCTACGTGGTGGCAGACGGCGCGGTTGTGGTCGACGACTATCGACCGACCACCCTTCCCGTGGACGAGACGCTCCGCGCGATCCAGGAGCTCTCCGAAGGGTTTCACCAATGGCGCCTCACGGCGCCCGAGATCCGCGCCGCCGGCGCCCGGCAGGAGGAGCCCGAATCGTGACAGTCAGGAGCGGCACGAACGACGTCTTCGGGCGATGCGGTCTCGCGATACTTGGCGGACTGGCCGCGCTTATTCTCGTCTCCTGCGGTCCCGGGGGCGACGACGAACTGGACGTACTCCTCGCCGAGGCGAACCGCTATCTGGTCAACGGTTTTGTCGACGAGGCCGAACCGCTCCTCGACCGGGTCCTGGCCGCCGACGAACAGAACGCCGAGGCGCGGCTCCAGAAAATGTTCTGCGCCCACCGGCGCGGCGCGGTCGGCGCCGACGCTTTGCTCGATGCGTTGAACGAGATCGATCCCCGCCGTCTGCCGCCGGGCTTCGACGACCTGGTTAGGGCGCGGATCCTTCTCCTCGGCGACGATCGCGACACCGCGCTTCGCGACACCGCGCTTCGCGACACCGCGCTTCGCGACAGCGCGCGCAACTGTTTTGAAAGAGCCGCCGCACGGGGTGTGGAGAGGATCCGCCAGGCGGTTCTTCACGAGGTCGACTTTATGAGAGAGTGGGCGGCGACGAGGCTCTTCTCGGTGGCGGCGCGATTCCCGATCATCGAGGAGAAGGGGCGCGCCCTTTCGCGATTGACCTTTCGCCCTCTCGAAACCTCTTGGCTCACGGCATTCGTCTGCACGCCGGGGCGCAACGCGCGCCTCGTTTTTCCCCGAGCGGGCCGCAAGCAGGCCCTTCGCCCGGGCGACGACGAGCCCTGTGCGGGCGGCGGGGCGCGTCTCGTCGAGTTTTTCAGGGATTCGGGGACGTGGATTTATCTTCCAGACGAAAAGAAATCTTTCCTCTGCGCCCTGGCCACGGCGGGGCGGCCCGATCGCGACCGGGCGCGCGCCATTCTGCTCGAGACCCTTCGAGGCGGCGGGGGCGGCCCGGAATGCGTGGCGGCTCTCGAGGAAGCCTTCGGCGCTGGCCGGGCCCTGTTTGTACTGCCCGAGCCGTTCTGAACGGTGAGTTTCTCAACAGAGGGCGCGTGGCGGCCGATCCTTTAACTGCCTATTCATCAAGACGTAGAGGGTGATCTTCCACCCGGCCTCTGTGAGTGAAGCCGGAGCTGTCTCGCAATTCCCTTTCAATATTGCAGTTACAATTTCTCCAGGCGGTTATAGACAGTGTGTACGGTAAGACTTGGGAACAGGAACCGATAGGCTATCCACCGATTTGGGAAGATTAAAATGAGAACTCTCGTGAGCCTCTTCGTGCTGGCATTTGTGCCCGCAGCGGGCCTATGTGCGACCATTTACGTACCCGACGATCATGCGACCATCCAGGGAGCGATCGATGCTGCGGTCAACGGAGATCAGGTGATCGTCCGGCCGGGAACCTATGTGGAAAATATCGACTTCGGCGGTAAGGCGATCACAGTGAAGAGCGAGGCGGGCGCCGGCGCAACAACGATCGATGGGAGCCAGGCTGACTGTGTTGTTCTCTTCGATGATGGGGAAGACAAGAATTCGATCATTGACGGATTCACCATTACCAACGGGATCGGTCTGCTCGATAAGTACGGCGATCGTGTGGGAGGTGGAATCTGCTGCCTTCTCTCGAATCCCACCATCATCGGTAACAGGATCACTCAGAACAGCGTGAGCCATGATGGCGGCGGGATCTATTGCCGAGAATCGTCACCGCACATTGTTCGCAATGAGATTGTGGAAAACACGGCAGACTCGGGAGGCGGGATCCTTTGCCGCGAGAATTCTCAGCCTCTGATTTTCGACAACGTGGTTAGTTTCAACTCCGCCTCCAAAACAGGAGGTATCAAGGTACGTCAACCATTATTTGGAAAGAACTCTATACGGATCTTGAACAACAGGATCGAGGGAAACAGCTCGAATACGATGAGCGGCCTCTACTGTTACCGAACCAACGGCGAGATCAGGAATAACATCATTCTGGGCAACACGAGCGTCATCACCAGCGGACAGATCACTACCAAATTCTGCGAGGCAATCACGATCGATCGCAACAAGATTATCGGAACTCCATCCCAGGGCGAGACGGTTGGTGTTTACGTGGGGGATGGAAACGCAACGGTCTCGAACAACCTCATCACGGGTCATTCGGCATACCTTGGAGGCGGGATCATCTGCAATGGGTCCGCACCGCTGATCGTGTCGAACATGATTGTCGATAACGAAGCCCTGGTCATGGGAGGAGGGATCAGTTGTGATTCAGCTCGACCGGTCATCATGAACAACATCATCGCGAGGAATTCAGCGTCAAAGGGCGGTGGGTTGGGATGCGACTGGCTTCCGCGGCCGACGCTGATCAACAACGTGTTTTTCGGGAACACGGCAACCGAATGCGGCGGGGGAATCCATATCGATCGCATCCATATCATCACCGAACCGATCCCGATGGTCAACACGATCATGTGGAACAACAGCGCCCCTTTGGGATCTGCGGTCAATCTCGACGGAATCAATCTGGAGCTCTTTGTCGGTTTCTCGAACATCGAAGGCGGCCAGGCGTCGATCTCCATTCAAAACGGAGCGACCCTAACCTGGGGCAACGGCAACATCGACGACGATCCCCTTTTCGTCGATCCCTCTTCTGATGACTTTCACATCTCCTGGAACTCTCCCTGCCGGAACGCGGGATCCTATCACAACTTTCTCACCGAAACCGATATCGACGGAGACCCTCGCATCGCCGACGCGATCGTCGATATGGGCGCCGATGAATTTTATCCCCACCTCTATCACACGGGCCAGGTGACTCCGGGCTCGGCCATCGACATCAAGGTTGTGGGCGCTCCGGCCGAGCCGGTTGTGCTCGCCTGGGGCGAGACGATCCTCGATCCGCCCTACGCCACGCAGCACGGCAACCTCTATATCTGGCCCTTTGTCTGGTCGGGATTCGTCGGCGCTGTTCCGTCGAAGGGGGTGCTCATCCTGCCGATTACCATCTCATCGAGCTGGAGTGCCGGTGACCGCGCTCCGCTGCAGGCGCTCGTCGGACCGTGGGGCGGAAGCGCGGCGACGCTGACGAACATGAACGTTCTCGAGGTCGAGTAGAGCTTAGAGTGCCCGCGTCGATAGTAATCAAAGCCATCGATCGGAATCAGAAAGACCGGAGCCCATTAATAAAAGACTGATCACTGCAAAGTGCCGTTCTCGCGAAATCAAAGTAATCTGTCAGACCCGATAACCGACTGCACGGTCCGCACGGTCGGGGGTGGTGAGGCTTTTTGCAGCCGACTTCAGTCTGGCCGAAGGCCAGAATGTGGAAGGCAGCAAAAAGCCTCACCACCTCCGACCTGAGACCATCCTTTTCGTTTAGCCGGATCAGCCCGATTGTGTGAATTCCTCGAGACGAAGGTGTGTTGTTGTCAGACTTCTTATTCAATGACGAAGGCGATGGCGTTGATCCACTCAGCCTCATCGCCGCCGCTCTTGACAGTGACGCGCAAATGGCACTCAGCCGACTGCGGCAGCCCCGCCGGCACGATCATCTGGTGGCGCCCGTTATCGGGAAGGTCGCCGGCGATCGCCGTCCACGGCCCCTGCGGGCCCGACGTGGAGATATCGAGATCGATCGCACTCGGCGCGCCGCCCGGCACACCGCTCAGCCACTCGACGAACCGCACGGAGCCCCTCTGCCAGACTCTGTGAGGGCCGGGCCGCGTCAGGCGGACCCCGAGCTTTTTGGGTGTCGAAGTTTCCCGGAAGCAACGGAGGTGATTCTGGTAATTGATCCACGTTCCTTCCTCGTCGAGGAGGACGATGTCGCCGCGGCCGTTCCGGTCCACATCCTCGCCGGCGCGGAAGGCCTGGCTGTAGCCGGGTGAGCCCGGAATGGTGAACACGGCGTTGAGAGACCACGTCCCGGTGCCGTCGCCGAGATAGACGCCGCCCACACCGTCCCCGAAGAGGGCGAGATCCCTGTTGCCGTCGCCGTCCATGTCGGCGATCTGCGCAGCGGCGGCCGGCCCCGTGGCGGGCAGTCCGTCAGTCGCCTCGATCCAGACGCCCGAGGGATCCCAGAGCCAGACCTCGACGCCGCCGCTCGAATCGACCCAGGCGATGTCGTCGTAGCCGTCGTTGTTGAGATCGCCGAGGTCGATCCCGTCCCGCGCCCCCCAGCCCCCGGGCGAGGGGAGATTGCCGTCGGCGAGGGTGAAACCGCCCGCACCGTCGCCGAGATAGACCGATCCGTCCTGGTGCTCGGCGGCAAAATCGGGATGGCCGTCGTTGTTCACGTCGCCGAAGGTGAAGTCGAGATTGCAGTTGCCGCCGAGGAATCCGAAGGTCTGCGTCCACGTGCCGTCGCCGTTGTTGGCATAGACGTGCACGCCCCCGCCCGACCCGAAGGAGACCGAGCCGAGGTCGAGGTCTCCATCGCCGTCGATGTCGGCGAAGTCGGTGCCGAACATGCCCCACGACTCGCCGTTGGTGGCGAGCCCGTCGTCGTAGGGTGTCCAGTTGATGCCCGTGCCGTCGCCGAGGGCGACCTCGATGAGCTGATCGCCGAAATCGGTGGACGAGTAGTCGTGGTGCATGCCGTAACCGACATCAACGAAACCGTCGTTGTTCACGTCGCCGAGCGCCACGCCGCCATATCCGAAATTGCCGTTCATCGACACGGTCCACGAGCCCATGCCGTCTCCGAAAAAGACCATGACGCCATGCTCCTGGGAGTTGACGTAAGGCGAGCCGTGATCGCCGATCGACACGATATCGACGAAACCGTCGCCGTTGACATCGCCCATTTCGAGCTCCGTCGAGCCCCCTTCCCACGCAGGGTAGGAGAGGCCCGTCGACGATTCCGCGTAATCGAGCTCGACCGAGGGGGGCGTCGGCTCCGGAGCGCTGTCGAGCGATGGTCCGGCGGGAGATTTCTGGATCGTCTGGGAAGAGCCGTTCACGGCGAATAAAACGAGAAGGGCCACGAGAAGGAGAATCGGTGTCGAGCGCATGATGGCCTCCGGAACTCAAGTCTGCTCACAGCACAAGGTTCGGTCCAAGAGGAGGTGGGAAACAAGACCATTATACACGATCGCGGGGGCCTCCCGCCCGGCATTTGAAATTGTGTGGTTCGAGAGACTAATTTTTTGTGCGCCCTGCGATTGGTGCGCTATAAAGGTTCTGAACGGATTCGGTCGAATCCCAACGGAATTTGGCGCGGAATCCAACAACGAAACGAAATCGGAAGCGGAACAGAGACGACACCAATGATCAGACTAACTACAAGAAAAAAAAGAGCTTATCGCCATAACCAATCGGGCCGAGACATGTGCTGGCGCCTCAGGCAAAAGTACGACCGGTACGTGAGGACCGGTGCCACTCTCGGCACCTGCCAGGAGATGGGTGAACCTGACGGTAGTTGTCCCCTTTTCGGTGATCCCGCGATGCGCGTCGGAGCGCTCGGTCGGAACCGGGCCTGTACGGCCTGCGGCCGGTACTGGATCTCGTGATCGTTGCACATTGTCTGGCCGTTCCCGTGAACGAATCAATCTCATGATCTATTTTTTGCATCACAACAGGAAAGAGACCGAGACGAAAAAGGAACGCCCATATGAAATCAACCTCCTGCTTTTGTAAGCCTGTCCTTGTACCTCCTTCAGGCTTCTGAAACGAGCAGGAAGTTCCTTCCGCCTGTCCGGCGCTTAATCGCTTGCCCTCCTTCGAGCGACAAAAGCAGGACAGGCGGTTTTTTTGGTTTTGGCCGACCTGATCGGTCCGTTAACATTCCCCGATTAGCAATCTCTCAGTATTTGACACGTTCACCATCGATGAGGAGTTCTGTCATGGTATTAGATGTGAGACCTTTCCGCGGCATCCGCCCCCGACCCGAAGTGGCGCAACAGATCGCCAGCCCGCCCTATGATGTGGTCAACTCCGCCGAGGCGCGCGCCCTGGCGGCCGGCAATCCCCTGAGTTTCCTCCACGTCGTCAAGCCCGAGATCGATCTCGACGAGGGTATCAATCTCTACGACGACGCAGTCTACGCCACGGGCGCGGCGAATCTCAGGAAGCTGATCGACGGATCGATGATCCAGGACGAGGTGCCCTGTTTCTACGTCTATCAGCAAACGATGGGCGACCACGTGCAGGCGGGCGTCGTGGGAACGGTGAGCGCCTGGGAC
>Ga0180430_10005775_pt1 | contig 10204 bp, 9 predicted proteins | sample SS_ome_9_FD_132999 | JGI IMG/M metagenome (GOLD analysis project Ga0180430, IMG submission 132999) | Hypersaline lake sediment archaeal communities from the Salton Sea, California, USA - SS_1_S_2 metaG | ecosystem: Environmental > Aquatic > Non-marine Saline and Alkaline > Hypersaline > Sediment...
AAATTGTGCTTATAAAACGAAAAAAGCTCCCGAATTTTAGAAACTTCGGGAGCTTTTGTTGAAGTACTCAATTAATTTTCCGGGTAGCTTTGATAAACCTGGATATTCCCATTTTTATCAAATGTGACCACGTCATAGGCCTCATTTCCAAAATCCTCGATTTCCATACCAGGAGATCCCGCTGGCATACCGGCCACAGCAATCCCGATCACATCTGGTTTTTCAATTAACAAACGTTCAATTTCCTCAACCGGCACATGACCTTCGATAACAAAACCATTCACGATGGCTGTATGACAGGCCTGAAGCTCAGAAGGAATCTGGTATTTATCTTTGATCTGATCCAGCGATGCAAATTCACTAGTTTCAGTCTTATAACCATATTCCTCTAAGTAATCAGTCCAATCGCTACAGCATCCTCAACCATCCAGGGCGAAGATCGTTACCAGCCTGTCCTCACCACTGGTATCCTGCCCCTGAGGTGATTTCACCGAACATGCGGCAAGCAGAACTGACAGGATTAATCCCAACACCAATAATCTTTTCATTAATGTTCCTCCTATGAAGTGGGTTTTTTTTCACTCTTTACGCTGAATCTGAAACCGGCAACACTGATAATGACAAAGTACAACAAATAAGCGATCACCTCGGACAGAGAAGGATTGCCGTTATAACCTACAAGGGTTTTTAACAATTCTCCCAGGATCGATTTTTCATCCAGGATATGATTGATATCCCAGAGATGTTCAATACCCGATGGGATCAAGCCTGCTTCATTGAATTCATGTACACCGTGGGCAACCAGTCCTGCAGCAAAAATAACCAGTATGATACTTGTGACCTGGAAGAAGCGGGACAGGTCCAATGTGATCAGGCTCCGGTATAACAAAACCGCGATCACTACTGCAGTTACCAACCCCAGGCCAGCTCCGATCAATACGCCGAAACCATCAGTATCCAGAGAAACTGCGGTTAAGAAGAATGCCAGCTCGATACCTTCACGAATCACAGCCAAAAAAGAAAGAGCAAAAAGAGCCAGGCTGCTCCGATTTGAAACAGCTGTTTTGATGTTGAACTTCAATCTTTCATTAATGTCGCGAGACTGCCTGCCCATCCACAGAATAACCCAGGTCAGAATCACGGCCGCCAGAAGCATGGCAATCCCTTCAAAGATCTCCTCGGCCCTACCCTCAAATCTCGCGCCAAGCAAGTTTAAGGCGAAACCAGCCAGGCCGCTGATTATGGTCGCCAGACCAGCACCAAACCAGACTGTCTTCCTGTATTCTGGCTGGGCCAATTTATTTAAGGTGCCTAAGAGGACGCCAATTATTAATGCCGCTTCCAAACCTTCCCGCAGCGTTAGAAGAAAACTTGCCAACATTATTACTCCAAACCTGATCCCGATAATGATATACGACTATATTATATATGAATATTTTCATAATAATAGCATATAAATCTAAAAGCGATAAGTCATTCTTTTAGTAAATTCAATCCGGAAATCACAACCTGGGATAAAATTCAGTAGTATCCCTACAGCCTTACCCGGAGGAATAATGCCTGATACAAAAGAAAAAAAGCTCTCCTTTCTGGACCGTTACCTGACCCTATGGATTTTCCTGGCAATGGCGGTTGGTGTGGGGATCGGTTTCCTCTTCCCAACAGGTGTGGAAAGTTTTAATTCGGCGGTTTCTATTGGCACAACAAACATCCCCATCGCCATTGGCCTGATCTTGATGATGTACCCACCCCTGGCCAAGGTCCACTATGACGAGTTGGGTGATGTATTCAGAAATTGGAAGATTTTAGGAGTTTCCCTGCTCCAGAATTGGATCATAGGTCCAATCTTGATGTTCGCCCTGGCGATCATCTTCCTGCGCGGCTACCCGGAGTATATGACCGGGTTAATTTTGATCGGTCTGGCTCGCTGCATTGCTATGGTGATCGTCTGGAACGAGTTAGCCCAGGGCGATAACGAATATGCCGCTGGACTGGTGGCATTTAACAGCATCTTCCAAGTACTCTTCTACAGCGTTTATGCGTACGTTTTCATCACGGTGCTTCCAACCTGGTTTGGGCTGGCTGGGAGTCTCGTTGAGATCACGATTGGCGAAATAGCCAAAAGTGTATTGATATACCTGGGCATTCCCTTCCTGGCTGGTTTTCTTACACGTTTGATCCTCGTCAAATCCAAAGGCAAGGAGTGGTATTATCAGAAATTTGTACCCAAGATCAGCCCTATAACCCTGATCGCCCTCTTATTTACAATCATAGTCATGTTCTCCCTCAAGGGAGAACTGATCCTGACCATCCCCCTGGATGTGGTCCGCATTGCCATTCCACTGTTGATCTACTTTGTGATCATGTTCCTGGTTTCCTTCTGGATGGGAAAATCTGTTGGAGCGGATTATTCCCGAACCACTACCCTGGCGTTCACTGCTGCCAGCAATAATTTCGAGCTGGCTATCGCAGTGGCTGTAGCGGTATTTGGCATCAACTCCGGCCCAGCATTTGCAGCTGTGATCGGACCCTTGATCGAGGTCCCGGTGATGATCGGTTTGGTAAATGTGGCTTTCTGGTTCCAACGCAGATATTTCAACAAAACTAATATATGAAAGAATTCATCTCGAACTTAAACCTTTCAGATTCACTGCGGGCCATGCACCACCGAAACTTCAGGCTCTTTTTTTGGGGCCAACTGATCTCTGTGATCGGAGTCTGGATGCAGTCCACTGCTCAACAGTGGCTTGTTTACCGTATCACTGGCTCACAAACCAGCCTGGGACTGGTGACCTTTATCAGCTTTTTACCGGTCCTGATCCTGTCCCTCTTTATGGGTGTGATCGTGGATCGATTCCCACGCCGCAAGATACTGGTTATCACCCAGAGCTGGTTCATGCTGGGAGCTTTTGTCCTGGCAGCTCTCACCTGGTCCGGACTGGTCCAATACTGGCACATTCTGGTTCTTTCCTTTACTCTCGGTATTGGCAGCGCCCTGGACATGCCTGCCCGGCAAGCCTTTGTAACCGAAATGGTCGATGATGATAAAAACGACCTCCTCAACGCTCTCAGTTTAAACTCCTCAATCTTTAATGTCGCCCGCATCATTGGCCCAGCCATCGGAGGGGCAATCGTTGCCGCTTTGGGCGAAGCGCCAACTTTCGCAATCAATGGTTTATCTTACCTGGCAGTGATCGCCGCTTTGCTAATGATGAGACTCAACCCACCCCATTTATCTAAATCCGGTGAATCCAATCTGAATCAAATGCGGGAAGGATTTCAGTATTTAGCCGGGGAAAAGGTTATTTTAAGTTTAGTGGCTATGGTTGCTGTCTTCAGCTTCGTGGGATTTGGATCACTGACCCTGGTACCGGTTTTTGCCAAGGACATCTTGAAGATCGGCGTGACCGGATTCGGGCAGTTACTCTCCTGGCAGGGCGTTGGCGCCCTGATTGGCGGAGCTCTCTTGATCTTCTTCGGCGATCAGTTCCATAAAGGCAAATTGCTCTTATTCAGCAGGATTTTAATCGGCCCAGGTATCCTGGGTTTAGCCCTTTCCCGGACGCCCTGGATCAGCATGGCTTTGATGACCGTAATGGGTTATTCCTTGATCACCCAACTGGTGATCTCCAACACGATGATCCAGACCATCGTCCCAGACGACCTGCGGGGACGGGTGATAAGCACCTACACCTGGGCATTGGGCGGTTTTTATCCACTCGGTTCCCTTTTGATGGGTTTCCTGGGAGACCAGATTGGCGCCCCCACCGCGGCCATGATCTCAGGAGGCGGCTGCATCCTGATCATCGCTCTCAATCAGGCGTTCTTCCCGAGCATCCATAAATTGAATTGACTTAATCCAATTAAGAATTTTCAAATATAAACCAAAATGAAGGGACCCAATATAATGAGCAATGGGCAAATAAAAATCACCTTCCCGATCGGTTTCCATTCCTTTCATAAAGATCAGGCTTTTAACTTCCAATTAAATCGCTGGCATTCATTGGGATATGGTCGGCTGGAAGATCTAAAATCAGCCGGGGCACAAATCAATAATCCTGATAACTGGAAAACAACCATGCTGGACCAGGCGGAAGAAGCAGTTTCTGAAAGTCGCTTCCTTAACGCCGCATATTATTTTCGGGCAGCTGAATTTTTCCTGACTGAAGATGACCCTGAGAAAGAGCCTATCCATCAAAATTTCATCCATTATTTTAATGAGGTTTTTGGGGATGACGGTCATACTCTTATAGAGACACCTTACGATTCATCTATTCTCCCAACAATAATCAAACCAGCCGTCACGGAAGTGGAAAAAGGAACTATTATTTTACACGGCGGATATGATTCCTATAAAGAGGAACTATATCCCCTGGTTCAATATTTCTCAGAGCTGGGCTACAAGGTAATCACTTTTGAATGCCCCTGGATGAAGCTACCCCAGGATGACAAGTATCCCGGATTGGATATCAAATGGGAAAAGATCATCAAAGCGATATTAGACCATCTATCCCTGGATGATGTAACCCTGATAGGAATTTCCATGGGAGGTTGGCTCAGTCTCAGGGCTGCAGCTTTTGAACCCAGGATCAAGCGAGTGATCGCATCCAGCGTATCCTTTGATGTTAATCAATATGTCAATCCACTTGCCCAGAAAATCGCCAGTTTATTCTTTACAAAATTCAGGAAGTTCACAAATCAGTCGATGATCAATAAAATGAAAAAGGACTCTCAGTACAACTGGTTTGTAAATCACTTAATGTATGTCACAAAACATGATGTTCCGATTGAAGCTTTTGATATCCTGCTCCAGTTCAACGAACACAATTTACATTCTGAGAAAGTAAACCAAGACGTATTGATCCTAACTGGAAAAGAAGATCACATGATCCCCTTAAAAATGCATAGACTGCAAGTCCAGGCGCTTGTAAATGCAAAATCCGTCACTGATAAAATCTTTAGCCGGGAAGACCAGGCCCAGAATCACTGCCAGGTGGGCAACCTGGGTTTAGCATTGGAAGTGATGGCAAATTGGATCGAGCAAAAATCTTGAACTACTGCGATCTTAGATTCTGTGCGATAACTTAAAAACGGCTTTTATCATTTTGAGAAAATACAAAATCTAAGCAAAAAGCCGTTTTGAAATACCCAGGTTATTCCAATAAGCCAAGAATAACACAGGCGCAGCAAGGCACAGCCCATGAAAACAGAACTAACCTTAATAGAAGTCAATACTCTGATTGATGAGGCCAAATTTTCATTTCGTCATGAGGAATGTGCTACCTGTGAGTGTTACCTGGGTTATGTGATCCAACTGAAAATCGATTCGGGGGCTGAAGCTCGACAGTTCCTCAAGGAAATCAAACCAGACCGTGACAAAATCCACTCCTGTCTGGGCTGCGATCCCTGTTCACCGGGAACGCTTTACGCAAATTATCTCCGAAAAAGAACTTCCCGATTAGAATAAGATTACGATCATAATAATAAACCGTCGGAACTGGAGCATCCATGAATCTCCTCTCAATTCTCCTTTCTCTTCTGCCAATCATTCTTATTTTGATCTTACTGGTCTGGCGGCGGACAGCAGCCGATATCGCCGGCCTTGCAGGTTGGGTCTGCTCCCTGTTGATCGTCTGGCTTTATTTTAAAACCCCTCTTTCCAACTCCTTGCTGATCAGCCTCTCTGGCGTAGTGGCTTCCCTGCCGATCACAATCATGGTGGCCACTTCCCTGTTGCAGATCACAATCATGAAAGAAACTGGCGCAATCGATCGGGTGGTGGCTTTTATCAAGACCATAGCGCCTGGCAACCAGGTAGCCCAGATCCTGATCCTCAATATCGGTTTTGGCACGTTATTAGCTGCCCTGGGCGCCACGCCGGTGTCCATTCTTCCTCCTATTATGATCGCCCTCGGCTATTCCTCATTCGTCGCGATTGCCTTGCCCTCCCTGGGTTATGATGCTCTCTGTACTTATGCCCTATTGGGAATCCCGGTTGTGGTTTTTTCAAATTTTGTGGGGCTTCCACTCCAAGATGTCGGAGGATATTTTGCCCGTTTCATGCCGGTGATCAGCACCTGTATAGCGCTGGCAATGCTCTGGTTAGCCGGTGGCTGGAAGCTACTCTGGAGGGGTTTGATCCCAACCATCCTATCCGGTATTACGGCAGGGTTTATCGCCATTGGCATGAACGCCCTGGGATTGGTAACCATAACCGGAATTGCGGCAGGGTTAGGCGTGGTAGTTGTGATGTTAGTTTATTTAAAACTAACGGGCCATACAATCCAAGGGAGGGACCTGCTTACCGGGTCTGATCTGGCAGCCGAAGAGAAATTCACTCTGCCAGCAGCCATCTCTCCCTGGATCATCCTTACAGTATTTGCTCTGCTGCTGAATGCACCTTTCCTGCCCTTCTACGAATTCACTTTCATCCGCTTAAGCATGCCGGTGGAGATCATCCCGGGCTCCCCAGAAAAGATCCGCCTCTTCTGGCAAGCTTATTTCTGGATCCTGATCAGCACTATCCTGGCTTTTCCGTTCCTGAGAGTTAACAAGGCTGTCCTGAAGGAATCTCTCAATAAATGGCTGAAACGAGCCCCACGGCCCATGTTGTCTTCGGCCGTTTTTTTTGCAATTGCTTTCCTGATCAACCATTCCGGTAAAAACGCTGCCTGGGAATTAGTTAACCCAGCTAATAATATGGTCTATTTGATCGCCGATGCGGCCAGCAGCCTGTTTGGGCGGTTCTACCCGGCAATAGCTCCATTCCTGGGATTACTCTCCGGTTTCATCAGCGGCTCCGAAACATCCGCCATCGCCATGTTAACAGGAATCCACCTGAGCACAGCGGAGAAAATCGGCGCAGCAGGTTTATTGATCGCTGCCGCCAGCGGTATCGGGGGAGGATTGGCCAGCGTAATCTCTCCCGCAAAACTTCAAAACGCTGCTGCCAGCATCGACAGGATCGGAGAAGAGAGCCAGGTGATCCGCGTGACGGTAGTGATTTCCTTGATCATCACAGCCATCGCTGCAGTGATGACTATTCTGTGGGCTTAAATAATAAAAGGGATTGAGGCCCTGGGAAGGCCTCAATCCCTAATATTGTTCAACTAAGCTTTTAATCTATTTTTCGCCCAGGCCTTGAATTCTACCCAACCCACTGATCTCCGGTGTCACTGAGGGATTCCCATAATATTTCACATCCCCTGCACCGCTGATGGTCACATCAAGGTAGTCTGTTACCCATACTTCTGCGCCGCCGGCGCCACTGATGGTTACATCTGCTGTCTGGCTTTCCAGATCAGGGGCCCGATAACGCCCCAAACCGCTCAACCTGACTGACTGAGATTCCACTTTTCCGGTCAGATCCACATCGCCTGCGCCGCTCACCAAAACAGATAAGTGATCAACATTAAGGTCGTCAACAGACACCTGTCCTGCACCGCTAAACGTAATATTCAGCTGATCTGATTTCAGTTTCCCGGCTTCAATATCGGCAGCGCCGGACACCGTGATCGCCTGTAAGTCAATCACACTGATCCTGAAGATAAATCCATCAGTCGGATCAAGGGCAATTCGGCCTCTACCAGAACTAAATACCACATTATCTTCAAAACCTATCTCAAGGGTATCTCCATTAACTTCGGTTTTGATGTATTCCATAATGTTATCGTCTGTTTCAACACTGAGGGATTCCGAACTTCCCTGGGTTAGGATGACCCTTCCAGCTCCCTCAATCAGGATCTTGTCAAAACCGCTGATTTTGCGGTCTTCAACAACAACATCTCCCGATCCCCTGACCATGCGCGGTTTGAACGGCACCACACAAGCTGCTGAGACAGCAGCAATTACGAGAACAACTAAGAACAGTTTGGTAAATGTACGCATTATTTTCTCTCCATAATGATCTGGCATCAATAAATATGATTATTAGACTGCCATTTGATTTTTCTACTATCAACAATATACGTAGGTTTTTAGAAATCCTCTCAAAAAGCGTTATGATTGGGTGTATGAATATGAACCATAGATTTGAAACGATCAAAACCAATGGTATTCAGTTGCATACGATTTTGGCCGGTCCCCAAGATGGAGAACCGGTTTTCCTCTTACACGGATTCCCTGAAGCCTGGTTTGGCTGGGAAAATCAGATCGAACCCCTTGTACAGGCTGGATTCAGGGTCATCGTTCCTGATCAGCGCGGTTATAACCTGAGCGATAAACCCGTAGGTGTAGATCAGTACATGATGTCGATCCTGGTCGATGATATCCTGGGATTGGCTGATACACTTGAATATAATCGTTTTTACGTGGCTGGCCACGATTTTGGCGCCATGGTTAGCTGGAGTCTGGCACTTCGAGCTCCTGAAAGGGTCCAGCGGATGGTCATTGCCAATGTCCCTCATCCCGCGATATTCCGGAGTTATCTTAAAACCCATCCAACCCAGATGTTGAAGAGCTGGTATGCTATGTTCTTTCAGCTGCCCGGCTTGCCCGAGCAATTCGTAAAGGCAGCCAACTGGAGATTTATGATCGGAGCCTTGCCGGATTACTGGGATGAAGACCGATATAATCGCTATCGAGAAGCCTGGGCTCAACCCGGTGCGATCACAGCTATGATCAATTGGTACCGTGCGACATTTAGCAAGCGAGGATCTCCCAGAAAATCCAATATTGTTCAGCCCTCGACCTTGATCATCTGGGGTAAAAAAGATCCTCATCTCAGCTATCAGATGGCACCGCTGAGTCTGGAGTTATGTCAAGAAGGCGAGCTGGTCTACTTTGATGACGCCACTCACTGGGTTCAGCATGACAAAGCCCCGGAAGTCAGCCAATTATTGATCGACCATTTTCAGAAGGAATAAATAATGGCACTAGAACCCTCCAGCATCCAGCGCGATCGAATGCTCGCCAATGGAAAAAACAAATTGATCCTGGCCCAGTTCCATATATTAAAGGACGAGAAATACAGTAAAGATTATTTCAGGATCACGAATCAGGTGGTCCAGAAAGAAAAAGGCCGCCGGGAACATCAGCTGAAGATCGATCAGATAATTACTGCCAGCGAGATTCCCTACCAATATCTCACCGTGGACAGCTTCCCATCCAGCCTAGCCCTGCTGCTGGCCCATGAGAATTCCAGGGAGATTCGCCAGGATTCCCTCAGTGATATTTACGCTTTGATCGTCCAGCCAAACACATTGGTAAAGAAAGTCACCAAGGGTTTGAGCTTTTTATCATCAATATTAACAAAATGGCTTGGTACAGATGAGATCAGTGAGATTACACAGATTGTGGAGAATTCTGACAGTCTTGATCCAGAAACTGATCCTGATGCCGATAAAATAATGAGGTTCCGCAGCGAAAAACTCAACGAACCATTCTACATGATGAACTTGAATCAATTTTCCCCCTCCCCCAGGCGGGGTGAAGGCGGCAAATCCGCCTACAACCAATATTCTGCCCGGATCCTACCCCGCCTGATCAGCGTGGGGGGTTATCCCGATATCTATGGCAAGATCCTGGGTACCTATATCGGTGATCAGAAGAGTTCGTTATATAACAACTGGCATGACTTTGCGCTGGTTTATTATCCATCCCGAACCAGTTTCCTGCGCTTGATGACCAGTACACCACGGGGCGCCGCGGAAATCCGCAGGGAAGGGCTCAGGAAAGTGGTGTTGATGGCGTCATCAAACTTCTAGCCGCAACTCCACAGCATCATGATATTATGATCAGGTTCGGAGAGACCAGGTCTTCTTTTACTCTGATTTTTCCTTCCCGACTGCGAACCCACCACAGCACCAGCAGAAAGCCAATCACTTTGGCAGCTATCCCCAGGGTGGAACTCATCTCAGAAGGAAAATCGGGCATCCCGTTGATGCGCACATAATAAACTGATGCTTCAGATGTCGAGCCCAGCTGGAAGATTGATGACAATGTAAAATCCCAGGCAAAATGGAGCGCAATCGCCAGGGCAGCTCTCCCGGTCCACAGGAAATACACACCATAGATCATGCCTGTTACGAGGATAAACACTAAAAAGGAAAAGTCACCGCTTGCAAGATGGCCAATAATTGACCAGGATGCTCCAACGAGAACAGCCAGCAGCCCGGCTCAGCTAATGGACAATTTCTTTTCAGACAATCCTTCAAGAGCATTCTTGATCTGATAAGTTCGCATCAGCTCCTCAAATACTCCAACG
>Ga0180430_10005776_pt1 | contig 10203 bp, 11 predicted proteins | sample SS_ome_9_FD_132999 | JGI IMG/M metagenome (GOLD analysis project Ga0180430, IMG submission 132999) | Hypersaline lake sediment archaeal communities from the Salton Sea, California, USA - SS_1_S_2 metaG | ecosystem: Environmental > Aquatic > Non-marine Saline and Alkaline > Hypersaline >...
CCTTCCGGACGTCCTGTTCGCTCACGAAGTCCACGGGAAGGTCACCGCCGGCCGCCGGCACCGCCGAGACGGCCCTTCCGGTCCGGGCGGAGACGTCCTTTCTGGACATCCGGTCTTCGACGAAGGCCTTCGCCGCGCTGGCCACGCGGTCTTTTTGGGACACGAGGGGCGGAAGCGGATCGTTCGTTTCCCCCTCCAGGGGGCGGGTCTCCATGGCGATGCGCTTGCGGTCGATGAGGTGGAGGGGGGTGATGTTGTCGCTGGTGATGTTGTTGCCCAGGGCGCCGCAGCCGAGCGTCATCGAGGGCGGCAGATTCGTCGTGTAGCCGATGGCCCCGTGGGTGGAGGGGGAGTTGACGATGATGCGGAAGGCGGGCTTGTGGAGCGCGAACTGCCGGACCACCTCGAGGTCCCGCGTGTGCACCGACAGGGTGTGGCCCAGGCCGCCGTAACGCAGGATCTCGATGCACCGCTTGCATCCGTCCTCCCAGCCGTCCTCCACGTACCAGCACAACACGGGGGAGAGCTTTTCCATGGAGAGGGGATGATCCCGGCCCACGCCCTCCATCTTCACGAGCAGGACCCGCGTCGATGCCGGGACGGAGAACCCGGCCAGGGAGGCGATAGCCTGGGGCGATTTCCCGACGATCTTGGGGTTCACGTGGCCGTCGGGAGAGACCATGGCGGCCTCGAGGAGGGCCTTCTCCTTGTCGTCGGCGAAGTAGCCTCCGTGGTCGCCGAAGAGCCTCCGGGCCTCATCGGCGACCGGTTCATCGACGATGACCGACTGCTCCGAGGCGCAGATGGTGCCCCAATCGAATGATTTGCCGGCGATGACGTCCCGGACGGCCTTGTCCACCGTCGCCGTCCGCTCGATGAAGGCGGGCACGTTTCCGGGGCCGACCCCATAAGCGGGTTTGCCGGACGCGTAGGCCGCCCGGACGAGGCCCATGCCCCCGGTGGCCAGGATGACGTTCGTTTCCCGGTGGGCCATGAGGGCCTGGGTATCCTCGATGGTGGGCTCCTCCAGGACGCCGACGATCCCCCGCGGGGCGCCGGCCTTCACCGCGGCGTCGTGCAGGGTGTTTACCACCGCGGCGATGCATCGGCGGGCCGCTGGGTGCGGAGAATGCACCACTCCGTTCCGGGCCTTCAGGGACACCATCGTCTTATAGATGGCCGTCGAGGTGGGATTGGTGCTGGGGACGATGGCGGCCACGATGCCCATGGGCTGAGCCACTTCGTAGATGGCGCTGGCGGCGTCGACCTCGATGAAGCCCACCGTCTGCATGGGTCGGATGTAGCGGTACACGTCCCGTGATGCGAAGAGGTTATTGGTGACCTTGTCCTCGACGCGGCCGAAGCCCGTCTCCTCAACGGCCAGACGCGCCCATTGGTCCGCGAGGGGAACGCTCGCCTCGTTCATGGCGTCGAGGATGCGGTCCACCTGCTCCTGTGAGTAGCCGGCGTAGGCCCTCTGGGCCTCTCGAACCGTCTGCAGGATGCGATCCACCTGGGTCTGGGCCAAGGAATCCCCTCCCTATGGGCGGGCCGAAGGCACGGCTACCGTTTGCGGCGCCGCGCGCCCTTGGGGGCGCCCTCCGGTGCCCCGGGCGGCTTCGGCAGGATGGCCTCCACGTCCTCGAAAGGCATGGGGATCACGTGGCTCGCGATCAGCTCCCCCACGCGCCTCGCCGCCGCCTCACCCGCTTCCACCGCGGCTTTCACGGCGCCCACGTCCCCGCGGACGAGGACGGCCACGTAGGAGCCGCCGGCGTACCGTGAGCCGATGTGCACGACCTGGGCGGTCTTCACCATGGCGTCGCTGGCCTCCACGGCCCCCACGAACCCGCGCGTTTCCACCATTCCGAGAGCCTCGCCGTGATCCATGCCGTCCTCCACCCGCCAGAATAGGACGATCGGGGTGCCGCCGTCAATGCGGACCGGCGGCTGTGGGCAGGGCAGCTCCGCTTCGCGGAGCCTGCGCGAAGTAAATTGCTGACGGCAGGCTCGGTGCGATCATCTTGCCTACTTGATGGCTACCTGCGGGGTTATTGCTACCGATGGGGGCTTTTGGTGATTCCGCAGTGGTACCGCGGACTGCGTATGAGGGTGCGTTCGCTGAAGCTGCCGGTTCCATGGCCCCCAAGCCTTACCCCCCGAATCCGGATTGGGCCAATCCCCGGCATCCCGTCACCCACGCAATCTTTCCTCTTTTAGAAAACCACCGCGGCGGAGCGCCCTCGGCCGGCGTCGTCAGCCCGCACTTCGTGCTCCTGCCCTGCTTCGCAGGGCTCTGACTCAACGATAGGAAGCACTGCTGTGCGAGCCGGAGAGGAGGGAGATTGAATTCACGCAAGTTCGACACCTGTCGCGTTCATGGGAAATATGCGGCATTCATGGGTGGCAGAGCAGGCCTCATGGGTAGAATGCGATCTTCATGGTGGAAGTTCAAAGCGCGATTGTCGCCGCAGACACCCCGGCTCCGATGCAACCCTCTACCCAGGAACTCAGCCGAACAGCCGCTCCCACTCCCTCCAGAAGCCCGGAAAGGACTTGGAGACGCAGTCGGGGTCGGCGATGCGGATGCCCGGGATGCGCGCGGCCATGACCGCGGTTGCCATGGCCATTCGGTGGTCCCCGCGGGGGTCGAGATGGGTTCCGCGATAGTCGGGGGCGGGGCGGATCGTGAGGGCGTCGTCCCCGGCGTCGGCCTCGCCGCCCAGGGCCCGGATCGCCTCGGCGACGGCCGAGAGGCGGTCGCTCTCCTTGTACCGGAGGTGAGCCGCGCCCGTGAAGCGGGAGGGTCCCTCGGCGAAGAGCGCCACGGCGCCGAGGGTCGGCATGAGGTCGGGGATGTCGGAGACGTCGGCCTCGATTCCCATGAGCGGGCCGCCGCGGACGGTGACTCCCCGGTCGTCCTCTTCGACCGCAGCTCCGAAGCGCTCCATCAATCCAACGAAGGCCGCGTCTCCCTGGACCATGGAGCGCCGGATGCCTTCGACGCGGACTTCGCCCCCGGTCACCGCTGCGGCGGCGAGAAAGTAGGAAGCCGAGGAGGCGTCCGGTTCCACGCGAAAGGCGCGGGCGCGGGGCGGCCCGGGCGAGACGGTCCAGGCATCGGGGCCCGAGCGGGAGACCGACGCGCCGAAGGCATCCATGCACGAGACCGTCATCTCCGCATAGGGGCGGGACACGAGGCCGCGGGCGTGGATCTCCACGGGACGCCTGGCGAAGAGGGCCCCGAGGAGGAGCCCCGAGACGAACTGGCTCGAAAGGGAACCATCCGCCTCCAGCGACGAGAGGTCCCAGGGATGGCCTTCTATCCGGACGGGGGCGCACCCCTCCGACGCGAGGTACGAGACGGAGACGCCCGCTTTCTCCAGGGCGTCTCCGAGGCCGCCCACGGGCCTGCGGCGGAGCTGCGCCGAGGCCTCGAGTACGAAGCGGCCGTGGCAGCCGCCGCACAGCCCCATGAACAGGCGCAGCGTCGTGCCCGAATCGCCGCACAGCAGCGGTGCGCCGCCGGAGCGGAGGGCTCCCCCGATTCCGGCGACGGAGAGATCCTCCCAGGGTCCCGAGTAGGCCGCGCCGCAGGAGGCGAGGGCCTCGCGGGTGGCCCGGGTGTCGCCGCTGTCGAGGGCGCCGATGATGCGGGAGGTCCCCCTCGCCAGGCCCGAGAGGATGAGCGCGCGGTGGGTCAGCGACTTGGAGGGGGGAACGGCCGCCGATCCCCGGGCGGTGCGGCCGCAGGGCGGTTCGAGGGGAGACCGATCCGCGGGCCTCATCCCCGCTCCCTCAGCTCCCGGGCGGCGTCCCGCTCCTGATCCCGCCTGCGGATCGTCTCCCGCTTGTCGTAGGCCTTTTTGCCCCTTCCGAGGCCCAGCTCCACCTTCACGAGGGATCCCTTGAGGTAGATTCGCAGCGGTATGAGCGTCAGCCCCTTCTCCACGATCTTGGCGCGGAGCCGCTTGATCTCGTCCCGGTGCATCAGGAGTTTGCGGCGGCGGCCGGGGTTCGGCGGCTCGAACCCCTCGTGGGAATGGTGGTCGTAGGGGGTGATGTGGCACTGGAAGAGCCACAGCTGCCCGTTCTCCACCGAGGCGTACGCGTCGGTGAGCTGTATCTTGCCCGCCCGCGCCGACTTGACCTCGTAGCCCTTGAGGGCGATGCCCGCCTCGAAGCGGTCGAGGAATTCGTAGAGATGAAAGGCCTTTCGGTTTCGGGCGAGGTCCCGATACCGCTCCCGGTCGGCGGTCATGAAGAGGGGTCTTCCTCCCCCTGCATGTCCTTGGAGAGCCGGTGCATGATGGCGCTCTTGAAGGAGGAGGGCACGCCCACCACCGGGAGCTGGTCGAGGCGGTCCACCAGGCTCAGCATGGCGCGGTACTCCGCCTCGCAGCGTTCACAGGTCTCGATATGACGCCGGATCTCCTCCATCTCGGCTTCCGAGAAGTCGTTTTCGATGAAACGGGGAAGGAGTTCCAGGACCTTTACGCACAGCATGGGGGAACCTCTCGGACGCGGGCGGGCCGAGGGGCCCGGGCTCGCACTATGTTCATACGCTCGCGGGACCGCGCAGTTTCCGGAGTCATCGCGATTCCTCCAGCGTTTCCATCAGGAGCCTCCGCGCCCGGAAGATCCTGTTCTTCACCGTTCCGATCGGCAGTCCCGTGATCTTGGCCATCTCCTCGTAGCTCCGGAAGCTGAAGTGCCTCAGGATGATCAACTCACGATACGATTCGGGGAGCGACTGGATCGCGTCCAGCGTATCCTGGAAGAGCGCCTTCATCTGGAGTGCGTCGTGTGGGCCCTGTTCCGGGCTGGGGAGGGGGATGTCCGGCTGGTCGGGATCGTCCCCCGCCGCGTCGATGGACGTGGTGGAGATGTGCTGGCGCCTCAGGTAATCGATCGTGTGGTTGCTCGCGATCTTGTAGAGCCAGGTGGAGAACTTGTAGTGGCGGTCGTAGCGCCGCAGGCCGGTGTACACCTTCAGGAAGACCTCCTGGCTCAGTTCGAGGGCTTCGTCGTACTGCCGGACCATGTGGTAGATGTAGTTCACGAGGCCCTTCTGGTAGCGTTCCACCAGCACGGCGAAGGATTCCTCGTGGCCGTCGAGGACGTCCTGCACGAGTTCGATGTCGGTCTGGACCCTGGGTGCGGTTCCGCTCACATCTCCTCCGCGGCCATTGTACGGAGGCGGGCCTGCCGTGGCAAGACCACTTCGAGGTAGCCCTTCGGGGCTGTGGAGGGAAACGGGGAAACGGGGAAACGGGGAAACGGAGAGGGAGAATCCTCTTGTCGCCGTTTCTCACACACTCCGTTTCCCCGTTTCTCTCCTCCCACGCACCCCGATTCGCCGTTTCGCCCTTTCGCGCCGAAGGCGCTCGAGCTGCGAAGCAGCCCTCCCCAAACGGGTCTTTTCACCCCGGCCGGGTCACATCCCCCGCCCCGCCTTGACAGTCAGAACGGCTTGTGTTTCAATGCCTTTCCCTGCGGCGCCTTCCCGGCGCCGCGCGAGGGAGTGGGCACATGACATCTTACCTGCCGATCGGAATATTCCTGGTGATTGCCGTGCTCTTCGTGCCGGCGACGATGATCCTCGGCTGGTTCCTGCGCCCCAAGCGACCGACGCTGTCCAAGATGCAGCCCTACGAGTGCGGCATCGACGTGCGGGAGTCCCCCCAGGGAAAGGTCTCGATCCACTTCTACCTCGTTGCGGTCGTCTTCCTGGTCTTCGACGTGGAGACGATCTTCCTCTTCCCGTGGGCCGTGGCCTTCGACTGGCTGGGCCTCTTCGGGTTCATCGAGGTGATGGTCTTTCTCGCCCTCCTCATCGCGGCGTACGTCTACGCCTGGATGAAGGGGGCGCTGAGGTGGGAAGAATGAACGACGACCGGCCCGGCTCCGCCTATCCGGGTTGGGTGGGCTTCACGAAGCTCGACCTGGCCCTGAACTACTGCCGGAAGAACTCCCTCTGGCCCGTGACCTTCGGCCTGGCGTGCTGCGCCATCGAGATGATCTGCTCCTCGGTGAGCCGGTACGACATTTCCCGGTTCGGTTCGGAGGTCTTCCGCCCCTCGCCGCGCCAGAGCGACGTCATGATCATCGCAGGCACGGTCACCGAGAAAATGGCGCCGGTGGTCAAGCACCTCTACGACCAGATGCCGGAACCAAAGTGGGTCATCGGCATGGGCAACTGCGCGCTGAGCGGCGGCCCCTTCGATACCTACGCCGTCGTCCAGGGCGTGGAGGAGCTGGTCCCCGTGGACGTGATCATTCCGGGGTGTCCGGTGCGTCCGGAGGGGCTGCTCTACGGCCTCATGAAGCTGCAGGAAAAGATCGCCGACCCCGAGGCGGCCCGGGAGCGTTTCTACAAGGGAACGCTGCAGGCCACGAAGGGCTGGATGAAGAAGGGTGCCGAGGATCCCGAGGCCGTGAAGGATTTCGAGGCCCGGGGACGCACCATCGAGAAGGGATGATGACCGAGGAACAGAAGCCTCCCGCCGAACAGGCCGACAAGCCGAAGCCGGCGGCCAAGCCGGCCGCCAAGGCCCCGCCTGGGCCGAAGCCCTGGGCGCCCACCGGAGAGGTGGTCGAAACGGACGTGACCCGGCGGCTGAAAGAGAGGTTCGAGGCAGCCGTGGAGGGTATTCCCAGCCCCGTCGGCGAGGCCGGCGTGCGGGTGGCGAAGGACCGCCTCATCGAGGTCCTCACTTTCCTCAAGGAAGACCCCGAGTGCGCCATGAACTTCCTGTCGGACCTCACCGCGGTCCACTTCCCCGAAAACGAGCAGCCCCTCGAGGTGGTCTACCACTGCTACTCCATCCCCAAGGGCCACTCGCTGCGGGTCCGTGCGGGCCTCGACGACGGCGAAGCCTGCCCCACGGCGGTGGAGATCTGGAAGACGGCCGACTGGCACGAGCGAGAGATCCACGACATGTTCGGCATCGTCTTCGAGGGCCACCCCAACCTGAAGACGATCCTCCTTCCCGACGACTGGGAGGGCCATCCCTTCCGCAAGGAGTACCCCCTGGGCGGCCCCAAGGAGGAGGCGATCCGCAAGGACGCCCTGAGCCGCCCCGTCTACCTCCCCGACGACCCCGAGGAGGCCCGCAGGATCATCAAGGAGGGCGGACGTGGATCAGAGTAACCTGAACGCCTCCGGCACCTCCCCGCTGCACAAGGCCCTGGAAACCCGCTCCATGGAGTTGAACTTCGGGCCCCAGCACCCGGCCACACACGGGGTGTACCGGGCGATCCTGGAACTGGACGGGGAGAGGATCGTGGGGCTGGATTCGGTCATCGGATACCTCCACCGGGGCATCGAGAAGTGGGCGGAGTACCGGACGTGGTCCAACTGCACGCCCATATTCGACCGGCTGGACTACCTCGCCGCGGTCATCAACTGCCACGGCTACGTGGGCGCCGTGGAGAAGCTCCTCGGCGTTGAGGTGCCCAAGAAGGCCCAGTACATGCGGGTCGTCTGCGACGAGCTGAACCGGATCGCCAGCCACCTGATCTGGCTGGGCACCCACGCGCTGGATATCGGCGCCATGACGATGCTCTTCTACCCCATGCGGGAGCGGGAGGTCATCATGGACCTCTTCGAATCCATGTTCGGGGGGAGGCTGCTGCCCAACGCCTATCCCGTCGGCGGCGTCCGGCTGGATTTCCCGAAGGGGTGGGAGAAGGCCTGCCGGTCCTTCCTGGCCGACCTGCCCGACCGCATCGACGACTACGAGAAGTTACTCACCGGGAACCGGATGTGGGTGCAGCGTACGAAGGACGTGGGCGTCGTCTCCGCCGAAGAGGCCATCGACCTGGGACTCTCGGGTCCGACGCTGCGGGGAAGCGGCGTCTACTTCGACGTGCGCAAGGCCATGCCCTACTCCTCTTACGAGGACTTCGACTTCGAAATCCCCCTGGGCGAGAACGGCGACGTCTTCGACCGGTACATCTGCCGCATCCGGGAGATGCGGCAGAGCGCCCGCATCATCCTCCAGGCCCTCGACGGAATGCCGGAAGGCGACCTCAAGGGAAAGGTCTCCAAGATCATCAAGCCCCCCGCCGGCGAGGCCTACTTCACCGTCGAGGGCAGCAAGGGCCAGCTCGGCTTCTACCTCGTGAGCGACGGCGGCAAGAACCCGTGGCGCTGCCACGTGCGGTCCCCCTCCTTCGTGAATCTCCAGGGCATGGAGACCATGTGCAAAGACGGGCTGGTCGCCGACGTGGTGGCCGTCATCGGCTCCCTGGACATCGTCCTGGGCGAGATCGACCGATAAGGCGAGAGGCGATGGAATTTGAAGTGCTGATGAACACCGTCGGGTTCCCCCTCATCAAGATCCTGATCCTGCTGGGGGTGGTCTTGACCTGCGTGGCCTACACCGTCTACGTGGAGCGCCGTCTCCTGGGATTCTTCCAGTCGCGCCTGGGCCCCAACCGCGTGGGACCCTTCGGGCTCGTCCAGCCCATCGCCGACGGCGTCAAACTGTTCCTCAAGGAGGACCTGGTCCCCCTCTTCGCGAGGCGCTTCATCTTCAAACTGGCTCCCATCTTCGCCATGGCGCCCGCCCTGGTGGGATTCTCCATCGTCACCTTCGCGCCCAACTGGGTGGGCGCCGACGGCACGGAGCATTCCTTCGTCGTCGCCGACGTGAACATCGGGATCCTCTTTCTCCTGGCCATCACCTCCCTGGGTGTCTTCGGCATCATCCTGGGAGGCTGGTCCTCGGGCTCCAAGTACCCCCTCTTCGGGAGCCTGCGCTCGGCGAGCCAGATGCTCTCCTACGAGATCCCGCTCACGCTGTCGGTGCTGGCGGTGATCCTGATGGCGGGCTCCTTCCGCCTCAGCGACATCACGGAGGCCCAGCAGCAGTTCTTCGGTACCCGCGGGCTCTACTACATCGTGCCCCTCATCCTCGCCTTCGCTGTCTACCTCATCTCGGCGGTGGCCGAGACGAACCGAACGCCCTTCGACCTGCCCGAGGGCGAGAGCGAGATCATCGGTTTCCACACCGAGTACTCGGGGATGCGCTTCGCCTTCTTTTTCATGGGCGAGTACGCCAATATCGTCCTCGTCTCCTGCGTGGGGACGGCCCTCTTCCTGGGGGGGTACGATATCCCCTTCGTGTCCGACGCCGCGCTGTACGCGTCGCACCCGCAGCTCACGAGCATCCTGAGCCTGGCTTCCTTCGCCGCCAAGTGCTCCTTATTCATCTTCTTCTATATCTGGATCCGGGCCACCTTCCCCCGCTACCGCTACGACCACCTCCTCAAGATCGGCTGGAAGGTCCTGCTGCCCATTTCGCTGGTGAACCTGCTGCTGGTGGCGGCCATCAAGGCATGGCCCCACTTCCAGGACTGGCTGGGCGGAGCCGCGGGGTGATGTCATGAGCGGATCGATGCAGCGCTTTCTGAGGATGATCACCTTCCCCGAGCTGCGGGAGGGGCTGGGCGTGACGTTGAAGTGGTTCGTCAGGCCCAAGGTCACCGAGGTCTACCCCGACCGGCGGCCCGTGCTGCCCTACCGCACCAAGCATCGCCTGCACGTCGAGATCGAGACCTGCATCTCCTGCGGCCAGTGCGAGAAGGCCTGCCCGGAGGGCTGCATCAAGGTGATCAAGCCCCCCAAGGAAGTCTTCAAGGAGGACAAGCGCCCCCAGGAATTCTTCCTGTCCCTCGACCATTGCCTGTACTGCGGCCAGTGCCAGGATTCCTGCCCCACGGGGTCCATCCACCATTCGGACGAGTGGGAGCTGGCCGCCTACAGTTTCAAGGAATATCTCTTCGACAAGGAAACGCTCCCGTACGACCTCGAGAAGAAGCGGTACCGGGAGAATTTCTGGGGGAACGTGGAGGACAAGACCGGCGGCTGAGCGAACCCGCCGGCCGAAGCGAATCGACCGGACGCGAAAAATCGCCTTTCGGTCCTTCTCAAGAGAGGAAGGGGGATGACCACCTTCTGGATCCTACTCGCGGGCTTCATCCTGATCTGCGCGCTGGGCGTCGTCCTCGCACGGAGCCCCATCACCTCCGCGCTGTTTCTCCTGGGCGGCTTCCTGGGCGTCGCCGTCCTCTACCTGGCCCTGAACGCCGAGTTCGTGGCCGCGGTGCAGGTTCTCGTGTACGCGGGGGGCATCATGGTCCTCTACCTATTCGGTATCATGGTGGTGGACAGCGAGGTGCTGCGGCTGACCCGCC
>Ga0180430_10005778_pt1 | contig 10201 bp, 10 predicted proteins | sample SS_ome_9_FD_132999 | JGI IMG/M metagenome (GOLD analysis project Ga0180430, IMG submission 132999) | Hypersaline lake sediment archaeal communities from the Salton Sea, California, USA - SS_1_S_2 metaG | ecosystem: Environmental > Aquatic > Non-marine Saline and Alkaline > Hypersaline >...
CCCACGAATCCGATAATGGCAATCTATTTAAAGTGCTTGAAACAGTAAGGGAAGGTAAGGGCGAACCGGCCCCGAACCATAAATCATAGGATGTGTTAACGAACACATCATAAGCGGTATTTACAAAAATATCCTGAATTGCCATTTATTAACCTGCCTCAACCAATTCAATTTTCGCTACCCAATGGATTGTCTTGTTTGCTTCTCCGGTTGCCGTTAAAACTAAGGATTCGTTTGAATCATCAGCAGTTATTGTTAGATCCCACGCGGATGCAGCCGCATCTCTGTCACTTGCGCCGGGTGTCCCGTGACCTGTAGGGGTGCCGAACAACGCTGTGGTATTAGAGGCATCTCTCTTTATGCCCCCTTTTATATTCCAAAATGCGCTATCACCTACCGTTCCCGCGCTACCCGCCGTTTGCCTCGCAACCGCATGGATATTAAACAACCATGAACGGCTTGCAGGTAAAACAATATGAACACTCGCTGTGCCCGTAATCCTTAAAACCGTTGCGGATGCGTCGGTCGTTTCAATATACGCTTGCAAATCGGATGATTGCGCATCGCCATCAGCTGAAAATCGACCGGATGAAAATGCCTTTTGATATGTCAAATATGACTTTGCATAGTGACCACCTATAACGATTCCCCCATCAGCAGAAACCTTGTTATTTCGACCACCCAGGATTGATGCATAATCACATGAACTAATATCATTTGTGTGTCCGCCGCATATTACACTATATCCCGCTGTTGCCATTGAATGATCATACCCACCTGCAACAATACTATGATCGGAAGATGTGAGTTGAATGTCCGCGCCCGATGTGATTCCTGCATAAGAACAACCGTCAATAAGATTTGAATCACCATTTAGAATCCCGCTGTATTCGGATCCGTTTGTTTCCTGGTTATAATTTCCCCCGCAAATCACGTTGCAATAACCATCTCCCGTTATTTCATGTGATGTTCCGCTTAAAATTCCGTTATATTCACCGGAACCGGTACCGGTTAATGTATGATCTTCCCCCCCCAAAATTGTGCTAAAGCTATCATTCGTTAATGTATTTCCACCGCCCCCTAAAATGGAACTGTCATTGCCTGTGCCAGTTACGGAATTATCATCACCTATCGATAATGCTCTTGTTTGGGTTGCCGTACAATTCGTTGCCGGGGCCGTATTTTCAAACTGAATCAAATCAGGAAGCCCATAAACGAAAATTCTTATCCACCGTTTTGTTCCGGGGTTCGTATCAGGGGCGATAACGTCAGGCGAACTTTCAGCCGCCCCGCTTGTGGCGTCAAGAACATAAGCATAAGCAATAGAATCGGTTACAACTATCGCCCTGTCACCATCGTTTAATGTGTTACCGTCCAACGAATCAAGCGCCCCATTGCCACCACCGGTTAGAACACTGAACGGGTACCATAAATTGCTCATGAAAAATTCCTTTTATTTTATGATTCCGGCATCGATATCGTCGCCGAAACTAAATTAACAGTTCCGCCAGATGCTATGGAAACATTATTGATAATAAAATCGCCGCCAGATGTGGCAATAGTTCCATCGATATTATAATTTCCACTGACAAGCCGACCCCAACCAGCAACCCCGGTCGCGCTTGCCGTTCCTGTTTCAGGTGGACTTGATAAAGATGCAGAACCGCCAACCGCAGAATTGAAGCCGGATGAAATCGTTATTGCACACAACAATGTGCCTGATGCCGCATCATTCGGGCTAGAAGGTTGTGAACCAGTATATATATTCAATATTCCTGATCCAAGTCGATTAATGACCGAACTGTCTAAAATATCGTTCCTTAAATCTGTATCTATTTTAAAAGTCATATAACCTCACATTAAACAATCTGTTCCGAAATCAAAAGAATCAAAACGGGTAAACTATTTTTCAATTCCCATTTCGATGGAACCGCATAATAAAAACCGATCGGTGTTGAAACATTCACAGAAGTATAATTTTTTACAAGGTAAGAAAAGAAATCCGCGATTGATTCATCAGGCGTAGCTGAAACAACATTAATCGTGTTATCGGACGCCGCGAACCCCGTATCATAGATAGAGGCCCCTCCGTCTAATGTCGCGGTTCTGGTAACGCGTCTTGACTCCCTGCTATTGGTTTCGAATGTCTCGCCAGAAACGGAAACCGCCATAGCCCCATTTACATCAAAAACGTTTGTTGAAATGCCTATTCTTCTAATCATACACTCAACCCTATCAAGGCCGCTTGGCCTTCTTCATTCGCACGTACTTGAATAGCTGCTAAAATTTCCCACATGATCGCTTCTAAATGCGGTTGTAATCCGGTACCGTCAACTTGAACCAATGCATCGCCACGTTCCGCCGCATCTCGTCGAGCCTCATAAAATTCTAATTGTGCCTCGATTAATCGCTCTTGCAAATCAATCTCTTTGTCACGCCGCCGACTCTCAGCCGTTATTTCATTCCGTAAAGAGATTGCGCTTTGTCCTCTGACATCCCCCAATGATGCCGCCAAGGTTCCCAAAAGTTGGGCTGAAGATTCAAGGCCAACACCGATTGAACCGAATGCCGCCTCGGTTATTCTTGCCGCTGCCTCAATTTCCGCGACATCGACCTTGGCTTTGTATTCGAAAGATGCTTGAATTATATCTGCCTTTGCCTCAAGTTCCGCGATTTCACGCTCAAAGGCTTCACGATCAAGTTTCGCTTTTAACTTTACGTCCTGTTCTTCCGGTACCGTTTCTTTGATATCCTTTTCGGCTTTTCGGGCAGATTCAATATCTGCATTCGTCCAGACAGTGACCTCTTGATCTTCCGGTATTTCGTTATCAAGATTTTCTAATTCGGAAGTATCTAAGACAACACCTATATCGATACGAGCCAACGCGCCTATACGTTCTTCAACTGCATCGATCTCCGCTTTTAATTCATCAGTTTGCAGGGCTGGGGAAATGTTCCAAACGTCGTTTAGTGTAACTCCCAAACTAAATAAATCCTCGAATGCTTTCTCGGCGTCTGCCGTTGAAAGGCTAACAGCCCATTCATCAGCCGCCGCCGCCGATATAGCACTTGTATAATCAACAACATTCTCAGTGTTTTCTTTGATTCCTTGAGATGCTTCTATCGCCGCCCGCTTTTGACGATACATTTCCAACGTCAAATCAGCCGAACTCTCGGAGGCCTCCTGCTGTGTCCCGGTCCAGTTAAAAATTTCGTCCGTGAATTCAAAAATTCCCTGTGTGGCTTCATCAACCCCCGGTATCAATCGAATCAATGAACCCGCCGCGACACCGACACCCAAAGAAAGGGAAGCCATCCCCGTTGTTGATCCTGCGATTGCAGTTCCAAGCCCACCCAATTTCGCACCGACACCCGCCAAAGATGGTCCCAACCCTGTAACGGTAGTGCCTAATGATTTCGCCAGTCCGATAAAAGAACCAATGCCGCCTATCAATTTCCCACCGACCGCAACAATACCGCCAACGACCGTTAATGCAGAACCCAAAGCGAGTATATTACCCGCCAAATTTTTCGATTCTTCATCAAGTTCATTGAACCATTTTGCCGCATCAATCGCGCCAGAAACCAACGGTTCGAAAATTTCGATAAGTCCGGATGTAACATTAGCCAACGATTCAATGGACTCCACTACTAATTGAATCGCGTTTTTCATCCCCTCAACCGTGGTAAGGTCGATTTCGTTTGAAATGAAAATATCTGCTATTTGATCCCATATCACTTGAACAGAATCGATAAGCTCTGAAAAATCTACATCCGCGAATGCAGCTGGAAAAGACTTCGCGATATCAACGAATATTACCGCAAGTTTTTCTTTGGCATCGTCCCATAATGTGGCGGAACTAATTTCGGTTTTTATCGTTCGATACAATTTCAAGAACGACTTTCCTAACTCGTCCGTTTCAAACCGGCTGATTGTCCCCTGAAGCTCATCTAATTTGGTTTTCGATAGATCCAACGCGGCAACCGCTTCCTGCCCCAAATCTTCGAACTGAGTACCCAATAAACCGACACCCGCTTGAAACGCCTTGCTCTTATCTTCTGTTTTGCCGATTGCATCCTTAATTTGGGTGAAAGCATCGGCAACCGTTATGACGCCCGATTGTAAATTTTTTTCTAATTCAGCCGGGTCGATCCCGATTTGCGCCAAACTCTCCGCTGTTAATTTGGATCCATCTAGAATACGAACCCTAAATTCTTTGAAGGCATCCGCCGCCTTATCCGTTCCGAGTACGCCATCTTGTAAACCAGTTTCCAGAATTGAAAAGAATTGACCGGCATCCGCGCCGCCATTATTGAACTGCACAGAATATTCTGTGATCGATTCTAAGAAATCGCCGGATCTATCAAGCCCTTTTTGGAATCCTGCAGCAATAAAATCAAAAGCCTCAGAAGATGAAAGGCCGAAATTTTTCATCAACGTTTGAACCGCACCGAGTGATTGCTCAAATTCCGTTCCAAACGTTGATTGTAAAACAAGTGCTTGTTCAGTGATTTTACCAATATCATTCTCGGCATTATCACCGAACCGCTTTTGCGCGATTGTCGCAACCTCAAAGGCTTGTGCCAAGTCCTCCCCGAAACCCGCTGTATAAACCTCTTGGGCGACTTCCGAAAATTTTTCCGCCTCAACTATGGGCAACCCTAAACTGTTCGCCATCTTTCGCGTTTCGGAATCGATATCCGCAGATGCTTTCAGGGCCGCGACACCTAAGCCGATTATCGCCGCATCCAATAAAGCAACCTGTTTTGTAAGGTCCGCGAATGGTTCCCCTATATTTTGGAGTCCATCACCGAAAGATTCAACACTGGATCCGATACCGGAAATGGTACCGCTCACATTATCGACACCCTTAAAAATTATCTCGATTGATTTGGAAACACTACTTGCCATTTTTCGGAGTCCGTTTTTTTAGATCCCTGTAATATTTTTCCCATAATTGAATTTCGACTGGTGATAAAAACCCGCAGGGAAAAACATCAGGGCGTATTTCAAATAAAAATCTGTTTCCGCCTAGTCCGCCTCCATGTGCCAGTGCCATAGAATCTTTTATTCCTGGTTCACTGTAGAGGCGTTCAACTCCCCCAAATCCGCACCTAAACTGGTCAATCTGAAAATTTCGTTTGTCACTTCATAAAAAGTTTCTGGCCAGAGTGACGCGAATCTCACCGCGTCCTCATTTGTGATTTCAGGCTCGACCAATCCATACCGCAGCATGTTAATCCTTCTGACCAAATCATCAGGCGTTTTATCACTGACACCCAACTTTTCACATATAGCCGCCGCGCTTTCTTTCGCATTATGCGACATAAGTTTTTCAAGCATCTCCCGAATACGGGCATTTGAAATAACCGCCTCTTTACTCGCTGCCAATTCATGACCGGTTACATTCCTTACTTTTAAAATAGGCTTTTCACCTTCACCGAAAAACTTTATTAAATTTGGTACCGGGATTTCTTTGACCCTCGGAACCGCCTTAGCATCTCTAAATTTCTGAACATCAAACATTTAATTAATCTCCCATTGAACCCCTAAATTTTCACAGGCTTTTTTCATATCGTGTTTAGCTTTCTCGCTGAATTCATCACCGCATGATTGTAAAATACTTCCAAAAAACTTGAGCCCGGCTATCCCTTGAGAAAAAGAAATAGTCGTTGCATGGAAATATGCTTCTGCAAGATATTCAGGTTGATAAGAATACGTGAAACGACTTGCCTGTGAGTGTGGATCTTCCGAATACCGGATATAATTATCGATGAAACGCTTTGCCGACCTTAAAAGAAGATCGATATTTTTAACCTCACGGGCATACATAAACGCCATGAAAGTGATATCCAAATCGAAAGGCATTTCATTCATATATTGGTTTAATACTGCTTTGAATTCTTCGTTATCGTATCCATGAACCGCGACAAGTGCTTGAAGGTGGGTATATAACGCGCTACGATTGAATTTCTTGCACCTTTCCCGATTCTTAATATAGAACGATATCAAATCCAAAACGGCTTGCGGATTCTCAGATTGGCCCTCTATTTGGGCCAAATAAAAATACGCTTCATAATCTTTCTTGTTATTCTTAATCCGTTTTTCCAAAAGTGTTCTTGTCCGGATTAATTTTTTTTGTTTCTGATCTTCGTTTAAATCATAACCATAATGATGTAAAAAATAATCAGGCTCCCCTTGAGGCATCGCCGCATCACCTTTAAAAACTGGCCGATTGTGAACGATATCCTCAAAATGAACAGCACCCCTTTTAAATATGCGGGATGCGTTAAACTGCATGGTTTGTTTCCCTCCATGAATATCTCGCAATTGAATTGCAATCGCGTTGTAATCCGTATCTCTCGAAACGACCTCAACGTATTTCCGCAATTCATCACGGTTGCCTTTCAGTTCTTCATCGCAATCGATTTGTATCACCCAATCGCAATTAGAATATTTGAGAGTTTGATTTCGATGGAGTGAGAAATTATTTTGCCACGGATGATGAAAAATGGTGGCGCCGAACTCTTTTGCAATCTCGACCGTTTTGTCTTTGGATCCAGTATCGACAAGTATAATTTCATCAACGATCGGTCTTACCGATTCAAGACAACGCCGAATATTTTTTTCTTCATCCTTTGCCATCATGACCGCACCGAATGTAAAAGGCTTATACCCATATTCAAGGGCCTTTTCCCTAACCTTTTTACATAAACACGAATCCGCCGTTTTAAGATCCAACCATGTGAGGATGGAGTGGGGTCTTGAATTCGTGTTTTCTTTGGGCAATTCCGGTTCCGCCATGACACCAAATAACCTTAGAAACCCATCTAATGCCGGGTTCCCTACCTTTAAATCTTCAACCCGAAACCTGTAATCAGGCACCCGCGATTCAATAAATTCGTTCCATTTCAACCAGGTCCACATATACCACCTGATAGATCGTTCGCCCCCCGGATGATCATTCAAAACGTTAAACATATATTCGAATGATTCATCAGATAGAGTTTGAGCCGATGAAATAACCTTAATTGGATCCCTGACAATGTGAATTATTTTATCCCATACTTGATCCATTATGGGTTTATCAATCCACGGAACCGAACCATGGCCGATATGAAGCCATGAAACAACGCCATCAATACCAACTTTCTCATGGCCCATATCGACATTAGCGGCTTGCAATAATCGCGCGGTATATCCCGTTCCAGATCTCGGGTATGCAGTAACAATATCCATTAACTTGCGAACTCTGCTGAAACTGAATCAGATGAAACCGTGACAACCGCTTGATTTTGGTTATCAACCGGGAATGTCCGCGCAAGGCCCAACTTCCCTTGAGTGAGTATGAAAGGGGTTTTATTTCTATCAGGGAAAAACTTGACGGTGATAATCTGATCCTTTTGAGAAACAAGGGTATCGGTTACACCATCATTCAATAACGCGGTGAATGATCCCTGACCCAATGACGTTGAACGTCCGCCAACCGTTGTACCATAAACCTGAGTTGATGAAACGGAGTGAGAATTTTCCGCAGGTACAAAATCCACGGACTTACTTAAATCCGTTAAAATCGGCGTATAATATTGGGCGAATACCGCTTTTGCTACCGGTCCGACATGAGATAAAGGCAAAGAATCATCAAATTCAATATATGAATTCGTCTTTGCGGAATCTTCGGCGTAAATCCCCTCACCAATATTATTCTCATTCCAACCCGGATAATCATATCTTTCGGTATGGGTTCCGATAACCTGATAAATTTCAGCCGCCGTAATCGCCGCCGCCGTTCCTGTAGTAACACGGATTTGACCGAGTTCGACATCGTTGACCGGGATTAATGGGGGCCCGCCCGCCGCCGCCCTTGTTTCTGAAAAAGCCTGTGTTGCAGAGATGGTTCCCTCAACAACCGCGATTGATCCATCACTCGCCATTGTGACGGAATGAACCTGCGCTTTTGTGGCAGTTGCGGCTCTGGTGATCGTTGTTGCCGTTGCCGAAACGGTTTGAAGCGTTCCTTTTGAATAAGCCGTAAACGCCGCGATATTAACCGCGTCATTTGTTGTTTGGGCCGTTAAAAGTGTACGGCCAGTAACGATCCCATTCGGACGAATGCTCGGAGTGAATCCAGATTTACCCGACCAAACGGAACCAGCTGTGAAAATTTGCTGGTCGCCTGAATCCGTCATCGCCGCGTATGTGGTTTGGGTCTGCCCGGATTCGATTTGAATTTTTGCATTTTCGGAAGTTGACATTTTTTAAGCTCCTTTCTGTTACGTGTAATTAATCATATCGCCTATCTCTGTTTTAAAAACGACCTCGAATCTTATTAAAGTACCGCAAAACGGGTCTTGACCCTCACCAATAAAAGGACTGTGCCCGATATATTTAATTTTATTTACCGTCCCACCCAACGCGATGCTCACTTGGTCCGTGACCTCCGGGGCCGTAGTTGCCCGAAAAAGCCCGATAACAACATCGGCGCACAAAGATATAGCAAGGTCAAGGAACGGTTCATCACGGGTTTTTGTATGGGCCTCAACGATTAAAAACATTGTATGCTCGTCATCGCCATAATTATCTTTTGTCGTGTCGACTGTCGCAAAATAATAATTAGCAGCTGGTAAATCATAACCCTTGAAAGGCTTTAATCGGGCACGCTTTATCGTTGGGAAATCGTTATTATAACCGTTTGCCGTGGTTATATTTCCGAGTCTTGCTTCAACCTCGTTTAATATCGCGTCCTCAGCCGGAACATAAACCATTATTGTTCACCTATTATATTTTTTAATGCGTCCAAAACGTTATCAATTTGTTTATCGGCCGCTTTTTCCATCCCCAATCTTGGCTTGATTGTGACCTGTTTTTTAAGGACAAACATTGGTTCGCTTTCAAGCCATACGATCCATTTCCCATTTCGTGATTTCTTTATGTATCCGCCCTTCCTAAAAACCATGCGGGCGGTCATGCGCATGACGCCAACCGCTGTTTTATTCTCACCGATCGGTATATTTAAATAAGGCCCGCCCGGAACCCTGAGATATTTATTTTTCGCCTTTATAGTTCCGCCGCGTTCATGAATTGGAGCGTAAACAATCGGTTTGGATCCCTGAAAAGCACCTGAAAAAACGGAAGCCCTTAAACTATCCAAATCGAAACCATCAACCTCATTTTGAATTGACCGGCGCAAGGCTCCGGTTCTCACGTTTAAAACGTCAGTGGCATTTCTTTTCGTTTCTTTATCCGCCGCCAGAACTGCGTTTGCATAAATAGCCCGCGCCTGTTCAAACGTGACTTGCGGAAATTCTTTTAAATAACTATCAACCTCGCTTGTATCTGCCCTGATCGTGAATTCCATTTATCAACCCGTGATTTTCAAAGGATGAATATATCTCGTTAAATCCCGTTTCACTTCTTTCAATAAACCCAATTCAGGGCGGCTGACGGTCCCCCCTTCCGTCGAAACTGCCTCGGCCCCCATTTGATCCTTACCTAAATATTCAAATGACGTTTGATACAACGCAGCGCGGTTTATATCGTCCGGTACCGTATCTTCTGAAACGCCGCCGGTGTATGTAATTTCGACTTTAGCATCTTTCATATCGAACGGTAATTTTAATCCGTACTCGGCAAAGTCGTAATCATCGGAAGAATAATCCTCGGCATCAGCACTGGTCGTGACCGTCAAAGAGCTTACGGAATCAACCGGCAACCCCTTTAGACTGAGCATATAAGTAGGGCCAGTAACATAAAACAATTCGGTTCTTTCTTTCTTCTCAAGCCCGCGCCCAATATAATTTTCAATCGCCGCCTCAACTTTTAACTTAATGATGGCCAAATCGGGATAATCGGTTAATGCGGATTTCGTTAAACCTAAAATTGCTTTCAATTGATCAAACGTGCACAGTTCCCATGCCATGATTATTTATCCTTTTTCGCCGCCCTTTTTGGTGCCCTTTTTGGGGCCCCTTTTTTCTTGGTCGTCTTTTTTTCCGGGGTTTTGACTTCCGGTTTTGGGTCCTCCGGGGTTTCTATTTCTTCCTGCGGATCCTCCGGGGTTTCGATTTCAAAAACTGCGACCTTCATTTGTTCTAAAAATACCTTGGCCAATTCTTCCGGTATTTCGTATGTCTCACCCTTTTTGTATTCGACAACCTTCAATCCATCGGGTGAACCTTTTGCCGTTTTAATCATTTTCAA
>Ga0180430_10005783_pt1 | contig 10196 bp, 2 predicted proteins | sample SS_ome_9_FD_132999 | JGI IMG/M metagenome (GOLD analysis project Ga0180430, IMG submission 132999) | Hypersaline lake sediment archaeal communities from the Salton Sea, California, USA - SS_1_S_2 metaG | ecosystem: Environmental > Aquatic > Non-marine Saline and Alkaline > Hypersaline > Sediment...
AGCGTGTCGGCGTCGTCGGTGAATTTCGTCTTGACGACCACCCCCTTTGCGGATCGCCCGCTCCTCTGGAGTTGGCCCGCGATACGCGGTACGGGGTGGCCAAGCGAATTCAGCACGCCGCTGACGTAGCGTTTCGAGCTGAACGTCCGGGCGGTATAGACCTCGGCGCCGGGGTCGACGAGCACCGGCGTTTTGCCCGCGACCACCACGTACGAACCGACGTCGTTATGGTTGTGATGCTCGCCGTTGTGACCGCCCTTGAGCGCAACGCCTATTTCGCATTTCGACTTGGGTTTCGGGCGGCAGATAAGCACGCCGGCCTTGTCGAACCACGTGCGGACGCCCGGCCCGGACGACGCCTTGCCCCGGGGAATCGCGGTGGTCGAGTTGGGAAACGAGCGGATCATCGCCTGGGCCAATCGCCCGTCGGGACTTATCATCGCCCGGTCGTCGGCCGGGTCGGCGCCGAGAGAATACCGGCGAGAGAGAAAGTGGACGATATCCCGCGGCGCCCGCGTGCCGACGCTGCAGTCGGCGAACGCGGGCGACACGCCGTTGATGATCTCGATGCGCTGGGGGAACATCGCCGGGGCCCTGACGTTCTTCGCATCCATCATGTCTATGCGCCCGCCGGTGGCCTGCCAGATCGTCTCGGCCAGCAGGACGTAATGCCCGAACCCGTAGGACCAGTATCCCAGCCCCTCGCTGCAGTACCCGTCCGGCGTGAAACCGCGCAGGAAGTTTTTTGAGTATTTCATTGCCGCCGACACGTATTTCGCCCGCTCGGCGCGCGATTCTATCGTCGCCAGCGCCGCCCCGGTGACCCCGGCGAGGCACACCGCGTTCCAGTTGTTCGTCGTGGACATCCACCAGTTGGCCCGCCTCTTACCGCCCACCATCGCCATGTACGGATCGAATATTCGCTTGCGAAGGTTATCTCCGATCAGTTTGCGCGTCTTGACGCTGAGTTTGTCGCCCAGCAGATACGCCGCGGTCGCCATCTCCCAACCGACGTACGACGAGGCGAGGTCTATGTCTATCGTGCGACCCTTGAAGTTCGCCAGCGACCTGTCGTGAGCTGGATACACCCACGTCCGCTCGCTGCAGACCGCGGCGACGGTCTTTTCGAGATCGGCGATGAATCTACCGTGGTTTTCAACGCACTCGGCGATAGTAAACAAATGTATCCGCCCGCGCCTCCGCCCGGCCACCCTCTGCCACCTGTTCCGATTCCCCGTTCGCGAGAAATCCAGGTACAATTCGTCGGGCTGATCCGGCAGGGGTGAACCGGTGATCTTGCCCGCTTCGTCGACAATATCGCGGTATCCATCGATTTTCGCCAGAGCCTTCCAGGCCGTCCGATCGGCGGCCGGTCGCCCGAGACCGGCAGGCTTTGGCGGAAGGAAACCGGCGATATCCGGCGCCTCGACCGCCAACACGCCAGCAGACGTAACCGCCAACACCGCCGCCATAATGCCTGTTATCCGTAAGATACGCTTGATTTTCCGCATTTCTGTGTCTCCCGGTAAGCCCGCAGCGAGCCTGTGAGATGATGATAGCCATTTTCCCCGCAAGAGCAAGACTACCATTGCCCCTGCGTTATCTGTTATCATAAGCACATTGCAATTGCAATAGTATAGATTGGGAGTTGAGCTATGATTGCTTGTAGGTTTATGCTGCTGTCATTGGCGACGTTGGTCATGTTGATCTCGACCGGGGAGGCAGCCCCTGCGGCTTCGAATACCGCGACGGTGTCGATCTCGGCGCGAGGACCGCTGGCCGCGGGCGCCCTGGGCGAAAACGCCCCGATACATCCCAATCGAGATTACACATTCACAAAAGTGCCCGGGTTCCTGCAAGGGCTCAAGTTCACTTCCCATCAACACAAAGGACCGGCGCGTTATACTTGCGACATTAAGACCGACGGCCGGGTCTACCTTTGCCTGCAAACACCGTTGAGTCCGAAAGCGATGAAGCTCGCCGGCAACTGGAAGCAGTGCGGAAAGATGGACACCTTTATCCGCGGGAAAAACTATCCGTGGACGATCTTCAGTCTCGACGCCAGGACCGGTCAGACGCTGACCCTGCCGGCGTCCGACAGGTGGGGCGCCGTTATCGCCGTCAGCAAAATCGACAACCTGAAGACCGCACCGGCCCGGGCCAGGCGCCCGTCGGTAAAACGCCCCTCGGCCAAGCGATCGGCGCCCGCAAACGACGAATACGGATACCTGCAAAACGATATCGGAAACCGAAAATGGTTCGACCGCATCGCCGACCAGGCGCTGGCGAAAGATGCGTTGATACTCGATTCCGACAAGACTCCCACGGACGTCGTACTGCGACGAACCGAAGCTCTTGCGGCGCGGATAGCTTCAATGCCCGGCCCGGCAGATATAACCAAACTCGTAACCGAACTCAAGACCCTGCGGTCCGAAGCCCCCGGCCGCGAACTGTTCGACAAGGTATGCAAACTCCGGCGCAAAATCGCGTTTTCCAATCCCCTGCTGAATTTCGACAAGCTGCTGTTCATCACGCGGATCGACCCGGGCGGACCGTTCCACATGTGCGACCAGTTCTACGGTTGCAACGCCAGACCCGGCGGCGGGCTGTACGTCCTGTCCGACCCGTTTGGCGCCGAACCGAAAGTGACGAACCTGCTGGAAAACTCCGTGGTCCAGTCCGGTCGCCTGAAAGGCCAAAAGCTAACCGGCGGTTCGTTCCTCTCGCCCGAACTCTCCTACGACGGTAAGACCATCCTCTTCGCATGGACGCAGGCCAAGGCGAAGAAGACATACACCTGGGGACCCGAGATCAGCTATCACATATTCAAGTGCAACGCAGACGGCAGCGGCCTGCAGCAGATCACCGACGGCGACGCCGACGACTTCGACCCGTGCTTCCTGCCCGGAGGGCGGGTCGCGTTCATCTCGCTGCGCCGGGGCGGATACCTTCGATGCGGGCGACACTGCCCCGTCTATACGACGTTCTCGATGGAACCCGACGGGACCGACATCATCCCGCTGAGCTACCACGAAACGCACGAATGGCAGCCAAGCGTCGACAACGACGGTATGCTGATCTACACGCGATGGGACTACGTCGACCGCGACACCAACGTCGCGCACCATATATGGGTATCGTACCCCGACGGGCGGGACCCGCGAAGCCTCCACGGAAACTACCCCATCGCCCGCAACAAGCGACCGTGGATGGAAATGGAAATCAGAGCAATTCCCGGTTCGCACAGGTACGTAGCGGTGGCCGGAGCGCATCACGGTAATTCGATCGGATCGCTCGTGCTGATCGACCAGCGCATCGAAGACGACAACGCCATGAGCCAGCTCAAACGCCTCACGCCCGAGGCCCCGTTCCCCGAAGCGGAGGGGCGTGGTCGAGATAAAATGAAGTACGGTACACCCTGGCCGCTCAGCGAGGATTTTTATCTCTGCATTCACGATCCGGCAGGCAGGAATCGGGGCATCTACCTGATCGACCGCTTCGGTAACAGGGAACTGCTCTATCGCGACACCTCGATCCCATGCCTGAGCCCGATTCCACTTCGTCCTCGCACCAAACCGCCCGTTATCCCCGAGCAGACGGTGCAGACCGCAGCGGCCAGAAAACTCGCCGGCGGAAAGCAGACCGCCACCGTCGCCGTCATGAATATGTACGACTCCGATTTCACCTGGCCTGAGGGAACGAGGATCAAGGCGCTGCGAATCATTCAACTGCTCCCGAAATCCACCGCCCCTCCGAACAGACCGCGAATCGGCGTCGCCAACCAGACCAACGCACGCGCCGTACTGGGCACGGTTCCGGTCGAGGAAGACGGAAGCGCTTATTTCGAGGCGCCGGTGGCGGTGCCCTTCTACTTCCAGGCACTCGACAAACGCGGGCTGGCCGTCCAGTCGATGCGGACGATCACTTACGTTCATCCGGGCGAGCGACTCACCTGCCGCGGATGCCACGAACCGAAACTGGCGCTGGTTGCCGACAAGGCGCCCGTGCGCCCCGCAGCCATGAAACGCGCCCCCTCGAAGGTCAGTCCGGACGTCGACGGTTCGAACCCGTTCAACTACCCGCGACTCGTCCAGGGCGTCCTGGACAAGCACTGCGTAAAATGCCACACGGAAAACAACGCCAAAAAGGACCGGAAGAAAACCGCCCCTGACCTGCGAGGCGCCGTAACAAAAACCAACGGATGGACCCAGTCGTACGTCTCGCTGGCGGGCAAATACGGATTCTACTTCCACGTTTCAAACGGTTCGATAAGGACTGGAGTTCACGGCGGGTCTCGAAGCATCCCGGGCAAGTTCGGCGCAAAGGCCTCGAAGCTCTTCGAGATGCTCGAAAAGGGGCACCACAAACTCAAACTCCCACCCGAAGACCTCTACCGCCTGACGCTCTGGATCGACTGCAACTCGGAGTTCTACGGCGCTTACTACAAGACGAAAGAACAATCTGCCGGTGAAATCGTACTCCCCGACCTCCAATAAAACACCGATTCGGAGCGAACGAAGAATGTCCAACAGAACGATCGAACATATTACCGCACTTTTGACCGCGTTCATTTTCGCCTCGATAGTCACACCCGCACAAGCCGCCAACTACGTAAAGAAAGCCACGTGGGTCGAATCGATGATCGCCACTCGCGACGCCATGATCGGAAAGCGCCCGCCGTCTAAAGATCCCGCCGGTCTTCCGGACATGTCCAAAGATTCATACACTGTCGCCGCATGGGTGAAGACCAAACGCGGCGGGACGATCTTCGCCAAATGCCAACCCAACAGAAGCTGGCAGCGAAGCGGTAAGACGATCTTCATCGCCGGCGGGCGAGTCCACATGGATGTACACTCGTCGGGCGTATTCCACGGAACTTCAAATGTAGCCGACGGGAAATGGCATCACGTGGCGGTAGTCGGAACGAAAAAGGGGCAGACAATCTACGTCGACGGAAAAGCCGAAGCCAAAGGCAGTCTCCGCAGCACTAACGACCCCAAAGGCTCGGTCGGAAAGATAGGGTACACCTCGCCGGGTTTCCCAAGAAACAACTCGTACTTCACCGGCCTGATCGACGATATGCGAATCTACGCCCGGGCACTGGCGGAAAAGGAAATCAAGGGCGTCATGACAAAGCCCGACTCGCTCGGGCCCAACGGACTGGCGGGGCACTGGCCTTTCGACACGGGCGTTCTGGACGCCTCGGGCAACAACAACCACGCGATAAGCATGAAAGGCGCCAAACTCGAAAGCGGAAAGATCGGAAGGGCGCTGAGCCTCAGCGGACAGGTCAGGATACTCATCGCCGCGCCCGGACAAAAGCAAAACCCCAACATCCCGATCTGGTCGTTCCTGCGAAAAACTTTCACCGACGACGCGGCGCGAAATGAAATGACCTGGGAGATACAGGACGGTATCTGGCGGAACGACTGGAAACCGGGCGATTACGCCGAACTGGCCAGGCGGTACGCAGCGGCATCACATAGATCGCCGAAGCACGCCGAACAGGCCGCCAAACTCGCCAAAGGCACAAAAGACGCCGCCGCTCTGGCGAAGGTGCGCCAGGCGTACCTCAGGTCGCGAGCCTACGAAAGCGTGATGGACAAGCTCAAGGAACTCGACATCACGGGACTGCGGGCAATGCTGGGCAACCTGAAGAAGACCGGCGCCAAGATCGACAGGAATCTCGCCCGGCTGGAAGAGATCGAAGAACAGGCCGTCAAGATGGCCGACACCGAAATCACCCCCGAAGCAATGATCGCGTTCAAAAAGGACGTCCAGCAAATCCGCTACGACGCGCTGATCAAAAACAACCCGCTGATAAACTTCGAGAAACTCCTTTTCGTCAAGCGGTTCAAGTACCAGTCGAACCACTACTACACCGACTTCATCAACGGTTGCCGCACGTTCGGGGGCAACCTGTGCGTCCTGGACCTCAAGAGCGGAGATGTGACCGAACTGTGCCCGGAAATGAAGGAAGGCATCTTCGGGCGATTCGACCTGCACTTCGACGCGAAGAAAATCGTGTTCCCCTGGAAAAAAGAACGCGACGAGGGCTTCCGTCTCTACGAGATCGCCATCGACCCGAAAACGGGCAAACGCGTCGGCGACATCCGCCTGGTCCTGCCTCCACCGCACAACGAGAAGGAAATTCAGAAGAAGTATCGCGTCGGTTATCACCACGGTACCGACGACATGGACCCCTGCTACCTGCCCGACGGCGGAATCGTGTTCATCTCGACGCGATGCATGTACGGTATCCTCTGCGACGGACCGGACATCTTCAGCACCTCGCTGCTGTACCGTATAGACGCCGACGGTAAGAACCTGCAGAAACTCACCAATTCTGCCGTCAGCGAAGCGACTCCATCCATCCTCAACGACGGGCGAATCATGTACACGCGATGGGAGTACGTCGACAAGGGCGCAGTAGCCAACAAGTGCCTCTGGGCCACCCGCCCCGACGGGACCGGGCAGGCGGAAATCTACGGTAACACCATCGCACTTCCGCCAACGTTCCACCAGGGAAGGGCGATCCCTGGCACGAACACCAAGTTCGTCTTCCTGGGCGTACCGCACTATCCGCAGAACAGCGTGGGCACGGTCATCCGCATCGATATGACCAAGAACCTCCGCACGCGCGATCCGATGACATACATAACGCCCGACGTCGACATCCGCGGAGAGGGCGGGTTCTGGCACGATCGAAGTTCCAAGTGGGGCCCCCACCGCCTGTTCAAGGAGCCCTTCCCCCTTAGCGAAGATTTCTTCCTGGTCTCGATGAACGTCGAAAAGAACTGGAAACACCCCACAGCATGGGACATCTGCCTGCTCAGCGAGTCCGGCGACACCGCGCTGATCCACTCGGACCCAGAGATCGGCCTGTTCCAGCCGATCCCGCTTCGCCCGAGAAAAAAACCGCCAATACTGAGAGGATCGATCAACCCCGAACTGGCCGCCAGGGGCCTGGCCGTCTGCATCGCCACTGACGTCTACCAGGGAATGGAGGAAACCCCGCGAGGCTCGATCAAGTACATACGCATCAACGAGCAGGTTCCGCGCCCCTGGGCCGCACGGCGACGATGGGGCGGGGACACCTACGATCAGCAGCACGCCACCATAAGCAAAGACGCCGCCCTCGGGCTCAGGGTTCAGATCGGCATAGTCCCGGTCGAAAAAGACGGATCGGCCCACTTCACCGTGCCCGCCGACCGGAATATCTTCTTCCAGGCGCTCGATGAAAACTACCTTGAAGTCCAGCGCGAGCGAACGGCTGTGAACTACCGACCCGGTGAGTCGCGATCCTGCATGGGCTGCCACGAAACCCCCAACGACATCGTCACGGCGAAAATGAGCGTCGTAATGGCCCTGAAACGCCCACCGTCCAAACCCGGTCCCCAACCGGGCGAAAAGTCGGGCGCCCGCCCCATCGACTACATCGTGGACGTTCAACCGGTGCTCGACAAGCACTGCGTCAAGTGTCACAGCCCCAGGGACGGAAAGGATCCCAAGGGCGGTCTCGACCTGTCGGGCACGCTGACGAACCTGTTCTGCGTTTCGTACGAGAACCTCGTCCGCGAGCGGCGAAGAGGAAAGGGACGCAGGAAATTCGACTTGTTCCCGACCATCGGCGAGAACCATCCCAAGGCGGGCAACATCCACTACCTGCCCGCCAGGAGCCTCGGTTCGCACGCGAGCATCCTGATTGCGATGCACTCGAAGGGAAAGGTCAAGCTCAAAGACCCCAAGCAGGCTGAAATCGCCGAAAAACTCGCCAAGGTGCATGAAAAAGTCAACCTTCCGCTCGAAGACATGATCCGCCTGTCAACATGGGTCGACTCCAACGCGCAATACTACGGGACATACTACGGGCGAAAGAACCTGCGATACAAAGACCATCCGAACTTCCGACCGGTCCCGACATTTGAAAGCGCCAGATCGACCACCGCCCCACTGCCCGAAGACCAGAGATAACTCGCAATCGGGACAGGCCCGAAGGACCGGACGATCCGGGAAGGGAGGCAAACGATGGGCAGACGAATAGTCGCCGGTATGCTTGTCCTGGCGATGGCGAGTTGCGCGGCGGCTGACGGTACGACGGTCAAAAGGATATTCAAGGCGCCCAGGCAGGGTGCAAACCTGCTGAAGGCGGACGCCTGGCGGGCCTGGGGCAGGGGTTTCAGGCGCGAGGGAGGCATGTTCGTCTGCGACAACGGTACCGACGCCAAGGCACATCGCGGGGCGTCGCAGACGATCGTGCTGGACCAGGGGCGGCCCGATCCGATCGTCGCGACCGCGTGGAGCAAGGCCGAAGGAGTCACGGGAAACGCCGGGGGCGATTACTCCCTGTACCTCGACCTGCTCTACACGGACGGTACTCCGCTGTGGGGGCAGATCGCGCCGTTCGACGTCGGGACGCACGACTGGCAGCGGCGAGAGGTGATCGTCTTTCCCGCCAAGCCCGTCAAGACCCTGTCGTTCCACCTGCTGCTCCGCCGCCACGCGGGCAAAGCGTGGTTCCGCAACCCGACGCTTCGCGTCGCAAGGGCGGCGAAGGGCGCGTGCCTGTTCGACGGCGTGCCCGTGACCATCGAAGGCAAAACGGTGGAAGGTTTCCAGGTTCGCGACGTGGCCGCGGGGAGCGACTTCGTCGCCATCGCTCGTGAAGCTATGGGGCTGAAGCTCAACTGCACGAAAACCACGCGCCGCGGCGCTACGTTCTTCAACGTAACACTTTCGGACACGACGGGCAAGGACCGCGCGATCACGCTGCTGTACGCCGTTCCGATCGCACCGGCGGGATTGCGCTGGCTGGACGATCCGCGCCGCAGCCATACCGTCAAACCGGGATGGGAATACACCAGCACCACGCAGTTCCGCGTCGGCGCCAACGGGCGCCTGTCGCGCTGGCCGTTCGGAGCCGTCGCGACCGATCGGCGCGGGAAGGCGCTGTCGATCGACCTGGCGCATCCGGCGTTTTACCGCGTTGGGTACAACGCGGGGTCGGGCGAACTGTTCCTGGCTTACGACCTGGCCCTGACGCGCGAGAAGCGCTCGGCCCGCGTGCGGTTCTGCCGGTTCGACTTCGACGCCGCCTGGGGGTTCCGTTCGGCACTCGAGCGGATTTACAAACTGTTCCCCGAGCACTTCCGGTGCCGAACGCCGAGGCAGGGCCTGTGGATGCCGTTCGCCCGCATCAGCAAGGTCGAAAGCTGGCGGGACTTCGGATTCGCTTTCAAGGAGGGCGACAACGAAACGAAGTGGGACGACGCTCACGGGATTACCACGTTTCGCTATACCGAACCGATGACGTGGTGGATGCGCATGGACAAGGACCTCCCGCGGACGTACGAGGCGGCGGTCGCACACGCCCGAAAACTTGCCGACGAGAAGGGCGACGCTCGCGCCAAGGCGCTATTCACGAGCGGTTTCCACAACCAGGCCGGTCGCTTCTCCGCACGCATGCTCGACACGCCCTGGTGCAACGGCGCCGTCTGGAGCATGAACTCCATGCCGGGCATTCGCGGCGAGCACACGGACTTCAAGAACAAGTGGTCCGATCGGCGGGACCGCCCCTACGGTCCGAAGCGCGCCGGCGACCTCGACGGTGAGTACATCGATTCCAGCGAGTGCTACGTGACGGACGAACTGGACTTCCGCCGCGACCACTTCGCCGCGGCCGACGCGCCGCTCACGTTCTCACTGGCATCGCGAAAACCGGCCGTCTTCAAACTGCTGGCCGTATTCGAATACGTCCGCGCCGTCGCCCGCGACGTTCACGACAAGGGCAAGTTGATGATGGCCAACGGCGCTCCGTCCCGCATTTGCTGGCTCGCGCCGATGCTCGAAGTGATGGGAACTGAGACGAACTGGAACCGCAACGGGCGATGGCGGCCAATGAGCGATCGCGACATGATCTACCGCCGCGCGATCTGCCAAGCCAAACCCTACTGCTTCCTCATGAACACGCGGTTCGAGGACTTCTCGCACTCAATGGTCGAAAAGTACATGAAACGCTGCCTCGCTTACGGGATGTTCCCCGGTTTCTTCAGCCACAACGCCTCGCAGGGCCAGTACTTCACTCGCCCGAAACTCTACAACCGCGACCGACCGCTGTTTCGAAAGTACGTCCCCCTCTGCCGCCGCGTCGCCGAGGCTCACTGGCAGGCGGTACCACTGGCGCGCAGCAGCGATCC
>Ga0180430_10005784_pt1 | contig 10195 bp, 5 predicted proteins | sample SS_ome_9_FD_132999 | JGI IMG/M metagenome (GOLD analysis project Ga0180430, IMG submission 132999) | Hypersaline lake sediment archaeal communities from the Salton Sea, California, USA - SS_1_S_2 metaG | ecosystem: Environmental > Aquatic > Non-marine Saline and Alkaline > Hypersaline > Sediment...
GAGAGGGCTTCCGGGGAGACTCGGAGGCTTCGGGAGGAGGGACGCGCCAGTGCGCCGTGAATCTCCCGCTCCTCCGGATCGAGCCCTCCGATGGTACCGGAGGCGCCTGGATCTTCCCCGGGACTCCCTGGGACGACGGCTCCTACGAATCGGTCCCACTGTCCGGAATTCCGGAGGGGTCCGCCGAGCTGTTCGTCGTGGTCAGCGCCCTCTGGAGCGAGCCTTACTGCGTGGAGATCCTTCCAGCGGTCACGGGCCCGCCGGGCGACTGCGGCGATGACGGCGCCGTCTCCATCGGGGAGGTTCAGGGGGCCGTGAACATGTTCCTGGGAACGGCGGAGATCGGCTGCGGGGTGGACGGAGACGCCGACGGTTCTGTGAGCATCGGCGAGGTGCAGCGCGTCATCAACGCATACCTAGATGTGATGCGGATGGTACAATAAGGCCATGGCACATTACTGCCGGATCCTCCCCGTCCTCGTTCTTCTCGCCGCCCTGGCGGGCTGTGCCGGCCAGCCGGTTCAGAACCAGGTCGTGGGCGTTCCGGACGGAGATACGATCGAGGTCTACTGGAACGGAAGAATGGAACGTGTGCGGCTCCACGGCATCGACTGCCCCGAACTGGGCCAGTCCTACGGCCGCAGGGCCAAGAACTTCACGAAGAAACTGGCCGCGGGAGAAATCGTCATCCTGAGGACGCGGGGGCGGGACGCCTACGGCCGCCTGATCTGCGTGGTGGAACTTCCCGACGGGCGGAACCTCAACCGCGAACTCGTGAGACAGGGATACGCCTGGTGGTACAAGCGGTACTCCAACGACAAGGAACTGAGAATCCTCGAGGCCGATGCGCGCCGGGCCCGCAGGGGTCTATGGGCCGATCCGCAGCCCATTCCCCCCTGGGAATTTCGCAAGAGTCATCCCAGGAAGTCCTCTTGACCTGAAGCCCTCCTCTTCGGACGGCTTCGATCTTCTTTTATGTCAAGAGTTGGCTTCATTCGGCACCTCTCCCGAGAAATGGGGAATAAAGAAACGCGCCGGGCGTTATACAGGGCACGAAGTTGATCCCCCTCCTCTTCGACCCAACGAGCCCCGGCGCAAGCCGGGGCTCACCCCCTTTGGGCCCCGGCCATCCCTTAGGGCTTCTATTGCACCGGCGCGGCTGGCCGCATCTCGCATCGGAAAACTCCTTCGACCGGCCTAGGAGTAGCCTCCGGCTACGCCGTCGTTGGTCTCGGTCGCTTTCCTTGAATCTGCGGTCAGCCGCACCGTTTCATGACGAAGCCCTTCGGCATGGCCGGGGCCAGCAGAGAAAGAGAATCTACGGCCACGCCCAGCGGGCGCCTCCCTTCGCCTCTCTCGGATCTGCGAACAGCCACTCCGCTTCGCGACGATCCCCGGCGCGAAAGCCGAGCCCCGGCAGAAGAATGTCCTCCGCCTACGCCGTCGTTGCTCTCAGTCGCTTTCCTCAAATCTTCTGCCGCCTCAGTCGTTTCGCAACAAAGCCCTTCGGCATGGCCGTGGCCTTGTGAGAAAGAAGACCTCCGGCACCGCCCTGTGGTGGCCTCGGTCGCATCACCTACTATCTGTCATTCCCGCGGAGGCGGGAATCTAGACCTCTGCGGTTTTCTTCGAAGATCGCCGAAAGGATTCGGCTCCCGCGACCACGGGCAGCTTTTCATTCCAGCACGGCTCATCGCTGTGGGAGCCGATTGCATCGGCGACCCGAAGGGCATCCTCGAAGTGAATTCTTCCAACTCCCTTACTCTCCTCCTCCCATTCCTCTGCGCCTCTGCGCCTCTGCGGTGGATGTTTCTCCCATGTCGCCTTCATGGGAAATATGCGCCCTTCATGGGTGCAGATGCGCCTTCCATGGGAAATCTGCGGCCTTCGTGGAGTCGGGTCAGCGGTCCTTCGGGGGGGCGGGATCGGGGTCGGGGAGGCCGCCGCCGGGGACGGAGACGACGATGGAGGCGGGCGGGGAGCCGTTGCCGGCTTCGTCGTAGGCCCGCAGCAGGATCGTGTGGGTGCCCGGGGTGAACCCCGAGAGGGTGACGGCGTCCTCCATGCCCGCCTGGGCGGGGGCGTGGGGCGAGACGGCCACGGGCGCGGCGTCGGCCCAGCGGGGGTCTGCGACGGCGCCGCCTGTGCGCCGCGCCGCATAGCGGGATGCGGTTCCGTAGTCCCGGTCGTCGCCCGTGGCGGTGAACCGGAGGATGACGCGGCTTCCCATGGGGATCGCCGCCAGGTTCGAGGGGGGATAGGGCCGTTCGCCGTCGGCGTCCAGGTTGTGGGTGTTGTGGGCGTCGTGGCCGGCCTCGGGCCACTGGGAGAGGGCCCGGCGGGCGGCGTCCCCTCCCGAGGGGGTCTGGGTCGGGTACACCCGGAGGAATCCCTCCCGGGTGAAGCTCACCAGGCCCAGCGAGGAGGGAGCCTCGCCCGTGAGCGGCACGCGCCCGAGGGCGGGAGAGGCCATGTGCCAGCCGCCGGTGTGGTGCAGATCCTGTCCTTGTGCATTCATCACCGCCAGGTCGCCGTGTGCGGTGGCGCGGATGACCTCGGCGGCGCCGTCGCCCGTGGCGTCGCCGAAGATCGGCGCGCCGAAGAACTGGAGGTCGTTGACCTGCCGGGGCGCCCAGTCGACGTAGTTCCCGTCGGCGGGGGTCCAGAGCCCCAGGTGGTCCTCGGCGCCGATCTGGCGCCCCGGGAGGACGATGTCGAGCATGCGGTCGAGGCCGGCGCTGCCCGCCGCGAGGACGGGGATCCCGCCGGGGGTCAGGGCGCCGAGCGAGAGGCCGCAGAAGGCGGCAAAGGAGGGGTCGTCGCCGCAGTTGGTGTCGTCGCCGAAGTCGCTCTGGCCGGTTTTGAGGGTCCGGTGGACGCCGCCTTCCCAGCCGAGGAAGGGCTGCCCGTCGGAGCGCAGGACGTCGACGGGTCCGAGGTGGGAGACGGCGCAGACCTCCGAGGTGGCGTTCCCGTCGAGGTCGGCGAGGGCGGGCGAGGAATCGCTGCCCGAACCGGCCGTGGGCAGGAGGTCGAGAACCACCGCCGCCACGGGGACGGGCCAGCCGGGGAGGTAGGCCTGGTCCTGGGTGTGCGGCGTGGCGTCGGTCCCGCCGTTTCCCGAAGAGGCGGCGCCCTCGGCGCGGAGGGCGTAGACGCGGGTGTTGCCGCTGCGCCCCCCGAGATCGAGGAGCTGCTGCACGAGGTCGTCCAGCTCGGCGTTGGGCGTCTCCTCGTACTCCTCGTTGACGGAGGCGACGACCTCCAGGCCGCCGTCCCCGTCGAGGTCGCCCAGGCTCGGGGTGCAGAGGGCCTTGGTCCCCGCCGCCCAGTTGCTGTCGGGGGTGTAGGTGACCCGGCGCGTGGTCTCGTTCATGGCCGCCACCTTCGCCGGATCCCGCAGAATCACCGGCCAGCCTTCCACGGGAGAGCCGTCCGCGTGCCAGGCATAGACGTGCCCGTCGGAGCAGGCCGCGAGGATCTCGAGGCCCGGAGTCCCGGGATCGATGTCTCCCACGGAGGGGGCGGAGAGGAGCGCTCGGTCGCGGCGGTTCCGGGGGTCGCGGACCCGCTGCCCGTAGTCGTCGCAGTGGGGGATGGTGTCGGGGCCGCAGGGAGCCTCGGTGCTGAGGGCGTAGTCCACGGTGACGGGGAATCCCGTCCGGAGGCTCCCGTCGGGCTCCCAGGCGTAGAGGCGCCCCTCGGCGTCGCCGGCGAGGACCTCGAGCCGCCCGTCGTCGTCGAGGTCGGCCGCCGCGACGGTGCCGAAACCCACGGGCGCATAGACATCCCGGGCAGATCCCCCCGCGTGAAGGCGTTGTCGCCGTCCTTCGGGATGCAGGGAAGTGGAAGGGTTGCCGCCGGCCAGCCGGGCAGCTCCTCGCCGCTCTCGAGGTTCACGTAGGCGTGGAGCAGGCCGTCGTCGGTGGGCAGCAGCAGTTCGTCGGCGCCGTCGCCGTCGAGGTCGTGGAGGGAAGGCGATGCGAATCCGCCGCAGGGGGCGCCCTCCCGGCCGAGATGTAGCCGAAGCAGGGACTCGGTGGCCGGGTAGACGTCCACGACCTTCTGCTGCACGGCTTCGTTGTTGGCGTCGTCCGCCTCGTTCGCGGGGTGGGCCTTGACCCGCAGGCGGATGCGCACGGCGTACCGGTCGGGGGCGTAGATTCCCGTGGGATCCCCTTCCAGGGAGAAGGGATCGGGGTTCACGGCCTGGGCGGCGGCGATGTCCTCGAGGGAGATGCGGCCCAGTTCCCCCGTGACGGCCTCGGTCCGGTCCGTGAGATGGGTCACGACGGTCCAGGGCCCCGCGCTCTTCTCGGCGCTTCCGGGGGAGGCGAGCGCCGTGCCCTCGGGCGCCGGCGCGCCCTGGACGCCGGGAGCCCATTCGAGGACCACGTCGAAGGCGCCGCCCTCGGCGGTGACCCGGTTGGCCGCGGCGCGGCCGGTGACGACGATGGCCCCCGGATCCGCGGGATCGTCGGGCAGGAGCGCCGTGAATCCCCCCGCGTACCCGTAGGGTCGCCACCAGAGGGGAGTGCGGATCTCGGCCTCGGGGGGGATGCGGTCCTGGGCTGTCAGGTCGGGGTCGTTGCCTATGGCGTACGGCCCGCAGCCCGGCAGGAACTCCCGGCCCGGCACCCCGGGCACGCCTTCGAGGCCGATGAAGCGCAGGAGGCGGGCCGCGTTGATCCTCCCGTAGCCGGTGAAGGAGTCCCAGCCGCGAACGGTCTGGTAGCGCCGGGTGGGGAAGATGGAGAAGGTGATGCCGTAGCCGTTCTGGCTGCCGTCGGGTTCGTCGTCGGGCCACCATCCCGGCTCGTAGTCGGACCAGAGCGGAGAGAACTCGTGGTCGGGGTAATCGGTGGAGAAGTCCACGTCGTCGGCCGCGAGGCGCCAGAGCTGTTCCATCTCGGCGGGGGAGAGGGGGAATGACGCCTCCGTGCCGTCGTCTTTCAGATACGGTGTCATCCGCCCCCGGTCCACGGCGTTCTTGGCCGCCGAGACGAGCAGGCCCGTGAGCCCCGAGGCCAGCCCCGCGGCCTGGGAGGAGCAGTAGAGAGACGGCACGGCCGCGTGGAGGTACGACCCGTAGTTGGTGCACCCGTTGAGGTAGAGGTAGCTGTAGGGGATCGTGTCCGGGGCCGCCGGCGGGCGCAGGGAGTTGTGGACGAGGGTGCGCTCGTAGGCGGCGGGCCAGTTGTGGTGGCCCGAGGCCTCGTCGGCCGCCGAGGCGTTCACGAGGACGCCCCGCTCCCAGGCGTAGTCCACGGCCTGCTGGCCGAAGGAAGTCACGTTGAGGGTGCCCAGCGCGCATTCGACCACCGAAGCGCCGTTATCGGCGGCGTAGGCCACGGCCTCGGCGAAGTGGTTGGCGTCGGCCACGAAGGAGTCGCCCACGCGCAGGGGAAGGATCATGCAGTTGGGGCAGGTTCCCGGCGGCTTCCCGAAGCCGTAGCCGGGCCCCTCGGGGCAGGTCTCGCCCGGCAGCGCCGCCTCGGCGGCGGCGTGGGCAGCCTGGTTGGCGCCGTGTCCGAAGTCCACCTCGTCGCCGGGGTCGTTGTCGCCTTCGAAGAAGTCCCACCCCGAGATGTCGTCCACGTATCCGTTGTCGTCGCCGTCGACGCCGTCGGAGAAGAGGAGGATGAGATCCTCCGGATCCAGCCAGCCGTTGTTGTTGGCGTCGGAGACCGCTGGATCGTCCTTGTAGTCGGCGATGTTGAAGACGCCGTTGCCGTTCACGTCATAGCCGCCGAAGACCGTGTCGTCGGGATTGGGGCCGGCGAAGGGCATGGGCAGCTCGCCCCGGTTCAGGAAGTACTTGCGCAGGAGGTTGCAGTCGGTGGCGCGTCCCCAGCGGACGCCCGAGTCGAGGATGGCGATGGAGACGTCGGGACGTCCCGTGGAGATCTTCCACGCCTTGTTGGCGCCCATGCCCCGGACGCCGTAGAACTCCTGCACGTTGTAGATGACGAAGGGGTCCGATCCCCGGTGGTCGCTGAGCCACCAGGTGCTCTCGGCGTCGAAGGTGCCCGGCAGGTCGGCGTCGCCGTCGATGAAGAGCCACATCCCGTAGTCGTAGGGATCGGCCGGGGACTCCTGGGCGCTGTACGGCATCTCGGCCCGCACCGGAAGTGCCGCAGCCGGGAGAATCATCATCAAAGCCAACACAGCAAACCGTTTCATGGCCGCCTCCGGTTTGAACGTATCACAGGGACCTTGGGGTGTCCACGGGCCGCGGCTTGGATGGGTGGGAAAAGGGCCGCTCCGCTGCGCGGAGCCTGCGTGCTCCTGGAATACGTGGGACACGATCCCGATGGGGGTATTTCGCTTTGCGGGGACATGACCCTTTTTCGAAGGGGACACGATCCCAAATTCGCAGGCGAATTTGGGTCATGTCCCCGAAAAAGGGATCGTGTCCCCCAATCGGGTCATGTCCCCGGATTCCTATCGCACGCGCCGCGCCTTCGGCTCGGCGGCCCTTTCTTGGGAAGTCCACCCCCCACTCTCTACTAATTTGGGGCGCCGCCGGGCTTGGCCGGATTCATTGAGAGCCTTCGGCACCCGCCTCCTCCGTGTACCGGAGTACTGCTCCGTCGGGGGCCCCTCGACTCTCTTCGAATCCGGCTCAAACGCGGCGGAACGCCCACGGCCGGGGTCGTCAGCCCGCACTTCGTGCTCCTGCCCTGCTGCGCAGGGCGCTGACTCACCATCGGGAAGCCTTGCTGTGCGATACAGGGATAGGAGAAGAGGAGAGAATTCGGGAGCCGCGCCGCCTTGACGACAATCGAGCATCGCTGTCCCACCCACGAAAATGAATTCGCCGTGAGGAAGGGGAAGAGATTTATGCGGGCTGATTAGCTACGCGTTCCTCACGTACCACAGTTCGCGCTGGGGTTCGTGGAGGTAGCGTGCGCCGTCGGGGGTGACGACCACGTCCTCCTCGAGGCCCACCGCGCCGTGGCCCTCCACGTTGAGGGAGGGTTCGAGGGTGAAGATCTGGCCTTCCATGAGGGGGATGAAGGGCGTGTTCTTGTACCGGGGCCAGGCGGGGCAGAGGAGCGCTCTGCCGTCGTGGGCCTCCTGGCCGATCTGGTGGCCCAGCCCGTGGGGGTATTCGGGGTACCCGGCGTCGGTGATGATCTTGCGGGCGATCCCGTCCACGTCGGCGCCCTTGGCGCCGGGAACGACGGCCTTGCCGGCCTCCTCGATGGCATGCGCGATGGTGTCGAAGCCCTTCTGCACGGCCTTGGGCGCCCGGTCTTCGCCGGGTCTGAGCACGTACCAGGTGCGCTGCATGTCCGAGGCGTAGCCGCGGACCATGACGCCCATGTCCACGTGGATGAGGTCGCCGGGCCTGAGGTCGTTGTCGGTGGCGGTGGCGTGGCCCATGCCGGCCCCGCGGTCGCCCGCGAAGACGAGGGTGGGGAAGCTGGGTTCGAGGCCGCGGGCCTCCATGCGCTCCTGGACGAAGCCGTAGACCTCCAGTTCGGTGCGGCCGACCTTCAGGAATTTCCCGATCTCGTCGAAGATCGCCACCGTGTGGACGACGCCCTCCTCGATGGCCGCGAGTTCGAGGGGGGACTTCTGGGAGATCAGCGATCCGATGATCTTCTCCGCGGAGACGATCTCGGCCTCGGGAAGATGCTCCTTGAAGAGCCCCTCCAGGTGGAGGAAGCTGCCGTGGCTGATGCCGTCGGCGGCGAAATCGTCCAGGGAATAGTTCAGGGCGACCTTCCTGGGCTTGTGCTCGTCGAGGAAGGCTCGGAAGGGCTCGAGGAAGTCCTTCATGTACGGGGAGACGCGGTCGTAGAGGCCCGACTTCTCGAAGTCGGGGTGATCCATCTGGCCGCAGATGACCTCCTTGTGGCCGCCCTTGGTGACGAGCACGGCGCTCTCCCAGGTCAGGTGCCCCGGAGAGATGTAGGAGAAGGCGCGCTCGGCCCCCGCCGAGGTCTCCTGGACGAAGGTCATCCAGAGATCGATTCCGAGTTCGTCGAGCCTGGCGCTCGCCTGCTGCAGCTTCTGGGCGATGATGTCGTTGGAAATGGTGGCCATGTCGTCGTCCCTCCTGGAAGAGGAGGAGTATACCATGGCCGAGGATGGTTCTCCCTGCTATAATCGGGCCGCCCGAAGGTATCCGCCGAGAACGGAACGAAGTCCGGAGAGGGAGTGCCTCATGACGTCGAACGATCGCTTGCGCCTCGAGTTGAAGTGGGAGCGCCATCGCCTGGAGAACGGGCTGACCGTCCTCCTGCACGAGGATGCCCACCTCCCCATGGTCACGGTGAACCTCTGGTACCACGTGGGCAGCAAGAACGAGGTGCCGGGGCGCACCGGCTTCGCGCACCTCTTCGAGCACATGATGTTCCAGGGGTCCGAGCATTCACCCGACGAGTACTTCAAGCCGCTCGAGGAGATCGGATCCCAGCTCAACGGCTCCACGTCCGAAGACCGCACCAACTACTGGGAGACGGTGCCGAGGGAATATCTCGACAGGGCCCTCTTCATGGAGTCGGACCGCATGGGCTTCCTGCTGCCGGCCCTGGACCAGGCCAAGTTGGACAACCAGCGCGAGGTGGTGAAGAACGAGCGTCGAGAGACTCTCGAGAACCAGCCCTACGGGGTGGCGGAGGAGGCGCTTCTCGAGGCGCTCTATCCGCCGGGGCATCCCTACCACCACTCGGTCATCGGCTCCATGGCCGATCTGGACGCGGCCACGCTGGAAGACGTCCACCGCTTCTTCAAGGCCTTCTACACCCCCAACAACGCGAGTTTGTGCGTCGCGGGGGACATCGACCGGAAGGAGGCCCTGGACAAGGTCCGGGCGGCCTTCGGCGAGATTGCGCCGGGCCCGGTGGTCTCTCCGCTTGCACAGGCGACCCCGCGCCTCTCCCGGCCGGAGCGGCTGGAACTGGAGGACCGCGTCCAGCTCCCGAGGCTCTACCTGCAATGGCCCGTCCCGCCGCAGCTTACCCGCGAGGATGCCGCGCTGTCGCTCCTCGGCCACATCCTCCAGTCGGAGAAGGACTCCCGGCTGGTGAAGCGCCTCCAGGTGGACGGATCGCTGGCGCAGTCGGTGTGGGCCTTTCAGCGCGGCATGGAGCTGACTGGCCAGTTCCACGTCATCGTCACGGCCCAGCCGGAGCGAAGCCTCGGAGAGATCGAGGCGGCCGTGTGGGAGGAGATCCGCGCAATCTGCGAGAAGGGTCCCACCCCGGAGGAGGTCGAGGCGGCCCAGGCGGCGGTGCTGACCCGGGCCTGCCGCCGGCTGCAGAGGCTCGGCGGTTTCGGAGGCGTGTGCGACCTCCTGAACTATTACCAGACGATGACCGGAGACCCGGGATATCTGAACGCGGACCTCGAACGGTACGCCTCGGTGACCGCCGACGACGTCAGGGAGGCGGCTCGCCGCCATCTCACGGACGACGGCTTCGTGGGGCTCTCCGTTGTCCCGCAGCGGAAGAAGGCATCGAGTCTCGACCGGAGCCGTCTGCCGGGTCCCGGGAAGCGGGGCACGTTCCGCTTGCCCGAAATAGACCGGCGCACGCTGGACAACGGGATGGAAGTCTGGATCGTACCCAAGAGGGGCCTGCCCCTCGTGAGCCTGGAGGCCGTCGTTCGAGCGGGGGTGGCCCACGACCCCGAAGGTCTGCCCGGCATGGCCGACATCGCCGCGGACATGGTGGACGAAGGCGCGGCGGGGCAGGACGTCTTCGCCCTCGCGGGGCGCCTCAAGTCCATGGGAACGCATCTGAGCACGGACGTCTCCCGCGACGCGGCCTCCTTCGACCTCACGCTGCTCAGCCGGCACGTAGAGGCCGGCATCGGTTTTCTCGCGGATATCCTGATGCGCCCCGAATTTCGGCAGGAAGACCTCGACCGGGTGCGGCAGGATCACCTGGCGGACCTGATCCGGGGCCTCGATGATCCCGAAGAACTGGGCCAGAAGGCCCTTCGATGCATGCTGTACGGGCCGAAGAGCGCGTACGGGCACCCGGCCGACGGAACGCCGGACAGCCTGAAGCGCATCGCCGCGGAGGATCTTCGGGCCTTCCACTCCGGGCGCTACCGGCCCGAGCGGTGCCTGCTGATCCTCACGGGCGACGTGGAGGCGGACGCGGCCTTCGAGTTCGTGCGTGAGGCCTTCGGCGGATGGCGCGCGGAGGGCGAAGCGCATGCCGAGCCCGAGGATCCC
>Ga0180430_10005786_pt1 | contig 10193 bp, 8 predicted proteins | sample SS_ome_9_FD_132999 | JGI IMG/M metagenome (GOLD analysis project Ga0180430, IMG submission 132999) | Hypersaline lake sediment archaeal communities from the Salton Sea, California, USA - SS_1_S_2 metaG | ecosystem: Environmental > Aquatic > Non-marine Saline and Alkaline > Hypersaline > Sediment...
CCGGGGCTAATGACGTTTCGGTTTCTCATCTCCCAGCCGTCGATCCCCACAGCTTCGGCAAGACGGTCGACGACGCCTTCCATCGCGAACTGGGCCTGGTTTGCTCCGAAGCCTCGGAAAGCACCGCACACCGGGTTGTTGGTGCGCACCGCGACCGCTTCGACATCCACAGCGTCGACTACATACGGGCCCGTCATGTGACCGGCGGCGCGCTCGAGTACTTTCATCCCAACGGACGCGTAGGGACCGGAGTCGCCGATCATGCGCGAGCGTAGGGCTGTGAGCTTGCCATCGGCGTCGCAACCAGCCCACACCTCTATCTCGATTGGGTGACGCTTGGCGTGAATCCGGAATGACTGCTCCCGGGACAACGTGCACTTCACCGGACGTTGCAGCAGGTGCGCGGCAAGAGCGGTTTGACCTTGGTTGGACATGTCCTCTTTGCCGCCGAACGCGCCACCGTTGGACACGAGCTCAACAGTAACGGTGCCCGGATCGACATCGAGCAACGAAGCAATCTGGTTGCGATCGTCCCAGATACCCTGTCCACCGGAGTAGACCATCAGGTTTCCGCTTTCATCGGGAACGGCAAGCGTGGACTCGGGTTCCAGGAACGCATGCTCAACACGCTGCGTCTTGAAGACTTCATGGATTGTGTGGGCTGAGTTCGCTAACGCGTCATCCACATCGCCACGCTGATACTTGGAGGTTGACAGCACATTGCCATCGAGGCCCCAGACGGCATCCTCATCGGAAGCCAGCGCCGTTTTGGCGTCTGCGAACGGCTGCAGCACGTTGTATTCGACCTCGACTAGATCGGCTGCCTCCCGGGCCTGCTCCTTGGTCTCAGCCACAACGATGGCTAGTACGTCCCCGAAGTAAGACGTGCGACCACCCTCTGGGATGAACACCGGCCAATCGGTATGGATGATGCCTACCTTCAACTCGCCGGGCACGTCAGCACCGGTGAACACTCCGACGACTCCCTCAGCTGCCTCGGCTACCGACGTGTCGATCTTCACGACGTCGGCGCGAGCGTGGTCGGTGAGACGTAGCGCGCCGTGCAGCAGGCCCTCGGGGTACATGTCATCGATGTAGCCGCGGTCACCGAGGGCGAGATCGACTGCTTCGTACTTGGCGCCGTTGTCACCGATCTTCTGTGGCGTCGCCGGCTCGGGGATCTCACCCGATGCCAGCAGATCGATGGCCTCGAGAATCTTGGTGTACCCGGTGCAACGACAGAGGTGGGCGCCAAGGCGACCAACCGCGACCTGCGAGGACATACCTGCAGCGCCCTTCTGATCGAAGAGTGCCTTGGTACGAACCATTATCCCGGGCGTACAGAAGCCGCATTGCAGCGCACCGGTGACGGTGAACGCCTTGGCGAGCCGCTCTCTCTCTTCGGGATCGAAGCCTTCGAGAGTGGTGACTTCTTTGCCCTCAGCCTTCTCCAGCGAGACGAGACAACTCTGGATCGCCTTTCCATCGAGAAGAACGGTGCATGCACCACATTGACCAGATGGCGAACAGCCGTCCTTAGGTGACGTGAATCCGAGTTCCTCACGCAGAGCGCTCAGCAGATGGGGATGGTCGTTTCGAACCTCGACCTCGCACCCATTAACGGAGAAAGACGCGCTCGTGGACATCACACCTCCTCCTCAATACAACCAGTTCGATCATGTTAGAACCTTTACTTTTTGTCAAATCATTTCAGATTGGACGACCCGTATGCCGACATTGCCACTACTGTTGAAAACCCGACTCGATTGGGGGCAACCAATGCGAAGATTTCTTCACCTGCTGGCAGTACTAACCCTCGTCCTCGCCGCGTGCGGCGGCAGCGATGAAGGAGACTCCACGTCGACCACAACGGCGGCCGGCTCCGAAATCACGGAGACGAGCACAGAGCAGACCGAAACCACTGCTGCAGAGACAACCACCACGACTGCCGCAGAGACAACCAGAACCACAGCTGCCGCGGCGACTGTGGATGAATCGTCACCGCTCTACGCCGCTCTGGCACAAACCAACGAGATGGCCTCCGGCCGCATGGAGGGCGAAATGGTCATCACCGGCGTGGAGGGGTTGCCCGCCGGCAGCGAGTTTGCGATCACATTCAGCGGGGAGTTCGACTACGAAACCGGCAACAGCTCCATGATCATGGACATGTCCAGCATGATGGACATGGCTCCGGAGGACGAGGCAATACCGCCGGGTTTGGAAGATCTCTTCGGGGAGATGGAAATCAGAACGATCGGCGACACGGCCTACATGAAGTTCGGTATGTTCGCAATGCTCGGTGTTGAGACCGAATGGGTCTCAATGAGCGCCGAGGACGCTGGTTCGACTGCCGGTAGCTTCGGGGCAGCGCCGTCGAATCCAACAGATCTCCTCGGCGAGTTCGGTGATGATGTCGAGATCGAGGAACTTGGATCTGAGACGGTACGCGGGGTCAATACAACCCACTACCGGATGATTGTCGACATGGCAGAGATGATCGCCGAGGCAGATCCTGATGCGCTAGAAGGACTCGAGAGCATGGGCCCCATCGCTGCGGACGGCACGATGCCCATCGAGTTCTGGGTCGGAGATGATGGCTATCTGTACCGCATTTTGATGGAGTTCAGCGGCGACACCGAAGCTGCCGACGGATTCGGCTCGATGCGCATGAAATGGGAGATGTTCGACTATGGAGCCGACATCGTCATTGAGGCGCCCCCGGCTGATCAGGTGACCGACGGCGAAGCCCTCACCGGCTTCATGACAGGCTGAGAGAGTCGGACGATCGAGTTACTGAAGGGCCTCCTGGGGAGGCCCTTCAGTCATTGTGTCGTTTAGAGTGGCTGCGTCGGGAGGAGAACCCGTGCCGCAAGCATGTAAGGCTGAGTTCCTCGTTGAGCCGTTCGAGGAAGGGCAACCAGGTCCGCACGTCATCGCCGCGATCGACGCCGTGAGTGCTCTTGGTTTCGAGCCTGTGATAGGGCCATTCGGAACGACCATCTCCGGATCCTCGGAGACCATCATGACCGCTGTCAAAGACCTCCTGGACGCTGCAATGGAAGCCGGAGCCTCGCGAGTTTCAATACAGGTGAGCACCTGCGATGCCTGACGCCCCCCAGGAGTTGTTCTCGGCAATCAAGCCGCTGCTCGACGCCATCGGCGGCGACCCAATCCCGAAGGACGACATAGAGCCCGGCGACATCCCCGTCGAATGGGAAGGGAACCTCGTCGGGGCGATTCGCCTTCCTCCTCTCTCCCATGCCCTGGAGTTGCTCGTGTCGCGGGTGGAGACGGAACTCGGAGCCCCGCTCTCGGACCTCGATCGGATCGGTAAGCAGGCAGCGGTCCGCAAGCTCGACGAGCAGGGGGCGTTCCTGCTCCGCAAATCCATCGAGTACATAGCCGACGCAATGGGGGTCAGCCGCATCACGATCTACAACTATCTGAACGCCATCAAGGACTGAGAGCGGATACTTAGAGCTTCTGAGTTGACTTTTTGTAAATGAGATAGCAGCCTACGGAAAACGCGCCGCGGCGCGAACGACTGCTCTGGGAGGATCAGCGAGTGATGTCGTTAGAGGATGTCCGGCGGAGACGCATCCTGGCCTACAGCGTCCCCATCCTTGCCGTGGTGGGTGCTCTCATAATCGGGACGATCATGCTCATCGCTCTCGGGGCCGACCCGATGAAGGGCATTTCGAGACTATTCAGCGGCGCATTCGGATCTGGCAACGCCCTGACCGAGACGGCCCTCAAGGCGACACCCCTGCTGTTTGTCGGCGTAGGCATCACCATTGCGTTCCGCGCCAACGTCATCAACATCGGCGGCGAAGGCCAGATAGTGGCGGGCGGCCTGCTATCCACGATCGTCGCTCTCAACGCTCCCGACATGGGCCCCTTCGTCATGATTCCGCTCGTGCTGTTGGCGGGCCTGCTCGGCGGCGCTATCTGGGGTGCCATCCCGGGGGCATTGAAGGCCTACTTCGGGGTCAACGAGATCCTGAGCACCATCATGCTCAATGTCGTCGCAGTGCAATTGATGAACTATCTGCTGCGCGGACCGCTGATCGATCCCCTTGAAATCGAACGCGGGACCCGAATTCCTCAAACCCAGCGCCTCGTGGAGAGCGCAGACCTACCGCGACTCTTCGGCTCGGGACGCTTCCACATCGGCCCGCTCATCGCAGTTCTCGCCGCTGTCGTCGCCTACATCGTCCTCTGGCGCACCCCTCTCGGATACCGGATTCGCGCCGTCGGTCAGAACAAGGACGCAGCCCGCTACGCGGGAATCCCCGTGAAGCGGACCATCGTGCTTGCTCTCACCATGAGCGGAGCGCTCTGCGGTCTAGCCGGCGCCGTGCTCGTGTTCGGCAGCGAAAGCCACCGGATGGTCACCGACGGATCCACTGCCGGGTTCACCGGAAACGCCGGTTTCAACGGCATCGTGGCCGCTCTGTTCGGCGGATTACACCCGCTGTGGACCGTCCCGGCCTCGTTCCTGTTCGGTGGCTTGCTCGTCGGCGGGCTTTCCCTGCAACGAGCCGTACAGGTGCCCTCGGCGCTGATCCTGGCACTCAACGGCTTGGTCGTGATCTTCGTCGTCTCGAGTGAGCGATTCCGCAAGCGCTTGCTGGAGCAGCCGCCAGAGGTCATAGAGGACGGCGACGGTTCAAAGAGTGTCGAAGTCACAGAGGATTCGGGGCCACCGGGAAGGGACGGCCCGCCGGAGGATCACATTCCAGGGGATGACTCATGAGCGAGCTGTTCACCCAGAGCGCCATCATCGCCGTCGTCGCCGGCGGAATTCGCCTGGCCGTTCCCCTCCTCATCGCGTCGCTCGGCGAGACTTATGGCCAGCGCTCCGGCGTACTCAACCTCGGCGTGGACGGAATCATGTTGCTCGGCGCGTTCGGTGGGTACTACGCCGTGCTCAAGACGGGCAGCCCCTGGATCGGCCTCATGGTCGGTGTCGCCGTCGGCATCATCATGGGCCTCGTCTCCGCGTTGATGGCAGTCACCCTCAAGGCGGTCCAAGGCATCAGCGGGATCGGTGTGTTCCTCTTTGGTCTCGGGATGAGCGACCTGCTATTCCAGAAGTGGGTCGGAACACCGCGGCCGATTACCAAGTTCCCCAAGCTCGACGTCCCCGGGCTCAGTGACATCCCCTGGCTCGGCGAGATGCTCTTCCAGCACAGCGTGGTGATCTACGTTGCCTTCGCCGCCATCCCGTTCAGCATGTGGGTGATCAACAAGACAACATTCGGGATGAACATCAGGGCCGTCGGCGAAAACCCGGAAGCCGCCGACAGTCTCGGAGTCAGCGTGCCGAGGATCCGTTGGGCCACGGTTACCATCGGCGGCACCCTGGCCGGCGTAGCCGGGGCAATCCTCGCCATCGACCTGGGGATCTTTCAGCAGAACATCACAAACGCCCAGGGATTCATAGCGATCGCTCTGGTCTACTTCGGCGCATGGAGACCGTTGGGAATCATGCTGGGTTCGCTGCTGTACGGCCTGATAAACGCCCTGGTGCTCCAGATGAAGGTTCTCGAGATCATTCCCCCAGATTGGTCCGATATCGCAGCTATGACACCGGCGGTGATCACCATCCTCGCCCTCGTCGTCGTTGCCAGCAGGTTCCAACCGCCGAGTGCGCTCACCAAGCCATTCACCCGCGGTGCATAAACACCGTCCCACAGGACGGCTAAGCAGAAATGAATAAGGAGGAAGAGAAGTGAGAAGGAAATTCGTATGGCTGGCGGTATTTGCCGCATTTGCCCTGATTGCATCCGCTTGTGGTGGAGACGACGAGGTCGACGTAAGCGACTTTCGAGTCGCCATCGTGGCGCCCTCGGCTTCGAACGATCTGGCGTTTACCCAGTCGATCGTTGACGCAGTGGCCGCCATGGGAATCAGCCCGGCCGTCACGGACGGTACTTTCGTGGTTGAGGATGCAGCAGCGGCCATCCGTGGCTATGCCGCCGAAGGCTACGACCTGGTGATCGCCCACGGCTCGCAGTACGGCGGTTCCCTAGAGGAGATCGCTCAGGAGTTCCCGGAAGTTGCGTTTGCCTGGGGCACAGCTGCCGACACGTTTGGACTCGACAATGTTTACGCGTATGAGGCAGCTTCGGACGAGGGCGGCTATGTCATGGGGGTCATGGCAGCTGAGCTGTCGCAAACCGGCAACATCGGCGTAGTCGGCCCGATCGAGGTCGGCGACGCCAAGCTCTATGTCGACGGGTTCCTTGCCGGGGCGCGTTCGGGTGGAGCTAACGCGACGCCGTCCTATACCGGGTCGTTCTCCGATGTCGCTCTGGCTTCGGAAACGGCACAGGCGTTTGCGTCGCAGGACGTTGATGTGCTCAGCGGCACAGCCCAGATGGTCGTCGGCGCTGTCGGCGTCGCCAACGACGAGGGGATCCTCTGGTTCGGCACCCAGGCCAATCAGACCGAACTGGCACCGGATATCGTCGTTGCCTCTCAGGTCTACCACTGGGAGGTCGTGCTCGAAGACATCATCGCGAAGGTCCAGGACGGCCAACTCGGTGGTGAGACCTACAAGATCACGCTCGACAATGGTGGCCTGGTCATCGAGTACAACGATGCCTTCGACCTTCCCAGCGACGTGAAGGACAAGGCAGACGAGGCGATTGAAGGAATCAAGGACGGCTCCATATCCACGAGCTGATCTAGACGAAACACTTGCTGGGGTGGGGTTCGCAGCTCCACCCCAGCACAGAACGAAAGGTCGTAGAGGTGGCAACAGGAACCCCCATGCTGGAGATGCGAGGCATCACCAAGCGGTTCCCGGGTGTGCTCGCAAGCGACAACGTCAGCTTCGATGTCTATCCCGGCGAGGTCCATACGCTGCTGGGCGAGAACGGAGCAGGCAAGAGCACGCTGATGAAGATCCTCTATGGCCTCTACGAAGCCGATGAGGGTGAAGTCCTCCTCAACGGTCAACCGCTGGAGATCCATGATCCGACCGACGCCATCGGACACGGCATCGGCATGATCCACCAGCACTTCATGCTGGTGCCGACCCTTACGGTCGCCGAAAACGTCGCACTCGGCCTCAAATCGAGCAAGGGCATCCGCACCGACCTCGATGTTGTTTCGGCCCGCATTCAGGAGCTGTCTGAGATCTATGGTCTCAAAGTCGACCCGAACGCTTACATCTGGCAGATGGCGGTCGGCGAACAACAAAGGGTCGAAATCATCAAGGCCCTCTACCGTGAAGCGAAGTTGCTGATCCTCGATGAACCCACCGCAGTGCTCACCCCGCAAGAGGTAGACCAGCTGTTCATAACGTTGCGCCAGTTGCGTGACGACGGACGGGGGCTCATCTTCATCTCCCACAAACTTCACGAGGTGCTGGCGCTGAGTACTCGGATCACAGTGCTCCGTCACGGCCGTGTCACCGGGAGTGTCCCCGCCGAAGGGGCCACCCGGGAAAGCCTGGCGCAGATGATGGTAGGACGGGCAGTCAAGCTGGCTCCGGACAAGGCAGAAGCACAGCCAACCGACGTGAGACTCGAGGTCGAGAACCTCCGCGTGTTGCGCGATCGTGGCGAAGAGGGGGTCAGGGGACTCAATCTCGAGGTACGGGCGGGCGAGATCATGGGCGTTGCCGGAGTCTCGGGCAATGGACAGATGCTGCTGGCCGAGGCCATCGCAGGACTTCGCGAAGTGAGCAGCGGGTCGATCAAGATCGCGGGGACCGATGTCGTCGGTATGACGCCGAAAGAGGTCCGCGGCGCCGGCCTCGCCTACGTACCAGAGAAGCGGATGAAGGACGGTGCCATCAGCGAATTCACAGTCGCTGAAAATATGCTGCTGATAGACCACTATGAGTCGGAGTTCTTGAGCCGCGGGCTCTATGACTTCGGCCGTATCAACAAGCACTGCCAGCAGCTTGTGGATGAGTACGCCGTAAAGACGCCGTCTCTCGATACGCCGGCGCGGAATCTATCAGGCGGCAACATCCAGAAGATGATCATCGCCAGAGAACTCTCGGGGACACCTGAGGTCCTGGTGGCGGCCCAGCCGACGCGGGGCGTCGATATCGGTGCTGCCGAGTACATCCACCAGCGGCTCATCGAACAGCGCGACCAGAACACGGCGATCCTCATGATCTCGGAGGACCTCGATGAGGTATTCGGAGTATCCGACCGGGTCGCCGTCATGTACGAAGGCCGGATCATGGGCATCATCGACCCGAAGACCACCACGAGGGAACAGGTGGGCCTCATGATGGCCGGCGTGTCGGCGGAGCAAGCGCTGGCGTAACGCCACATCAAACCTGCCATCCTGGCGCCGATGCCACGCCTACCCGGACCACTGCTGATAGCTCTCGCCACCGTCCTGTGGGGCACGACCGGGACCAGCCAGGAGCTCGCTCCCGAAGCGGCTACTCCGCTGACGATCGGGGCGCTGCGTATTCTCATCGCAGCGGTGACGCTTCTGGCTATCGCGTCGGTCGCCGGTCGGCTACGGGGGCTGCGCGGCATGCGCCGCCCGGCAACCCTCATCGCCGCTCTGGGTGTCGCCGCATACCAACCGTTCTTCTTTCTAGCGGTTGACCGGACCGGTGTGATTCTCGGCACCATCGTCACCATCGGTAGCGCCCCGGTGTTTGCAGGACTGCTCGCTTGGGCACTCGACCGCAAACCCCCAAGCCGCCTGTGGACGGCGGCAACCGTGGGTGCCATCGCCGGCGTCGCTCTGCTCGTCGCCGCCGGAAGAGACATCGGAGTCGACGCGGGGGGTATCTCGTTCGCCCTTGTCGCGGGCGCTGCCTATGCAACGTATGTGATCGCGGCTCGCCAGTTCGCCAGGGACGGGAACATCATCGGATCAACGGCAATCATCTTCGCCATCGCCGCAGTGCTACTTCTCCCGCTCCTGGGTACCAGTGAACTCGGCTGGGTGAGCACGTCCCGCGGTGCAATCGCCGTGTTTTATCTCGGTGTGCTGGCAACGGCCGTCGCCTACCTGCTCTTTGCCTCAGGGTTGAGTACGACCCGCTCGACGACGGCGACGACGCTTACTCTCGGCGAGCCGATGACGGCGGCGCTGCTCGGCGTGGTTGCGGTCGGGGAACGTCCCCCATTGCTGGGCTGGGCGGGTTTCGCTCTCATCCTCGTGGCACTCATCGCCGTCGCCGGCGAGGGCCGATCCAACCGCTTCTTCGGGCCGCGCAGCAGCGCTGCCTGACTACCGTGGCCCCATGAAGTCCCACTTCATCGACGTCGACGGACCGGTCCATTACATGGATGTTGGAGACGATGGACCAGTACTGATACTGCTTCACGGCATCGGAACCTCGTACCTTTCCTGGTATCCCGTGATGGAGGGCCTCGGGGAGAACCACCGGGTCCTCGCCCTGGACCTGATCGGCCACGGGTTCACCCCGCCGCACGGACGCAAAGCTACGGTGCAACGCAACGCCGAGCTGGTTGTGGAGTTTGCCGACTTGATGACCGACCATCAGGTTATCCTGGTCGGTCACTCGATGGGCGGATTGATCGCGATGCTGGCATCGGTCGCATCCCCCGAGCACGTCGCAGGCCTGGTGCTGGTGAATCCGGCCCTGCCAATCGTTTCGGTCAGGTCTCTTTCCAGGGAACGACAGCGGCTGGCCCTTCCGCTCCTGCCGTTTCTCGGCAACGGGGTCGCCCGCTACTACTACCACGAGCGCTCCATCGAGGACGAGGTGGATGAGACATTCCGGCTCGCTCTGAGCCCGGGAGCAGAGGTGAACCCGCTGCATCGGGCCGCGGCCATCGAGATGGCTCGAGCGAGGCGGGAAATGGAGTGGAGCATTTCGGCGTTCACAGAGTCGGCGCGCTCCACAGCGATGGTGCTCGCGTCGGCCCGCCGCTTCCGCAGGAAGCTGCACCAGATCTCACAGCCGACGCTTCTGATGCATGGGGCATTCGACAAGGTCGTTCATCGTTCGTCCGCAGAATGGGCCGCCGCGGAACGCCCCGATTGGGAGTTCGAGATGATCGAAGGCATGGGCCACACGCCCCAGATCGAGCGACCTGAGATGTTCGTCGAGATGGTCGACAACTGGGTCCACGAGACGGTGCTGCAGGTGGGGTAGCGGGGGTCGCCCACCACAACGGAGCGTGGCCGGATCATCGGCGACGCCTTACCCAGATTGCTACATATGCCGGTTATCTCTC
>Ga0180430_10005788_pt1 | contig 10190 bp, 9 predicted proteins | sample SS_ome_9_FD_132999 | JGI IMG/M metagenome (GOLD analysis project Ga0180430, IMG submission 132999) | Hypersaline lake sediment archaeal communities from the Salton Sea, California, USA - SS_1_S_2 metaG | ecosystem: Environmental > Aquatic > Non-marine Saline and Alkaline > Hypersaline > Sediment...
CAACAAGTCTCTGCCTGTGGGTTGAAAAGAGCCGGTGTGCCGGCGGGCAGGTTTCACCGAAAGCATTCAATCCCTCGTGGTACCACCGAACCATCGCTTCCTGTGGCGTGTCTTCGAGCCAGGGAACGTGGATCCAGATGGTCTCACGCTGGCCGATACGGTCGATCCTGCCGATGCGCTGCTCGAGAAGATCGGGGTTCCAGGGCAGGTCGAAAAGGACCAGGTGATGCGCAAACTGGAAATTGCGGCCTTCGCTGCCGATTTCGGAGCAAACCAGCACCTGGGTGCCATACTCCGGATCGGCAAAAAATGCAGCGGCGCGGTCTCGCTCGACGATACTCATGCCTTCGTGAAATACCGCGGCCTGAATACCGCGACGGATACGCAAAACGTCTGCGATATCGAGCGCAGTGTCAGCATGCGAGGTGATCACCAGTACCTTTTCGGGCCGCAGCTCGGCGAGCCTCTCAATCAGCCACTCGAGTCGCGGATCGAAGTGGTGCCACGCCTCTCCTTCCGGTGTCGTTTTTTTGTAGAGCAGCTCGGGACTGAGCGCAAGCTGGATCTCCTCATTGCCCGGCTTTGCGTCATGGAGCCTTCTGTATTCCGGCGGGCAGCCGAGTTTGTCGAGCAGCACCTCGCGACCGGGGAAGCCGCTGACCGAGGCACGCGTATTGCGAAAAAGCACGCGCCCTGTGCCATGCCGGTCAAGCAGGTGGTCCACGAGCTCTTCTCTCGCAGTCTGCCTGGCAGCCGGGTCGCCTGACGGCTCCCCGATCAGCTCGACCAGGTGCGCGTTATCCCCCTCGCCGATCGTTCTGTTCAGCACCGCCCGCGCCTCCTCGTCGAGGCTGGTCCCGGCAAGGAGCTGGCTGATCGCATGAGCGACGGGTTGGTAACCCGCCTCATCCGCCTGGAATGCCTCGAAGCTGCTGAACCTGTCCGGATCGAGCAGCCGAAGGCGGGCGAAGTGGCTCTGCCTGCCAAGCTGTTCCGGTGTGGCGGTCAGCAGGAGCAAGCCCGCGGTCGAAGCCGCCAGCTCCTCGACCAGGCGGTACTGGTCACTGCCTCCCTCTTCGCTCCACTCGAGATGATGCGCCTCGTCCACGATGAGCAGGTCCCAGCCACTCTCGATGACCTGCTGGCGGCGCAACGGATCGTTCGACAGAAAGTCGATATCGCACAGCACGAGCTGTTCAGACTCGAAAGGATTGTCGTGGCCGCTCGTGGTTTCATCCAGGCAACGCTCTTCATCGAGCAGGCTGAACCTCAGGTTGAAACGCCGCAGCATCTCGACAAGCCACTGATGCAGCAGGGAACCCGGCACGAGGATCAGCACCCGGCGAACACGGCAGGTCAGCAGCTGCTGGTGCAGGATAAGCCCCGCCTCGATTGTCTTCCCGAGGCCGACCTCGTCTGCGAGCAAGACGCGCGGCGCATGGCGTTTCGCAACCTCGTGCGCAATGTAGAGCTGATGCGGCAAGAGGGATGTACGCGGGCCAAGCAGGCCACGCACATCCGACTGGTTCAGAGAACTCAGCTGCAGGAGAGTGCGATAACGCAGCTCGAACCACTTGTGGTGATCGAGCTGGCCGCTCATGAGGCGCTCACGCGGCCTGCTGAGCTGCACCTGGCAATCGAGCATTCCTTCAGGCAGGATGGCGCTGCTGCCGTCATCATGCCTGCCGATGTATCGCATGAGACCATCTTCTTCCTCGACAGCATCAACCAGCATCTCCCAGCCCTCGATCGAGCGCACGCGATCACCGGGTGCATAGAGAAGACGCACGAGTGGTGCAGAATCGATGGCGTAGTGACGGCTTTCTCCCGTCAAAAGGAACATGACGGTGACAGTACGATGCTCGACGCTCGAGATGGTCCCGAGCCCCATCTGCAGTTCTGCGATACTGACCCATCGCTGACCCGGTCTGAAATTCGCCACCCGAAGCTCCAATCTGTCGTCAAAAATCAAAGAAGGCCGCTATGGTAGTCAATCGCCATCTGAAAATCATTGCTGTTGCATGATTGCAAGGGGCACGGCCGATCTGCCCGCGCCTTGATCGTGATCAGCGCGCCGGATGCGCTCCCGGCTAGAATCATAGGTAACTGTCGAGGGAAATGTCCCGGAGAACACGATGAACAGAGAAGAGCTGTTAGCCAAGAGAGACGAGCTCAGGCAGCGCCTGGAGCAGATTCGCCAGGACATCCGCGGCGGCGTCGACCCGGATGCCGAAGAGCGGGTCGACCAGATTGCCAATCGCGAGGTGCTCGACGGCATCTACCGGTCGACCGAGGCCGAGCTGGCACGCATCGAGGAGCAAATCAGGAACGCTGATTGACCGACAGCCCGTGTTGGTGTGCAGCTGAATCTCCGATTACACTGGCAATGCCCGTACCGGAAATCAGCTGATGCCAAACACTGTCACCCTGCAGCCGTCCGGCAAGCAGTTTATCGTCGAGCAGCAGGAAACTATCCTGGAGGCCGGCCTGAGACACGGCCTGAATCTCCCCTACAGCTGCTCCAACGGCACCTGTGGCGATTGCCGCGGCAGAGTCATCAAAGGAGAGGTCGAGGCGGTTGGCTATCACGATTACTATCTGAGCAAGGCCGAGCGGGAACAGGGCTGGTTTCTGGCATGCAGCTACCGGCCTCTCTCCGATATCGAGATCTCCATCGATCTCACCGATGCGCCAGCCGGCATACCTCGCCAGCGCCTGGCGACACGAATTTCGAAAACCCTGAAACTCAGTGATGAGATCATTCAGCTGGAACTGCGCACGCCGCGCTCGCGAACATTTCGCTTCCTGGCGGGACAGAAAGCGCAACTGACCTTCGGCGATTGTGTCTCGGTCATGCTGCCAATCGCCAGCTGCCCCTGTGACGGCATGCATTTGCGCTTTCACCTGCGCACTGCCGAGCTGGCAAGGGCAGACTGCTGGGCCGGGTCACTGAAACATGGTCAGCGCGTCACCATCAGTGGCCCCGGTGGTGACTTCGTCATGAACGAACAAACGAGCCGCCCCCTGGTTTTCATTGCATGGGATACCGGGTTCGCCCAGATCCAGAGCCTCATCGATCACGCTGTCTCGATCGATCCTGACAGGATCATGCGGCTTTACTGGCTCTCACCCTCTGAAAATGGCCACTATCTCTCGAACTACTGCCGGGCCTGGGAGGATGCGCTGGATGATTTCAGCTACCGCCCTGTCGCGCTCGCCTCGGTTGACCAGCTGGAAGCCGTGATCGAACAGATCCTCGCAAGCCAGACGCTGGAGGATTTCGACCTCTACCTGACACTGCCCCGCGAACGCATCGCCCCTTGCCGCGATCGCATCATGGAGCATGGAATCCCCCGGCAGCAAGTTTTCATCGACACTGTCTGAGACGCCCCTGAGGGGCCACAGCAGCATCGCGCGCGATATCTGGTAAGATTCGCGGTTATTGTAAATCGACACGTCACTTGCATGAGAACTTCGCATTTCCCGCTTCAGACACTCAAGGAAACGCCCTCGGATGCGTCCATCGAGAGCCACAAGCTGATGCTGCGTGCCGGCATGATCAGGAAACTGGCAGCCGGTCTCTATACCTGGCTCCCGCTCGGGCTGCGCGTGCTGCGCAAGGTTGAGAACATTGTGCGCGAGGAGATGGACAAGTCAGGCGCTCTCGAAGTCCTGATGCCGGCGGTACAACCGGCCGAACTCTGGCAGGAATCGGGACGCTGGGAGCAGTATGGCCCGGAGTTGCTGCGGTTTCATGACAGGCACAACAATGCATTCTGCTTCGGTCCGACCCACGAGGAAATCATCACGGACCTCGCCCGCAACGAGTTGCAGAGCTATCGGCAGTTGCCGGTGAATTTTTACCAGATACAGACGAAGTTTCGCGACGAAATCAGGCCGCGGTTCGGTGTCATGCGTGCACGCGAGTTCCTCATGAAGGACGCCTACTCCTTCCATGCCTCAGAGGAATGCCTGCAGAAGACCTACGACCTGATGTACGACACCTACAGCAATATCTTCCGCCGTTGCGGTCTCGATTTCCGGCCGGTGCATGCAGATACCGGCTCCATTGGCGGCAGCGCTTCGCACGAATTCCATGTTCTCGCCGATTCGGGCGAGGATGCCATCGCCTTCTCGACAGAAAGTGACTACGCAGCCAATGTCGAGCTTGCCGAGGCAGTTGCTCCCGCTGATAAGCGGCCTCCCCCCTCGCGGGAGATGGAACGCGTCGACACGCCTGACGCCAGAACAATCGAGGAACTCGTCCGGCAGTTTGACCAGCCCGTCGAGAAGACCGTCAAGACGCTGATCGTGCATGCAGCGGAAGAGTCGGATCACCGCCTCATCGCCCTGCTCCTGCGCGGCGATCACGAACTCAACGAGGTCAAGGCTGCAAAGCTGCCTGACGTCATGGAGCCGCTCTGCTTCGCAACCGACGACGAGATTCGCGACGTGGTCGGCGCCGGCACCGGCTCGCTCGGCCCCGTCGGGATGCCGGTCCCGGTCATCGCGGATCGCTCGGTCGCCGTGATGTCCGATTTCAGCGCAGGCGCCAACATCGATGGCAAACACTATTTCGGTATCAACTGGGAGCGCGACCTGCCACTTCCGGAAATCGCCGATCTGCGCAACGTGCAGGAAGGCGACCCGAGCCCGGACGGCAAGGGAAACCTGACCATCGCGCGCGGCATCGAGGTCGGCCATATCTTCCAGCTCGGAAGGAAATACTCGAACGCCCTGAAGGCCGAGGTGCTCGACGAGAACGGCAAAAGCATGGTCATGACCATGGGCTGCTACGGCATCGGTGTCTCCCGTGTTGTCGGCGCAGCCATCGAGCAGCACAACGACGACCAGGGCATCATCTGGCCCGCATCGATCGCCCCTTTCGAGGTGGCACTCTGCCCGATTCGCATGGACAAGTCAGAGCAGGTTCGTGAAACGACCGAACGCCTCTACGAGGAACTACGCGCAGCAGGTGTCGACGTTCTGCTCGATGACCGCGGACTGCGTCCGGGCGCCATGTTCGCCGACATGGAACTCATCGGCATTCCGCACCGGATCGTCATCGGCGACCGTGCACTGGATGAGGGCAAAGTCGAGTACCGTGCACGAGCTGCTTCCGACAACGAGATGATCCCGCTCGGGGAGATCGTCGAGAAAATCACCACTACACTCAAGGATTCCATCGCATGAGCCAGTCCAGTTACACAAAAGAAGAACTCATCGCGTGCGGCCACGGCGAACTGTTCGGACCGGGCAATGCGCAATTGCCCGTCGACAAGATGCTGATGCTGGACCGCATCATCAACATCAGCAACGAGGGCGGCAGCCACGGAAAGGGGCTGATTCATGCCGAGCTCGATATCTCTCCCGATCTCTGGTTCTTCGAATGCCACTTCCCGGGGGACCCTGTCATGCCGGGCTGCCTGGGTCTCGATGCCATGTGGCAGCTGGTCGGTTTTTATCTCGGCTGGAGCGGCCACCCCGGCAAGGGACGCGCACTCGGCGTGGGAGAGGTGAAGTTCACCGGCCAGGTACTGCCGACCGCGAAGACCGTCTCCTACCACATCGATATCAGGCGCGTACTGGCGCAAAAGCTGGTTCTGGGGATTGCTGACGGCCGTGTCGAAGTGGACGGGCGGGAAATCTATGTCGCGAAAAACCTTCGCGTTGGGCTGTTCACATCGACAGAGAATTTCTGATCGTCCTGAACGGAGAGGAGCGAGCGCTTTCTCCAGTCATGAAAAAAGCCGTGCGGAGGCACGGCTTTTCGGGTTCAGAGGCCTGCTGGCCGATCAGAGGTAATCGGGATTTCCGACGCCCTGTTGCGTGATTGCCTGATCGTAGCCCATCTGGCCCTGCTCGGCGGCCTCGTTGGCTTGCTTCACAGCGGCATCGAAATCACCGTCGGCCATGGCTTTCTCGGCAGACTTTATCATGGCACCGGTATCGCGCCATTCGCCGTTGACACTCGCGGCTTTCTTGACAGACTCTTTTGCAGCGGCAATCGCCTGCTCGGCAGCCGCCTTGTCAGCTGCTGCGTGGGCAGAACCCATCATGAATGCAGAAATTGCAACCGCGGCCAGAATTTTTTTCAGCATTTTCTCCTCCTAACAGGGACTTTTTGTCGGGCTTTGGTGCCCGTTCTTTGGAATATGGACAGCAAGCATACACTGTTTGGCAGGGCAGTGACAACTCGCACTTGATCATTAGAAATCCCTTATTTTCCAGTCGATTAGCCGCCATTCCGGCGAAGGCGCGCGCTGCCGGTGGCGCGAACAGCGGATTGCAGCGCAGCAAAACATGAAAAATGGCGCTTTCCCGACAATTTAGGCACAAATTCACGAATATACTGGACTTTTACAAGCAAATTAGCGAGACTTTGCAAATTATCAGCCACGCTGAAGTCAACAGGTAGACGCCTTCAATGCCACAGATTCTGGTACTCAATGGTCCAAATCTCAACCTGCTGGGAAGGCGTGAGCCCGAAATCTACGGCTCGGAAACCCTCGATGAGATCGGGACCCGCCTGCAGCAGACAGCAGAGAAGGCCTCGGCGTCACTGGAATTCAGGCAATTCAACGCGGAACACGAGATGATCGAACGCATCCATGCAGCCATGGATGACGGAACCGGATTCATCATCATCAATCCTGCCGCATTCACACACACGAGCGTGGCCCTGAGGGACGCATTGCTCGGCGTCGGCGTCCCGTTCATCGAAGTACATCTCTCGAACGTCTACCAGCGGGAAGAGTTCCGGCGCCATTCATACCTGACCGATGTCGCTGCCGGCGTGATTTCAGGTCTTGGCAGCATTGGCTACGACCTTGCGCTGCAGGCAGCTTTGTCCAAATTGTGAGAAAAACCAGACGATGGATATTCGTAAAATAAAAAAGCTGATCGAATTGATCGAGGACTCGGACGTCGCTGAAATCGAGATCAAGGAAGGCGAAGAGTCAGTCCGGATCAGCCGCTCGAGTTCGATACCCCAGCCACTGGCACATGTCGGCGGGCACTACCCCGCGCCTCCCGCACCCGTTGCGGCAGCACCTGCACCGGCGGCCGAACCGTCGGCTGCGGCCGAACCTGCCGGGGAGGAAGAACTCAAGGGCCATGTCATTCATTCACCCATGGTGGGCACTTTCTACCGCGCCTCTTCTCCCGGCGCCAAGGCATTTGTCGAGGTCGGGGACACTGTCTCGAGCGGCGATACTCTCTGTATCATCGAGGCAATGAAAATTCTCAACCAGATCGAGGCAGACACCTCCGGCAAGGTCACCCGGATACTGGTCGACAACGGCCAGCCCGTCGAGTACAACCAACCTCTGTTCGTCATCGAATAGGCGGGACATCCGATGCTGACCAAGGTTCTCATCGCCAACCGTGGCGAAATCGCCCTGCGTATCCAGCGAGCATGCCGTGAGCTGGGAATCAAGACCGTTGCCGTGCACTCGGAGGCCGATCGCAACCTGAAACATGTCCTGCTCGCGGACGAGTCGGTCTGTATCGGGCCCGCACCCTCGGCCGAGAGCTATCTCCAGATTCCCAACATCATCAGTGCTGCCGAGGTCACTGACGCAGTCGCCATCCACCCGGGATACGGTTTCCTGTCGGAGAACGCCGATTTCGCGGAGCGTGTCGAGAACTCGGGGTTCATCTTCATCGGCCCCAGACCGGACACCATCCGGATGATGGGGGACAAGATCACGGCCATCGAGGCAATGAAAGCAGCCGGCGTGCCCTGCGTGCCGGGCTCCGATGGTCCGCTCGATGAAGATGATGAAAAATCGCTGCGTCTTGCGAAGGAGATCGGCTACCCGGTCATCATCAAGGCGGCAGGCGGTGGCGGCGGTCGCGGCATGCGCGTGGTGCACTCCGAAGGCTCCCTGCTGAACTCCATCGCCCTGACCCGGGCCGAGGCAAAGACAGCCTTCGGCAACGACACCGTCTACATGGAGAAATTTCTCGAGAACCCGCGGCATATCGAGTTCCAGATACTGTCGGATACTCACGGAAACGCCATCCACCTCGGTGAACGCGACTGCTCCATGCAGCGCCGCCATCAGAAGGTCGTCGAGGAGGCGCCCGCCCCGGGCATCAGCAGCAAGTTGCGCGAGGAGATGGGCGAGCGCTGCGCGGAAGCCTGCCGCCGTATCGGGTACCGCGGCGCCGGCACCTTCGAATTCCTCTATGAGAACGGCGAGTTCTATTTCATCGAGATGAACACGCGTGTCCAGGTGGAACACCCGGTTTCGGAACTCGTCACCGGGGTTGATATCGTCAAGGAACAGTTGCGCATCGCTGCGGGCGAAAAGCTCACCTACAAGCAGAAGGAGGTGAAGGTCCGGGGACATGCCATCGAGTGCCGGATCAACGCAGAGGATCCGAAAACCTTCATGCCGAGCCCGGGCAAGATCACGCAGCTTCACTTTCCGGGCGGTCCCGGGGTGCGCGTCGATACACACCTCTACGACGGCTACACGGTCCCGCCGCACTATGACTCGATGATCGGCAAGCTGATCACCTATGGCGAGGATCGCGCCTCTGCCATGGCCCGGATGCGCATCGCGCTCTCGGAGATGGTCATTGACGGTATCAGGACCAACATCGAGCTGCAGCAGAGAATCCTGGGTGACAGGGGCTTCGAGGAAGGCGGCGTGAACATCCACTATCTCGAGAAAATGCTCGGCCTCTGAGCGCGGCCTTCACCCCGCTGCGGCCATAGCGGGGATACCCACCGGAACGACTCATATGACCTGGCTCCAGGCACATTTGACCAGTGACAAGGCCTCCTCGCCGATGCTGGAATCACTCTTCGAGGAACTCGGCGCCCTGTCGGTTACCCTGACCGATGCCGGTGACGAACCCCAGCTGGAAACGGCTCCCGGCGAGGAGCGCATCTGGTCCGAGACAATCGTCACGGGCCTCTTTGCAGGCGACACCGACAAGGCATCCCTCGAGGGGGCGATCCGCGATGCCATCGAGCGGCTCGGCATCAGGGCGACACTCGCGCTCGAACCCCTTGAAGACCAGGACTGGGAACGCGCCTGGATGGAGAATTTCCATCCCATGCAGTTCGGGGAGCATCTCTGGATCCTGCCGCATGGCCGTGAACTGCCGGATGATGCGGTCGATCCCGTGGTCGTTTCCCTGGACCCGGGCCTTGCGTTCGGCAGCGGGACGCATCCGACAACGGCACTCTGCCTGCGGTGGCTCGACAGCCAGGATCTCGCAGGAAAAAGCCTTGTCGACTTCGGCTGTGGCTCCGGCATTCTTGCCATCGCGGCCCTGAAGCTCGGCGCTGCGTCCGCACTCGGTATCGACCATGACCCGCAGGCGCTGACTGCGAGTGCAGAGAACGCAAAACACAACGGCGTCGCGGACCGTCTCACTCTCGTCGGATCGAATACACCGGTCGGGGAGCAGGCAGACATCGTCATCGCGAACATTCTCGCCAGCATTCTCATCGAGCTTGCGGAGGCTATTGGCTCGCTCGTCAGGCCCGGCGGCCGGATCGCCCTCTCCGGCATACTCGCAGAGCAGGCCGGGGCTGTCATGGCGGCATTTTCCGGGATGTTCGAGTTCGAGGAGCCATATCAACTGGACGACTGGGTCCTGATCGCCGGCGTCAGAAAACCCTGACCTGCGGCGTAGGAGCAAGAGCGCTCTAGAGGCTTTCGGCAACCTCTCTCATGGCTCCTGTCACCTGCACCAGCTCATCGTCGCTCATCACGTATGGCGGCATGGTGTAGAGCAACTTCCCAAAGGGCCGCAACCAGACCCCTCGCTCGATGAGTTGCCTCTGCACCTGCGCGACATCCAGTCGCTCTTTCATCTCGAGCACACCGATGGCGCCAAAGACACGCGCCTCCCGGACTGCCGGAAGTTCGTTCAGGGGCAATAGACGCTCGCTCAGCTTCTTCTCGATTCGCAGAACGGACGGATGCCATTCGCTGCCGAGAAGCAGCTCGAGGCTCGCAGAGGCCACGGCACAGGCCAGCGGGTTCCCCATGAAGGTGGGGCCATGCATGAAGACATGGTCGTCGGCACAGACGCCACGCATGACCCTGTCTGTCACCAGGGTTGCTGCCAGGCTCATGTAACCGCCGGTCAGCGCCTTTCCGACACAGAGGATATCCGGCACTAGCCCTGCATGCTCGCAGGCAAAGAGCTTTCCGGTGCGGCCA
>Ga0180430_10005791_pt1 | contig 10189 bp, 12 predicted proteins | sample SS_ome_9_FD_132999 | JGI IMG/M metagenome (GOLD analysis project Ga0180430, IMG submission 132999) | Hypersaline lake sediment archaeal communities from the Salton Sea, California, USA - SS_1_S_2 metaG | ecosystem: Environmental > Aquatic > Non-marine Saline and Alkaline > Hypersaline >...
ATGGCGCCTTTGGAAGGCACTACGTCCTTTGAGGATGCGTTGCGCGGTGTCATCACCGTCGACAACAAGACGCTCAAGGACATGGTCCTGCTGAAATCGGATGGCTTCCCTACCTATCACCTGGCCAATGTGGTGGACGACCATCTGATGGCCATTAGCCATATCACCCGCGGCGAGGAATGGCTCTCTTCGGCGCCCTACTATCCGCTGGTGTACAGCGCGCTGGGTTGGGACGAGCCCATCCAGGTGCATTATCCGACCATCCTGGATCCCAGCGGCAAGGGCAAGTTGAGCAAGCGCAAGAAAAAGACGGCCGATGGGCGTGAGCAGCTCACCTATGTGCACGAGTTTCGCAAGGCGGGCTATCTGCCCGAGGCGCTATTCAACTTTTTGGCGCTTCTGGGCTGGTCGGCGGACGGAGAGACCGAGTTCTTCCGGCGTGACGAGCTGGTCGCGCTGTTCAGTCTGGAGCGGATCAGCACCTCGCCGGCGGCGTTCTCGTACGAAAAACTGGATCACATGAACGCCACCACCATCCGCGGCCTGGGTGACAATGACCTGGCTGGACGGCTATTGCGCGTTTTGCTGGATGCCGGGTTCGACGCCGATCTGAGGACCGTTCTGCAGTTGGTTCCGCTGGTCAAGGAGCGGATCAAGACGCTGAACGAAGTCGTCGGCTGGGTCGACTTTTGCTTCCAGGATGTCGCGCCCTATGACCCGCAATCGCTCATCCAGAAAAAGATGGACCGCGAGAGTACCTTGACTGCGCTGACCTCGGCGCGCGAGTTGCTGCAGAGTCTGCCCGCACACACGGAGCAGGCCATCGAAGCGGCTATGCGCGAGCAGGCGGCCGAGTTGGGCCTCAAGTTGGGGCCCTATCTCGGTGGCGTGCGCGTCGCTGTCTCGGGCAAGCGGGTGGCGCCGCCTTTGTTCGGTATTCTGGCCATTCTGGGCCGCGACGTGACCGTGGCGCGCATCAGCCAAGCCATCGAGGCGTTGTCCCAAGCATAGCACGACGAGGAGCATCAGTTTGCGGACGCTGGTTCTGTACTATTCACGCGAGGGCAACACCCGCTTTGTCGCCGAATCGATCGCGCATACGGTTGGCGCCGAGTTGCAGGCGCTCGAGCCGAAAAAAGAGATCAAGCTCGACGGTTTCAAGTACCTTCGCGGCGGGCGGCAGGTGGTGTATGGCAAGCGTCCAGAACTCGAGCCGCTTTTGCTCGAGCCGGACCAGTACGATCTGGTGTTTGTCGGGACGCCGGTGTGGGCCTTTACCTATGCCCCGGCGCTGCGCACCTTCTTTGGAGACCATGTTCAGGGCGGCCACGTTGCCTGCTTTTGCACCCATGAGGGGGGGCCCGGCAAGTGCTTGGCGCGTATGGCCAAAGCGATGCCAGCGGCTCAAGTATTGGGTGCGATTGAAGTCTGCCACCCGGTGCGCTCTGATGACAACGTATCGCTCATCACGGCATGGGCCAAGGAGATGATTGCGGCGGCGAACGAGTAGACGCGCCAAGGTTCTGCCACCACATGATTGAGCGATCCCTCGGAGTACCTCGGGATGACGGAATGGTGTGCTCCGTCTGTCCGCAGGTCCCGGAACGGCCCGTGCAGTGGGCGCACACAGGCTTCCCATCCTGTTATCCCGAGCGGAGCGAGGGATCCCTCGTTTTCTACCATCATCCCTGTAGAGCCGTTTCTTGAAACGGCTCCCAACGCTGGGCAAGGTTGGACCACCGCGTGACGGAGCGATCCCTCGGAGTACCTCGGGATGACGAAAAAGCGTGTTCTGTGCTTGGGTGTTCGTCCGCCCCTGTGCATCACGGCCTCGTTTTTGCGGAGCGTTGGCTTTTGACACGTACCCCTAGGTGGCGTATAATCATAGATCGTCGGGCCGAGTATTGCCGCGTCGATGCGGGAGGGCCTGAGATGGAAGGCACATTCTGGTGGGCCGCACGGACGCATGTGTTGGGGGCCCATCAGAGTTTTTGTGAGGCTCCTCGGAGGTAGAGGTCGATGTACGCAGTTCTAAAGACCGGTGGCAAACAGTACAAGGTCGAGGTCGGTCAGGTGGTCGATGTTGAACGACTGCAGGCCGAGATTGGCGATACCGTCGAGATCGATCAGGTACTGATGGTCGTCGACGAGGGCGATGTCCAAGTGGGCAAGCCGGTTCTCGAGAGTGCCGCGGTCAAGGCGACTGTCGTTGAGCATGGCAAGGGCCGCAAAGTGATCGTGTTCAAGTATCGGCCCAAGCAGCGCTATCGCGTTAAAAAGGGTCACCGTCAGGAATACACTCGGCTACGCATCGACGAGATCACGGCGTAGCGAGAGCCCAGGAGGACCGAGATGGCACATAAAAAGGGTGGCGGTTCGACCGCCAACGTTCGTGACAGCCGCTCCAAGCGACTGGGCGTCAAGCGCTTTGGTGGCCAGGCCGTTCGCGCTGGCACCATCATTATTCGGCAGCGTGGCTCCCGCATCAAGCCGGGCGAGAACGTCGGCTGCGGAAAAGACTATACGCTGTATGCCACCATTGACGGCTATGTCAAGTTCGAGTGGCATTCCAAGGGCCGGCGACAGGTGTCTGTCTACCCGGAGAGGGCCTAGTACCATGAAGGACAAGATCCATCCGAAATACTACCCAGAGGCCAAGGTGACCTGCGCTTGTGGCAACACCTGGACCACTGGCTCGACCATCCCCGAGCTCAAGACCGACATCTGCAGCGCCTGCCACCCATTCTATACGGGCCAGATGCAGCGTATCGTGGATACCGCCGGCCAGGTCGAGCGCTTTACGCGGCGTGTCGAGACGGCGCAGCGCTTGCGCACTGAGGGAGAGGCTCGCGCCATCGCGCGCGAGGAGCGTCGCAAGGCCCGCCAGTTGGTCGAGATCGTCGACGATGATGAGGTGGACGCGATCGAGTTCCTTGACGAGTCGGGCGAAGAGGAACAGGCCGAGGCGTAGGTTCGCCTAGGCTGTTTGGCTGTACACACGTATGATTGGGGCAGAGTGTTCGCACTCTGCCCCTTTTTGATTCCCGCCGCTATGTGGTTAGAATGACACAATGTGGTCCGTAGACAAGAGCCCAGCAGGGAGGGGCGGTGCTGAACCAAGGGTACAACGGTGGTTGGGTCGAAGTGATCTGCGGCTGCATGTTTAGCGGCAAGAGCGAAGAGCTGATCCGTCGGTTGACACGCGCGCGAATCGCCAAGCAACAGGTGCAAGTGTTCTGCCATCGGATCGACGACCGCTATGGCGCGCGCTGTATCGCCAGCCACTCGGGCGGCAAGCTCGAGGCGCGGCCCGTGTCGGCGGCATCCGAGATCCTCGATCGGGTGGCAGACGATACGCACGTGGTGGCTATCGACGAGGTGCAGTTTCTGGACAAAGGAGTCGTCGAGGTCGCCAATCATCTCGCACAGCGCGGGCTACGGGTCATCTTGGCCGGCCTGGATATGGACTTTCGCGGAGAGCCGTTTGGCGCCATGCCGCAGCTGCTGGCCGAGGCCGAGTCGGTCACCAAACTGACGGCGATCTGTATCCAATGCGGGGCGCCGGCCACGCGAACCCAGCGGCTGATCGACGGTCGGCCGGCCCGCTACGACGACCCAGTGATCCTGGTGGGGGCCAACGAGGTCTATGAAGCGCGCTGCCGAGGATGCCACGATGTGCCGGGGGGAGAATAGCATGAGCCAGTTCAACTATGGCGGCCAGGCCGTCATGGAGGGCGTGATGATGCGCGGCGAGCACGACTGGGCCGTCGCCGTCCGTCACCCCAATGGAAGCATCGTGGTGCATCGCGAAAAGCTGCCCAAGGTCATCTACCGCAGCAAGCTGCTCAAGCTCCCATTCCTGCGCGGACTGCGCATGCTCTGGGACTCTTTGGGGTTGGGGATGCGTGCCCTCACCTGGTCGGCGGACGTGGCCATGGCCGAGGAGGAGGACGTCAATTTCTCGGGACCGCTGGCCTGGGGCACGGTGGCCTTGTCTCTGGCGATGGGCGTGGGGCTCTTTTTCCTTCTGCCCATGTTCTTGGTCAGCCTGCTGGACAATGCCATCGGCTCTGCGTTTCTGAGCAACCTGGCCGAGGGCCTGGTCCGACTGGGACTGTTCCTGCTCTACTTGTGGGGCATAGGGTTCATGCCCGACATACGTCGGGTGTTTGCCTATCATGGCGCTGAACACAAGACCATCAACGCCTATGAGGATGGCGCTCCGCTGGAACCAGAGGCCGTCGCGCAGTACACCAGAGCGCACACGCGCTGCGGCACGGGCTTTATGCTGATCGTGTTGGTGATCTTTGTCGTCCTGGCCACGATCATGGGCCGTCCGAGCATATGGCTGCGAATCGTATCGCGCATCGTGCTGATCCCGGTGGTCTCGGGGATCGCATATGAGGTGATCAAGCTCAACGCCAAGTTCTATGACCAGAGTGCTCTGATTCGGGCCATTGCGGCGCCAGGGCTGGCTCTGCAGCGCCTCACCACCCGCGAACCCGATCGGGAGATGCTGGAGGTGAGCATCCGCTCGCTGCAGGAGGTTCTGGCCTCGGAAGGTTTGGCTTCTGAAAGCGCGATCTCCGCAGCCGACGAGTCACACGACTCAGCTCCAGAACCGATGCCGCAGCACGAGCCCCAAGGGGAGGCGATCTGAAATGACTGAGAGAACCAGCGTCGAGGAATTGCTCGCCAAAGCCAACGCCCCTTCGACAGAGGCGCTCCGACTGCATCCGCACTATCGCGGCAAGATCCAGACGGCACTAAAGTGCCCCGTGCGCCAGCTCTCTGATTTCTCCATCTGGTACACGCCCGGTGTGGCTGCGCCCTGCAAGGCCATCGAGGCGGACAAGGGGCTGGTCTACGACTATACCAACAAGGCCAACAGCGTCGCCGTGGTTAGCGATGGAACGCGCGTTCTCGGGCTGGGCAATATCGGCCCCGAGGCCGGGATGCCGGTGATGGAGGGCAAGGCCCTGCTGTTCAAGTACCTGGGCGGGGTCGACGCGGTGCCGCTCTGCCTGCGCACTGAATCGGCCGACGACATCATCAACACCGTGCGCCTGATTCAGCCGAGCTTTGGAGGCGTCAACTTGGAGGACATCGCACAGCCCAAGTGCTTCAAGGTGCTCGATACCTTGCGCGGCGACGCGTCCGTCGAAATCCCCGTTTTCCACGACGATCAACAGGGGACCGCGACGGTGCTGCTGGCTGGCTTGATCAACGCCCTCAAGCTGACCCATCGGGAAATCGAGAACACACGCTTTGCGCTGGTGGGTATGGGCGCGGCCAATGTTGCCACGCTGCGCTTGCTGGAGGCTAGCGGCGTCTCGTTGGAGCAGATCGTCGCGGCAGACAGCCGCGGCATCCTGCACCGCGAGCGGACCGATATCGAGGCCGTGCGGAGCGACTATCCCGACAAGTGGCGCCTCTGCTTGGGCAGCAATCCTGAGGATCGTCGCGGGGGCATCGCCGAGGCCATGCGTGGTGCCGACGTCTGTATCGCCTTTGCGCGCCCCGGTCCCGGCACCATCGAGCCTCAGTGGGTGGCCGCCATGGCGGACGACGCCATTGTCTTCCCCTGCAGTAATCCGGTGCCCGAGATCTGGCCCTGGGAGGCCATTGAGGCCGGCGCGCGCATCGTGGGGACGGGCCGCTCCGATTTTGCCAACCAGCTGAACAATTCGCTCGGATTCCCGGCCATCTTTCGCGGTGCGCTCGACGTGCGCGCGCGCACCATCACCAACGAGATGTGCTTGGCGGCCGCGGCCGAGATCGCCGTGTTCAGCGAGGAAAAGGGCATCGACGACGAGCACATCATCGTCTCGATGGACGACTGGGACATCTTTCCCCGCGAGGCGGTCGCCGTGGGCATGACGGCCGTCGAGCAGGGCATCGCCCGCCTGCCGATGGACCGCGAAACGCTCTTTGCGACCGTGGACCGCATCATGCGCGAGGCGCGTGAGCAGGTGCATCTGATGATGCGCGAGGGCGCCATCGCCCCCGTGCCCGAGGCCTAGTGTCCGATACAACAAGGAGGCGCAGCATGTTTGTTCCTGGGTTGGCCCTGTGTCGCTTTCGACAGGATGACGGCGCAACGCGCCTGGGTCTGGTGCGCAAGGAACAGGTCTATGACCTGACGGCCGGCGGATATGGTGACTTGGACGCTTGGTTGGCCAGCACTGTGGGGCGGATCGAGCAAGCCCGCCAGACACTGGTGGCGCTGTCCGAGTGCCTGGAGACGCTCTGCTCGACCGAGGCGCCCCTGGAGGGGACGGCCGGTCTCGAGTTGCTGGCGCCCCTCGAAGCGCCAGAGGCGTGGGCCTGTGGCGTGACCTACGAGATGAGCCGCGAGGCGCGCATGCGCGAGTCGGAAGAGCCCACGATCTATGGGCGGGTCTATGATGCGCCGCGCCCCGAGATCTTTTTCAAGACCACGCCGCAGCGCGTGGTAGGCCCGGGCGAGGCGGTCGGCATCCGCAGCGATTCGACCTGGGACGTACCCGAGGCGGAACTGACCCTTTTGGTCAATCCGGCGTTCGAGCTGGTGGGATATACCATCGGCAACGACATGAGTTCGCGCGATATCGAGGGCCAGAATCCACTCTATTTGCCTCAGGCCAAGATCTATGACCGCTGTTGCGCGTTGGGGCCCTGGGTGCGCCTCGATCCCTTTGACGCCCTAGATCAAGCCGTGCGCTGCGACATTCAGCGTGACGGTGAGACTGTGTTCACTGGCGAGACCCATACCTCGACGATTCACCGCCCCTTTGAGGAGCTGATCAGCTACTTGGGGCGCTGCAACAGCCTGCCGCGGGGCGCGTTCGTGCTGACCGGTACGGGGATCGTCCCGCCCGACACCTTTACGCTGCAAGAGGGCGACGAGGTGGTGATCACTTTTGAGGGGTTGGGAACGTTGCGCAATCCGGTGATCGAGCTAGCCGCGCAATAGACATCGCGATCAGAGCGTGACACAGCGACGGGCCCATCGGTTGGCCCGTCGCTATTGCTATTCCTGCATCAGCAGCGCATAGCTTGACCGCCAGGCCTCGGGCTTGCGCGTCATCTTGACGATCTTGACATCGGCAAAGCGAGGTAACAACGCCGCCAGCTCGCTGGGCATCTGCTCCCAGGCGTCCTGGCGGATGACGGACTCTAGGCGCTCGGCCGCTTGGCCGGCCCATTCCCACTCGAGCCGAAAGCGGTCGGCCTTGACGAAATAGTTGCGTTTCTCCCAGGCCTCGGTCGTGGTCTCAATCGTACCGGCGATGGCCCGCAGTGCCAAGACGATGGCCGAGGCCATGTCCTTGCTCTCCTCATCCAAGCCGCGTTTGGTCATCAGGTGACGCAACAGCTCGGCGATGGTGCGACGCGACTGGCTACGAATCTTGCCGGGGCTAGCTGTATTGATGACACGGGTCATGGTCAGATTACTCCTCGGTTGAGCGATGGCCCCAGTATAGGGTTGCCGTTCGTCGGGTCAAGAACCGGGGCCCTATCGCAGGCCCTGGGTGGGCTACTGCTGCGCGGCGGAGGCGCTGGAATGGCAGCTGGGTCGGAGCACCAGTTCATAGGCGTTGGTCTGGCGTGTGACGTGCATGCCGGCGCGCTCGTACAGGCGGGTGGCGCCGGTTGCGTTCTGCGAGTCCACCTGTAGCCCCACGACCCGTTTCCCTCGCTCTCGCAGCGTTCGAAAGGCTGTCTGCAACAGACTCAAGGCGATGCCCCGACGGCGCCAGGGGCGCAGCACGGCCAGTCCGAACAGATAGGCCTTGTTGGGCTCGTTGCCCATGCTGGGATGGCAGGCGCAGGTGGCGACCATGCGCTCGCCGTCCAGCGCGACGTACCACAGTTCTGGGTCGGCGTCCGGATCAGAGGCCAAATAGTGGCGCCAATCGGCCAGCTCATCCTCCATGGGGCGTTCGACCCAACCCCAATGGTCGCGGAATGCGTCGCCAAGTGTGGTGACGACCAGCGGCAACTCTTGCGGGTAGTGCATCGGACGGATCACGATGCCGCTTGGTGGCTCAGTCAGCGGGGGCTCGATTTCCTGCAAATCACGCTCCATCCGCCAGCCCGTTCGGACGTGGCGGTACCCGCGAGAGATCAGCAGCACGATAGCGCCGCTATCGCTGGACAGGCGGTCCTGCTGCAGCACGACCTGCGCGCCGTCGGGCGCCAGCGGCACGGATTCGCGGGCGCGGCGCTCGAGCCAGTCGGCCAGAAAGGTCTCGATCCCCAGGCCCCGATGCAGGGGATGGACGACGTCCCAGGCTCTGAGCCGCACATGCGGGGTGGGGTCAAGGAGCTGGGACATGGCCACCAACTGGCCCTTGGGATCGCGTACGATGCGAGTGTCGCGCCGGGGATCGACCCCGGGGCGCTCCAGGTCAGCCGCGACCCACTCAGGCGTGGCCTCTGCCTCGCCGCCGATCTGCAAACTATGGGTGTTGATCAGGTCGGCCGCTTCTTGAGCGTCCGAGGCCCTTGCAGGTCGGGCGCTGTAGCCGGCGGCTAAGGGCGTGGGCACACTGATCCTCCGATGGGCTTGGTGTGATCCGCTGATGGCAGGGATCATAGCGGACTGCCCAGCTTCTGCCAAGAGCACGAAAAGGGGCCCGACCGGTCTCCGGGTAGTTGGCGCAGTGCAACCCATGCGCTAGAATGCCACTGCTCTAGAGCGCGCCGCAGAACCAGAGATCCAATAGGTACCATCCATGTCCATGACATCGCGCGAACGAGTTGTCGCTACGATTCGTTTTCAGCCAGTCGATCGTATTGCCCGTGATGTCTGGACGCCCCCAGCAGCCTTCCTGGGGCGCGAGCAGGCGCTGCGCGCGCTCATGGCGCAGTACCCGAGCGATTTCGGGCCCAGTGGCTATGTCGATCCCGTGGACCAGTCGCCCCTGTTCGAGCCTGGAGAGTGGACCGACGCGTGGGGTAGCACCTGGGTCAACATCCAGCGCGGGATGATCGGCGAGGTCAAGCAGGCCGCTCTGGCCGATTGGGCGTCGCTGGATACCTGGAAGCCGCCTTTCGAAAAGCTGGGCAAGGGGTTTGAGAACGTCAACCAGACCTGCGCCGACAGCGATAGGTTTATCGCGCTGGGTCTGCCGCGGCCCTGGGAGCGGCTGCAGTTTGTGCGTGGGCCGGCGGCGGCCTACATGGACCTGGCTACGGGCGATGGGCGCATTCTCAAGCTACTCGAGATGATCCATGCGTACTATTTGCGGCACCTGGAGTATGTCGTCCAGACCGATGTGGACGCCGTGTTCTTTATGGACGACTGGGGCTCGGAGCGTTCGCTGCTGATCTCTCCCCAGATGTGGGTCACCTACTTCAAGCCGCTGTATCGCGACTATTGTCAGCTGGCCCACAGCCAGAACAAGTTCGCGCTGATGCACTCGGATGGCTACATCATGCCGCTGTACGAGCACCTGGTCGAGATCGGCGTCGACGCCATCAACTCGCAGCTCTTTGCCATGCCGATCGAAGAGATCGCTGAGCGGTTCAAGGGTCGCATCGCCTTTTGGGGCGAGTTGGACCGCCAGGGCACGCTGCCCTTTGGCACACCGGACGATGTTCGCGCCGATGTCCAGCGTCTCAAGGATGCCTTTGGCGATTGCCGTGGCGTCATCGGGCAGGCCTCGATCAACAAGGACTGTCCCCTGGAGAATGTCCAGGCGTTCTACGAGGCCTGGTGGGGAGAACCTGACTGAGCATATGGCCCGGAGCACGTCGTTTTGCCCGGCTGGCGGCGATCCCCGGTCGCGTTGACGCTACTGGCTGCCATTTCGGTTCCTGTGGTCGTCTTGGCAGGGGCGAATTGTCCGGGGGAACAAGAGGCCATTGTGTTAATGACAGCACGCGAGCGGGTGATCGCCACACTCGAGTTTCAGCGGGTGGACCGCATCGCGCGCGACGCCTGGACGCTGCCCGCGGCCTACCACGGACGCGAACAAGCGCTGACGGCGCTATTGGCGGCGTATCCAAGCGATTTCGGCGATTGCGGCTTTGTGGATCCGCTCGACGAGGAATCGCGTTTCGAGCCGGGTATCTGGGAGGATGAATGGGGTTGCGTTTGGCGCAATGTCCAGCGCGGGATTATTGGCCAGGTCTGTCGGCCGGCGCTCGCCGACTGGTCTGATCTCGATCACTGGCAGCCGCCGTATCATCTGCTGGGGCA
>Ga0180430_10005793_pt1 | contig 10187 bp, 1 predicted proteins | sample SS_ome_9_FD_132999 | JGI IMG/M metagenome (GOLD analysis project Ga0180430, IMG submission 132999) | Hypersaline lake sediment archaeal communities from the Salton Sea, California, USA - SS_1_S_2 metaG | ecosystem: Environmental > Aquatic > Non-marine Saline and Alkaline > Hypersaline > Sediment...
CCGTTCCTTGCGGGTGGCGCGAACAACGTGAGGTCGATCTCCGGCGGTCTTGCCAACGTGCCCGCGGGCGGGGCGACCGTGGTGATTACCCACAACACCACCGCGAATGTCGGCGCAAACGCCGCCGTGCGGCTGACCAAGCCTGTCACCGGCCCCTCGCTCTACAAGCAGGAGGCCTATAACGATATCGTCTCCCGCCAGAAGGTGAACCTCGACAGCGGCGGCGCCATCGCGCTGGCCGATGCCGTGATCAACGCGACCCTCACCGCCAATGCAACCGCCTCGGTCGGCTCTGAAGCCGATGTCGAGGTCGATTACGGCGATATCCAGATCGCGGCCTGGGGCGAGGCAGACGCCGACATGCGCGCCTCCGCCACCACCTATGGCCTTGCCGGCGCGCCCTCGGGCGATGCCAACATCACCTACACGGGCGACAACAGCGTCACCATCGGCGAGGATGCGCTGGTTCAGGCGACCGATGGCGACAGCCCGACCAACGGCGACATGCCGCGTTATGCGACGATCCATATCGGCGCAGGCAGTGGCCCGGCGGGCCAGACCTCGAAGCTGAAGTTCAACGCCATCGTCGATCTGTTCAACAAGACGGCGATTCCGATCCCGTCCGCTCCGAACCCGACCGTGACCGTGGTCAATTCGGGCATCATCACCGTTGGCACCACGTCATCGGATAACATGAACCTCGACCCGCAAGGCGTGCGCGCGGCGGGCGACATCCACCTGGCCGTCAGCAAGGGCGACATCGACGCCCGCGCGGTCGGCACCGGCAAGGACATCTACCGCGAGGAACTGGCCAAGGCGGCATCGGCGGTGTCGAACGCCTTCGGCGGCGGCGACGTGACCTTCGACTATCACGGCGGATCGACGAACACCGGCGGTGGCACCGCGCGGGTCGATGTCGAAGGCCGGGTCGAAACCGGCATCCAGCGTCACAAGCTGCTGACGATTGCCGAAACCTGCGTTGATCCGACCACTGGTTGCATCGCCAACGAAGCGACGGGGAACATCGAGTTTTCCGTTGGCGGGCCGGATCCTGTTGGCACCAACATCCTCGAACGCGTTGCCGAGCTTGAGCGGCTTATCAAGGATTACGAGACCGATTCGATCGCCAAGGCGGCCTACCAGAACGAGATCAACTTCCTCCACAAAAAACTCGTCGGCCTCGGCCTCGGCTCGTTCGACGAAGATGGCAAGTTCGAGCCGGGCGAGTTCGCCGGGCCTTCGCCGAAGGCGGAGCTTGAAGCCGCAGCCGCGGCGGATGCCGCGAGCATTTACACGGTGAAGGTGCAGTTCAATCTCGTCGCACCGACCAACATCGTGGACAGCCTGACCGACCTGGTCGTCGGCGTGCAGGAACTCTACAACGATGGCACCTTTGGCCTGACCAAGAAGGCGAACGATGCGATTGCCGTGATCCAGACGATCAGCACCTACGATCCTGACACGCATGACTCCACGGTTTCGAGCCTGCAGACCCTGCGGACCCAGGGTGTTAACGCCGCCAATGCCGCGAAGGCGGCGGAAGCCGACACGATCGCGCGGCGCGAGGCCAACATCGAGAAGGCCGCCGAAATCGCGACAGCGCAGGCCGCGCTGGAAACTGCTCTTCTGGAGGGTAACGCTGGCGAGGCGTCGACGCAGCAGGCCATCATCGCGGCGGCGCAGAGCGAGATTGCCAGCAACCTCACGGTGATCTCCAGCAACACGTCGACGATCTCGACGCAGACCACGATCGCAAAGAACCGGGCGGCCAGTCTGAACTCCGGACTGACAAACCTGCTCAACAGCCTGCCTGAGAATGAAGTGACCGGATCGGACGCGGAAAAGGCCGCGGCGACCTTGCTCAACCAAGCCGACGCGGACAAGAAGGCTGCACTGACGGCCGCGGCAACGACGACCACGAATGCTGACGGAGAGACAACGACGACTGTCCCCGCAGGGGCGCATCTGACTTCGGTCGGACTGAACGCGGGGGCGGTTTCAACCACCGTCACGGAGATTTCCCCGATCCTGAGCTCGATCAACACGGCGGTATCGACGCTGAACGCGAACACCGGGTCGACGCCCGGCACCGTGGGGGGCACCAAGTCGCTCACCCAGTTCGTGGGGCTCCTGGGCGATCTCACCACTGACTACACCAACAAGACGCTTAACGCGCAATCGGCCTCAAGCTCTTCAGGCACCCCGCTTGCCTACAACATCGAGATCGCCGATACGGTGGCGCGGCTGGGCAATATCTACGTCACCGGCGACCAGCTGCGCACAACCACCGGCGAGGGCCTGCTGCTGGCGCCAGGCGATGCCAAGATCCAGATCACCAACACCACGCACCATACGCTGAAACTCGGCAACCTCATCGTGCCCACCTATGACGCGGGCAACCTGCGCTTCAACGGCGTGCTCGTGCACAGCGGTGCCGACATCACCGCGCTGAACGCAGGCGGCGTCGCCTCCGGCTTTAACACCACCGACAATGTGGTGACCTCGCTCACCTCGAGCCGTGGCCTTGTCGAGATCCTCTCGACCTACACGCCCGAGGCCTTCGACGCCGCTGATCGCAAGATCGCGCCCGATATCATCCTCAAGCGCGGCTCGGTGATCGAGAACACCAAGGGCGCGGTGCGGATCATCTCCGAGGCCGGCAACATCTATATCCGCGGCCAGATCAACGCCGGTTCGGTCGAGATCCTCGCCAAGGACGGCGATTTCGTCGCCAGCTACGTGAACGGCTTCAACCATATCGGCGGCGATCCGGCGAGCTTCACCAATCCTGATGAACTAGAACAGGGGCCGGGGATCACCGCCAATGGCGCGATCTCGATCTCGGCGCGCTATCTCAACATCAACTCGACGATCCAGTCCGGCATCGCCGAATGGAACCTGACGCTGAACAGCAACCCGACGCTCACCGCGAGCGCCTCGGCGATCGGCGTGAGCCAGGGCGATCTGGACGCGGCGAACCTCGCCAACGCGCCAACGGTGCTCAACAGCGCCGGGCAGGCGATCACGATCAACCGCGCGCCGCAGGGCATAGACGCCGAAGAGCTGGCGCTGGTGGTGGACCAATACAAGGAAGAAGTGCTCGACGATCCCAACGCCAACCCGGTGCGCACGATTTCGATCTTCGGGGTGCCGACGCAGGTGAACATCAAGGATTACCTCTCTGAACAGATCACCTACAGCCTCGAGTTCACCAAGGCGCAGGCGGATCATTTCGCCTCGGTGACGCCGACCAGCGACGGCATCTTCTCGGTTGTGCGCCCGCCCTCCGACAATATCGGCGCCTCCTACGACGCCAAGGAAAAGCAGTATTTCGTGAACGGCGCCTCGGTGAAGGGTGGTTATATCCAGCTCTTCGGCCAGATCATGAACACCGCCTCCTCAACCGCGGTCGGTAAGCTGAACGTGCTCGACGGGTTCGGCACGATCAACATCAACAACGCCTCCAACATCCCCGTGGTGCTGCGCAACCTGAGCGCGGGCGAAGACCCGACCGGCACTTTGCGCGGCGTTGAAGGCCGGATCGAGATCACCGATGTGGTTGGGGTGGACGCGACCAACCCCGCCAACCCGATCATCAACGTGCGCAAGACCGTGTTCACCCGCGATTACGTACCGGGCGATGCCGCCGGGCAGGTGAAGATCGCGACGCGGACCGGCACCATCGACAATGCGACCGGCAACCTGAACCTCGGCGGCGTGACCCAGACGACCGGCTCGGACCGCAGCACCACCTACACGCCCGGCACCACCAACCAGCGCTACGTCTGGACAACCGGCGAAGAGTTCAAGAGCACGTCGAATTACCGGCATACATCGACCGAGCTGTTCGGATCCTCCGACCTGACCATCGCCATGATCAGGAAGCTAACTCAAGTTGGCTCGCCGCTGCTGTTGAGCACCTACCGGCTCGCCGAGGGCACATACGTCACCACTGATAAAACCCTGACAGGTGGTGGGCTCGTGCAGGAGAAAGGTGCGTGGTTCCAGGAGCCGCCCGCGACGGAAAGCTTAAACACGACCCTTTCGGGCACCCAGTTGACCGAAGCCAACCAGTCGACCTTCACCAAGAACGAATTCGTCAAGACCGGTGAAAGCTCGCGCAAGTGCAACTGGTGGACGCTCTGTGTCGTCTCTGAAAAGACGCGCTATTACGAGCTTCGGCAGGAATACACGACGATCATCACCGAGTCGCTCAAGGCCGACTACCCGATCGGGGTGAACTTCATCGGCTCCAACACCGGCGGCATCAACATCACCTCGGCCACCGAGGACGTGGTGCTGACGAGCAGCCTCGAAGCGGTTGCTGGCACGGTCACGATCGATGCCGGGACCACTGCGAACAGCGGTGCCTCGATCATCCAGGGCACCCTCGCGGCGGAGATCAAGGCCAAGAACATCTCGCTGACCGCCGATGCCTCGGTTGGCGGCGTCACCGACCCGCGCAACACCGGCGCGCCCACGACCCCGGCGATGACCGTCAATCTCACCGGCACGCAAGCTGCGGGCTTCGGTGCGCTTTCGGCCAATGCCAAGGCCGGCAACGTTTCGATCATCTCGCGCGGCAACATGATTGTTGATCAGGTCACCGCCTCCGGCCTCGTGGCGGATGGTAACGGCATGATCAACCTGTTCTCCTATGGCTCGATCGACGGCAAGGACCAGACCGCGCGCATCCAGGCGCCGCGTGTGGTGCTCACCTCGATGAGCGGATCGGTGGGCAACACCGCCGACAACTCGCTCCTGCGCGTCAACACCGGCTTCACCACCGACCCGGATGATCGCCCCTTCGGCGATCCGGCAGTCGATCTGCCACCAGAAGACGCGAATGCCAAGCTTGGACTTTCGATCTCGGCGGCGGGCGACATCGGGGTGCGCTCGGACGGATGGTCCGGTAATACCGACGGCCATTCTCTTGTCGTCAAGGTTCAGACCACCGGCGGCGATGTGCGCCTCGCGGCCACCGGCCAGATCCTCGACAACAACCCGGTGCAATCGATTGACGAGCGCACCTACGACCAGCTCCTGGGCTTCTGGGAAAGCCTCGGCCTGCTGGCGGACGACCCGTCTCGCGGCGTCGATGGCTCGGTGAACGCGGCCAAGCAGGCCAATGCGATCACCGCCTTCGAGGCCTCGACCACCCAGACCTACAACCAGTATTGGCGCATCCGCGGCGATGCGGCCTATGATCCGGCGGCCACCGTCACGATCCCGGAAGACTCGGCGCAATACCGTGCGCTCGATGCCAGCTTCCGGGCCGAGGCCATCGAGGCCGGTGAAGCCGACGTGGAGGGTTTCGTCGCGGCCCGCATCGCCGATGTCGAGGCGCAGCAGACGACCGAATACCACCGTCTGCACGGCGTCGTCGGCGACCTGACGGCGAGTTATGACCCGAGCTACACCTACACCGCCACCGATGCGCAGAAGGCCGATCTGACTCGCGGATCGGTCTGGACCGAACGCGAACTGGCGTTCTCGATCGCACCCGGCGCGCTCAAGACCGTGACCGGCACCAACCCGGTGCTGAAAGACCCGAACGTTTCGGGCCGCACGGTGACAATCGAGGCGGGCCTCGGCATTGGCGAGACGATCGGGGCAGGCACGACGGGCCCGCTTGGCGTCTCGATCCGCTCCAGCCTCGATCCGCGCAACCTCACGCTCGATCAGAAGGTGGCGCTGGCCTCGGCAGAGCGCAACGATCTGCAACTCACGGTTGGCCCGGTGCATCTTCCCACCGACGCGACTGCGGAACAGATCGCGGCCTATGATGCCGCCGTCGCGCGTGGTCTCGATGCGCCTGGGGCGCTCACCTCGCTCAACCTCGGCGCGGAGTTCGACACCTTGACGGCGGTGCAGCAGGCCGCACTCGACGCGGCTGCCCTCGGGCTGGTGGCGCCGGAGCACACGCTGCTCACCGTGTTGAGCAAGCGCCCGCTGAACTTCAACGCGGTCACCGCGCTCAACATCGACGTGCCCGACGTGTCGGACGGATCGAACGCCGATATCGGCGGCGCGTTCCTCGCCTCGCGCGGCGCGGCGACGCTCGGCTCGATCAGCACCTATGGCGACACCCGCATCAAGGTGTTCGGCAATATCGCCAACGCAGCCAGCGGCATCGTGCAAACCGGCAACCTCATCCTCGAGGCCGCGCAGGGCAGCATCGGCACCACGGGAACGCCGCTCAGCCTGTCGCTGCGCGATGGCAGCACGACGACGGCACGCGCCCAGAACGGCGTCAACATCGCCTTCACCGCGAGCGGGCTGATCGATACGGTCTATTCCCCGCAGGCGGTGAAGCTCGTGGCACAGGATTCGCTCCTGAACGCGCAGAACGACGAGCTGATCAACGTTCTCGGCGCAGAGGTCGAGCTTGAGGCCGTGACCGGCTCGATCGGGACCGTGGCCCGCAGCCTGAACGTGGGCGTCGGCCTCGGCGGCCAGATCACCGCGAACGCTGATGATGAGATCAACCTCTTCGGCCCGGCCAACTCGCTCTTCATCATCGGTTCGGCCAAAGCCGGCGGCACCATCCGCCTCACCGCGGCGGGCGAAGGCGTGATCGACGGGCTGGTGGAAACGCCGGGCACGATCAACATCGCAACCGGCGGCAGAACGCTGTTCACCGCGCTTGGCGATGTGCATTCGACAGCTGGGCTGGTCGATATCAACTCGGCGTCGCTGAAGATGCTCAACGGTGCGGTGATCCGCGCCGATGCGGACCGGGTGGTCATCGCGACGACGGGCGATGCCCTGGTCACCGGGATCACCACCGCAAGCGCGGACGAAAAAGCGGTGTCGGTCACGGCTGGCGGGCGGATCTTCGCCGGAACCGCCGATCCGCGCACCGACATCACCGCGATGTCGGTTGGGGCAGGGGTGTTCCTGTCGGGCGGTCTCGGGATCGGCGACAAGACCCAGGCCAACACCTCGGCGCTCGACAACAGCGTCACGGATGTTGCCAACCCGCTGCGCATCCGCACCCACAAGCTTGAAGCCGAATCAACCGATGGCGGCATCGCGCTCCACGCCCTCACGGCGATGGATCTGACCAGCCTCACGGCGCCGAACGGCACGATCGACGTGACCGGCGATGAAACCCTGTTCATCACCTCGGCGCAAAGCGGCGGCAGCCAGAGCTTCACGGCGCAAGACAACCTGACCTTCGTGAACCTCGCAACCACCGGCATCCCGGCGGTGCCCGGCCCAGAGGACCTCGGAAACATCACGCTGACCTCGGTCAACGGATTTGTCCACGGCGGCAACATCGACGCTGCCGGAAACTCGCTGATCAACGGCAACGGCGTGATCTTCGAGACCATCAAGGCCGGCCTCAACAGCGAGATCTACTCGACCGGCGATATCATCGGCGATCTCGAGGAAGCGGGCGAAACCATCATCAACATCGCGGGCTTCGGGCCGGGCAACAGCGGCATCCTCGACGTCAAGGTGATGCGCGCCAAGAACATCGACCTGCAGGCAACCGGAACGCTCGACGTGGGCATCATCGAGGTGGCCCAGAACCTTGCGCTGCGTGCCGATATCATCCGCGCGCTCGATATCACGCAAGTGCCGAGCGGCCCCGATCCGCTGAACGTCACCCTGACCGGGCCGGACGGCACCGTGGCGACCTTCGCACAGGTGAATATCGACGCCCCCGCGGGCGTGGTGATGCCGCAGGTGTTCGTCTCCGAAACGCTGATGACGACGACGGCGCAATTCGTCGACGTGATCAACGCGTTCGTCCCGATCCAGGGCACCTCGCCGATGGCCGGAACCTTCCTGCTGACCACGCCCTCGCAGACCGTGTTCGTCGATGATCGGACGCCAACGCCGAAAGGCACCCCGCCCAGCAACATCCAGATGTATCTGAACGGAAACCCCTTCACGATGACCTTGGACGGCATCGCGACCTCGACCGACTCTTTCGTGGTTGTCTACGACGAAACGGTGGAGCTCACCGACGTTCTGGGCCTGCCCTACGACGGCATCAGCCTCGTGCGCGATACGGTGCGCCAGATGTGGAATGCCGACGAAGCCATCTTCCTGCCGGGCAGCTTCGGTCCGGAGGGTGAACCGGAAGATGACGAAGAAGACACAGACCTGTCTGAATTGGATGGGGTGCTGGTTGAAATCGACGGGGTCGAATACAGTGTGCTCGTGCAAGGGAACGGCCCCGCCGTTCTGTTGCGGCAATGACAACTTCCAGCGGAACACCGCGGGCCGGATCAGACGACGGGGCAGGAATGATGGTGGACAAGAAGGCAAGGTCGGCGTTGCGGCGGGCAGTCACGACCGGCGCGCTCGCATGCGGGCTCACGGCTGCGATGTACGCCGCACCGGCGCTGGCCCAGTCGGCTGATCTGGCGGCGACCATCGCCGCCGACGCGGAGCGCCGCCTGCAGGCCGAAGACGATGCGACCCGGATACGCCAGGAGGGCGATCCGGTGATCACGGATCCGGTTGTCCGGGCCGACCTTCCGCCACCCGGCGGGCCGACGGTGTTGTTGAACTCGGTCACGTTCGGCCCGGCCTCGGCCTTTCTGACCGAAGCCGAACTAGACGAGATCAAATCGCGCTATGTCGGCAAGCGGGTCGATTTCGCCGAGCTGTCCAGGCTGGTCCGGGACGTAAACGATCTCTATGCCGCCAAGGGCGTCGTGACGGCGGCGGCGATCCTGCCACCACAAGACCTTGCCAACGGCGATCTGGTGATCAACCTGGTCGAAGGGCAACTTGGCGTTGTCGCCGTTGTGGGCGAGCGCCAAACGACGACCGAATTCATTACCGACAGCATCCGCTTCACCCGCGGAACCACCGTCGATGTGCCCACCGCCGCGCGCGACATCAGTTTCTTCAACCAGACCCACCGGGCGCAACTGCGGCTCCTGCTGCAACCCGGCGCGGCTTTCGGGTTGACCGACCTGCTGTTCGGCGTGACCGAACCGCCGGCCCGGCAACTCCAGTTTTTCGTCGATAACGACGGCGTTCCTTCGACCGGAAAGTATCGTGGCTCGGTGATGTTCAGCCGCTACGGGCTCTTCGGTATTGACGACACCTTCCTGCTCTATGGCCAACTGTCGCAGGGAAGCAGATCGGCAACCGCGCGGTTCGATCTTCCGATCACCCCGATCGGCACCCGCCTCGCGCTGAGCGGAACCGTCTCGGAGTATAATGTGATCGCGGGGCCGACCGAACCGCTGGATCTCGCAGGATGGTCAAGATCCGCCTCCGCCACCTTGACACAACCCATTGTAGCCACAGATGAATTCGTGTTTCAGGCGACGGCTTCGGCGTTTCGGGGAACGTCGGTCTCGACCTCTGCCGGGGTGCCCCTGGTCGATGCCCTGACCACCAAATTCGCCCCCGGCGCCTCCATCGGCTTCTACGGCGATAACTGGAGCTTCAACACTCAAGCCCAGATCGTTCTGGCTACGGTAACCGACAATATCGCGGTCACGACCACCGACTACGTTATCGGCGCGGGGTCGTTCGATGGCAGCTACAAGTTCGAGAACGGCATGACCCTGATCGGTCGGGGCGGCTGGCAGACAAGCGCGGTGCCGCTTCTGCCGGGTAACCTTCTGTTCCAGATCGGCGGGCCGACGACGGTGCGCGGCTATCCGGCGGAAGGTGTGGCGGGGGGCAGCGGCTATTACGCCAACCTCGAATTGCACAAGACCTTCGAGATCGCGGACAATCGGATCAACGGTTTCGTGTTCGCCGATATGGGCGAGGTGTTTTCAACCTTCCCGGCCCGCACGACGATGGCATCGGCCGGGGTCGGGGCGTCCTACGGGTTCGATAACGGTCTCCGGCTCGAGGCTTCGCTCGCCGTGCCCTTGCTGCAGGCGGTTCCGAACCAATCGGCGGCAACCGTGTCCTTCGCGATCTCTTTCGCCGCGTTCTGACGCCCGAGGGCACACCGGTTGCGCCCGTGCGGGACTTGGTGCCGCTCGTCAGGAGTATGCTGAGCCAGGGACTTGGCGCGCGGCCAACAGGCGCATGATCGCCACGGGTGGTGCGATGGAGGGCCTCGGGTGCAGACGGCGCGGGGCCTCTGTCACCTGTCACAAAAGGCAGGTTCCGCCAGCGCATGATCTCCCCATCCTGCACAGCCAGTGCCGACAGGCGGTCGAATCCAGAGATTTGTGGTATCCTGTATCCCGACG
>Ga0180430_10005794_pt1 | contig 10183 bp, 6 predicted proteins | sample SS_ome_9_FD_132999 | JGI IMG/M metagenome (GOLD analysis project Ga0180430, IMG submission 132999) | Hypersaline lake sediment archaeal communities from the Salton Sea, California, USA - SS_1_S_2 metaG | ecosystem: Environmental > Aquatic > Non-marine Saline and Alkaline > Hypersaline > Sediment...
CGACGGATCTTGTCGCGCAGCGCGATCCGCTCGCGATAGAGGTCCGCGGCGTGACCGGTGAAGCTGAACGGAACGTCCAGAAGCCACGCGCCGTACATGCCGACGGTGCCGCAGGAGTGGATCCACTGGCTGTGGATGTGCGTCGGCGACTCCTTTCGGAGGCGGCCCGCCCACACCGCCGCCACGCCGAGATGGCCGAGGGCCTTGAGGCGGTTCCGGAAGCTCTCGCGCTCGCCGAAGACGGCGTTGCCGAAGGCCTGCCACCAGCGGCGCCCGAATCGGAACGGCGCCGCGAGCACGCCGGCGACGACGGCGACCGCGGACATCGGGTAGAGGTGCTCGGTGCGGGCCTCGAGACGTCGGGCCCATTCGGACTCGAAGAACCGATGCTCGTCGCTGTAGAGCGCGTGCAGTCGGCAGGGGATGCCCGCGGCCTCGACGCGCCGCAGCTCGTTGCCGACCCAGGCGTTGCCGATGCCGTTGGTGGTGATGTAGTGGATCACGCCATGAACTCGCGGCGGGGTGACGTCGTTGCCGGTTCGTCATCGGCAACTCGGGTCCCGGTCGTCACCGGGGGACTCCGGACCCGCCGGGCATGATTGGGACGCCGTGGTTCTGGGACCAGCCTCGACGTCCGGCATCGACCCCACGAACGAAGTCACGCGGCCCCGGGGAGCCGCGTGATCGTTCGGTGATCGGGAGTCGGGCGACCTCGCCGGCATGGGGCCGGCATGGGGCCGGCAGGTGACGGATCAGGCCGCCTTGCGGAGTCGGGCGTTCCGGGACTCGGCCCGCGAGGCCGCGAGCTCCGAGCGGACCGTCGGCATCTCCTCGAGACAGGTGAGCAGTTCCCGGGGACTCGTCGCCCAGAGATCCGCCCCGATCTCTTCGGCGAGGCCCGCAGCGCGGTTGAAGATGCCGCCACCGACGACGATCTGCAGCTCGGGGCAGGAGTTCACCCCGCGGATGGTGTCGATCAGCTGTCGGATGTTGGGGGCGTCGCGGGGACCGCTCGAGAAGAGCAGCAGCACGTCCGGGCGCCGCCTGTTGACCTCCTCGAGGATCTCGTCGTTGGCGATGCCGCCGCCGCCGAAGAACATCTCGTAGCCGTCCGCCTCGGCGAGGTCCGCGACGAGCTGGCCCGCGAGGTCGTCGGATTCGCTCTGTCCGCAGAACATGCAGATGCGACGCCCCCGCGATTCCGCCTGGCGGTATCCCGCCTGGGCCTGGTCGACCAGAGAACGCAGCAGACGGGTCGCGTACTGGTACGACAGGGTGGCAACCTGATCGTTCCGGTAGAGGGTGTTGAGCGTGTCGAGCACCGACCAGTACACGTCTCGCGACAACGACTCGGCGTCGATGCCCTGGTCGAGTGCACGCTGCACGAGGCGACGCGATTCCTGGCGATCGCCGGAGACGAGGGACTGGAAGAGAGACTGTTCAAGCTCGTGAAGGACGTCTTGCGGGTTCATCGAATTCGCTCCGTGTCGTGACCGCGGGCGTCCTTGCCGCGCGGCCGGTGGTTCGTCGCACCGGCCTCCTGCCGGCGTCCCGAGACGCCTCGGGACCTTGTGCATCGGGCGCAGCGGAGCCCCGACTCGACCGACGACCGGTTCGTCGCGCATTCCCGGGATCGCGGGTTCTTATCGGCGCCTTCCCGATGGTGGTTGCCGGGCGAGACGACCGCGAGGTCGCCGACTCTCGCTGCTCAACGCTGGAAGGAATAGATCGAGCCGAGGTCGAGCACGTTCGTCAACTCGTCGAGGGCGGTCCGGGACTCGTCGAGAAGGTTCGGGTCGCCGAGTTCGTCGGGCGCAAGCGTCTCCCGATAGTGGCGGCGGACCCAGTTTGCGAGACGATCGTGCAGGTCCGCCGAGAATCGGCAGCCCGGCGCGACCGCCGCCCACTCGGCGTCGGTCAACGGCACCCGGAGTCGCAGGCACGCCGGTCCCCCACCGTTGCGCATGGACTCGCGGAGATCCACGAACCGCACCGCGTCGACGGGCACGTCCGAGTCCGCGACGAGATCCTCGATCTGTCGACGGACCGCCGCGTTCTCGAAGGACTCCTGCGGCGCGACCAGCACGCGGCCGGAACTCGGCGTCTCGACGAGTTGCGAGTTGAAGAGATAGCTTCCCACCGCAGCCTCGAGGGAGACGCGGTCCGCGAGGATCTCGACCGGTCGAAACGAGTCGCCCAGAATCGCTCGAAGACGCGCGAGCGTGCCGTCGCGGTCTGCGAACGCCAGCGCATGGTGCAGCAGCACCGGACCGGATCCGACGGCGATGACGTCGTTGTGGAAGACCCCGCCGTCGATCGCCTCGTTCGATTGGCGAGCATGCACGACCCGCTCCGGATCGAGTCCGTGTCGACGAGCGACCGCCTGCGAGGCCTCCAACGTCTGTCGCGCCGGATAGCGGCGAGGGGGACTCCGATCCGCCTCGCAGGTTCCATGCACGAAGAGGTCGACGCCCGGCGTGCCGTCCGGAGACGCGCTTCCGGCATGGAGTCGAGTGTGGTTCGCGGCGCCCTCGTCCCCGTAGAGGGAGGCGTTCGGCAACGCCCCGTGGACCACGAAGGTCGACGCGTCGGAGAACACCGCACGCAAGGTGCGCTCGGTCTGCGGCGACTCGATCATGCGATGGAACATGGTGCGCAGGTTGGCGACGCTGAAGTGGACTCGGCCGTCGGTGGTCTCGGAACTCGCCGAGACCGTGGCCGCGTTCGCGGCCCACATGGCGGACGCCGAGGAGAGGCGCGCCAGCAGCAGTGGATCCTCCCGAGCGACGCGTTCGACGACGACGCGATCCGATCCCTCGAAGCCGAGGTCGCGCAGCACCTCGATGGCAGGACGCGACTGCGGTGGCAGCACGCCCTGCGGAACGCCGAGCTCATGCAGCAATCGCATCTTGGCGAGGCCCTGCAGCGCCGCCTCGCGTGGCCGAGACGTCTCGCCGCGGTGGGACATCGACGCCACGTTGCCACGGCTCAGTCCCGCGTAGTTGTGGGTCGGGCCCACGATCGAATCGAAGTTCACTTCAGGCACGCGGAGTCTCCAACGCAGCACGCCCACCGCCGCCTCTGACCGCGTCCGCCGCCTGGATGGCGATCGCCGTCCCGATCGACGCCGATGCGATCACTCCACCGGTGCGTGGTGGACCTTCGGTCTTTCGACCTCGAAGCAGCGACCGAGATCCCGAAGAGAGGCACGGAATCGTCGACGCCGACATGCTTGGGATCGAACAGGCCCGCCGCAATCGATCGAATGATCCGTTCGACTGCGTCTATGGCGACATCACCTCCACCGCGACCGAGAAGCTCGACGCGTCGTCCGAGGGTGCGTCGGGCTGCACGTACTCGAAGACGAGCAGCACGCGACCGGTCCCCTGCGCGATGAACCGCAACTGCTGCGTTCGAGCGAGATCCGTGTCGGCCCCCGCTCCGCCTGCTGCGACCCAGCGGGTGCCGTCCGGAATCAGCACCGCCGCATCCGGCAGCGCTCGAAGTTCCCACACTCGACCCGTCGAGGGGTTTCCCAGAAGCTCGACGACCATGCGTTGGCCGGGGGCGATGCGTACGGTCTGACCTTGTTCGGCTGCCGTCACCACGATGTCGGTCGAGGATGCGGAAGGTGTCGTGGTGCAGGCACCGAGCGCAAGCAGCGTCGCAATCAGCACAAGAGCGACCGGTGTGGACGGTTCACGGACCGGGACGCGGTTCCAGCAAGCGAGAGGTGTGGTCGACATGCCGTCGAGCGTAGCGGTTCCCATTGCTCGAGTCGGGGCGTTCAGGGCGGATCACCAACGGATGGCGGAACGCTCGCTATCCGGAATCATCAGAGTGGATTCGTTGCGTCGGAAGTGCCAAGCCATTTCCAGAAAGTCAGTCCCGCAGGACTGATAACTAAGATACTATCGACGATTTCGAACACTCCATCGCGAGGGGATCATTCCTGCAGATTGGCACCAGGTCGCCCAGTCGTTGCACGGCGCCGTACACTCGGAGGTTCCACGTGGAACCATCAAGGCAGGAGCATCAATCCATGGGTGAATCCAACCGGGAGCAAGCAGACACAAGGTCCAAGCGGCCGAAGCGACTCGGGCGAGGACTGGCTGGTCTCATCACCACCAGTATTCGCTCGACTCCGGAGGCCTCTGAAGCTTCATCGGAAGCTGTGCCCTCTGCGGTACCCGCTCACTCGGAGGGGAATGACTTGATAGGTGATTCAGACCCGCCTCAGGCCATATCCGTCGATGCGCCGCAAGGCTCCACTGAGGTCGTGGACCTCGATGCTATCTCGGACAACGTGTCGGACCGAAGCGGGAGCATCGAGGCTGAGCTGCCTCTCCGGGCGTCTGCAGAGGATGCTCCGGCGGCAGAGGTTCCACGTGGAACCACCCGACACGCCGTCGGATCGTCGCGGTCGGAGGGGTATCAGGTGCTTTCGATCGACGAGATCCTGCCGAATCCCCATCAGCCGCGAGAGTACTTCGATCAAGCCGGTATCGAGCAGTTGGCGTCTTCGATCAAGAGCTCTGGTCTCATCCAACCCATCACCGTGCGGCGGATGGGAGATCAGTTCGAACTGGTCGCTGGCGAGCGTCGACTCAAGGCATGCCATCTGGCGGGGATGACTGAGATCCCTGCGATCGTACGAGACATCTCGGAGCGGGCGACCGCTGAATGGGCCCTCGTCGAGAATCTACAGCGGGAGGATCTGAATCCGCTGGAACGTGCAAATGGTTTGCGTCGCCTGATCGATGAGTTCAAGTTGACGCACCAGCAGGCAGCTGAGGCGGTTGGTCTTGAGCGTGCCTCCGTGTCGAATCTGCTTCGACTGCTCGACCTCGACGACAGCACGGCATCACTTGTGGCGCGTGGAACCCTCGGTCAGGGACATGCCAAGGTGCTTCTATCCGTTCAAGATGTCAGCATCCGCGGCAATCTGTGCCAAGCCACCATTGCCCGGAACTGGTCGGTCCGACGCCTTGAGATGGAGGTTCGAAAGCTTGTCTCACCAGATCGACCAGAGGTGGCCTCAAGCAAGGGTTCCCCGAGGAAGCATCGCGCGCACTATATTGATCAATTAGAGCAGCGTCTCGCGGAACACCTCGGCACTCGAGTCCAGATCTCGCTGAGTCGCCGAGAGGGCCAAGGTCGTCTACTCATCGACTTCCATAGTCTCGAGCACTTCGACGATCTGATGCAGCGGATCGGATTCGAAGCTGCGGACGGGTGAGCACGTCCCTAGGCGGCGGATGCTCCACCGCCGATAGTTATTGGACTTATGTGAGTCCATTTCGGTCGACTCGAACGGAAGCTGCAACTCCGCCAAAGACCGTCCGACGCTCCTCCGATCGTTGGGGAACCCTTTCAGTCGTTGCAGAGCACGGAGTCGGTCCAGATGCCATCTTCAGACGTTGCGGTTGATGCGGCGCTTCCGGTTCAACGGTGTCGAACCGAATTCAATCGCATATTGAGCAATTGGATGGCTGATCTTCTGGCCTTGCGTCGCGAAGGCGTGCTCGAGCACACCTGGCGGTCGGGTCGTGACGAGTTCGATGCAGGGATCCCTTTGTCGGCGACCTTGCCCCAACGCGAGACCGCCGATCGATTCCGCCGCGCGGCGTGAACCAGTTCCGGCATACCGGAGCAGGACGTGATCCTCGGTGACTCCGGGATCGCGATGCGACGAGCGGGGACGTCGGCTCACGAATCACGGGCATGCACGCCGTGCGGCAGGTGCGACGCGATGCGCCCGCCGGGTCTCATCGGTCGTATCCGAACGCCTCGAAGTCCGCACGGTAGATGTCGAAGATCGCGTCCCGCTCCCACGCCGAGAGGCGGTTGCGGCGGCTTCCCGAAGCGCCGCCGGCCCGAAGACGGGGCACCGGCGGAAGTTCGCATCCGAGCCTCTCCGCGACCGCGAGGTAGTCCCGATCGAGAGATTCGACTCTGCCCACGAGATCCATCTCCGCGATGCGATACTTCGGGTTGTCGTAGGCGCTGCAGTGGTGGATGACGTTGCCGATCGACTGCACGAAGGTCGCGGTGTCGGTCTCCGTCGCGACATGATGGCGTCGTACGTCGCACCACGAGAGGAACTCCACGAGATCGCGGAACTCCGGGAAGAGACTCCGCCACTTCGGTGACTTCGCGAACATGGTGTAGGCGGAGTGGATCCGGTCGTAGGGATGGCGCACGAAGGTGAACTTGACCGAGCGCGACCAGATGTTCTCCGGGATCCGCTCCCGGCCGGTTCTCCGATCGAAGTTCCCCGGGCGGGCGACGCAGCAGATCACCTCCGGCACCGTCTCGAACGCGTCGATCAGGCTGGTCCCCGCGCACTTGTGGATGTGCATGTAGACGCCGCGGATGCGGTGCGACTTCGCCTCGATCAACGCTTCGCCGCTCATGGTCTCGCTTCGCCCCCGCCGCGTGCCGCCCAGCGGCGATCGCGTCACCAGCATTCGCGCGGCTCCGAGGATACGGCTCTTCAGGGAGTGGGGTCTCGTCATGGGATCGGGATGCCTGGTCGGCGACGGCGCGAGAGTGTCGGAGACGACGCGTTGGAGCTCCCGATCCGACGAGGCCTGCCGGGGTTCATCGGCCGGACGCCTGGAATCGAATCGGGATTCGCATGGGTCTGGTGGGAATGTCGGGTGCACTACCCGCCGTCGACGTCCGATCGCACCGCGGGGTCGGCCCGCCGGCGTCGCAGCAAGGTCGAGACGTCGGCGAGATGTCTCCGTTCGAACACGAGCACGAACGCGCTCCAGCCGACGAGGAAGAGGGCGAGTGCGACGAGGCCATCGGCGCCACCGGTTCGTTCGGCGTCGGGAAGGTCCACAACGAGGAGCACCATGGCGAGGCCCGACGCCATCGCGAGCGGTCCCGAACCGATCCAGCGCAGGATCGAGAATCCGCCCACTCCGATCATTCGCAAGGCGACACCCTGAACGACGAGACCCATCATCACCCGCTGCAATGCCACAGCCACGACCACGGCGGTCAGATTCGAACCGAACCACGCGACCGTCAGCAGCACGACCGCGATGAGCGACACGCCATTCGCGGCATTGATCACGGCGACCTGGATCCACTTCGAACGGGCCTCCATCAAGGCGAAGGCGACCGGCGTCCCGGCCCGCATCGCCGTCGAAAGGGCAACCGCCTGGATCACCACGATCGAGTCGTTCCATCGGCCGGCCCACACCGCATCGACCACCGTCGGCGACAACAGAAGCAAGCCGCCACACGCGAACGGAAACACCAGATTGGCTACACCGACGGCTCGGCGGGCGACCGTCCGAAGGCGCGCCAGATCGTCGCCGACCCATGAGAGGCCGGGAAGCAGGACGAGACGAAACGACGACATGAACAACTGCACCGAAGCGGCCGCAAGTTGGAACCCGAAGAAGTACGACGCGAGGATCGAGGGCGCCGCGAGGGTCAATGCGAGGTAGTCGCCTCGTCCCGCCAACGTCTGAGCGGTGTTCGAGGCGATGATCCATCGCGTCGAGCGAAGCACGCCGCGAACCGATTCGCCCGCTGCCGGCAGATCGGGCAATGCCCCTCCCGCCGCTCGCGACAGCAGCAGCCACTCGATCGGGAGGTTGATCGGCAGCGGAAGGACGAACGCCATCGGCCCGAACCCCAGCGCCGCCAGTCCGACGGACATGAGACCTCGGAGCACGATCGAGGTCACCTCGACTCGGGCCACCGCCTCGAATCGCATCGCATGCTGCAGGCGGATCCTGGCCATGGAGATCGGCGTCGTCAGGATCGTCTGGCACGCCATGACCGCGAGCACCGCCGCGAGGCGGCCGTCGCCCCAGTACCACCACGACCACGTCGAGAGTCCGAGGACGATCACTCCCGAGAGGCCGTTCGCCATGGCGGCGAGTTTGCGGGCGGGTCGAACGAGGCGGAGGTAGTCCTCGCCGCTTCGCAGCAGAAAACGACCGGTTCCTCCGTCGATCAGCGATGCCGTGACCAGGTTGAGACCGAGCGCCGAAGCGTAGATCGCGAAGTCCTCGGGCACGAGCAGCCAGCCGAGCGCGATCTGGACGAAGACGCCGACCGCCTTGCCTGCCATCGCGCCGGCGGCGACCGATGCCGCTCCCATCGCGACGCGCCTTCCGATCGAAGACGGTGCCTGCACGGGGCTGGGCGATGGGATCGACATACCGTGACGACTCGGCTCGTTGGTGTCCACGATTCTCGGACCTTCGCTCGGTGCCATCGACGACACCATCGCCGAGGAGACTCCCGCGGACCGTACGAGTATCGGATCGTCGCGGACGCCGGTGCGAAGAGTCCTCTCCGAGTTCCCGAGAACAGGTGGCGGAGGCCCATCGTCGGGCGAAGGGCGATTGCGATCCGGAGCGGTCGCCGTCGAGGCTCGACCGCCGAATCGCATCGCGGGCCGACGTCGGTGCTCGCGACTCGAGCCGCGAAACACCCCCGCGACATCACCGGCGCTCGGGAACCTCGTCCGCTCGTCGCGGATTCGGCGGGCGTCGAGTCATCCCCCCGACGGCCTCTCAAGGCCCGCCTCGGCCGGGGCCGGTCCCGACCATGCTCGGGAGGCGGCTCGGTCCCCGAACATGGCCCCGCGATGCTCCCAACGTCGGATCGAGTGTGAGGGCGTCGTGGGTCAGGGGCTCTCCGATCCGGGGATCACCGTCATCGACTCGATGGCCTGTCGCGTCTCGTTCATGCGCTGCCTGGTGAACGCCGAGGTCAGGGCATCGAGCTCGATCTTCAGGAGCGGAGCGGTCCAGTCCGTCGGTTCGACACCTCCGAAGAAGTCGAGCGTGAAGGCGAAACGGGCGTCGATCTGACCGGAGCCGAGGTCCTCCGCGGAGGTCGCGGCTCGGGTGAAGTAGCCGAATCCGGTCCAGAAGGCCACCCCATCGGCGCCGGCCTCGAGCAGCGGATGGATCTGGTCGCGCCAAAGCTCCTCGAAGGGGATCCGCTTCATGTTGTATTCGATCAGACCGACGTTCCAGAACATCGGGCTCACCATCGGAATGATCTCCTTGGGCGTTCCGCCGTCGGCGAGGTTGAACCGATGGCAGAGTTCGACCTGATAGGCGCGGAAGGCCGTCTCGCGAGCGGTCACCGCCTCCCATGTCGACTCGTCGTACATGGACAGGTCGTAGCGGTCGTAGACGCTCGGACTCAGCCAGTCCATCTCCCGAAGCACCGGCGTGTAGCTTTCGAGCGTCGCGGCGAGTTCCGCCTCTCGCGACGCCTCCGAGGCGTTGGCCCAGTGGCTGTTGTCGAACCAGTAGCGCAGCCGGGGCATGCCGTACATCGTCCATTGCACCAGTGGAAACTCGGCGCGCACGGTCTGCAGGAGATTGACGATCGTGTCGACCGTCAGCTGATAGTTCGGATCGGATGGTCCGGCCTTCAGGCGATCGAAGAAGGGATTCTCGAAGTCGAGGATGCCGTACCCGCTCGGCGAATCTCCGTACCGGCCCCGAATCGCCTCCACGACCCGGTTCGCATCGATCACGCCGGTCGTCGCCGCATTTGGATCCGTACCCTGGTAGACGATGATGTAGGGAAGGTGCCCCTGATCGACAGCAAGTTCCTGAACCGCTGCGTCGGGCATGGGATCGAAGAGGATGGTCGCGCTCGTCGAAGGCCGTGGGGCGACCGGCTCCACGAGGATGGTTCGGAACATTGCGCGGAGGTTCACGCCATTGGGCAGGCCGAGCTCGGAGGCGCCGTATCCCATCGAGAACGCACCGTCGGTCGCGGAACCGATCGAGGACGGCGCGAAGGCGAAGACGTCGCTGCGGCCGGCTCCGAAGGATCCCGAGGAGACGTTCCCCTTCGAGGAGAGGAGGAGCGAGCCATCGGACTCGGCGAACACAGCGTCGAGACGCTCGTTGTTGCTTGCGAGACCGACGTCCGAGCCGTCGAAGTGAAGCGACCATGCGCCGGCCGTCGCCGAACCCAGCGACGTGGGGACGAAGCGGATCAGGTCCTGCCCCTTGAAGCTCGACATGCCCGGCAACGAACCGCCGGCCTGCGTGGCGAAGAGCATCGAACCATCGGGCATCTGGGAGATGCCGGTGATCGCCTGACCCCCGCTCTCGGCGAGGCCCACGTCGGAACCGTCGAAGTGGAAATGCCACATTCCCGCGGTCGTGGGACCGAGCTGGTC
>Ga0180430_10005795_pt1 | contig 10183 bp, 7 predicted proteins | sample SS_ome_9_FD_132999 | JGI IMG/M metagenome (GOLD analysis project Ga0180430, IMG submission 132999) | Hypersaline lake sediment archaeal communities from the Salton Sea, California, USA - SS_1_S_2 metaG | ecosystem: Environmental > Aquatic > Non-marine Saline and Alkaline > Hypersaline > Sediment...
ATTGCAGTTTAACGTCTTGGCCTTTGAGCGTCTTCAAGGAGAATCCATCCTCCCACTTTATCTCAGCATCTGTAACGGTTGTTGTCACCAACTCACCTTCCGCCAGCTTCTTGTTGTTCTTGTCGAAGAGCGTTGTCTTCACAAAACCGGACGGCACGACATCAGCACTTACGCACAGCTTATCACCGACCACCGAGATGGCTTTAGTGGTAAGGGAGCCTGTCTTGTTGCTTCCCCCGGCAATCTGTTCGTACCCTGCAAAGCCATCGGCCCGCAGTCGAGCGAGCGCAAAGAAACCGCTGCGCCAGGCCATGAACCTGCCGTCATTAGCGCCGTAATAGATGCGAATCTCGTTTTTTCGAATTATCGGCGGAGCAGCAAAGATGCAGCCCCAATCGAAATCGCCCATAACCGGACCGTTGGGAATCAGCGGCTTTCCGGGCTGGATTCGGTGCCATTCGATACTGTCCGGACTCCAGGCTAACTCGCACCACTGCCTGCTCGCTTTGATATCAAACAGGCCAACCATTCCTATGTAAACACCAGCATGAGGGGTCACCATTAGCTCGTGAATCTGCATACGAATGTCGAGCCCTTCCATAACGACTTCTGGTTTAGACCAATTGATGAAGTCATCGGAGACCGTTCTGACCTTCTGGCGATGTCCCATGCGTCCGTAACGACCGGTGGTGCTGGCCCCGCCCCAACCGCGCGTAATCATCACGTACTTCTTCAGATTCTTGTCCCACCAGATGGACTGGTTCGTGTCTCCCCAGTCGATCGGCCCGATGTCCTTTTTCTGGCTCCAGCTAATACCATCGGGTGAAAACCAGACATAGCTGTTCTTTCTTGCTGGGAAGATGGCCTTGTAGCGTTTCTTGGGGTCGGTCTCATGAGGGTCTTTCATTACGACCGTGCCATGCGTGTGTTGTAGGACGATGTTATTCTTCTTGTTGCCGTCGAACTCGACGACGCCCAGCTCGGGCTTCTCCCACTTGATGCCGTCCTTAGAAGTGGCGTAACAGACCCCGAACTTACGTTGCCCCTCACGCCAGTTGACCCACGCCCGCTTCTCGGGTGCCAATCCCTCTCCGGGGAATTTTGCTCTAGGACCCGATTGGGTGAATACGCTGTACCAGCACTTATAGATCTTCTCTTCCTCGTCGTAGATCACATTGCAATAAGGGTTGTCGTAACGCGGTTCCCAAGGTTTATCTTCCTTGAAGAGCGGATTGTTCTTGTCCTTGTGCGCATAACCAACGGTCAACTCCACGTTCTCTTTCGTTTCGATGATGCGCGAATCAAGAACCAGATACCGGTCACGCTTGAATGTCTTGTTTTCCGCCTGAGCGACCAACGTTATGACCGTCAACCATACTACTACTAGTGTTGTGATTTTGTGTTTCATACTTATCCTTTGGTTAAAATGTTGTACAGATTAAGGGTAGCTCATAGAGCACAAATCATCAATGTCAAAAGTATGATTTGTCATCCCAATGTCATTGAACCCCCACAGAATTGCGACCCGGCTTACCCCCAACGTTCCTTGCCTAAGATATCGCGAGACTCCGGATCCCACAAGGGATCGAGAATTTCCTTGCGCAATGACACCTCTCCTGATTCGGAGATCGCAATAACATTCGCCGAGGGAACGGTCGGGACCGGATCCGGGTAATCTTCTCGGTAGAAGCCGCCCCGACTCTCTTCCCGCTCCAAGGTCGCTCGCGAGAGTGCCTTGCCGAGAATCAGAAGATTTTCCAGTTCTATCGGGGTGGGAAAATGGGGCAAACTCTGCTCGGTGATCTCTTTCATCTGCTCTTCGAATCGCTTGACGGAACTCTTACTCCGTACGACGAGCAGATTTTCCCAGGCGGATTGCCGAAGCCTCTTCAAAAGCGGAGCGTATCGCTTTCTCTGATCGGGATCGTGGGCCAGCAGTCGTACTGGTTTGAACGGGATTTGTTCAGGGGTGCCAATTTTCGATGCGTGTTGGGCAGCCTGTTCGCCCGCAACTTTGCCTGAGATCATACAGCCGGTCAGCATATTACCCCCAAGCCTGTCCGCTCCGTGAAGACCGCCTGCGTTCTCGCCCGCTGCGTAGAGACCGGGCAGCGTGGTTTCCATTTTCCTGTTGACACGTAGCCCGCCGTTGCAGCACTGAAACCCCATCGTGATTTCAATGGGAGCAGACGAAACGTCGATCCCTCGACTTTTGAGAAAATGCTCTTGTACGGGATCTCGCTTGGAATCACAGTCTCTCAGGTCAACATAGACGCCCCCGGAAGAAGTGCCACGTCCTGCCTTGATCTCCTCGACGATGCCGATCGCCAGATACCTCGATGCTTCATCCCGAACACTGAATGGAGCGTGAAGGATATTTTGCCGGACACACTCTTCCCGCGTAATCCCGTCGGGGAGATAGCTTGTGAGGAATTCCTCTCCTAGGCCATTGGTCAGACTAGCGAGGTGTTCTTCTTTGGTGAAGTGGATGAGGTTCCTGGTTGGCGTCGTTGACATAGCGAAGATCTGCATAAACTCGAGATTAATCGCCTCGGCGCCCGCCTTCAGTCCTAAGGCGTAGCCGTCGCCAGTGACGCAGTCGGGATGTACATTCACCGAAAATAGTCCAGCATCGCTACCGGCAGCGAGGATGACGGTCTTTCCATAAAGCGGAAAGGTTTCGCCGCCGACTTCATCGACACAGAGCACCCCGCAGCAGGTGCCCTCACGGGTGAGAAGTTCCACGGCCGAGGTTCGGTCATAGACCTCTGTATTTTTCTGAAGAAATTCGAGGTGGGGGCGAATGAGCGGTGTGCCGAGCGTGGCAGCGCCGGGCTGGCTATAACGGCTCATAATCTCATCGGCCGAGGACTGCATCTTCACGAACTCCTCGACGAAAAAGGAGACCATCTCCCGCTCGACTAGGCCGAGTCCGCCGTTGATGATCATTTCCGTGAAATCCTCGGCATCGAATTCGTCGTCCAAGAGTCGGAAGAATGCGGGGATGCCTCGTTCCGTTGCACCACACTGCGAGGCTCCACTGCCGCGACGCCCCACCTCACCGACTCGCCCTTTGCAAACGAGTGCGGTCTTTGCACCCGAGCGCAATGCCTGCTCAGCGGCATAGATTCCAGCCACTCCGGCACCTACTACGATGACATCAAACGAATTGATCATAATAATACCTCATTGTTCGGGCTCGGAAAAAGGGGGACCGCTCTTTCGACCAATTGAATGAGATTCCCTTCAATGTCGCGAAACATAAATAACTTCGCAGGGCCTGGAACCACGCGGACGTCATCCACCACTTCGACATTCTCTTCCTTGAGCCTCCTAGCCATCTCTTCTAGGGAGACGACGGCTAGGGCGAAGTGCCTGAATCCTTTCTCGGCGACCTCGGGGATAGGAGTAGTGCAGCCGGCGGCCTCGATCAACTCGATCAGGAAACCACCAGGAAACTTTAGGAAGATGGGGCCCGATCCACCTTCTTTGATCACCTCGACCTGGAACATCTTCTGGTACCAGGACACGACCGAAGCTAGGTTTTCCACACACAATGCGAGATGTTCTACTCCCTGTATCATAATGTTCCTCGATTGAGCCATTTGAGTTCATCATCCGACAGATCGATCTCCAACGCGCCGGCGTTTTCCTTCAACTGCGTCGTATTCGCCGCACCGGAGATGGCGAAAGAGTTGAGCGGCTGGTGGAAAAGATAGGCCAGCGCGATTTGTGCCACCGTGCAGCCTCTCTCTTTTGCGAGTTCTCGTGTCCTATCCAGTCGAGCGAAATTGTCCTCCTTAGCATAACAGCGGATACTGATCTGAGATTGCGGATCGGTAAAGGTGTCGAGATTTTCTCTTGTGAATCTCCCACTAAAAAAGCCTCGGGCCAAGCTTGACCAAGCGAGCAACGGAAAGCCGGTCGCCTGGTACCACTCCCAATCCTCGCTGCTAGTCTCGCGGTTGACGCTCACCGTTCCCGGATAGGGATCGTCATACTGGACGGCCAAGCTATACTGACAACTGGCTGCGGAGAAGGAGACGAGCCCATTCGACTGAGCATACGTCTTTGCCTCTTCCAGCCGCGAGGATGTCCAATTGGAAGCACCGAAGAGAACGACCTTCCCTTCACGCTTCAGATCATTAAGGACTTCGATGATCGGTCCAACGGGCACGGAGGGATTGTCCCGGTGCAGGAGATACAGGTCGATGTAGTCGGTCCGCAGTCGGTCCAACGACTCTCGGAGATCTTGCTTGATGCTCTCCGGATCGACCCGGTCGTGTCCCTCGGCTGGATGAGCGCCTTTGCCAACAACGATGACATCGCTCCGGTTGTTACGTGCTTGCATCCAGTCTCCGAGCGTCCGCTCTGACGCCCCGTCGCCATAGGTAACAGCTGTGTCAAAAGCATAACAGCCCATCGCGTGCGCCGAATCGAGAAAATGGAAGGTTTCCTTATTTGCGTGACTTAGTGCCAGAGTCCCTAGGACAATCTTGGGAAGTGGCTTTGGCAGTCCTCGGATTTCACCGTAGATCATATATAGGGCCTCCGATCGAGCACCTGACGCAAAGGACGTTCGGTGATGAACTGCCCAGGCAAGGCCTGTTGAAACTCGGAAAGTGCACAGATCATTCCGAAGAGCTTGTGGAGATCGTTGAACGAGGGGTCGTTATGGTAGTCAAGCTCCTCGAGATAAGAGATGTACTTTTCGGCGACCGCCTGCATCGCTTGATGGCTCTCAGCCACTCGGTGTTCGCATTGTCGGATGCTTCGGTTGAGATAGAAGACCCAGTCGATCTCGGCATAGCTGACTCCCGCACAGAAAGGCTCTCCGTATCCCTTCGCCGGTTGGTGATTTCCCTCATATATTTCCAGGCACGTATCAATTGCCTTCTCGGGATACCGCTGCCGGCGGCCGGCATAAACGATGTTGAAGAGATAGTGGAACGATCCGCCGAGATAATGAAAGAGACCTGGCTCCTTTTCTCCTCTCTTTTCGCATCCCCAGAACCCGGTTAGCGGGTCTTCATTTTCCCAGAGCCACTCGAAGTACGAATCCTCCCACTCCTTGGAAACTTCTCCGTTGAGTACAAGTGCGGCATAAATGCCGGCTCCCTTATGCGATTCAAGCCAAGGCTCTTCGTGCCATAAGAGATGCTCGAGAAACGATTCCATCTCGCAACGCTCCTTCAAATGATGGAGTGCCCTGAGAGGATAAGTGGCCCCGACATCAAAGAAATTCAACGCACCGAGCGCAAAGGCGGTCGTGTGAATCTCGTGGTGCGATCCGTCTTCGAAAAGGCCGGTCTCGGGGTTCTGAAATTGACGAATGGCACCGATCCACGATTCCCGGTGCGCCGGGTCGGTCGGCAACTCATCCAGTGTATAAAGGATGCAGGCGGCGTCGGCACAACCATAGGCTGTTACGCCAGTCTTGTTGCTTTTGTCGTCCGAGGCCTTCAGGATCCGGTGATATTCTCCCGGAACTTCCTCCTCGTGGGCACGGACAACCCGGCGGGCTTCGTCGATTATCTTACGGACGTCAAACGTTTTGGTCATTTCTTCGGTCCCTTCTCTTCGACTTGGGAAGCGATATCGACCGGCATTTCGCACTTGGCAGATTCCACGGCTGCTAAGACGACGGCTAGATTGTGGATCGCCGTCTCGCTTCCGATTTCGGGACTCGCGCCCGTCCTGATGCAGTGAGCAAATTCCGCCATTTCTTCAACGATGGCCGGCATCGGCGCGGTAACATTGGCTGGGGGCGCAAGCTCCTGGCGGACCTCACCTTCTTCCCACGAGTCTTCGGTCAGAACCAGCCCACCCAATTCGCTGAAGAAGGCGTTTTTCTTCGTGCCATACAGCTTCATCCAATGTGAAAAACTGGAGACGTAGGACGATCCGAGATAGCCACGCAGCCCCGACTCGAACTCCAGTAGCGTTGCTGTGACGTCAGGAAAAGAGGTCAAATCTCTTTCCTGTCCCTCCTGCCAACTGAGGACGCGACGGATCGGGCCTATGAGATAATGGAGCGTGTCGATAACGTGAATGCCGATCTGGATCAAGGCACCGCCAGGACATTCCTCCTCGCCCGACCGCCAGTTACCCTCTTCAATCTTCAGCCCACCTGGAGTCGAGTAATTGGCTTCCACCAGACGGACGTCGCCCAACTCCCCCGAATCCAACACCTCCTTAAGTCGCCTCAGGGCAGGCTCACGGCGGGTCTGATGCCCGACGGCAAGGACCACGTCATTTGCGTGACAGGCAGCGACCATCCGCCGTGCAGCACCAATCGTCGTCGCAATCGGCTTGGTTACAAGGATGTGCTTCCCCTTGGAGGCGGCAAGCGTCACATCCTTTTCGTGAGCTGTATTAGAACTCATAACGACGACACCATCAAGGTGAGGATCGTCAATCATCTCTTCGTAATCTCTACAAGCGGTGCAGTCGTATTCCGCCGCGAACGCTTGAGAGGTTTCGGCGTATCGGGAGTAGCAATGCGTAATCTTCACGTCCGCCAGTTGATCGACGGCTGCGAATATCTGTCGGCTCCAGCCACCCAGACCGATGATGCCAAGACGCAACAATTTATTTTCCATCAGATACCACCTTTCCGTTGTCTCCTTCTTTCATTTCGAGCGTTGCCATCGTCAGATTCTTCAGTGAACGTTTAGAATCTGGCAAAACAAGGCTCGCGAGGTAGCCGACGCCCACACAGGTCAGGACGCCAACGGCCGCAGTCAGGAATCCATGAATGGGGCTCGGGTCTATAAACCGCAGTGCAATCAGTGCTGCGATCGAGCAGACTATGCCAACCGCTACGCCCCGAGAACTGGCACGTCTTGAGAATACGCCCAGAAGGAAAACGCCGGTCAGGCTGCTGCCAAAAAGTCCGACAAGCAGCAGGATCAGCGTCCAGAGTGAACTGGCATCGACCTTTGAGATAAGCACGGCGGAGAGAGTCCCGGACACCCCCGCGGCAATGGTCAGCAGTCGGGCCACTTTAAGTCGCGACTTATCGGTTGCCTCTGGCCTGATTTTTCGATAGACATCGTTCACCAACGACGTGGCGATAGCGTGCATCCCGCTGTCCACCGTTGACATCGTAGCTGCAAAAAGGCCTGCGATAATGAGTCCCGCCAGTCCGGCAGGCATCTGGGTCACGATAAACCAAGGAACGATCACGTCATTCTTCATATCAGCCGGCGGAAGTAGGTCGCCGCGTGACGCGAAGTAGATAAAGAGTGCCGTGCCTAGGCTGAAAAATAACAGGGACGCCGGAATGACAATCGCGGCGTGCGCCCAGAGCGATTTAGCGGCAGCCTTCTCGTCGCGAGTCGTTAGGAAACGCTGGGCAATGACCTGGTCGCTCGTAAAGGGGACCATCTGAATGAAGAACCCGCCGACGATCACGACCCAGAAGACCGACGTATCAATCCCACCCTCCGTATTGAAGAAGTGGAATTTATTGGCATCGCTGGCGACCGATATCATCGCACCAAAATCAAATTGTTCCGCAGCGAAGATCGCGCCGATGCACAAAATCGCGCCGCCTAGGAGGATGCAGGACTGCAAGACGTCAGTCCAGATAACCGCTTCGATTCCGCCGAGAACCGTGTAAATCGTGCAAAGCAAACCCATAACCAGAATACAGAGATAGACGTTCAGGCCGGTTACGGTGGTAAGCGCCAGCGCCGGCAGCAGCAGGAAAACGCCCATCTTTGCGAGCTGCAGGAGTACGAAGCTGAGGCTACCGTACACACGGATGGCCGGGCTGAAGCGGTGCTCCAAGTATTCGTAAATCGTCGTCATATTGAGCCGACGGTAGAACGGGAGGAAACAGAAGACAGTCAGCGGGGTCGCTAGGATGATACCTAGGTTGATCAGGATGGTCACCCAGTTATCCTTGAACGCCGCAGCGGGAATTCCCATAAACGTCACGGCGCTCAGGTGGGTGCTGAAAATACTCAGTGACGCAGCCCACCAAGGAATGCGCCGGCCTGCAAGGAAGTAATCGTCCGTGCTATTCTCGCGACGTGAGAAATAGAATCCCATACCGACGATTACCAGCAGGTACGCAAAGAGCGCCAAGTAATCGAGCAGGTGAAAAGACGCACCACCGGCGGGGGAAGGCGTCGTGTTCACCGCGAAACAGGGGAAGGTCATCGCAACATCTAGGGCTGTCATTTATTGGCCTATCTCTAGTTAGTCTGATTCCATCGCAACTACGTTGCACCGATCATTTCAATATCTTCAGGCGGATATCTTTGAACTCAACGACCATCCCTGGATCGTGGACTTGCAACAGGATCATCCCCTTGTCGAGACGTTTCTCCGCCGGCAGGTTCTCGGTGAACTCGGAGGCGAGCTTGCCGTTGATATAGAACTTGAAATTATTACCTTTGGCAATCAAGTGTACCTCATTCCACTCGCCTTTGTGGATGTCATCCACGGTGACGGCGTCTTTAATCTTCGTTATTGTCGGCTTATCCTTCTCGTCGATCACCAGTCGATCACCACGAAAACACGCGTGTTCTCTTCGGCCGGGCGTGTGAAAGTCCCAAGCACCGAGAACCTGTCGGCCTTTTCCGACGTGTCCCAGGTCCGCGTGGTAGCACTGGTAAGCCCGACGCCCTGTCTGGTCCTTGCGAGTGCGAATGCTAATCCCGCTGTTGCCTTTGCCGGGGAAACGGTAGCGAAGCTTCAGCTCCATATCCGCGATATCCTGCTTTTGGTAAACAAGGTAACTATGCCCCTTGTCACCATCACCGACGAGGATGCCGTCCTTGACATTCCAAGAGGAAGCGGCCTTGTTCGGCGAAGCCTTCCAGCCATCGAGCGTTTTGCCGTCAAAGATAGAGACAAACCCATCCTTATCCGCCTTCTCTGCACTGATGGCAAACAGGGCGGGGTAGGTCAGTAGTGATATCAACACCGTAAGTTTACATATTCTGCTAATCATTTTCTTAGATCCTTTCGCTATCTTCTTTGTCGAGAGTTTCCGCACCTGCAATAACAAAACCTTTACGGTACTTTTTTGTCTTTAGCTTATTCGCTTCGGCAGCCCGTGGGCCGGTGAATTGCTCTTTGTCGGGGTCCATCGTCAAGACAGGTCCAAGGGTCGCTTGCTCTTTGGAGAGGCTGACCCCATTGGCGCTCAGATGCGATTGGAACCGCTCGAAGGCGTCCGTCATATTCGAATGCTTCTTCATCTCTTCTTTGATCTGGTCCGGTGCGGTTTCTTTGCCAAGCCAATGCGAGATATTGCCCATATGGCAGAGAGCGCTCGATACGTGCCCTTCGCGGATATTGGCGTTCAGGTCCTCGGTCTTCCGACTTCGGACGGCCTCGATGAAGTTGACTTGATGTTCGTTTCCCCACCTGCCGCCACCAAACTCTTTGACCATCTTGCCGTTACGGTCGTAGGCTTTACCACCGCCAAATTCACCACAGACGAAATAGCCGCCCTCGCAATGGACGACGTTGCCGCATTTGGCTCCCTTGTAGCTGGAATTTCGCATTTGGGTAACCTCGAATAAGATCGGAACCGGCTTGTAGTCGAGGAATATAAGTTGCGTGTTGGCAGACTGCCCATCGTCGTTCCACTTGAAACGTCCACCGACACTCAGGACGCTCGACGGAAGTTTGTCCTCGCCGATCACCATCCGGGCGACGTCTATCTGATGGGCTCCTTGGTTACCCAATTCGCCGTTGCCGGTGTCCCACGCCCAGTGCCAGTTGAAATGGAGAGTAGAGCGCATCAGCGGTTTCTTCGGCGCTGGTCCACACCAGAGATCGTAGTCGATATAATCCGGCAGTTGGGTCGGCTTGGATACCTTGCCGATGCTTCCGCGACTCTCGTAACAGAGGCCCCGGGAGAGCGTGATCTTGCCAAGGTGGCCTTCGTGGAGCCATTGGAGTGCCGCTTTAAGATGTGGGTTCGACCGTTGCTGCGTTCCCGATTGCACAATGCGATTATACTTCTTAGCCGCCGCGATCATCTGTTGCCCTTCCCAGATGGTATGCGACACGGGCTTTTCGACGTAAACGTCTTTGCCTGCCTCGCAAGCCCAAACCGTGACCGGCGCATGCCAGTGGTTGCACGAAGCGGTCGCGACGACATCAATGCTTTTATCTTCAAGGAGTTTTCGGTAGTCAGTGTACTTATCGACCGAGCCGC
>Ga0180430_10005796_pt1 | contig 10181 bp, 10 predicted proteins | sample SS_ome_9_FD_132999 | JGI IMG/M metagenome (GOLD analysis project Ga0180430, IMG submission 132999) | Hypersaline lake sediment archaeal communities from the Salton Sea, California, USA - SS_1_S_2 metaG | ecosystem: Environmental > Aquatic > Non-marine Saline and Alkaline > Hypersaline >...
ATCCGCTGGATGGCAGAATAGTTTGCTTTGGCACCCATGGTATTTATTTCCCGCCCTATTTCCTGCCCGATGAAATTCAGTTTACGTCCCTTCTGCCGTTCTCCATCCGCGTCGAGCACCTGCAGAAAATAGTCACAATGTTGCGAAAGACGAACTTTCTCTTCTGTAATGTCAAGTTTTTCAATGTAATAGAGGATTTCCTGCTCAAACCGATTGGCGTCAATTTTTTCTTTTCCCACCACATCCACTACATTTTGCCAGATGCGTTGTCGCAACTGCTCTTCCCGCTCTTTCTCTAACGGACTGATTTGTTCGAGCAGCCCTTTGATGGCTCCGATCCTGTCGCGGCATTCTTTCTCCATGGCCTCTCCCTCAATTTCCCGGTGGCTATTCATGACGACAATCGCCTGGTCGATGGTTTTGCAGACTGCATCCCATTCTTCACCATCCAACGCCTCTTTTTCGGAAATGACCACACTCGGGATGCGCATAATAGCCTGAACCAGATCGGCATTCTGACAATCCAACTCATCGCATATGGTGCGGAGCTCGCGGTAATATTTGCGAAATAACTCGCCATTGAGAGCATAGGCCTCCTCCCCAGAGCCAACGCTGCTGCTTACCTCAATCATCAGATCAATCTTCCCACGCTCGAGGGCTTGCGTGACCCGCTTGCGAATTTCTGTTTCTTTGGTGCGGTAATTTGCTGGAATCTTGATGCGCAAATCAGAGATTTTACTGTTGAGCGACCGCAGCTCGACAGCGATGAGTTTGTGGTGGAAGGGGATTTCCACCCGGCCGTAGCCTGTCATGGATACTAACATGATCCGCTTTTTGTGGTCTGTGAAGCACAGCGCATCGCCGTGATGCGTCCAAAGATACACAAAATCAAGACTGAAGCCTCTGCCGCCGGCGCTGCCATCGTCTGATGAGGGGGTAGCTAAAGACCGCTGCAAGGATAAGAATGACACCTCTGTAGAACCCCGGATCCAGTTCCTGATGCTCATTGAGTAAGACCCATGCAAGGACTATACCATACACTGGCTCAAGATTAACGGTGAGGTTGGAGGCAAAAGCTGAGATATGGCGCAATGACCTCAAGGCCAATACATAGGCGAGCGTCGTGCACAAGAGGGCCAGAATGATCAAGTATCCCAGATCAGCCAGTGATGGCATGAAAACAGACTCGCTGCTTATGAAAAACGGAAGCAAAAGTGTGAGAAACAGCCATCCGCTCGACAACTCCAGAAAAGTGATGCTCATAGAGTCTGCCTTGGATACCAACTTTTTATTGAGCGTCGCAAACAATGATGCGAGAAAGGCCGACAGGAGACCGACAAGGATGCCTGCCAGCATGTCATCACCTGTTGAATTGACCACCATGGCCATACCCGGGATGATTATGGCCCCGAGGAAAATTTCAATCCCCTTGATGCGCTGCCTCAACAACATCGGCTCCAGAAAAGCCGTAAAAAGTGAGGTGGTCGCCATACAAATCAAGGTAATCGAGGCATTCGACAATTTAATCGCTCCGAAAAAACACACCCAGTGCATTGCCACCAATACCCCGATACCCATGAACTGTAATACCAGACTCCGTGGCATCTTGCGCAACTGCCTCCCCATACGGATCAGAAACAGCAAACTCACCGATGTCAGAAGCATCCTCCACCAAACCATCACCATAGCAGAAAGCTGTATCAAATCTCCCAGTATGGCTGTAAACCCAATTAACAGCACTGCAATGTGCAATTCCAGATAGGCCCGTTGCTCCGGCTTCATGACTTTTCATTAATTCGCAAATCAATCGTCTGCGCAGCACAAAAAAACTCTTTTTTTTGCTCTTCCTTGTCGTACCCGGTCGGACCGCTATAGCGGTCCGACCGGGTGTGAACAGATTTGGTCTCTGCGGAGTTTAGGGAGTTGAAATTATTTTGCCAAACACTTTAAATTGATGCTATGAGTCTGAATATTGGTGATGCAGCCCCGGATTTTACCTTGTATAATACTGAGAAGCAGCAGGTTTCCCTGAGCCAGTTTAAGGGGAAGAATGTGGTCCTGCTGTTTTTCCCGCAGGCGTTTACCAGTGTGTGTACGGATGAATTGTGCGCCACGCGTGATTCTCTTGCAGATTATGAGACAGCCAATGCGGAGGTGCTGGCTATTTCTGTTGACTCTCCTTTTACCCTTGAGCGATTCAAGGCTGACCAATCACTGAATTTTCAGCTGCTCTCGGATTTTAACAAGGAGACCTCCCGGGCCTATGGGTCTTTGTATGCAGATTTTGTATTCGGGATGAAAGGAGTTTCGAAGCGTTCTGCTTTTGTGATTGATAAAGAGGGTATTATCCGGCATGCAGAGGTGCTGGAGAATGCCGGTGAGCAGCCTGATTTTACAGCAGTGCACCGAGTTCTTGCTGAACTGAATGGATAGAAGATTATCGAATCCTTGCAGAGTGATTCTGTAAGTGAAGTGAATTCAGGTGAAATTCTTATCTTTCCTCTGAGTCAAATTGAGACGCGCAGCGAGGGGATAGATTCTGTGATTCTGTTGGAACAGAAATGTCATGAAACCGGAAAGTCAGGATAAGATTGGATTGCAGTACGCCGCGGAAACCGAGGTTGAAGAGGTGGTGGTGAAAAAGAAAACCACAGCTTCAAAAAAGGGGAACGAGGCCAGAATTATTGTCTATAACGATGACCACAATTCGTTTGACTGGGTCATCCAATGTTTTGTAGAGGTGCTGGGGCACGAATTCGCTCAGGCAGAACAGCTCTCTTTGATTATTCATTTCAAGGGGAAAGCCTGCGTAAAGAAAGGCTCAAAAAAGAAACTCAAGCCACTCAAGGATGCACTCGTAGAACGAGGTCTGAGTGCGGTGATTACGACTGAAGGAGAGGATGGGTAATAGGTTTTCACTGCCGGAACTGTCTCAGGAGAATCTTGATTTTCCGCCACCTGACCAAGCGAATTTTTGGGGAGTTTTGGCCGTCGGAGGAGATCTTTCAGTCAATAGGCTTGCCCGCGCTTATCGCGATGGTATCTTTCCATGGTATTCCGAAGGGGAGCCAATTCAATGGTGGAGTCCTAATCCCAGAGTTGTACTTTTTCCAGATGTTGTGAAGGTGTCGAAAAGTATGAATCCGTATTCCAACCAAAAAAAATTCGGACTTTCTTTTGATCGCGCCTTTCGCGAAGTGATTTATGCATGTCAGAACACCCCGCGAGGAGGCCAAACGGGGACATGGATTACCAATGCAATGTTGGAAGCTTTCTGTGCATTTCACGAGGCTGGATATGCCCATTCTGTGGAGGTCTGGGATGGCGAAATTCTGGTTGGTGGATTGTATGGAGTGGCCATCGGGAAGGTCTTTTTCGGGGAGTCTATGTTCAGCAATAAGACCAATGCCTCTAAGTTTGGATTTATCTCCTTGGTGAGGACGCTCCGGGATCGCGGGTTTACCCTCATTGATTGTCAGGTGCCAACCAGCCATCTGGAAAGCCTCGGCGCGCGGGAATTACCCCGGGAAAAGTTTTTGGCACTCCTCCAATCCAATCGAAAGGAGCCCATGCCGGATGAGAATTGGGGAGAATGGTTGGGAAATTCAGCAGATTCGTAGTACATTTTCGGCTCAACGATTTATGTTATGAGGTATCAGGTGCTGATGACCGCGCTTCTGTTTTCGCTTTGCCTGCTCTCTGGACACACTTCCGAGAAATACCCCACCGACTATTTTCTTTCTCCGGTGACAGGCCCTCTGCGCTTGTCGGGAACCTTTGGGGAGCTTCGGTCCAATCACTTTCATTCAGGTATTGACATCAAATCCAGAAACGGTCAAATCGGAGAGCCCATTCTGGCCTGTGCTGATGGCAGAGTGTCCCGCATCAAGGTCTCAGCGACTGGCTATGGCAAAGCGCTGTACATCGATCATCCGAATGGCTATACAACCGTCTACGCGCATCTTGATGAGTTTGACCCCGCCATTGAAGCCTTTGTAGACAGCCATCAATACGCAAATGCTGCGTTTGAGGTAGACCTTTTTCCGGGGCCAGGAGAATTGAAAGTGTCAAGGGGCCAGGTGATTGGAACCATGGGTCTGACCGGATCAACATTTGGCCCTCATCTACACTTTGAAATGAGGGACACGCGCACAGAAAAACCTGTCAATCCTCTCTTTTTCGGTCTTGAGGTGGCTGACGATGAGCCACCCAGAATTCATGAACTGAAGATCTACAGCTTGAACAACAGATTGGTTGCTGGTGATGAGTTGAAGCCTCGAATAGGCCGAATTGGTACAAATTACCACCTGCACGGAGATACGCTCGAAGTCGGGCACGACAAAATTGGCCTTGGGCTCAAAACGTATGACTTAATGTCAGCTGTTCCGAATATGAACGGGGTTTACGCCATCAGGATGCTCAGGGACAGTCAGCTCAGCTACAGCTTTCGGATGGAGACCTTCAGTTTCGATGAAACCCGATACATCAATGCCCACCTTGATTATGCCGAGCAAGTTTCGCAGCGGAGCTATTTCAACCGGCTCTATCTCATGCCCGGTAACCAATTGTCAGCTTATGAACATGAAAAAGGCAGTGGGCTTATCGCTGTGCCAGATTCTGGAACGACAGAGATTCTGATTCAGGTCGAGGACTTCGCCGGGAATGAGACCAGTCTGAGGTTCTGGATAAAAAAAGGTGCCACAAAGGAAGAGCAGGTGTCGCCATCATACACGTACTTGTTGCCCTACGACGAACAAAGCCTGATTGATACTGCAGGAATCCGCCTCTTTTTTCCGAAAGGGTCTCTTTATGAGGACCTTTATTTGCGGTATTCTGCAACGACTGACCCCTCAGATGGCTTTTATTCAGCGGTGCATCATGTCCACGATTTTAAGACCCCAGTTCACACGGACTTTCAAATCAGCATCCGTCCATCCGGGCTGCCCGAAGATCGCCGGCACCAGGCATTCATCGCTTACTGTGATCACCGAAACAGGACATATAATTGTGGTGGAGAATGGCAAGATGGTATGCTGACCACAAATGCCGGCAAGCTTGGCGACTACAGCATCATGGTCGATGACCGTCCGCCAGTGCTCACACCCCACCGGTTTTCATCCAATTTGGAGGGGCGCCCGGGCTTTTCATTCAAAGTGGTTGACAATGTCCGTTCCACAAAAGATGTGGAAGGTCTCCGTTATCGGGGCCGCGTGGATGGCGAGTGGATTCTCCTGGAATACGATGCGAAAAATGACCTTTTGAGTCACACATTCACAGACCGGACCGGCACTGGTACACATGAGCTCATCCTGGAGGTGTGGGATGCTGTTGGCAACCTTGCAACCTGGACGCAGTCATTCACCAGGTGAATCCTGCCGGAGATTGGAATCTGGGTAATTTCCCTCAAAACCTTCCTTCGCGGAGCGTGTTACCAATCAAAATTCTTAAGCATGACACATTTGGAACCGGGCATGAAAGCCCCCGAATTCAGCGGGATGATTGAAACCGGAGAGACTGTTTCTCTCTCAGACTACAGTGGTAAAAAACTGATTCTCTTCTTTTATCCCAAAGATGGGACTCCCGGCTGTACGGCTGAGGCATGTAATCTCCGCGATCATTACAGCGAGCTTACTGACCGTGGCTTTGAGTTGCTTGGGGTCAGTCCGGACAGCGCGAAAAAGCATACCAATTTCATTTCGAAACATGAATTGCCGTTTCATCTTCTTGCGGATACTGAGCATGAGGTACTCAAGGCCTACGGTGCATGGGGGGAGAAGCAAATGTATGGGAAAACCTATGAAGGTGTGTTGCGGTCTACTTTTGTGATTGATGAGAATGGCCAAATTTCTGCGGTTTTCACAAAAGTGAATACCAAGAATCACACAGCACAAATTCTTGAGGCGTTGAGTTAGAAAACCTGTTCTGCAACGCGCCTGATGGTGTCTGCATCCCCCATGGTGTAATAATGAAGGCATGGAACACCTGCGTCGCGCAACTCCCGCGACTGCGCGGTACACCACTCAATGCCTACCTGTCGTATGGCCTCTTTACCAGTGGCTTTTTGCATTTCCAGAACGAGTTTTTCAGGAAAATCGACGTGGAATTTTCTGGGAATTGAATTCAGCTGGTACTTTCTGGTCAGGGGCTTGAGGCCTGGCACAATGGGGACGTTGATTCCTGCATTCCGGCATGCTTCGACATAGTCGAAGTATTTTTGATTGTCAAAAAACATTTGGGTGACGATAAAATCGGCACCTGCCTCTACTTTTTGGCGGGTATATTCAAGGTCATACTGAAAATTTGGGGCTTCAAAGTGCTTTTCAGGATAACCGGCAATGCCTATACAAAAATTACTTCTTTCACCATCAGCAATGTCTGCATCCAGATAGCGTCCATTATTCATGCCTTCAATTTGGCGCACCATATCAATGGCGAAAGCATGACCGCCGTTTTCAGGTTTGAACTTATCTTCGAACACTGCTGCATCTCCCCTCAGGGCCAGTACGTTGTTGATGCCCAAAAAGTTGAGGTCAATTAAGGCATTCTCCGTATCTTCTTTTGAAAAACCGCCGCAAATGAGGTGCGGCACGGCATCCACGCCGTAGCGGTGCATGATGGACGCACAGATGCCAACGGTTCCGGGGCGCTTCCGGATGGCTGTTTTCTCGTAATACCCGGTATCCTTTCGTTTATAGATGAACTCCTCTCTGTGGTAGGTTACATCAATAAATGGGGGCTTGAACTCCATGAGGGGATCGAGCGTGTCGAAGATTGCCTTCATGCTGCCGCCCTTGAGCGGGGGCAGGACCTCAAACGAAATGAGGGTGTGGCCGTTGGCCTTTTCGAAGTACTCTGTCACCTTCATAGCTCTCCTTGGATTTGCGTGATGCTTTTCGTTTTAATTGGTCTTCCATTTGATGTTACAGCCAACAGAGGGCCATTGTTCAGCGTTGACAGGCTGCCCGGAAAGCACCGCATCAAGGGCTGCGCGGAGGTCCTTTCCAGTGACCGGAATATCGGAGCCTGGGCGCGATCGGTCCAGTTGGCCCCGATATACCAACCTTCGCTCACCGTCAAATACGTAAAGATCAGGGGTGCAGGCCGCATCGTAGGCGCGAGCCACTTCCTGACTTTCGTCATACAAATACGGAAACGGATAGCCCTCCTCTTCGGCTGTGACCTTCATCAATTCCGGTGAATCGTCAGGGTAGTTTTCGACGTCATTTGAGCTGATTGCTGCAAATGCGACGCCCTTGGGCTGGTAATCATTGGCTAGCTCCACCAATCCGGGATTGATGTGTTTCACATATGGGCAGTGGTTGCACAGGAACATCAGCACGGTGGCTTTGGCAGAGGCAATGTCATCGAGAGTCATTGTGGTCCCTGAAACGGTATCTGGAAGTGAGAAGTCTGGTGCTTTTGTGCCCAGAGGGATCATATTAGATTCGGTGCGTGCCATACGAACTGTTTTGTTGACAAAGGTACACAATCACAGTGCGACATCAAGGAAGTTTGTATTAAAGGGAGCATCTTGCTATGATGTTCACCGATAAAAAAAGAGGGGAAAGGCCTCTCCGGCTTTGAAAGTGTCTTTGCCTCGCGGCAATTGCAGGAAGGCGTCAGCATCCACGAGGTTTGCAAGATCTCCAGATCCATTTCCTTCAATAGGATGCGCCATGATGTGGCCGTCAGGGGTATAGCTCACACGGACTTGCAGAAAATAGGTCAGGTCTGGCCGAAATGTAAAGTCGTGAGCCAGGACTCCCACTGGGTGAGGACCCGGAGGAAGACCCATAGATTGGTGCAGCCACGGGATGAAGTACCTGTGAGTGCATAAAAACGAAGATACCGGATTGCCTGGGAGCGCAAAGACCAGGGCACCCTCCCGGGATTCTCCGAACCAGAAAGGCTTCCCGGGACGCTGACTGATGCGATGGAAGTGTTTTTTGACACCCAATTCCTCAAGGATGACAGGCAAAAAGTCAAACTTGCCCTTTGATACGCCGCCTGAAAGAATGATGACTTCTTCTGAAGCGAGAATTCGTTGCAGTTCAGACCGGATTTCATCCGGGTTATCCCGAAGATGACTGGTTCGGGCCTTGATGCCGAGTCCGGCAAGGGTGGCCTGTAGACGGTAGACATTCGAGCGACGAATCTGATGTGGCAACGGCTGTTCGTGAATGTCAACGAGCTCATCGCCGGTTGAAATGATGATCGTTTTCGGCAGACGGCTCACTTTCACCACGCTGCATCCGAGGGTGGCCCCTAGGCCAATCTCGGCGGCTGACACCCTGGTGCCGGCCCGAGCTACCAACTCACCAGCCTGTCGGTCAATGCCGCACCGATGAATGTTCTGCCCACGCATCACATCGTCAATCAGCACCTTTGCTGAGAGGTTTTCGATGTGCAGGTCTTCATATCTGATGACCGTGTCAGTATCTTCTGGAAGGATCCCACCTGTCATGGCTTCCAAACACGCTTCCGGGTCATTGAGTTTCTGTCTGGGTGAGCCTGCGGCAGCGATGCCTGCAATCGGAAAGGTGCGCTGCCCGCGCTCAAAAGTGTCAAAGGCAATGGCAATACCGTCCATGGTAATGCGATCGTAAGGGGGCATTGGCCGGTCAGCGATCAGGGGCTCGCGCAATATGCGACCTGCTGCATCAATCAGAGCAACCTGCTCTGTTCCGTAGTCTCTGACTGTCGATGAAATAATCTGAAGAGCGTCTTCTACTGTAATCATGCATGTGGATTTACCCGCCAATGGTGGCCATTGATTCGCTCACCGGGCGGCCGAAGCGCCGGTCTTGCTCCGCCTCAAACCCGTCTTTGGCCCGATGGCCCAATGCTTCCCGCAAGGCCTGCGCCACCTGCCGGTCATCGGCTCCGGCCCTCATCAAATCGCGGATGTTGAACACGCCGCTGTCGTATAAGCACGTTTTCAAGATGCCCTGCGGGGTGAGGCGGATGCGATTGCAACTGCCGCAAAACAGACGACTGTATGCTGCAATAATGCCTACCGTCCCGTTGAAGCCGGGAATGTGATAATTCATTGAAGTGGAGTGAGGTGGGTCAGGAATTTTTTCGATGTCTGGAAAATGAGCTCTCAAGTGGGCAAGGATGTGGGTGTGATTCCAAACTCCCTGGTCCTCATGAGCTCCCTCTCCGTTAAACGGCATCTCCTCAATAAACCGAACATCTATCGGACGATTGCTGGCAAGCTCTGTCAGCGGCACGAGGTCTTCGATGTTGCGGCCGTTCATGACAACGGTGTTGATTTTTGTGGGAATGCCGTGACTGAGGAGCGCTTCAAGAGTGTCCATGACAGATTGGAAGGAATCTCGCCTTGTTATTGCGAGAAACCGCGACGGGTCAAGGCTGTCCAGACTCAGATTCACAGAGTGAATGCCAATTTCCTTGAGTCGTGGCACCAGGCTGGCAGTCAGTGTGCCGTTTGTGGTGATGTTGAGCTTTTTGAGCCCTTCAATGGTTGCAATCTTTTCAAGAAACTCGACCATACCCTTTCTCAAAAATGGCTCCCCACCGGTAATCCGTACCTTGTCAATACCCATCGGCACCATCATGCGGATGAGCCGCTCCATCTCCTCATAACTCAGCAATTCTTCGCGAGCCACATACTTGATACCTTCCTCGGGCATACAATAGAAACACCTGAGATTGCAGCGATCCGTCACTGCAAGTCGTACATAGCTTATCTGGCGACCGTGATTATCGTATAGCATGGATTCTCTTTTCCTCCCTCTTTCACACCCTGCACAAATCCCTTTCAGAGGTGTTTTGTTTGGAGAATTTTGAAAAAAAATTCCTAGAAACAGGCGTTTCCAATTCTGGAAGCCCAACAATTGGGGCAAATTTGAGGTTTGCCAAGTCAGACAAGATACTCAACTGCGCGAATTCATGCATTATCCGGAGCAAATCCGATTGCAATTTCCACTGCTTGTCCGGAATCCGGAACTGGCATGGCTAGATAATGCAGCAACAACTCAAAAGCCAGCACAGGTCATTGATGCCATCAGGATGCTGTATGAGTCAGATAATGCCAACATCAACCGGGGCCTTTATGACATAGCGGTTCGGGCGACTGCCGGGTATGAGTCGGTGAGGAAAGTGGTGGCTGAATTTATCGGCGCCGGTGAGCGCAATATAGTCTACACATCAGGCAC
>Ga0180430_10005799_pt1 | contig 10177 bp, 9 predicted proteins | sample SS_ome_9_FD_132999 | JGI IMG/M metagenome (GOLD analysis project Ga0180430, IMG submission 132999) | Hypersaline lake sediment archaeal communities from the Salton Sea, California, USA - SS_1_S_2 metaG | ecosystem: Environmental > Aquatic > Non-marine Saline and Alkaline > Hypersaline > Sediment...
ACAACATGCTGATGGTGTCCGCCTCGGGCACCGCGGTCAGCCTGCGCTGACGCGCGATACTACGGGAAGAAAAATGCTGAATATCAATAATCTGCACGTCAAGCTGGAAGAAGAGGACAAGGCGATCCTCAAGGGCGTTTCGCTGGATGTTCCGGCCGGGTCGGTGCATGCGATCATGGGGCCGAACGGGTCCGGCAAGTCGACGCTCAGCTATGTCCTGTCCGGCCGCGACGGCTACGAGGTGACCGCGGGCAGCGCGACTCTGGACGGCGCGGACCTGCTGGAGATGGACCCCGAGGAACGCGCCGCCGCCGGCCTGTTCCTGGCCTTCCAGTACCCGGTGGAGATTCCCGGCGTCGGCAACATGACCTTCCTGCGCACCGCGCTGAACGCCCAGCGCAAGGCGAAGGGCATGGACGAGATCAGCGCGGGCGACTTCCTCAAGCTGGTGCGGGAAAAGGCCAAGGCGCTGAAGATCGACGCCGAAATGCTCAAGCGGCCTGTCAACGTCGGCTTTTCGGGCGGCGAGAAGAAGCGCAACGAAATCCTGCAAATGGCCGTTCTGGAACCGAAAATGTGCATCCTGGACGAGACCGACTCGGGCCTCGACGTGGATGCGATGAAGCTTGTCTCCGACGGCGTGAACGCGCTGCGCGATGCCGGCCGGTCGTTTCTGGTGATCACCCATTACCAGCGGCTGCTGGACCATATCCGCCCCGATGTCGTGCATATCATGGCCGATGGCCGGATCGTGAAGACCGGCGGCCCCGATCTTGCGCTGGAAGTGGAGCGCAACGGCTACGGCGACCTGCTGGCGGAGGTCGGATGATGGCCGTCGCGCAGGCGAAGACCGATGCGCTTTCGGCGCGGCTCGACGCGCTCGATCTGCCGCGCGGCGGGTTCACCCGCGCCGCGCGCGCAGAGGCGCTGGCCCGGCTTCAGGCGATGGGCCTGCCGCACCGGCGCGACGAATACTGGAAATATACCGATCCGGCCTCGCTGATCGCGGCCGAGGCGCCGGCCGCGGCGCTGTTCGACAATGGCGAACCGCCGGTGTTCGACACGATCGACCGGCTGCGGCTGGTCTTCGTCGATGGCGTCTTCGATGCCGCGGCCTCCGACGATCCGGCGCTGGCGGGGGTGGAAATCTGCCGCCTGGCCGAGGCCGACGCGGCCGACATCCATTGGGCGAAATCGCTTTACGGCGTGCTGGAGGCCCGCGGCCAGGACCCGGTGGCCCGGCCGCTGGCCGCGCTCAACACCGTGGCGGCGCGCGATGGTATGCTGATCCGCGCGACGGGCCGGGCGGCGAAGCCCGTCAGCCTTGTTTACCTTCACAAGTCAGAGACATCCGACGCGATCCTGCATCATTGCGTGCGGGTGGAGGAGGGCGCCGAACTGACGCTTCTGGAAAACGGTCCGGCGGCGGCGCGGTTCAACAAGGTGCTGGAGGTCGATGTCGCCGCCGGCGGCCGGTTCCACCACATCCGCGCCCAGGGCCGCGACCACGAGCGCCGCGCGGTGACGCATTGCTTCGCGCGGGTCGGCGAGGGCGCGCTGTTCAAGTCCTTCACGCTGACCGCCAATGGCCAGCTGACCCGCAACGAGACCGTGATCGAGATCGTCGGCGACCGGGCGGTCGCCCATGTCGCGGGCGCGGCGCTTGGCGATGGCGGTTTCGGCATCTACCATCACGACGACACGGTCTTCGTGACCCATGCGGCCGAGGATTGCGAAAGCCGGCAGGTGTTCAAGAAGGTTCTGAAGAACGGGGCGACCGGCGTGTTCCAGGGCAAGATCCTGGTGAAGCCGGGGGCGCAGCGGACCGATGGCTACCAGATCAGCCAGTCGCTCCTGCTGGACGAGGACAGCCAGTTCCTCGCCAAGCCGGAACTGGAGATCTATGCCGACGACGTCAAATGCAGCCACGGCTCCACCTCCGGCGCGATCGACGAGACGGCGCTGTTCTACCTGCGCTCGCGCGGGGTGCCGGCGGAAGAGGCGCGGGCGCTGCTGGTGCTGTCGTTCCTCGCCGATGCGATCGCCGAGATCGAGGACGAGACGATCCAGCAGGAGATCACGTCGCGTCTGGAAGGATGGCTGGCGCGGAGGCGCTGAGGTGAGCCTGACAGGCGACATCGTGAAAAGCTACCGTGCCCCGCGCGCGGTGGTGCGGGACAAGCTGTCCCGCCCGCCGCGCGAGGATCGGGTGCTGGCCACGCTGATGGGCGCCTGCCTGCTGTCCTTCGTGGCGCAATGGCCCGGCCACGCGCGCGCCGCGCATCTGGACCCGGAGATCCCGCTGGATGCGCGGTTGTCGGGGGCGCTTATGGGCGCGGTCTTCGTGCTGCCGATCCTCGCCTATGCGCTGGCGGGGATGAGCCACCTCGTCCTGCGGCTGTTCGGCGGGCGCGGCACATTCTACGGCGCCCGGCTGGCGCTGTTCTGGGCGATGCTTGCGGTTGCGCCGCTGATGCTGTTGAACGGGCTGGTGCGAGGGCTTATCGGTCCGGGCCCGGAACAGGCGCTGACCGCGGCCGTGGCCGGGCTGGGCTTTCTCGCGATCTGGGTGGCGGGCCTTCGGGTTGCCGAATTCGAAGCGGGGCGGGGATGACAGACTTCCTACGGGACCTTGTGCGGGAAACGCTGCAAAGCCCCCGCACCGCCGCGCGCCGGCTGATCGATCTGCAACTGCCGGCCGAGATCGTCTGGTCGGCCTTCGGCGCGGTCGTGGCGGCCAGCGCGGTTCTGGGCTGGCTGTCGGTCGTGGCGATCCCGGTGGGCACCCGCGGCGTGGTCGATGGGCCGCAGGTCACGCCGCTGAACCTTGCCATGGTGCAGGCGACCTCGCTGCTGCTGCTGGCGGGGCTGTCCACCGCCGGGGGCCGGGCCTTCGGCGGCCGCGGCCGGTTCCTCGAGGCGCTGACGCTGGCGGCCTGGCTGGAATTCATGCTGGTGTTGCTGCAATTGCTGCAGCTTGTGGTGATGGTCGTGTTCCCGTTCTTCTCGATGCTGATCGGCTTCGTCGGGATGGCGCTGTTCCTGTGGCTGCTGACCAATTTCGTCGCCGAGCTGCACGGGTTTTCCAGCCTGCCGATGGTGTTCTTCGGGATCATCGGCGCCTTCCTCGTCGTCGGTCTCGTGGCGGTGATGCTGTTCGGCCCGCAACTGGCGCAGCAGGGGTTCTGAGATGTATGATGTCGACGCGATCCGCGGCGATTTCCCGATCCTCGCGCGCGAGGTGAACGGCCGGCCGCTCGTCTATCTCGACAACGGCGCCTCGGCGCAGAAGCCGCGGGCGGTCATCGATGCCGTCACCCGTGGCTATGCCGATGAATATGCCAATGTTCACAGGGGCCTGCACTACCTTTCGAACCTGGCGACTGAGAAATACGAGGCGGTGCGCGGGATCGTCGCGCGGTTTCTCAATGCGCCCTCGGAAGACGAGATCGTGTTCACCTCGGGCACCACCGAGGCGATCAACCTCGTCTCCTATGGCTGGGCGGCGCCGCGGCTGGGGCCGGGCGACGAGATCGTGCTGAGCCTTCTGGAGCATCACGCCAACATCGTGCCGTGGCACTTCCTGCGCGAACGCCAGGGCGTGGGGCTGCGCTGGGTGGAACCGGAGGCCGACGGCAGCCTCGATCCGCAGAAGATGATCGACGCGATCGGGCCGCGCACGAAACTCGTCGCCGTCACCCACATGTCGAACGTGCTGGGCACGCTGGTCGATGTCGCCGCGATCTGCCGCGGCGCCCGCGAGAAGCGCGTGCCGGTTCTGATCGACGGCAGCCAGGCGGCGGTGCACCACCCCGTGAACCTGGCCGAGATCGGCTGCGATTTCTACGCGATCACCGGTCACAAGCTATACGGCCCAAGCGGTTCCGGCGCAATCTTCATCCATCGCGACAGGCTGGCCGAGATGCGGCCCTTCCTGGGCGGCGGCGACATGATCCGCGAGGTCACGCGCGAGACGGTGAGCTATAACGACCCGCCGATGAAGTTCGAGGCCGGCACGCCGGGCATCGTGCAGCAGATCGGCATGGGCGTGGCGCTGGAATACCTGATGGGGCTGGGCATGGCGAATGTCGCGGCGCACGAGGCCGATCTGCGCGACTACGCGCTGGAGCGCTTCGCCGGGCTGAACTGGCTTGCCGTGCACGGCTCCGCGCCGGAACGCGGCGCGATCTTCTCGCTCGCGGTGGAAGGCCCGGCGCATGCGCATGACATCTCCACCGTGCTCGACAAGAAGGGCGTGGCGGTGCGCGCCGGCACCCATTGCGCGATGCCGCTGATGCAGCACCTCGGGCTGGGCGCGACCTGCCGGGCCTCCTTCGGGCTTTACAACACCCGCGCCGAGGTCGATGCGCTGGTCGAGGCGCTGGAGTTCTGCCACGAGCTTTTCGCCTGAGGTGGCCGGGGCCGGGGGCTTCGCGCCCCCGCCGGCGACCTGCGGCCGCCGCCCCCGCGGGATATTTCATGACCAAAACGGACATGCGGCCGCGCCGTTCGGGGCCTGCGACAGAATGCGGCGGCCTGACGGGCTGGGCAGGCAAAGGCGCATTCGCTACACCTGTTTTCGGGAAACGCGCTGTTCCGGGGCGAAGGTCGTGACTTCGCCGGGGAGGAGCCGATGCGACATAGCCTGCGCGCCGTTCTGGCCGCGCTCGCGCTGGCTGCGGCGGGACAGCCGGCGCTGGCGCAATCTTCGGATGACAGCACCGCGGACCATTCGAAATTCGAGGCGCTGAAGGGGCCCTTCGGCTCTGGGCCGGAGGTGACGGCGGCCTGCCTGTCCTGCCATACCGAGGCCGGCGGACAGGTGATGCAGTCGATCCACTGGACATGGGAGTTCGGCCATCCCGATACCGGGCAGGTGCTGGGCAAGAAGAACGTGGTCAACGCGTTTTGCGGCAACGTCGCCGCGAACGAGGCGCGCTGCACCTCCTGCCATGCCGGCTACGGCTGGGAGGATGTGCGCAGCGCCGCCCCGGCAGAGCCCGACCGTGTCGATTGCCTGGCCTGTCACGACCGGTCGGGGCAATATGCCAAGCTCGACAATGCCGCGGGCCATCCGGCGCTGGCGCCGCTTCCCGAGGGCGCGAAGACGATCACCGGGGCCAGGGCCCGGCCGGTGGACCTGGCCGAGGCCGCGATGTCGGTCGGCCCGCCGGGGCGGGAAAACTGCGGCGCGTGCCATTTCTACGGCGGCGGCGGCGACAACGTGAAACATGGCGACCTGTCCTCGGCGCTCGTGGCGCCCGGCCGCGAGGTCGATGTGCACATGGCCGTGGATGGGCCGAACTTCACCTGCGAGACCTGCCACCTGTCCGACCGGCATGTCTTCGCCGGGTCGCGCTACGACGTGATGGCGCATGACACCGGCGGCACCGGCCTGCCGGGCCAGCGCCGCGACGTGGCCAGTTGCGAAAGCTGCCATTCCGACGCGCCGCACCCGGTGACGCCAGTCGGGCTGAAGCTGAACGACCATGTCGAACGGGTCGCCTGCCAGACCTGCCACATTCCCGAGTTCGCCCGTGGCGGGGTGGCCACGAAGACGGTGTGGGACTGGTCGACCGCCGGGCGGATGCGGGACGGCCAGCCCTATTCGGTGGATGGCCATACCCAGGGCGACGGCCGGGCCCTGCATACCTACATGTCGACCAAGGGCGATTTCGAATGGGCCGAGAACGTGGTGCCGCATTACGCCTGGTTCGACGGGCAGGTGGAATACACCAATCTCGACCGGCCGATCGATCCCGCCGGCGTGGTCGAGGTGAACAGCATCTCGGGCGGGCCGGAGGATCCGGAGGCCCGGATCTGGCCGTTCAAGCGGATGGCGGGGCGGCAGGCCTTCGACACAGGCAGGAACCGGCTGGTCGCCACCCATGTCTGGGGGCCGGGCACGCAAAGCGCCTACTGGACGAATTTCGACTGGGACACCTCGATCGCGGCGGCGATGGCCTATCTGGGCGAGCCCTATTCGGGCAGCCACGGTTTCGTCGATACCTACATGTACTGGCCGATCACCCACATGGTCGCCCCGGCCGAGGACGCCGTGGCCTGCGCCGAATGCCACGTCAGGGGCGGCCGGATGGCGGCGATCGAGGGGGTCCACATTCCCGGCACCGGCACGCCGCCGGGGGGCTGGCTGGGGATGGCGATGCTCGCGCTGGCGGTGGCGGGGGTGTCCGGCCACGCCGCCCTGCGGATCGCCGCGCGCGGCAAGGGAGGTCGGCATGGCTGAACGTCTGGTCCGGGTCTATTCGCGGTTCAACCGGTTGTGGCACTGGTCGCAGGTCGGCTCGATCCTGATCCTGCTGTTCACCGGGTTCCGGATCATGGGGCTGCACCAGATCATGCCCTACGGTCCGGCGGTGGTGCTGCATTCGGCGGTGGCGCTGGCGCTGCTGCTCTTGTGGGCCTTCGCGACCTTCTGGCTGTTCACCACCGGGGCGTGGAAGCAGTACCTGCCGACGCGGGAGGGGCTGTGGGCGGTGGCGCGGTTCTATGCCTGGGGGGTGTTTCACGGCGAGCATCATCCCTATCGCAAGCTCTACCGGCGCAAGCACAACCCGTTGCAGGCGCTGGCCTACCTGGCGCTGAAGACGCTGCTGTTCCCGGCGATCTGGATCACCGGCATCGTCTACCTGCTGCACGGGGTCTGGCAGGGCTGGGACACGACCGGGCAGGGGCTGTGGATCGTGGCGAACCTGCATATCCTCGCGGCCTTCGCGATCGCGAGTTTCGTGGTGATCCATGTCTACCTGCTGACCGTGGGGCACGGGTTTTTCGACCATCTGCGCCCGATGGTCACCGGGTTCGAGAAGGTCGACCTGACGCCGGAGCAGGAGGCCTTCCTGAAATCCGACGCGCCCGACGACATCCGACCGGCCCGGTGAGCGGCCGGGCCGGTCGGGGATTTCCCGTTGCGGCCCGATGCCCCTTGCGCTATGGACCCGGCGAGGCACCCGTAGCTCAGCTGGATAGAGCGCTGCCCTCCGAAGGCAGAGGTCACAGGTTCGAATCCTGTCGGGTGCGCCAAAAAACCAAGGTCTTTCTTGATACGGAAATGCGCAGCGAAATCGGCCGCGCAATGAAACCCGCACGGAAACCCTCACGAGACCGGCTTTGTCGGGCCCGTCTGCTCCCTCGAAGGTATCAAACGCGGAGCGGTGGTAGCCACATCGCGGGCGATCTCCGTCGCCGCCAGCCAAGAAAACGGGTGCAATGAGGAGGGCTATGCCAAACCTCTTGCCCCTGAACATCCTGTTCTGTCCGTCGGCGGGCTGGGCACACAAGATGTAGTAGGAGAAATTTTTGGAGCTGGCAGGGAAGTTCATAGGCCGAGCGGTGACGACTGCGTCGCATCCAGTGCGCATGTCGCCCTGGTTGCTCATGGTACCGAATCGCAGCTGTGATCAGGGAAACGTTCATGACGCATACGTTCTGCTTTGCGCGACCGAAGGAGGAGGACTGAACAGCGAGCAACATGGCCGCCGATGCCGATGAGTGTGTGCTCGGCGGCGCTGATCAATCCAGACCGGAGAACGAACGCGACCTTCATCTCGAGGTGGCTGTCGGTGTGGAGAACCCGGCCGGGCCGCGTCCTGACCGCCAGCGCGTAGGTCGAGCGGCCCTTGACGCTGAGGGTGGCATCGCGTTCAGATGACGACGCATCGGAAAAGATGATCCCGCCGCTGGAGGAACGAGATGACGAAGCCGACGGTAACCTGTGGGCGCGAAGGTAGGAATGATTTCTTGAAGGCTGTCGGGGCCTTGAGTTTTGAGGATGTTGAACCTTCGTAATCAGAACGATATCCAAGCCGCGATCATGACGAGTGAGAATGACAGTGAAAAGCGTCAACCGCGCTTCTCTGTGGAGTTGTGCGCCTCGCGTGCCGAAGTTTTCCGGATGATCCCCGATGTCCGGCGCAATCTGGCAATATCCGCTTTCGAGAAAGTGATCGCCGACGTGCGTCTGGGGAGCGATTGCGGCACACTTGGTGTTTCACCGGATGATGTCGAAGACATCGACGGAATACGATCGGGCGGTCAATTCGACACTCCCGTCATCACCCCAAAGGGTGCGCGACTGCTACTGCGCATGCTGGAAGCTGGCATGATACCCCAACATGCGGGAACTGATTATTTTCGCCGAGCGCCTGATCTTGCGGCTTATGCTGCGCGCGAGGAAGAATTGGCCCGCGTTACGCTCGAGAGAGCAGCCCGAAGTCCTGAGCAAGTCAAGCGTGAAGCCGAAGAAGCGGCTGCTGCGAAGAAGGCTCGCATTGCGCACCTGGCGATATATCCTGAGGAAGCGAAGTCAGAAGAAATCAAGCGCTGGATGATAGATCAGGTTTTCATTGCGCGCTACGGCTACGGCGCCGGTGGCGTGATGGAATTCGGCGATGTGACTTGCCACAAGGAGATCCACCATTGGGTCTCGACCAAGGGGTATCGGCACACCAAGATCGTCATTTGGTGGACGGACAAGAATGGCAGGCGGTGGGGCGATGCGCCCTTTTCAAAGCCATTGAACCGCAAGGCACGGGGCGGCGAGAACATCCACAAGTACAATCGCGACCTGAGATCGGACTGAATTCTGCAGCATCTTGCTCGCGGGGTGCGCGCCCCCTGTACGGTATGCTTCTTAGGAATTGTCGATCTAAGACTGATCAGAGGGATCGCTGTGTGCAGGCTCTCGGCCAAATGAAGGAGCAGACCATGAACAAAGCCAACTACGTCGCCGGGATCTCTTTCGTCGTAATGGCTGTCGCTATTGTTCAGGGGAACAACGCTTCGCTCGATGATCAAGACTACATTGAACGCGTGGGGCGGGCGGCGGCTGATTGGTATAGGATCAGCGAAATAGCCAAGGTCATCTTCATCGGATCGATCGGCTATTTGCTTGGACGATCCAGTTCCTGACCGTTTGATGGCGCGCTAACCATATAGATCAACTGGCTTTTGCGTCGGGTGGTCACGGGCCAAATCCGGTATAGGTCTCGGCGGGGTGGCTGGCAACGCCTCTGGCCGCACGCGCACCTCCACGGGGATGGATTCGCGAGTAGGTGGCCTCACCTGCCCACGGAAAGTCCCTCGCCGTGAAGTAGAGCCTGCCCAACCCGGGGACTCTCGTTATGAACGAGGGACGACCGGGGGGCAGGTCAGAGCCGTGTGCAGTTCTGACACCATCGCAATAGCTTCATGCTGCGACCGCGGGCGTATTGGATCGATGTTGTAGACATCACGGGATGGTTGCAGTTCAACTGAATGGCCCAGATTCTGTAAGAGTTTGACGGCATCGGCCCTGATTGATCGGCGCCTCGTCTTGTCATCCTCGACGCCATCAACCACAATAAAGGCAAAGCCTCCTGGCGAATAATGTGACTGTCCAGTAAGCCACAATTTGGGAAGGTCTGGGTTTTCTGTCCGGAGATGGGTTTCCACCCAGCCAAGATGCTCGCTTCTAAAGTCAATCTGTGTTTTGGTCATTCGAATGGTCCCTTGCGGTATTTCATTCAACCGCGCTGGTTTTTTGAAAGGCTCGAATTCGTGAGAGGATTTCGTTGGGTCGATGTGGGCGCTTCATCATTTCTTCCACGTGGCAATAGCTGCGCGACCAAGTCTTTCGAGCTCATTCGTTGTTGCGAAGGGAACTTGTGTGATGAAGTAGCTGGCAGATGGGGCCCGATCCCCACTCAGGCTGGCGGCAAGATGTCCGCGTCCGAGAAGTTTTTCGGCGCCGGCCTCCTTGAGTGCGATCTCGGAACCCGCCTTTGATGCAACTTTTAGGCAGAGGCGGTTGTTGAGGTTGTCTCGGATACCGACAGGTATTGCGTCATGCGAGGCACGTTGCGTAATCAGGAAAACATTCATCCCGCAAGCGCGTGCCTTTGATGCGATCCTTGTCATCTTGGCTTGGATCATCTTCCGATAGTCTTCAGAGTCTGCCATCCAATCTGCCATTTCATCGTGGAACACAACGATGCGAGGAAGTCGATCGGCGTGTGCGACCTTCTTGTTGTATTCGGCGATATTGGGGGTTCGAGCAGCGGAAATTAACGCACAGCGTGTGGATCGGCATGCAAGATTGACCCCCATCTTGGGGTGATCGGCGTCCAAAAGTGACCCCCCTGATAATTCTGATCAGAAGCTTCCTCACAGGCATGAG
>Ga0180430_10005800_pt1 | contig 10176 bp, 9 predicted proteins | sample SS_ome_9_FD_132999 | JGI IMG/M metagenome (GOLD analysis project Ga0180430, IMG submission 132999) | Hypersaline lake sediment archaeal communities from the Salton Sea, California, USA - SS_1_S_2 metaG | ecosystem: Environmental > Aquatic > Non-marine Saline and Alkaline > Hypersaline > Sediment...
AGGCCGCGGGCCTTCTGCATATCCACGACTGCCTGCGCGCGGGTGTCGTCTAGCACCATGGCGGGACGACCGGACAACCTTTATTCGCGGCTCGTCGCCTGGCTGAAGGTGATCCTGCCGCTGGTGGCGTTCGGGATCGTCGCGGCCTTGTTCCTGACCTCGCGCAAGATCGACCCCGAGGCGGCGCTGACCGGTGCCGGTCTGGACGTGCGCGAAATCGCGCGCGACGTGCGGATCGACAACCCCGATTACGCCGGCATGACCGCCGACGGCACCGCGATCCGCCTCAAGGCCGAAACCGCCCGGCCGGACCCGGCGCGGCCCGGCCGGATCGAGGCCGAGAACGTCATCGCCACGCTCGATCCCGGCGATGGTGCGGTGACGACGGTCCAGGGCCTGCGCGCGCTGCTTGATCGCGATGGCGATCGCCTGACACTGACCGGCGATGCCAGCGTGGAAACCAATTCGGGCTACCGGGTGGAAAGCCAGGAACTCATCTCGGCGCTGACCCGGACCGACCTGCGTTCAGACCTGCCGGTCCGCGCGTTGGCGCCCTATGGCGTGATCACCGCGCAGACAATGCACCTGACGCGGGGCGACCGGCCGGATGACGGACACGTATTGGTTTTCAAGGGCGACGTGAAACTGGTATATCGGCCCTCGTATTGAGGATTGCCCATGCTGACACCGATCATCCGCGCCCTGACCCTTGCCGTGCTTGTTGTTGCCGGTCCCGCGATGGCGCAGACGACCGAGGTTTCCCTGGGCGGCATCCGCACCGATCCGAATGCGCCGGTCGAGATCACGGCCGACCGGCTGGATGCCGACCAGGCGGCGGGCACCGCGATCTTCACCGGCAATGTCGTCGTGATCCAGGGGCCGATGACGCTGGCCGCGCCGCGGGTCGAGGTGATCTACGAACAGGACGGATCGGGCGCGATGGATCGCGTCCTGGCCTCCGGCGGGGTGACGATGACCTCGGGCACCGACATGGCCGAGTCCGACGATGCCGATTATGCCGTCGAATCCGGGGTGATGGTGCTGACCGGAAACGTCCTTCTGACCCAGGGCCCCACCACGATGGCCGGCGAACGCCTGACCGCCAATCTTGACGACGGAACCGGCGTGATGGAGGGCCGCGTCGCCGTGGTCATTCCCGGCCGCGCGGAAGACGGCGCCGGGACGGATTGATGACGGGCGGCCACGAGTTGAACGTGACGCCGGGCACGGGCGGCCTGGACGTACGCGGCCTGAAGAAAAGCTATCGCCGGCGCCCCGTGATCCGCGACGTCTCGATGCGGCTTGACCGGGGCGAGGTGGTGGCACTTCTGGGCCCCAACGGGTCGGGCAAGACCACGTCGTTCTATTGCATCGCCGGTCTGATCGTGCCCGAGGGCGGGCAGGTGGTGCTGGACGGGCGCGACGTGACCGGCCTTCCGATGTATCGCCGGGCGCGGCTGGGCATCGGCTATCTGCCGCAAGAGGTGTCGATCTTCCGTGGCCTGTCGGTCGAGGACAACATCCTTGCCGTGCTGGAGATCACCGAGGCGGATGTCCACAAACGCCGGGAACGGCTGGAAGAGCTGCTGTCGGATTTCGGGGTCGAACATCTGCGCCGCGCCCCGGCCCTGTCGTTGTCGGGTGGCGAGCGTCGGCGGGTCGAGATTGCACGCTGCCTGGCGGCCGATCCGCGTTACCTTCTGCTGGACGAACCCTTCGCCGGGGTCGATCCGATCGCCGTTGGCGATATCCGCGGGCTGGTTCATGACCTCAAGGAACGCGGGATCGGCGTGCTGATCACCGACCACAACGTGCGCGAAACGCTGGAGATCGTGGACCGGGCCTATATCCTTCACGACGGGGCGGTGATGATGTCGGGCACCCCAGCGGAGGTCGTGCGCGATGAGAATGTGCGCCGGGTCTATCTTGGGCAAAGCTTCCGGATCGGCTGACACGGGCCGGCCGGCCATACGGGGCGGGGCATGACGCTTGCCCCCCGCGCCGATCTGCGCCAGCAAACGCGGCTGGCGCTGACGCCGGGCATGCGAACCTCGCTGGCCTGGCTGCGGATGCCCGCCGAGGACATGCTGGAGGCGCTGGAACGCGAAGCGGCGGACAACCCGTTCCTGCGGGTGCGGCGGCCCGAGGCGACGGGCGAGGCCTATGACGTCGCGCTTGACCGGACCGCGGCGGGCGAAACCCTGCTGGAAAGCCTCGCGCGGCAATTGTCCACGCTCCGGATCGATTCCGAAACGCGCCGCGCCGCGCTGGTGCTGGTGACCGAACTGCGCGAGGACGGCTATCTCGACGCGACACTGGCCGAGGTGGCGGCGGATTACGGCGTCGAGGAGACCTGGCTGGAGCCGGGCCTTGCCGCGCTGCAAACCTGCGACCCGCCGGGCATCGGCGCGCGCGACCTGGCGGAATGCCTTGCGCTGAAACTGCATGATCGCGGGTTTTCCCTTGAAGAAGCGCGTGCCCTGGTGGGCGCGATCGATGCCCTGGCCGAGGAACGCTTTGCCCCGGTGGCACGAAGGCTGGGCCTGCCGCCGCAGCGAATCGCCGAGGCCGCGCGGCTTTTGCGCGGGTTCAGCCCGGTTCCGGTCGAAGCCGGCGCGGCGCCTGCGGTGCCGCGCCTGCCCGAACTCGTCGTCGAACAGCGCGGACGCGAAGGGTTGGCCGTGCGGCTGAACGACGCGCTGTTTCCCGATGTCGCCGTCAGCGACGATCTGCGCAGGGCACGGGAAGGATCGGCCGAAATCGCGGCACTTGGCCGCCGGGCCGAAGCGGTGGCCCAGGCCGTGCAGGCCCGCGGCGCCACCTTGCTGCGAATCGGTCGGCATCTCGTGGCCCGGCAAAGCGCCTATTTTCTGGAAGGTCAGGCCAGCCTGGTGCCCGAAAGCCGGGCCGAGGCCGCACAGGCGCTGGCCCTGCACCCATCGACCCTGGGCCGCGCGATCGCGGGCAAGGCCCTGCAGGCCGGCGCGGCCATCGTACCGCTCGACACGTTCTTCACCCGCGCCCTGCCCGGCGCCCACGGCCCTGTTTCGGCCTTCGATGTCCAGCGCCGAATCCGTGAACTGGTACAGGCGGAACCGCCCGATGCACCCCTGTCGGACGAAGGGTTGCGTCAAATCCTACGGTCGGAAGGCGTTGACATCGCCCGGCGAACTGTCGCCAAATATCGCAAATGGTTGAACATAGCCTCATCTTTCTCGCGGCGACGCCAGAGGCCCCGATCATAGGGCCGGCACGGGATGAAAGAACCGGGGCGAACCCCCATATTTCCACAACAAAAGACGCGCCCGGGCAGAACCCGGCGCCGGACATGGCTGCATAACGAGGAGGTGTCATGCGGTACCAGATCACCGGAAAGCACATCGACATCGGCGAGGCGTTGCAAACGCACGTGAAGTCCGAACTGGGCGAAACGGTCGAGAAATACGCCCAGCGCCCGACCGACGCGAACATCATCTTCTCGCGCAACGGGCATGAATACTTCTGCGAATCGACCGTGCACCTGTCGACCGGCCTGACCGCCGCGGCCAAGGGCCATGCCGCCGAGATCTACGCGGCTTTCGAAAGCTGCCGCGAAAAGATGGACAAGCAGCTGCGCCGCTACAAGCGCAGGCTGCGCGACCACCATATCGAACGTACCCAGCCCGTTGAATTCGCGGATGCGCCCATGTATGTGCTCGCCGCGAACGAGGATCAGGGCGAGTCGGAACCCGAAAGCCTGCAACCGCTGATCATCGCCGAGATGGAGACCAAGATCCCCACGCTCTCGGTCGGCGAAGCGGTGATGCAGATGGAATTGTCGGGCACCGGCCTTCTGGTCTTCCGCAACGACAAGCATGGCGGCGTGAACGTGGTTCACCGCCGTGACGACGGAAACGTCGGCTGGATCGATCCTTCGACCGGCTGAGAAACCGCCCGGATCATCCTCGGGCGCCGAACGGTAGGAACCGATGGACCTGTCCAGCCTGCTAAAGCCTGCGGCCGTCAAGGTCATGGGCCATGTCACCAGCAAGAAGCGCCTGTTCCAGGACCTGGGCGAGATCGCGCGCGATGTCTACGGCATGAACGCCTCGGACACCGTGGACGCCCTGCAGGAACGCGAAAGCCTGGGGCCGACCGGCGTGGGCCACGGCGTGGCCCTGCCGCATGCGCGGCTGCACGGCCTCGCCGAGGTCGTCGGTGTGTTCCTGCGCCTTGAACGGCCGCTGGATTTCGACGCGGTCGACCGGCAGCCGGTCGACCTGGTCTTCGCGCTGTTCGCACCCAAGGATTCGGGCGTCGACCATCTCAAGGCGCTGGCGCTGGTGTCGCGGACCATGCGCGATGCCGATACCTGCGCCAAGCTGCGCGCCAATACCGACCCGGCCGCGCTGCATGCCGTGCTGACCGAGGCGCGGTCGATCCAGCCCGCCTAAGCCGCCCAGGCCCCGAAACCGAAGGCCGCCATGTCGCGCGGATAGGCCGCGGCGGCGGCCTGTTGCAGCGCGTCGTCGCAAATCTCGGCCAGCGGCACGGGGCCTGCAGGTTGTTCCGCCGGCACCGGCACCGGTGCGGCGCCGACGCGGTCCGCCAGATGGTCCAGCGCCGCCTGCATCCGGTCGGCCCGCACGATCATGTCGGGCAGGACCGTCCCGGCCATCGCCGCCAGCGCATGTGCCTGCCCGCACCAGAACCGATCCACCCTGATCGCGGTCTGGCCGTTCAGGTTGAGCTTGAGAAACCGCAGAAAGCCCAGCAATGCAGCGCGGTACGCGGCCGCGCCCATTCCCGGCACCGCTTCGGGGTCCGGCAGGTTCAACCCGAAATCGCGGATCAGCAGGTTGCGGATTCGCGGATATTTCCCCGGCAGGATCGCCCCGCGCAGCGCCCTGTCGGCCCGGTCCAGCGGATGCCGCACCAGCGCGAAGCTGCGAAACCCCGGATGCGCCAGCTTCCACTCGGCCAGCGACTTGTGGGTGAACCCGGTCTCGGGCGGCCCGCCCCGGCCCAGCGCGGCCAGCCAGCTGGTGATGCGCGGCTCCGGCCCCAGGGGCAGCCACAGCAGCGGCACGCCCCGCGCGGCGACATAGCTGCCCACAGCCGCGCCGCGCCGCGGTTCGAAATTCGGCAGGGTGGACAAGCCGAAATAGTCGATTTTCGCCAGTTCTGCCTGCATCTGGTCCCAGTTCTCGACCTTTTCAGAAAGCGGTTCAGGGTTCTGAACCAGCATCGGCGTTCCCTTCGGATCCAGCGCGCCGGGACGGCCCAACCAGGCGGCAAGCCCCGCCAGGATCCCGGGTTCGCGCAGGTCGTCGTAATCGAGAAAGAAGGCGGTCTGCCCGCTGGTCTGCAATGCACGCTGAATCCGCGCGCGAAACGCCGCGCGTTCGGCCAGGAAGGCATCGAAGGCGGCGGCATCGAAGGTGACGGTGGCGGTCTTGCGGCGGCGGATGTCGGTCAGCCGCCAGTTCTGCGTCTGCCGCGCGATCTGAAGGCTGACCCAACTGTCCACCGGGTTTCGTCCCAGCACGATCTTGGCGCAGCCCCGGTCCTGCAGGACAGGGTCGAGCACCCGCAGATCGTGGTCATGGAACAGCCGGAAGCCGTTCAGCCCAGGCCCTGACCGGATCCGCTCCAGCAACAGCATCGGGTCCCGGTCGCGCGTCAGGATGTCGATGCCCAGCAACCGGTCCCTGCCCGGCCCGCCCAGATGGGTGCGGTTGAACGCCTCGCCGTGGCAAGTCACGTCGGGAATGGTCTGCAAAAGCGATTCCAGCAGGTTCGAGCCTGTCCGCATCTCACCCAGGATCACGAAACTGTCGAACCGCGCGCTCATCCCGCCTGCCTCCGCGAAGAGGCCACAAGGGCCGCGATGCGGCTGCGCAACAGGTCTTCCTGCAACTGTGTCCGCAGGCCCGAATCGTGCAGGCGTTTCACCAGATCGGGCACCGCTTCCAGCGCCGCCAGGCCGGGGGGCGGGGCCCGTGTAGGGGCGGTCGCGGCGCCGATCACATCCAACGCCCGGCCCAGAACCTCGGCCGGGTCGGCGATCGCCTCGGCCAGGGCAAAGACCTCGACCCGCGCCTTGACATGCGGCGAGGCGAGGATCTCCAGTTGCCCGGCCTCGGCCCGCTGCAACGCCACGGCCCGGCGGCGGACTTCCTCGAACGGCCGGGCAGAGCGGGCCAGCGGCACGATCCACGCGCCCCGGATCGCCAGAATCCGCGCATTGGGATCGGTCGCCATGAACCAGGTCAGGCCGGCCGTTTCGCCCGGTGCGGTCAGAAAGGCCTGCCGGTCGCTGCGCGCGGCCCAGATCAGGTTCGTCAGAAAGGCACGCGGATCGTAGTCGCGCAGCGCGGGCGCCGCGGGCAGGGCGCCCGGTGCCTCGGGCCCCCGGCCGGCGAAATCCACCCGTCCGGGGCGGAACAACCGGCCATGCACGATCATCCCGGTGGCGCGGGCCAGCCAGCTTTCGATATCGGGAAACAGCGCGTCGAAACCCTGCATCACGGCAAAAGGCGCCGCCGTCTTGCCGTTTTCGGCATCCTTGCGGGGAAACCGCGCCTGGTTGTAAAGGCCCGGCCGCCCACGCAGCCGTTCCGCCTCGGCCCGCGCGAAAAGCCGATGGATGCGGTCCGGCTCGGGCACGCCATTGCCCGGTGAGGGCGCGGGAAAGGCGGAATACAGCCCGTTTGCCCCCCGCCAGATCTTGCGGGCCACGAAACAGCGCGATTGCCGCAGCAGCGTTTCGTGATCGTCGTGGAACAGGTGCGGCCGACCGTTGAAATCGAATTTCGACAAGGTCAGCGAACGGCTTTCCAGCCGCCGCGCATGACGCCGGGCAAGCGTCTGGAAATAGCTTTCATCCGGGATCCAGACATGCCGGAAATAGCGTTCGAACTGCGTCCGTCGCGGATCGGACAGGATCGCGGTCAGCGTGGCGCGGGTCAGGCACCACCATTGCGAGCCCAGATGCGGGTCGATCCCCTCGGGCACGCGGCGTGCCAGGCCCAGCGCACGCTGCCACGCCACCGCCCGGTCGAACAGCCAGCGGCGGCGGCGGAAGGCGAAGGGAAACCACAGCGTGAACCGCTCTGCGTTCAGGCCGGCCACGGTCCAGCCGGCATCCGCCGTCGTCACGCTTTCGATGAAATCCGTCTGCGGGTTCCGGGCCAGGTAATCCGAAAGCTCGGCCACCGGGCGCAGCGGCAGACAGGCCCCCGAGGCCAGGTAGACATGGCCCAGCCCCGGATGCGCGGCCATCAGCCGTTGCACGGCCGCCAGCGTTGCCGCGACGATCCCCCAGGTGCCCCATTCACAGGCGAAGCGCGGCGAGAAATCCACGCCGGGCAACCCCGCAAGCCCTTTGCGAAAACCCTCGAACACCGCCTTCGGCACGCGCGCGTCGACATGGATCATCACCGGGCAACCGCCCGCCGCCCAGATCCGCGCCACCTGCGCGGCCCGGTCGAAACCTTCGTGGCACAGCATCACGACACCGAACGTCATGCCCAACCCCCGTTCGAGATCAGGCCCAACCGTTCCAGTTGCCGCCAGCCGGCATAGCGCGTGGAATGCGGCGACCACAGCCGCCCGCCATCCGACAGGCGTTCGGCATAGGCGCGGTATTCCAGGCCGCCGGCGAAATGCTCGTTCCGCTCCAGTTCCTCGGCGACCTTGCCGACCATCGGCGACAGGAACTTGGCGTGCAGCAGGCAGCCGGCCGGCCGTTCGCCGCCCAGCCTGTCCCAGACCCGGTTGAGGCCGCGCGGCAAGAGCATGTGGGTGGAACTGACGAAGGCGTTGCCGCGCCGCCAGCGCAGCAGCGGGATCTTGTTGAGAGAGGGCGCCAGCGTGGGCCGGTCGGCGAACATCACCCGCGCCCGCGGGCCGCCCTGGATCCACAGGTTGCCGTACCACGGGTTTGGCCGGATCGTGTAATTGGCCGCGTCGAACCAGCAGGCGGTCTCGAACGGGTTCTGCCCGGCCCGGTAGGGCTGCGCATCCACCGCACCCTCGGGATACATGTCCAGCAGCATCGCCGGGTAGGCGCGCGCCCCGGCCGCATCCAGCCAGTCGGTCAGCGCGGCCAGTGGCCGGCTGTCGTGATAGGGATAGACCAGAAATTCGTCCGGATCGACGACCAGCACCCAATGGCCATCGGCATGACGGGCCAGCAGGTACCCGATCCAGTCCATTCCGAAACGCGCCGCGCGATAGCTGGCATCGGTCGTCCAGACCGAGACGTCGGGCTGATCGGCCAGATAGTCGCGCGACCCGTCGGTCGACCCGTTGTCGACCGCCAGGACATGCGCCACGCCCAGCTTGCGATACCAGTCGAGGAAGAAGGGCAGCCGCACCGCCTCGTTCCGCAGCGTCACGGCCATCAGGATGTCGCCGGGGCGGATCGCGGCCGTCCGGTCGACGACGGGCGCCAAGCGCTCCCCGGCCCGCGCCGCGCGGCGTACCAGCCTGCGCCGCTCTTGGCCTAGCCGGAACTGGTCAACCAATCGTACCATTCAACCGTCCAACCCATACACGCGGCCGTCAGACCATGGCCGCGAACACCCTGTCGAAATGATCCTTCCAGCCTGGCACGGCCAAGCGTCGCCGTTCCGTCGCCGGTTCGGTTGCCCGATGGGCGGCAATGCCCCGGATCGCCTCGATCCAAGGATAGGCCGCGCCTGTCGGCAGGTAAACGGGGTAGGCGCCCACGACCTCGCGGTAGGCGGGAAGGTCGTTGGCCAGAACCGGAAGGCCACGCGCCGCCGCCTCGGCCACGGGCAGACCGTAGCCCTCGGCAAGGCTGGGGGCCAGCAGCGCGGCGGCACCTTCCATCAGCGCGGCCACGGCACCATCGGACAGGTCGGTTGCCAAGGCGACCGGCAGACCCTGTGCGGCCATTTCCCGCGCACGGGCGACGATGGGGCCGCCGCCCCGGCCGATCCGTCCGGCCAGGATCAGCCGGCCCGGCGGCGCGGCCGCCATTGCCTGCCAGAGATCAAGCAGGAAATCGTGCCCCTTCCGCCGTGCGATGGTGCCCAGCGCCAGAAAGGCAGGCCCAGCCCCGCGCCCTAGGGACGCGGGCAGCGCCGACGGGTCCGGCGGCGCAAGGTCGATGCCCAAAGGCGCCACCAGCGGGTTGCGAACCGGCCCGGCATGATGCGCCAGCGCCGCCCCGGTGACCTGCGAATTGCAGATCGCCAGGTCCGCCTTGGCCGCCCCTGTCAGGACGGGCCACAGCCGCCTGGCCGCGCGCGGATCGTCGCCAAGGACGAACGGGATCGTGTCATGCACCAGCACCGCCAGCCGCCAGCCGGACAGGCCGGCAACCAGGCGAAGGCCTGCCGCGTTCTGGTGACCGACCGAGACCAGCCAGCCGCCGCTTGCGGGCAGATGCCGGCCAAGCGCGGCCGATGTTCGAAACGGCCCCGTCGCATCCGGCCACAGCGCTTCCAGCGCCGCCGCCCGCGCTGCGCGCCGCCCGGCCAGCATGCGCAGCAGCCTTCCGGGCCGGGGCGCCGCTTCGGGCCGGTCGATCCAGTCCAGGATTCGTCCTGCGGCCGACGCAGGCAGCAAGACCTGCCCCGCCATGGTGCCGACAAGAAGGCAGGCCGCCGGATCGCGGGCCAGACATTCGCCCAGCCGCGCCCGTTCCACCCGGTCGATCCCGGTCAGGACGGTCCGCCCGGCGCGGGCGACAAGCCGCGTGGCGTCAAGGATCAGGCGGGGGGGATCAGCGCCCATGGCCCGGCCGCCCCGACAGGGCCGGCCGGAGGCGCGCAAGGCGGAATGGCGGGCGCATCGGCCTTATTCCGCGGCCTTGCGCAGCGCCATCATCTCCTGAAGGTACTGGCCGAACTCGTCACGAAGATCGTCGCGCGACAGCCCGAAGGCCACCGTCGCCTGAAGGAACCCGGCCTTGGAGCCGCAATCGAAGCGTTGGCCCCGGAACCGGTAGCCGTAGACGCCCTGGTCACCGTTGATCTGTGCGGCGATGGCGTCGGTCAGCTGGATTTCGCCACCCGCGCCCACCTGCGCGCGGTCGAGGTGACGCATCACTTCGGGCGACAGGATGTAGCGGCCGATCACCGCGAGGTTCGAGGGCGCCTCGTCGGGCTGCGGCTTTTCCACCATGCCCTTGACCGACACCATGCTGCCCATGTCCTCGGCGAT
>Ga0180430_10005801_pt1 | contig 10174 bp, 5 predicted proteins | sample SS_ome_9_FD_132999 | JGI IMG/M metagenome (GOLD analysis project Ga0180430, IMG submission 132999) | Hypersaline lake sediment archaeal communities from the Salton Sea, California, USA - SS_1_S_2 metaG | ecosystem: Environmental > Aquatic > Non-marine Saline and Alkaline > Hypersaline > Sediment...
AAAAGCGAGGCCGACGGGACTCGAACCCGCAACCACTGGATCGACAGTCCGTAAAATGGGCAGCCTTCACATCTCACATAACAGCTTATTTTCAAGGGTTAGCGACACTTTACCCTCTATCGAATACTTTTGCAATCCGTTGCAAAGAAACGCATGCTTTTGCGAGGTTTCGCGGTATTTACCGGATTTAATACGATAGTAAACGGTAGTTAACAAAGTAGTGAACATCAAATTATCAAACATCAGGGACATTGAATGAATTTACTTCGTGCAAGAGAATTGCATACATTTTTGAAGACGGTCGGATCATTGCCTTAGAAGTGTATTGCCAACCCACGTTCACCTTCCTTGAAAAATGCGACTGGACACTGAACCTACAAGAACATAATTTCTTAGGAACACTATTGCTTCAACACAAGGTAAAACTCGAACACAGAAAAGAAAGGAAGAATACTGCACTCAGCGGAGAACGATGGCACTGAATTTATTCTTTGAATACATATAAAGCAAATCGCTATTTTCTAACAACCGAAAGAATAAGCAAGTGCCAGAGCCCCCTCTACTCTCGCATCTTCTACTCTTTGCATTTTTTTCGAATATTTATTGAGCATTCATTCGTTTTAAATACCATGAACGGAGATCGCCCTCCTCTCTTTGGTATTTTCTTCCCACGAATGGAGTTTTATATGAGACAGTTGGACGGCTACAACGGGATAAAGCTTGCATTTAGATAGCAGTGATTATTGATAACATATCACATACGTGCCGATCAGCTTGCCTGGAATGTATTCGGTTCGTACTGTTCGGATTTCGATTGGTCGTGCCTGTCCGGGCTGGATGGTACCCTGTGTGACCGTGTCTTTATGGACCGGCTCGTAGAGGGCGATCATGATCGTGCCTTCGAAGTCTTCGATCTTTTTGCCACCAAGACCGATCGCGTCCTCACTGGTCATCACGAATGGGAAGCATGTCTTCACAGCTTTGGCATCCCGACGAATTTGTACGAAGCCTGGAATAACCACTGTCTTTTTCGTGGATTCTTTCTTGAAGCCATCGATGAACCATGGCTGCGCATCAGCTAGGAACATTTGCTGCTTTTCCTCGCCAACGATGACTCGCTTTAACGAGGCGGGCGTGTCTTTATCCTTTTCGTAACGAAGACCGTACGGAAGTGTACTTCGGCCATCAACCAAGACTCGCGCGTAAACATACGGTTTATTGACCGAACGATCGGCTGCCAAAGCTGGGGTCTTCTTCAGACGCAAAAGTACGACGAACTCTTCACTATTAGTCAAGTTTACCTGAAGTCGGCCGTCACGGTATTCCATCTTTCGTTGGGTGTGATTATTCCAAAAGTCGTCGTAATATCGTTGATCCATCACGCCGCTTTGCGAACCTTTATTCTTTATCCAGATCTGTGGTGTACAGATAGCGTTGTCCAAAATCGAAGGCGGAACGCAGTTGCCGGTCCGATTCCGCGGAACAACGGGAGAGCTTGGTCGAGCGATTGCGATATCAATTGGTTGAACTGTCGGATCAAGCGAAGGATTTTCGGGGGTTATGACAACTGCTGGCATCGTTTCACCGCTTATTGCCGCAACTTCGTCCGCATTCAAGTCGAAAGTCAATCCGGATGAGGCACTTTCGAAACGTGTCCCTTCTTTATACAGTAGGAATTTTAGTGACGAGCGAGCAAGCGGCTCACCTAGCACCGTGCGCTCAAGATCGACAGGTTCGATCTCGCCCGTAAGTACATAGGATCTACCGTCGGATGAAGCGTGCCCCATGGGTAACACGTTGATATTTGAATCGCCCGCAAACAATGTAACAAGTTGGCTATGCAATCGCAGTGCGACGACTTTTCCAATCGCCGCATAAGTGCCCGGCCGGCCGCGAGCTTTAAGCGAGGGCACGAAATTAGCAACTCGAAGGTTGATTCTTTCGTCGTTCTTCTTTTGGAGTTCCAAGAGCTCGATGCGATAGAGCTCGGCCGTGTTTTGCAGCAATTCGTCAAGCGTTACGGGCGAGACGGGAACAACCTCCGGGTTTTGATTCGCACCAAGGATGAAACGCATTGGACATTGATTGCCCGTGTTGACCATGTGCTGGAGGCAATAATTATGGAGTTCGCAAGCGGAAATTACGCCTTTGGGCGAATCGATGTCCGCGAAACCAAGCAATCCTTTGCAGAGCCAATACGAATATCGCGATTGCCCACCGAAGAACGTACTTCTCTGGTTTCGATGGCTGCTCACCATTACCATAAGCTTATTGTCACTAACCTGGCGCTGCTGGTGGGCTTGCAGAACATTAGGAATGTTCGCTCCACCCGAATCACATGAGTCGATTACGAGCAAAACCGGAAACGGGCACGAACCGAGTCGATCGAACAACCAGTTGTATTCCAGGGAGCCTACGATTTTTCCATCGTCTTGCTTCGTGCAGGTTACCGCTAGATGAAACTTGCCCTGCGCGTCGACCTTTCCGTGGGACGACAAATAAACAAACAGCAGTTTCGTTGTCGGTAAAAGACGCTTTAAATAGGCGTCGATGTTCGCTTTCAATCGTTCCGATTCATCGGCGTAGCTGCCAACCGGAACGCGAGGCACAACATCGAAGTCTTTATCGACATCGGGGTTATACTGATACTTGGTCAATCCATGTTCTGGCACGTAAGCAGTGACATCGTACTGAGAGCTTCGATGGAGGATATTGCCGATTCGCTTTATATCGATTTCGACAAGCGGTAGGTCGGCCAACATTTGACTGTCGAAGTCCGAATATCCGATAACGAGGCTTTGATAACCACATGTCAACGGTGTGGGAACATGAGGGGTCTGGGATTGCCTGTCACTTGCCGAGACGGCGCATGTTGCTGCAAGGATCGACATCAACGAACCGATAACGATTCGGCGAAAAGGATTCATATATTGTCTCATCGATTTTACCTTTACCTAGGTACAACGATTGCCGCCACTTGTGCGACAGTTTCCACAACAATTTCTCGCGTCTGGACTTCTCGCTACTTCTGGTTGGGAATTTTCGACCACCAACCTTCAAGTCCCGCCTCTTCATATTTCTTCATTGCCGCTTTGACGCGTGCGTTGATGTAGACTGGCACTCGATTATAGACGTGCCGCCGCGCAACGTGCGCGGCAGCGCTTGCCAATCCGACATACATTCCGGCGGAACCGGCGAATGAAGTAGCGATCGTAGCGATATGCAATCCGCGCATAATGAACATTTCGCGTGCATGAACGACACCGTAGAGGCCGCGAAAACGCGGCGATTGGGCACCGGCGCTGACCCAATAATGCTCGGCTAAGTCTGGCGACCAGAATGCGTCTTTCGCCTCGATCCAGCCCTCTTTCAATTCACCATCCATATCGAGAATACGAACCTTAAGCCACTGTCCCGTATTAACTTGCAGCTCGTCGGCCTGTCCCAACGTCAACAGGTCGTTTCCTTGGACTTCGAGCACGGCAACACGTATGATGCGAATCTTATTAAGATCAATGCCGTCGACGATTTTATCGGCTTCGACAACTTCCTCATCCTCGGCGCTCTCTTCGGTGGTCGGCGAGGACGTATCTTCCGGCTCTGCGGTTGATTCCGCTTCAGCCGTAGGTGCCTCATCCGCTTGAGAATCCACTTCCTTCACTGCCGATTCAATTGTTCCGAGTTTATCGCTTTTTTTGTCCGGCTCCGAGTAGATCGGTGTTTCAAGACGAACGTGCAACTCGAAATCGATGTCGGCCGCTTTGCAGTGATAAAGCGTCTGGTGGTAACGATAGGCCGAGCGGAAGAGATCGGCACAGTAGACGTGAGTCCGTTTTGAATTCCGCGTCTTAAGGTCCGGCTTAAAATATCGATTGTATGTGTAATTCAAGTCGATGATCAGGTCTTTGGTCAATTCTTCTTTTACCGCGTTAACAACCCGTTCGTGGACGAGGGCCCTCACGCGTTTTGCTTTTTGAAGGACCTTTTCGCCTGCGATTCGACCGGCAGCCTCAATCGCCATTCCCTGAGGATTGAAACCGCCCATTCGAGCAATGCTGGCGATATTACCGGGTGGTTTAGGATTGATCCCCTGTGTCCCTTCGGCCCAATATCGGGCTTCAAGATCGAGACGATTGATCCGAGGCTTCGTTTGTTGAAGCATTAGATTACCGGATGTAAGCAACCGGTCGAGATTGACTTCCATCCGTTCGTCGATCGGAATATTCAGTTTCAGGTACGGGTTTGTATTCGGATAAACGCCGATCGGAAAGCTGTCCAAGCTGCCGCCAATCTGTGGCGTTTGGTTTTGACGAGTCGCATCGCGAACAAACTTCTGTGTTTGACGAATTGCATAATTGCAAAGCTCCGAAGCAGTCAACGTGCCATTATTCCCACCGCCGTAAACGTCGGCCCACTCTAGACCGTTTGCAAAATGATGCAGAAATACCGAGTGAGGTTCTTTTTCGGTCTGATCGTTCGGCTGGAGTGGAAGTATCCGAGCAACTTGGCCTCGCCCGCAGCTTGTCAGCAAGAGCGTGTTGGAAGGAACCTTTTGGATCCCTCGATAAAACTCATCGGAGCTGCCTCCGAACCTAGCGGCCGACTCGGCGCGACAAGCGTCGAGCACTAGCATGATTTTTTTCGCCTTCGAGAGCGAGCAAGCTTCGAAAACACGTTCGAGGGCCACGCAACTCGACGCAAAATTGCGGACGGACAATCCTAGAAGCGATGCGTGATCAAGGGGCACATAATAGCTGCGTCCGCCTAGAGATACACCGTGACCGGAAAGTACGATTAGCAGCATATCATCTTCTTTTGCCTCTTTCGCCAATTTCCATATCGCTTGTTCGATGTTGTGTTTCACAGGCAAGCGTTCGGCAATCAAGGAATTATCGCTTAGAACTTCAATCAAATCGTAACGAAAGACCTTTAGCCTCGCCGCGATCCGTTTCATGTCGGCATTGGTGTTTGGAAGTGGTGCAAATCCTCGTCGGTAATGGCTCGCTGAAATCAGCAACGCTTTGTACGATTTGAAAGAGATCTCTTCTTCGAGATCGAGCGGATCGATCTCATCGGTTCCCGGATCGATTCCACCCGTCTCTTGAGCGGAGACCGGGAGACTCGAATGCCAACCGAGAAGGACGGCGACGAACAGAACCAAAGCCATCTTGCGGGGCGCCTGCGGTATGCTTTTCGACATTATTTCAAACATGTTTCTAATCCTTGTGCTTTCGAAACGTGTAAGATGGATTGTTTATCTATGACCGGCGCCTCTTCCGATCCGAGATTCGTTGCGTGATCGATTATGGCTGGGTCAACCGCTTTCCGTATCGATCGTAGATTTTTCTCGTAAAGATATCCAATTCTACCTGGAGCTTTTCTCGCGCCTTGAGGCCGAACGCATCGGCATTCAGTGCTTTCGCGTCGACCCAACCAACGGGTTCGCTCTCGGTGTCGGTCACCATCGGGACGATCTGCCGGACCACGTTGACTTCCTCTTCATCTTCGGATGATTCCACAACTTTGACGACGTGGCACCGGAATTGACCGGGCGCGTATTCGTGGAAATCATCGAGATAGATTCCCGTTCCCGGGTCGAGTGTTGCCTCTACCGTTTCGATCGTTGTCACAGGAACTTGCTTTGGAATACGTCTTCCAAAGGCTCCGCGAACATACTTCGTTTCGGTTTTCGTAACCTTCCGTTCCGTAGTCGCTGTCTCGTCGCTTACTTTATCCGAAAAGATAAGCGCGCCGCTTTGGGACCAAACATATGCAAAGACTCGGCCGTCCGGTCGTCTTGATTCACGAAACGCCCGACGGACATCGCCCGATGATACCAATGCCAGGTTCAGCACGAGGTACGCCTTTCGCGCGGTAATCGACGTTGGGTCGATCAACATACAATCGCCCAAAAGCGAAGCCGCACTTGCCGTGTCGTGTCCCTCCATCAGGACACGGCACCCGGCGACATACATGTCGTCCTGGATCTGAGCAACCAAAGTCTGGTCGATCTGCGAAACGATTTTCGGCGTTTCGAAATAGGGAGCTAATGTGAATTCGGTCGTAATATTGGAACGAATCAACGGTTCACGATAATTCTCAAGCTGGGACCGCCGTTGAATATAATCGATGAAGTGCCGTGTCGTAACACGTTCGCCCGAGTCTTCGCCGTCCTCGCCGTTTAGTGCAAAGCCTGATAGAGACTCGAGAACGACCCGAATGAAAACCGTTGTTTTTGGAAGCGTGCGTGCAAGGTGAATGCCAAGAATACCGGCATTTCGAGGAAGGTTCTGCAACGAACGCGACACAATCACTACCGTTTGATCGGGTATCGAAAGTTCTTTTTGTGAACCGAACGGAATCACCGGATACGACGCTGCGACCGACACGTTCGCGATATCAGCCGGATGCGCCGAATGCGGATTGATTATCAATCCATGAGCGAAACATTTCGAGGTCGCCAAGATATCAAGTATGTCCTGAAGGGCTAAAAGCGACGGAAGGGGCACTTTCTTTCCGCGATTTTGGATCGCTCGTTCGATATCCGTTGCCAAAAAATCGTCGGGAACCAGGTAGTCGGTCCCCTCGAGGTGAATGGCATAACCTTGAAAGTAAATCAAAAGGTGCGAGTCAGCTTCGAGTTTTGAAACGGTCTCTTGAAGCTTCGAAAGGAATCGATCCTTACTCGCTCCGGTCTTTTCGTCGAGCAGTAAGATTTGCGACTCGAGCATGCCGGCTTCGACCAACTGGCTATATAGGGTCGAAATATCGTCACGATAACTTTTAATCACGGGCGCCTTCGAGCCACCTTTCGGATGCGAGGCATCGTAAATGATCACCCAATACTTATCCGCGTCGGTTGGCTTGACTTTTTGGGGCTGAGCTGCTTGAGTGCGATTCAACTCCAAAAGCGGTGGAACGTAAAACGGAATTCCATTCGAATCGAATGCTTCTGTTGGCAGAGATCGTTCCTCGGGGATCGTATCCATGATGATTTGCGGCTTGAAGTCGCCAGGCACTGATCCTGTCATTCGTCCACTAACAATGGCACGTGAGATGGCCTCGATTTGAATCGCGTATTGCGAAAGGTGGGCCACCATCTGCTGTGTGGTAAGCTTTTCGAATGCTGCACCGATCTCTTGGTAGGCCTCGTCCGGCTGTCCAGGAGCCATTACCTTTATGAACTCTAAAAATTGATTGACTGTATCTTCCTTCTTGCCGGCCGCCGCCGATTTTCGTGCCACCTCAATCAAACGAACCATTTCCAATCGGTTCGCGGAGGAGGATTGGAGAAGATTTTGAGACATTGTCCGAATGAAATTCTGTTCGTATTTCTGCGACAGGGCCTGCGAGATCAGGACGTAGGGATTCGTCACCGGACTAGGCGCCGTTCCAGGTGTCGGTGCGGGCGTCGTTTGCGGGGTGGCAGGAGTCGTCGGACGTGGTGTCGGTCGCGGAGCCGGCCGCGGTCGGATCGGTATGCTGGGCACGTAAGGAATACCAAACTGGGCAAACATTTCACTCGTCATCATCAAGCTCAAGACGAGCGTAAGGCAAACAATTCGCCTCATCGCTTTCGTTGAAAAGTTTTTCACGGCAATGCATCCTTCTTGCTACCAAGGTTCATATATAGGGTAACGGTCACGTTGGACAAACCAATGCCTCGATGGGCGGCAGACTCTTCCGACAACGTCTTGCCACCATGTTCCATGTCTCCATATTTCGATTGTTCTGCGAGCTTATCGCAAAGAGATCTGGCAATTATCTCCTTCACTCTGAGGGTGCTGGGGATAGTCGGGATACTCTTTTTTCATGTATTTGGGAACTTCATCCTTCACATAGTCGGCCGCTTCTTGGAGTGTTAACTCGCTGCTGCTCTTGATCTTCTCGACTAGGTAGTGCGTCATTACGCTCAGGGTCTCGTCGACGCGTTCAGCGGAAATTTCGTTGGCAGCACAGGAAAAGAGCATCGCGGTTCCTCGCTGGCCGATGTCTTTGATACGACCAATCTCGCTGTCAAAGAAGTCGGGGTTTCCATCGTCGGCGGACTGGGCAGGCTTCGGACCGATATGACCGAGGCCCTTGATGCGTGTCTGGCCGGCACCGATTCCCTTGCCCACTGCTTGGCCACCGCTATGGCAAGCGTCAAAAATTATGATCAGTTGTCGACCGTCCAATTCTTGAATCCAGCGGCCCAGGGCGTCATCCATAACCATCGTCTCTTCAACCTTTTTCAGGTCGCCATCGTGCGGGATCAAAAATTCGTCAATGCCATCGGCCTCGTCCCCGCCGACATCTGCACAAGTTGCTCCGTGGCCGGACCAGTAAATGACCACCACGTCACCTGGTTTCGATTTTCGCTTGAGGTCTTCGAATGCCTTCTCGATCTTCTCGCGGGTCGCCTCTTTGTCGACCAGGATGATTGCCTCATCAAGCTGTCCATAGGTTTTGAGCGTATCGGCCATGGTCTTCGCATCCTTATGACAGACGGTCAGATCCGGCACGCCAGGATCCGTGTAGAGGGTCACGCCGATGAACAAACCGATGCGACGCTGACACTTAACGCTTTGACCTGCACGACTCGAAATCGTCTTGATGCTGACAGAATGTTCGGCCCATTTTTTGGCTGGAATTGCCGGTTGCGACGGAGTAACATCCATATCCTTGCAGCCTTGGTTGCCCTTGAGACCTTTCGCGATTGTTTCGATGTCGACCTCCGTGGCAACGCTTTGGGTGAGCGATTCGACGTCCAACTGCGCGGCCGTGAGTGGTTTCTCGGAAACGATGGCCGTGAGCGTCTCTTCACCAAACGGAGGATTGCAGGTGAAGTCAAAGCCTTGCTTCTCAGTGGGAACTGTGATGTCCTCGTTGGCTGCGATGCGGTTGGCGCTATCGTATGAGTTCGGGAAGAGGCACTTCGTTTTGCCGTCGACCGGGGTGTAGAGCAAGTAAAGGTAGCCTGCCCGTTCAGAACGGACGGTCACGGCCATCTTTTCGCCGGCGGCGTAGGTTCGATCTTCACGGTCGACTGCCACGCGAACGGTAAACTGGGCCCGGTCGTTGCGGAGCTTTGCCGTCATGTCGCGTGGTTTAGGCGGTTCCGTCGATTCCGCCGGCCCGCACTTCGTTAGGATTAGTAAAGCGATCAGTAGGGAGTGGAGCAGTCGGGACTTCATGATTTTGATCTCCGGAATTACATGTGTAGGAGCTTTGCACACCCATTGGTGCCGCGTCAGTGAGAAGACGCGACACTTAGGTGAAAGTTGCGCCAAAAAACTGCAATCGTTTCGAAAATTCGAGGAACGATCACCAGGCGACTAATGCCACGCTGCTAAATACTCAATATTATCCGGAACACAGCATCGCAAAACAAACCTACAGTTACTAGTTATTGTAGACAGACTGAACAGGGCCTGCAAGCGGCAGTTTACTTTGTTTTCGACTTTGAACTACTTATACTATTTCGCGTGTCGATATAGTACATAGTTACATCTTGAGCGAATGGACCGATCAACTCTTGGGGTTTCTTACAGCCGAGTTGATCGATCGTCTCTTTTCCGCTCAGAAGCGACTTGATCTGTTGGCACTGCGTAGGGTGCCAACGGAATTCGACGGGGCTCGCTTGCCGTTGCGATTTCTGGATCGCTTCTAATGATCCGGAAAACGACAGCTGGCGCGAAGTTACGATAGTTTTCACCGTAACAACACCGCCAGGCCCGATCACTGGGAAGCCGCCGGCAGCGGTTTTCGGCTTGATTTCGACCTGCTCTCCGCCTGGGATACGATTATCTTCGCCCGCAGTCGGATACAGTAACGTCGGTGTACCAGTCGAATTGACCTGCAATACGTAGAGATAGCCCGGACGTTCACTCGTTACTTTCATGTGAAAAACTTCGCCTGGTTTGTACTTCGATCCATCGAACCTATCTAGCGTCGCATCGAATTTGAACGAGGAGGTGCGGTTCTTAATCAGCGCGACCAGTTCCATCGGCGAAACGACGATCGGATCACTTTGCACAATCGATGGCACAGGATCTTCCGGTTGCGAATGCGGTGTGGCCGGCGGTTCGGGCTGCGTGGGCGGTAAGACCGGCGGCTCGGGCTGCGTCGGCGGCGTGACAGGCGGCTCGGGCTGCGTCGGCGGCGTGACAGGCGGCTCGGGCTGCGTCGGCGG
>Ga0180430_10005802_pt1 | contig 10173 bp, 8 predicted proteins | sample SS_ome_9_FD_132999 | JGI IMG/M metagenome (GOLD analysis project Ga0180430, IMG submission 132999) | Hypersaline lake sediment archaeal communities from the Salton Sea, California, USA - SS_1_S_2 metaG | ecosystem: Environmental > Aquatic > Non-marine Saline and Alkaline > Hypersaline > Sediment...
ATCGTGATTCCGATCGCTACCGATCAAATTCTTGCCTGGACAGTCATCGCGATCGTTGTCCCCTTGATGGCAAACCTCTTCCTCCTGATGGTCGCAAGAAGGATGGAACGTTCGTTTCTTCTTCGGCCGCGATTTGTCGAAAAAAAAGAGATCAAGGCGATCATTGGACTGAGTTCACGTGTGACCTTGCTTCAGTTGACTCGGCTCCTTGCGGAAAAGCTTGCGGTTCGCCACAAAGGTGTGGCCGGAGGTGTACTCGCCATGGATCTCGCAATCCACGAAATACTTATTCATCGTCACCAGTAACGGGTTGATCGCCACGCCCACAGCCAGCGCGTCGTGCATCAGCAGGTCTTCACCGCCCTTGCCTAATCGTTGCTGCATGAAATCCAACAGGTCCGCTGTGATCTCACCCGCGCGTGTGCCCATCGTCCGGAATTCAGCGGTATCTTCACGGTTGAGCGCGGCTTTTAGCGTCACATCCAGTCCCACCATCGTCAATGGAATCCCGGACGCGAGCACCACCCGTGCCGCCTCAGGGTCCGCACAGATGTTGAATTCTGCCGTAGTCGTTAGGTTTCCGCCCCACATCGCGCCGCCCATAAAAGTGATTTGCTTGATCAAATCTTTCAGTTTCGGATGCACCATCACCGCCTGCGCGATATTGGTCAGCGGCCCGATCGGGATCAGTTCCAGCTCTCCATCACACGCGATGGCTTCATCATAGATCGTCTGCACCGCGTTCTTTTCCGAAAACGGCGCATTCGTCACCGGTAGCGTCAGGCTTCCCAGTCCGGTATCGCCATGTGTGTTATCACCGGAGTGGATGATCGTGTCACGGATGATCGGCCGCGGCGCACCCACAGCCACTGGCGTATCAAACCCCAGGTCGCGCACCAGATTAAGGGTGTTTCGGCTGGTGTACTTCAGCGCCACATTCCCCGCCACAGTCGTGAACGCCCGTATATCAAACTCCGGGCTGTACAGCGCGGCGATGATCGCGATTGCGTCATCCGTGCCGGTGTCGCAGTCAATGATCACAGGTTTTTGTTGCATGCTCTTCTCCTCATTGTTTTTTACAATTATTACATCACAAATTTACAGATTTTTTAATCCGCGTTTGTTTTTATCACAAAAGTCGCGCACGATCTTACTTAATATTGCATATACCTTCCACTCAACACATTAAACTATCATATCATCGCGAGATTTTCGCAGAAAATCGAAGCGATCTCCCTGCCAATATCACCACACCCCCCATCATAGTAGGTCTAAACGCACCAAACACCTCTCTTCATATGGCATTAGGTCGCTCTTTTCAACCCAACCCAAAACACCTGATAGTCTAAACTGGCTGGAGTTTATTATTCTACCTATCCCATCATCTTCTTCAGCAGTGCGTAAGCTGCTGGTCCCACCATTCCCTTAACCGTCTTCGCGTTCAGCGCCTGGTCCAGGTCCGCTATCAGATCATCTGCGTTCTCCAGCCCGATGCTCGCGCGCACAATGCCTTCTCCGGTCCAGGCACGGATGCGCGCTTTCTGCTCTTCAGACAAGAATGTAAGCGCGTCAATGTAAATATCCGTTGGATAATAAAACAGAAGGGAGTGCGCGTGGCCCAGCGAGGTCGCATACTGAAATAGTTTGATATGCTCAGCCATGTTGATCGCCCCGCCCAGCCCTTCCTTGAGCTGAAAGGTCAGCATCCCTCCAAACCCTTCCATCTGCTGTTTGGCGAGGGTATGATGTGGATGGCTTTCTAAGCCCGGGTAAAAAACGCGTTCCACTTTTGGGTGTCCTTCCAGAAATTGCGCCACTTTCATCGCGTTCGTGCTTTGTTTTTCCATCCGTACGGGTAGTGTTGTCAGGCCGCGGTTGATCAGCCATGCATTGAACGGGCTCAGTGCGCCGCCAAGATGCACCAGCATCTCCTTGCGAATGCGCTCTGTTGCCTCCGTGCTTCCCAGCACCGCGCCCCCCAATGCGTCCCCATGCCCATTGATAAATTTTGTCAGGCTATGGAGAACATAATCCGCGCCCAATTTCAATGGCTGCTGCACCGCCGGGCTGGCAAAGGTGGAATCCACTGCCAGCGGCAGCCCTGCTTCATGAGCAATCTGGCTAAGCGCCTTGATATCCGCGATCCGCAGGATCGGGTTGGATGGTGTCTCTACATAGATCAGTGTTGTATTCGGCTTCAGCGCCGCCTGCACCGCGTCCAGATCGGATGTATCTACCAGGCTCACCTCCACGCCAAAACGTGGCAGGTGCAGTCCGATCAGTTCCTGCGAGCCCGCATAACACACTTCACTGGCAATCACGTGGTCGCCGCTACTGAGCAGTGTCAATAGCAGCGCTGAAACAGCCGCCATCCCGCTTGCCGTCACCACGCACCCTTCCGCGCCTTCCAGCTTCGCCAATCGTTTCTCCAATGCACGCAGCGTCGGGTTGCCCCAGCGCGTATACACAAAGGCAGAGTTCGCGTGTTCCATGAATAAAGCGTCAAACAGTTTTACGCCGAATCCCGGTAGCTTAAATGTGGTGGACATATGTAGCGGTTGCCGCAGCGCGCCGGTTTCCAGGTCCGCTTCCTCACCAGCATGTACTGCCATCGTCTCAAAAGCTTCAAATGCATCCATTACAATCTCCCTCTTCTGCTATTCCCTGCTTGCTAATTGCTCCAATGTTGCCTGGTGCGATTCACGCGTGATCGGGTAGAACCAGGCAAATATCACTGCGCCGATCAACAGCACAGCAGGCACCGGACCGACAAATAATCGGATCGCATCCACCGCGCTCTGCGGTTGCGCTGGCAATTCCTGGCCGCTCACCGGTGTGATGTAACCTGTCTGCGCCAATGCCATACCCATCATCCACAGCGCAGCCCCCGTCGCTAGCTTTTGAAAAAACGATGCAAAAGCATAAAAGGACCCTTCCCGCCGCTGGCCGCTGATCGCCTCATCATTCTCGACGACGTCCGGGACCATTGCCCAAGGTAAAACATAGGCCGTTGCGATCCCTGACCCCGATAGTGCTGCTAACGCATAAGCCAAACCAATCTGATCTGCGCGCAGTACAAAGATTCCCATCAGCACCACAATCCAGCTCGCCGATCCCCAGATGAATGCGCGGCGTTTATCCAATTTCTTTGCTGCCCATACCCACAGGGGAATGAATAGGATTGCCGCACCCTGGGCTGCCAAAACAAAGTAATTTGCCTGTTCAGGCACCTTCAAGAAATAATTTGCATAGTACACCAGGATCGCTGCCAGGATACTTGCTGTTGTCCAGCTCAGTAGGTATAAACCCATTACCATCCGGAACGGTTTATTGCCCAACGTCTGTTTCAGCGCTGTTTTCAGCGGCATCGGTTCCGGCAATTCTTCACAGGGTCTCTCGCTTGTGATCCGGAAAACGATCAGCGGAGGGATTATCGATACTATCCCCAGCCCAATCCCCAGGATCATAAACAATCTCTGCGCGTCAGTTACATACCACCCCAGCACTGTCGCGAAAATGATTGCTCCCAGCGTGCCAGCGATAGAAAATACCATCCGAAACCCATTCAGCGTGGACCGTTCATCATAATCACAGGTCAATTCCGGGGTCAGTGCGTTGTAACCCACATGCACCACCGTGAATGCCGTATCAAAAATAATGAAAGTCAGCGCGTAATACACAGCCAGCCCTGCCTGCCCCAGCCCGGGTACAAGCCACATGAAAATAAAGCTCAACCCCAGCGGCACGGATCCAAACAACAGCAGCACCCGACGCCGGCCCCATCGTGTGCGGATACGGTCTGAGAGCAGACCAAACAACGGGTCATTGACCGCGTCCCAGATGCGCGGTACACCCACAGCGTACGCAGCCAGTTCAGGCCGTAAGCCGGCCACATCGGTCAGGAAATACAGCTGAAAGAACATCAGGATTGCCAACGGGATGCTGGTGCTCAAGTCGCCGGTGCTAAACAATAGTTTCTTCCCCAGCGGAATTTTTTTTTGTGAGTTGTTCATAGTTTCTTATAATCCTGGACCCGCGGGTCTTCATATTTGTAGAAATCATCGATACTGCGCGCTGCCACCGTTTCACGGAACGCCTGTAATTCTTTTTCCAAGTCCGCGTCCAATGCGTGGGCTTCGTGTTCATCCAGCACTTTCTTCGCCTTCTCTTTTGCGTTGTCCAGTGCCAGTTTTTGGCCTTGCTTCTCCCATGTCTCGTAAGGTTCGCGCGAATACAGCTTGGGGATGAAAAGCTCCTTACGGAAATGTGATGCCGTATGTGCTTCTGCCAGATAGTTCCCGTCAAACCCGATTTGCTTGATCAGGTCCAGCGCCAGCGTGTCATCATTAACCGTGATCCCGCGCGCAGTCCGTACAGCCGCCTCGCAGATCTCATCGTCCATTATCAGCATAGCGTGGTCTTCCAACATCGTACCATCAAGTGTGCCGCCGCAGGTGATGAAATTTACGCCTGCCAGCACCGCTGGGAGCAGGGTGCCCATGCGTTCGATCCCTGCCTGGAAATCGGCGCGCTTGGCTTCGGTCGCCGCCCCCACACTGCGGACCGGCAGTTTGTAATGGCGCCCCATCTGTGCTGAGGCTGCTGTGATCAATCCAGTCTCCGGCGCGCCCAGCGCCACCGTCCCATAACGCATATTCGATACAGTGGATACCGTTCCATAGAACAGCGGAGTTCCCGGCCGGAAGATCTGCGCCAGCGTGATATGCGCCAGTATACCCGCGTTTTCCTGCGCCAACAGTCCAGCCAGCGTTACCGGCGATGTGGATCCCGCGATACCTTCCGGTGAAACCGCCATCGGTTGCCCATAAGCCGCACACATCAGCATCCCTTCAGCCTGAATCTGGTCCATTTGCAGCGGACTTACCACAGAGCAGATAGCCACGAATCGCGGGCGTTCCTTCAGTTCATCTTTGCCGCCCACCACCATCGCCATCATACGCATCATGTCCCAGGTTGGCAGATATCCATAGCAGCCTAGCCCAAACGATTTATTGCTGTTATGCGCCCAGCCCCAGATCGCTTCGGTATGGATCGTCGTCATCGGGATATCATTCGGCCACACGTCCATTTGTGTGTTGTGGATATTCTTGCAAGCATTCACCAGAATGATATGGTCGAGCATATCCTGTTTGGTCGATGGCCGTACATCACCTGTCTCCAGGTCAATCATCCGCGTTGGGGTGCCCAGCCCCGCAAAAACCGGCTGCTCCTGCTCCGGCCCGATCGGCAGCTGGAAATCAGGGTCGCGTCCGTAGATTGTGAAGGACTCCGGCGCTTGCTCAATCGCCCAGCGCACCAGCTTCTCCGGCAGCTTGACCGACATAGCTTCATCGTCTACGACAGCGCCTGCCTCCTTATAAATTTCGCGGGCGGTCGGGTAGGGGACTTTAATCCCTACCTCACGTAATATTTCCATGGATGCCGCGTCGATCCGCTTCACCTCAGCCTGACTCAACACTTCAAATCGCTGTGTTTTCATGTGTTAATTCTCTCCTTATAACCGAATTGGCATTCAAAATCCAGTATATCATCGCCAGAAAAATTGATTTTTCTCCCATAGCAATTTATTCACATACAGGATATTACAATTCCAACGCTATAATCTGATTATGACAACCCACAAGCCTTCTACGATAGATAAATACATTGATAACCATCCTCCAGAAGTTCGGGAGATCCTGTGTACTTTGCGCCATACTATCCACGAAAAAGCGCCGGATGCCGCCGAAACAATCAATTATGGCATTCCAACATTTAAACTTCAAAACAAGAATCTGGTCCACTTCGCTGCCTATAAAAAGCACATCGGTTTCTACCCATCCCCATCGGGTATTGAGGCGTTTGCGGATGAACTCGCGAAATACGAATCATCTAAAGGATCCGTTAAATTTCCTATTGATCTCCCGTTGCCATTGGATCTTGTCCAGCGCATTGTCGCTTTTCGCGTCTCTGAGATTCTGGGTGAATAAACGACATCTTGCGCTGAACACCGGTTAAATGCGGTCAGACTTCAGAATTGTGTAGTTCTTAATACAATGAGATTTAGGTAGAATTCACCAATTGTCTTTTCATGCGATTATCTCCATTTTTAATCGCCAGGATTAACTCAGAATGATGAATAATCTAATTATCCAATTGGAAGATATGCGTGTTATTTAACGAAACTAGTTTCAGGTCACCCTTCCCTGAAGAAACAATTGTTGTCACACTGCAGTTATCGCACGGGATCGGCCTGAAATGATCCAGCGGGATCTTGAGTATTTTTGCAACGATGAGCCGAATGCTTGTGCGGTGCGACAGGATCGCGATTGAACTCCCTATTTCATTGCTTGCTATCGATTTCAGGCCATTGAAAACACGCTCTGCATGATCTGCCACATTATCACCGCCCGGAAATGACATATTACCCGGATTGGTATCCCATCTTGAGATGACAGCATCTTTTTCAATACCTTGTGATCGGTCAAAACCTTCATATTGCCCATAATCTATCTCAATCACATCATCGTGGATTCTAATGTCATCCTTGAAGGTTGGAAAAATAAGCTGCGCGCTGTCAAGGGCGCGAGACAGCGGGCTGCTGATCACAGTATCGACAGGAATACGTTTAAAATAATGTGCCAATTGCTTGCATTGCTCGATACCAGATGGTGTGAGTTTGGTATCGCTGATCCCCGAAAGCCGATTATTCATCCGGTTGTGATTGGTTTCTCCATGCCGGATAAGGTAGAGCGTCTTCATACTTACGCTCCCAGCCCGCCCACAGTCCCCTGCACGGTTACCAGCCGCTGGTACAGCCCATCCATCGCCATCAATTCTGCGTGCGTTCCCCGTTCAACGATCCGGTTCTGCTCCAGCACCACGATCATGTCTGCCTTGCGCACGGTCGAAAGTCGGTGCGCGATTACGATCACGGTCTTGCCCTGCATCAATTTCTCCAATGATTGCTGGATCAGCAGTTCTGTTTCCGTATCCACCGCCGAGGTCGCTTCATCCAGGATCAATATGGGCGCGTCCTTCAGTACCGCCCGGGCAATGGCAATACGCTGGCGCTGCCCACCCGATAATTTCACACCGCGTTCGCCCAGCATGGTCTCATAACCCTGTGGCAGCTGCATGATAAATTCATGCGCGTTGGCAATCTTTGCCGCCGTGATAATCTCACCCTCGCTCGCCCCCCCGCGCCCAAACAGAATATTCTCACGCGCGGTCCCGTGGAACAGGAACACATCCTGCAGTACCAGGCTGATATTCTTGCGAATGCTTTCCGTCGTCAGCGCGCGGATATCCGTTCCATCAATGCGGATCGCGCCTTCGGTCACGTCATAGAAGCGCGGAATCAGGTTCACCAGTGTCGTTTTGCCCACACCGGTCGGTCCCACCAGGGCAGCCATCCTTCCTGCTGGAATCGTCAGGTTTATATCCTCCAGCACGGTCTCACTGTCATGGTACCGAAAGCTTACGTCCTCAAAAACGATCTCGCCGCGCATGTCTTTCGGAAGCGGCACTGCATTGGGAACATCGGTGATGCCCGGCGCTTCGCGCAGGAGTTCATTAACCCGCACCGCACCTGCCAACGCCTGCTGGAAGTTTTCCCACACACGGCTCAGCTCACGGATCGGCTGATACAGCAGCTCCAGGTACAGAAAGAAGGCTACCAGATCTGCCACTGCCAGTGTTTCGCCCAGCACGAACTGCCCGCCGAAATACACCAGCACAATCGTCCCCAGTGACGCCGAGAAATCGATCAGCGGGTGAAAAGTCGCCATCAGTCGCAATGCCCGCAGATTGGAATCACGGTAGCGCTGGATATGTGTCCCCACCCGGTCGGCTTCCATCTCCTCGCGTGCAAAAGCCTTGATCTCGCGCACCCCGCTCAGGTTGTCATTCAGCGCCGCGTTGAGTTCTCCCAGTGTTTCCTGGCGCGCCTTGAACGCCGGTCGTACATACTTATTAAAACCCCGTATCGTCAGCACGATCAGCGGTACGGGTATCAAGCTCAGCAACGCCAGCCGTGAGTTGATCGAGAACAGGATCACCACCACCCCTGCCAGCAGTACCACATTCGCCGCCAGGTCCGGGATAGCATGCGCGATCAGATGTTCCAGCAGGTCGGTATCATTCACCAATTGCGACATCAGCTGTCCGGTCTGCTTATCGGAATAAAAACGCAGCGACAGCCGCTGCAGATGCCCATACACCGCCTGGCGCACATCCGCCACCACACTCCACCCGGCAATATGCGCCAGATACGAACGACCGAACTGCAGCCCCATACGTACCACGTACACACCCAGCGCGCCCAGTGCCAGCTGCGTGATCAGCGCCATATCCCCCATAGTCGAAGCCGGGTTCGTAACCGTATCCACCATCGTCTTCACGATCCACGGCGCCACCAGTTGTACCCCTACTAGCAGCAGCATGCTGATGATCGTCAATGCCAGCACCCAGCGGTATTTCTTAAGATATCTCAATACGAATTTAAATGATTTCACTTTCTATTCCCATCCATTTTATTAATGAGTATATTAAATATATCAACTTCAAACGAAATTTGCATATCGCTTTGTTTTTGGGAAATAATCCATCATCCCCCTTCTGGAAAACCCTTGTTACATCCCCATCTTGCGCAGTGGTTCATTCCGGAACAGCCATACCGGCAGCGCCACCGCTACCAGCAGCGATGCGCCCGCGATGACGCCCAGCGGCGGGTAGGCGTTCATCGCGATCAGATGGCCGCCATACAGCGCTGAGACCGCGAAGCCGATCTGGAACGTGATCTCCAGCCAGGTCGAAGTTGCCATACGCGAACGCTTGGTCGCTATCGTTGACGCCCATGAGATCCACAGCGTCTGTCCCATGCCGATCAGCGCCCGATAGACCATATAGGATCCGCCGCCGATATACTGGTTGGTCGTTGCGATCACCGTGAACGCCAATATCCCCGCGATCACGCGCGTAACCATGACTATATTGAAACCGCCATGGCGCTTTGCCAACCGCGGCAGCACAAACATTAACACCAGCATCGGGATAATCATGATGAATGACATATTCCCGAACGCCTGCAGGGTTGAGCCGTAGTAATACACGAAGATCACATTCATGAAATACTGCAGAAACCCGATCCCGGTTCCGATGAAGAATTCGATCGCCGCGAAACGTATGGTGTTCTTGTCAATCCCTTTCAGGTAGGGCGACAGGCTGATATTGGTGGTATCTTCCGGCGCGTCCTTTTCCAGGAAAATGAGGGGAATCGTGCCTAATAGAATGAAAGCGCTTGCCCCGGTCAAAACCGCTCTATACGAAAGCACTTCACTCCCGATCAAACCCTGCACCATCGCGGGCAGATATCCGCCAATCAAGTTTCCCATCAGCATTGCTGAGTAAAAAGTGATACTGGCCGTGATAAATTCTTTGTCTTTCCCCGTCCCGGCATAGTGGCTGATGAAGGGCATTTGCATAATAAAATACCCGGATTGCACCGCCCCCAGCAGGAACGATCCTGCCAGGATCAGCGCCTGATTGGTTGAAATGACTCGCATGAAATACGCGACACCAACAATCACATTGATCAGGATCATCCCGCGTTTGTTGCCGATCTTTTCTGCCAGGAACCCGATCGGGATCGCCATCAGCATCTGCGCGAAAGGCGTTAAGCTCAGGATCACGCCCAGCATATCCGGCGACATCCCCATCGAAAGGATGTATAAATTGAATCCCGCTCCCACCACCCCAAACCCCAGGTTTGCGACAAAAAGCATCACCAGGTACAGGATGATATTGCGATTAAAACCAAAAACGCTTTTACGCGTGGATGCAGCTTGTGTTGTCATTTAATAATTTCCTTTTAGATCGAATTTTTCAGGGAGGGGGTCAGCCCGTGAAGGCAGAATTATACTCAATCCTGTTTCGTGTGGAAGAAAATTGGCAGGATTTTATCGCGAAAAATACGCCTGCATCGGTGTGATATACCACTTCTGCCAACCATCCTTATATTGCATCCCATCCGCGGGCAGGTTCCAATGTTTGATCGTCATGCGTGTTCCCTCTTCAACCACGTCAAACAGAATTTCCAGCATCGCATCTTCATCTTCCTGACTAAAATCTGTCGTCCGCCAGCGCTGCAATATACGCTTGCTCGGTTCCAGC
>Ga0180430_10005803_pt1 | contig 10173 bp, 9 predicted proteins | sample SS_ome_9_FD_132999 | JGI IMG/M metagenome (GOLD analysis project Ga0180430, IMG submission 132999) | Hypersaline lake sediment archaeal communities from the Salton Sea, California, USA - SS_1_S_2 metaG | ecosystem: Environmental > Aquatic > Non-marine Saline and Alkaline > Hypersaline > Sediment...
CCCAGTCGTTGGCCGTCTACAGCGCCGTGCGCTTCACGACGAACCTCATGCGTTCGATCGAGCCGGTGCTGTGGGCGATCATCTTCACCGTGTGGGTGAGCTTCGGCCCGTTCGCCGGCATGCTCGCGCTGCTCGTGCACTCGGTGGCGTCGCTCGTGAAGCTGTACTCCGAGCAGGTCGAGAGCATCGACTCCGGTCCCGTCGAGGCGATCGAGGCGACCGGCGCGAACCGCGTGCAGATGGTGTGGTACGCCGTGGTGCCGCAGATCGTGCTGCCGTACCTGGGCTTCACGATCTATCGCTGGGACATCAACGTGCGCATGGCCACGATCATCGGCCTCGTCGGCGGCGGCGGCGTGGGGGAGCTGTTGATGCAGTACCTCGGCCTCGCCAAGTACGGCGAGGTGGGGATGATCGTGATCGTCATCACCGCCGTGGTGTGGGCGCTCGACTACGCGAGCGCCAAGGTGCGCGAGGCGATCGCCTGAGACGGGAGCGGGCGCGCGGAGCGACGATGGTCGCCCCGCGCGCCCGCGGTCGAACTCGCTCCGGCCGAATGGCTCAGCCCAGGAACGGGTAGCGCCAGTCCTTCGGCGGGTCGAACGTCTCCTTGATCGTTCGCTGGCTCACCCAGCGCTCGAGGTTCAGGCGGCTGCCCGCCTTGTCGTTCGTGCCCGACGCGCGCGTTCCGCCGAAGGGCTGCTGCCCGACCACGGCGCCGGTCGGCTTGTCGTTCACGTAGAAGTTGCCGGCCGAGTAGCGCAGGGCCTCGGTCAGGCTCGCGATCAGCGCGCGGTCCGTGGCGAAGATGGCGCCGGTGAGCGCGTACTCCGAGTCGTTCGCACAGTGCTCGAGCGCGTCCTGGAATCGATCGTCGTCGTAGGGGTACACGGTCAGGATCGGCCCGAACAGCTCGCGCAGCATCGTGTCGTACTTCGGGTCGTCGACCTCGATCACGGTCGGGCTCACGAAGTAGCCCTTGCTGCGGTCGCACTCGCCGCCGATCACGATCCGGGCGTGGTTGCTGTCGCGCGCGGCCTCGATCGCCTGCGCGTGCTTCTCGTAGGCGCGCTCGTCGATCACGGCGCCGACGAAGTTGCCGAAGTCGCGCGGGTCGCCCATGCGCAACTTCGCCGTCTCCTCGGCGAGGCGGTCGCACACCTGGCGCCACAGGCTCTTTGGCACGTAGGCGCGGCTCGCCGCGGAGCACTTCTGGCCCTGGTACTCGAACGCACCGCGCAGCAGCGCGACGACGAGCGACTCCACGTCCGCGCTCGCGTGGGCGAAGATGAAGTCCTTGCCGCCCGTCTCGCCTACGATGCGCGGGTAGGCCTTGTAGTTCGGTAGGTTCTCGCCGATCGACTTCCACAGGTGGCGGAAGGTGGCGGTCGAGCCGGTGAAGTGCAGGCCGGCGAGTTCGGGGCTCGCGAGCACCGGATCGCCCACCGTCGGACCGTCGCCCGGCAGGAAGTTGATGACGCCGTCGGGCAGCCCGGCCTCGCGCATCATCTGCATCGTGTACCAGTTCGAGAGCGTGGCGGTCTCCGACGGCTTCCACAGCGCGGTGTTGCCCATCAGCGCCGGCGCGCTCGGCAGGTTCGCCGCGATCGAGGTGAAGTTGAACGGCGTGATCGCGAACACGAAGCCGTCGAGCGGGCGGTGCTCCACGCGGTTCCAACAGCCCGGCGACGAGATCGGCTGCTCGCCGCAGATCGCTTCGGCGTAGGCGCAGTTGAAGCGCCAGAAGTCGATCAACTCGCAGGCCGCGTCGATCTCGGCCTGGTGGATCGTTTTGCTCTGCCCCAGCATCGTCGAGGCGTTGATCCGGTCGCGCCACGGGCCGGCCAGGAGGTCGGCGGCCTTGAGGAAGACACCGGCGCGCGCCTCGAACGGCAGGGCCTGCCAGCGCGGCTTCGCGACCCGCGCGGCCTCGATCGCGCGCGCGACCTCGTCGGGTCCGGCCTTGTGGACCTTCGCGAGCACGTGGCCGTGGTCGTGCGGCATGACCACGTCGAAGGTGTCGCCCGTGCGCACCTCTTCGCCGCCGACGAGCACCGGGATCTCCACGACCTCGGCCGCCTGGCGGTCGAGCTCGGCCTGAACCGAGGCGCGCTCGGGGGAGCCGGGGGCGTAGCCCTTGACGGGCTCGTTGACGGGGACGGGGACGCGGAACTCGCCGTGGGTCATCGCGCTGGGTGGGGTCGGGGTGCGGTGGGGTGTGGTGCGTGGCTCGCGGACACGAGGGGGCGGGAGGGTAGCCCAAGGACCCTCGTGATTGCGACGGGCCGGCGGCCGGGGCTATCCGCTCCGCCGCGGTCGCCGCATGATGCGCGGGCTCGTTCGACCCGCGCGCGCCGGTCGACCTCACCGCATCCGACCCCGATCCCCACACCATGCGCTCCGCCATCTGCCTCCTGCTCGTCGCCCTCACCGCATCCTGCGCCGGAACCCGTGACCACGACGGCGCCGCTCCCGACGCCGGCCCGACGAACGGCGCCGCGCGCGACGACGCGTCCGGCGACGACGACGGCGAGGCGGCCTGGAAGCTGCAGATGGCCGAGCGCGAGTTCGAGATCGCGACCCTCGAGGCCGAGGCCCGCCTGGCTCGCGCGGAGCGCGACGTCACCGAGGCCGAGCAGCGCGTGGCGCGCGCCGAGCGCGACATGGCGTCCTTCGAGGAGGAGTCGGCGATCCGCCTGGCGCGCGAGGAACTGCAGCTCGACCAGTCGCAGGAGTCGGTCGAGCAGCGCAAGCTCGAGCTGGAGGAACTCGTCGCCATGTACGAGGCCGACGAATTCGCCACGACGACGAAGGAGCTCGTGATCCAGCGCGGTCGGATGCGCCTCGAGTTCTCGAAGCGCGGTCACGACCTGTCGCAGCGCAGCCACGCGCACATGCTCGAGCACGAGCTGACCGCGGAGCGGACGAAGCACGAACAGAATCTCGCCAAGGCGCGCTTCGACCACGAGATGGCCATGCACGACCTCGAGGTCACGCGCATGGAGATCGAGCTCTCGATGCGCAAGAAGGAGCGCGAACTCAACGAGCAGCGCGAGAAGGTGAACGGCGGAGGTGACGCGTGATCCGCGTCCTCTGCCTGGCGGCCGGTCTCCTCGCGGGGGCGGTCGCGCCGTTCGTGTTCGCGGCGGCGCAGGACGAGGAGGGTGAGCCGGAGGTGCGCGAGCTGCCGGCGATCCCGCCGGTCCCGCGCACGCTGTCGATGGAGGAGGCCGAGGCCGCGCGCGACCGCGCGATCGACTGGCTCGTGCGCACCCAGCAGGAGGACGGCTCCTGGGGCACCTCGTCGATCGAGCTCTTCGCGGAGGACGGCTTCTCCGTCGAGACCTACTACGCCTGGCAGATCGCGAGCCACGGTCTGGCGCTGATGGCGCTGCAGGCCGCGCCGATGGGCGACGAGCGCCGCGCGTGCTTCGAGCGCGCGATCGACTGGTTCTGCGGCGAGCGGCTGCCCGCGCGCGGCAGCGACTGGGACGTGGACTACTCGTGGTCCGCGCTCTACGGCTTCGTCGCGGCCACGCGCCTCGCGACGGACCCGGTCGTCGTCGGCACCGAACGCGAAGAGGCGGTGATCCGTCGCGGGCGCGAGTACTGGGCGATCCTCGCGCGCAACGAGGTGCCGAGCGGTGGCTGGGCGTACTACGACGACCCGCCCTACACGCGGCGGCCGAAGTGGGCGACGAGCTTCTGCACCGCGCTCGTCGCTCCGGCGATCCAACGCGGCATGGACCTGGGCTGGATCGAGGACGCGAGCCATTTGGCGCGCGCGCAGCGCGTGATGGAGCGCTCGGCGCTGCCGAACGGCGCGTACTCCTACAACGGCAGCGACGCGGTCCCGCGCCTGCCGGTGGGCGAGAGCATCGACACGGTGAAGGGCAGCCTGTCGCGCATCCAGGTGTGCCACTGGGCACGGCGCGTGCTCGGCGATCCGACGATCACCGACGAGCGGCTGGTGTGGGGGCTCGAGCAGTTCTTCGAGCACCACGTGTTCCTGGACCAGGCGCGCATGCGTCCGATCCCGCACGAGGGGCACTACGCGAACGCCGGGTACTTCTACCTGTTCGGGCACTACTACGCGGCCGAGTGCATCGCGCTGTTGCCCGAGGAGGAGCAGGAGGCTTGGCACGCGCGGCTGCGTCCGCACCTGGTCAAGTGCCAGCGTGAGGACGGCAGCGTGTGCGACTTTCTCGGGAGTACCTACACGGTGACCGCTGGGACGGCCTATGCGGCGCTGGCGCTGAGTCTGGGGATCGATCGGGATTGAGGGGGTGGGGCGAGGCCACTTGGGGGCTTCCGGAGGATCACAGAGGGCGCCCTACGGGCGCCTGCACAGAGGCGCGCCCTTCGGGCGCTTCGCACAGAGGACACAGAGGGCGGCCTTCGGCCGCCGGGAAGGCGCGCGCTGCGCGCGCGCCGGCGATCGCTGAGTCGTTGCGAATCGCAACGACGCTGCCGTTCGTTGCGCTCCTCCTCCGCGGAGCCCGAAGGGCTCCGCTCTTCGTGGAGCGCGAAGCGCTCCACCTCTGTGTCCTCTGTGCCCAAGGCCGCGAAGCGGCCGCCTCTGTGCAGGCGCCCGAAGGGCGCCCTCTGTGATCCTCCGCCGATCCTCCGCCGCACCGACCACCGTCGTCGACTCGCTATCCTCCCCGCCCATGAACGCGACCTGCGCACCGGCGACGACCTTCGCCGCCTACCTCGACGGGATCCTCGCCGCGCGCCTCGACGAACGCGGCACGACCTTCCTGCGCGATGCGGCGAAGGAGGTCGAGGGCCTCACCGGCGACGCTCTGTCGGCGCGCTTCGGTGAGCTCCTCGCCCTCGCCTCGCGCCACGCCAAGCGCCGACCGCTCGACCTCGACGACGACGAACTCTCGCGCGGCCGCTCCATCGTCGACGGGGCCAGCCCCGAGGCCTGGACCGTCCTCGACGCGGCGCGCGTGCGCCTGGTCCTCGCGCTGCCCGACCTCGCCGGTGACGACGCGGCGGCTGCGATCGAGACGGCCTTCAAGTTCGGCGACGAGGGCGAGACCTGCGCGCTGTTGCGCAGCTTCGCCTTCCTGCCCGGGCCCGAGCGCTTCCGCTGGCGCGCGGCCGAGGGCTGCCGTTCGAACATGCGCACGGTCTTCGAAGCGGCCGCGACGGACACGCCCTTCCCGCGCGCGCACTTCGACGCGGTGGCCTGGCACCAGGCGCTGCTCAAGTGCCTCTTCGTCGGCGCGCCGCTGTGCCGCGTCTTCGGCGTGGACGAACGCCTCGACGCGGACCTCGCGCGGATGGCGCTCGACTACGCCGACGAGCGCCGCAGCGCCGACCGGGCGGTGCCGCCCGAGCTGTGGATGCTGCTCGCCGGCGACGCGCTCGGTGAGCGGGCGCTGCACAGCGTCGAGGCCGAGATCGCCGCCGGGCCGCCCGCCGCGCGCGCGGGCGCCTACCTGGCGCTCGTGCGCGGGGACCGGGTCGACCTGGTGCGGGCGCACCTCGAGAACGAGACCGACGCGCTCGCGCGCGGCGTGGGCGAAGCGGCGCTCGCGGGGCAGGCGTCGTCCGCGGCCTTCGAGGCGCTGCGCGACCTCGAGGAGATCGAGCTGCTCGGTCCCAACGCCGCGCGGCGCTGGCGCGCAGGCTCCTGAGCGATCCCCGCCGATCGGGCCGAACCCACGGGTATCCTCGACCGTTCTCGTGGGGTACGGGTCCCCGTCCGCGACCGTCTTCCAACCCGGCGCCACTCCGACCGCGCCACCGAATCTCCATGCGCTTCTTCGATCCGCACATCCACATGTCCAGCCGGACCACGGACGACTACGAGTCCATGGCCGCGGCCGGCATCCGCGCCGTCATCGAGCCCGCCTTCTGGCTCGGTCAGCCGCGCACGAACGTCGGCAGCTTCGTCGACTACTTCTCGTCGCTGATCGGCTGGGAGCGGTTCCGTGCGTCGCAGTTCGGCATCAAGCACTACTGCACGATCGGCCTCAACAGCAAGGAGGCCAACGACGAGGGCCTCGCGCGCGAGGTGCTCGAGATCCTGCCGCGCTACGCGCTCAAGGAGGGCGTCGTCGCGATCGGCGAGATCGGCTACGACGAGATCACGCCCGCCGAGGAGAAGGCCTACCAGGCGCAGCTCGAGCTGGCGGTGAAGCACGACATGGTCGTGATGGTCCACTCGCCGCACCGCGACAAGAAGCGCGGCATCGTGCGCTCGCTCGACGTGGCGGCCGAGGCGGGCCTGCCGATGAACAAGCTCGTCATCGACCACAACAACGAGGAGACGGTCGACGACACGCTCGCGCGCGGTGCGTGGGCCGCGTTCACGATCTATCCGCACACCAAGATGGGCAGCGAGCGCATGTGCGAGATCGTGAAGCGCTACGGCTCCGAGCGCATCATCGTCGACAGCTCGGCCGACTGGGGGATCAGCGATCCCTTGTCCGTGCCGCGCACCGCGAAGCTCATGCTCGAGCGCGGCATCGACGCCGCGGACGTGGAGCGCACCTGCTGGTCGAACGCGATCGAGGTCTACGGCCAGTCGGGCCAGATCGACGAGGCCGAACTGCTCGAGACGCCCGTCGTCGACCAGACCCGGATGTTCGGCGAGAACTCCGTCCTGCGCGGCCAGGCGCCGCGCGTGGACGAGGCCGTGCCGAACTAGGTGACCGGTACGGTGCCAGACCCCCCGGTCATCGAAACGCCCTCCGCGCTGCGCGCGGAGGGCGTTTCGATGACCGGGGGGTCTGGCACCGTACCGGTCACCTGGAGCGGGGCGCCGGCGCTGTCCCGCCTGCCTAGTACTTCAGGCCCAGCTTCTTGAGCTTCGGGCTGATGACCGCGCGGCAGTAGGGCTGGTCGCGGTTCGCGAAGTAGTAGTCCTGGTGGTAGTCCTCGGCCTCGTAGAAGGTCGACGCCGCGCTGATCTCGGTCACGATGCGCCCGTCGAAGCGCGGGTTCGCGGCGGCCTTGCCGGCCTCGGCCGCTTCGCGCTGGGCCTCGGAGTGGTAGAAGATCGCCGAGCGGTACTGCGTGCCCACGTCCGCACCCTGGCGGTTCAGCGTCGTCGGGTCGTGCAGGTCCCAGAAGACCTCGACCAGGTCGGCGAAGCCGACGACGCTCGGGTCGAAGTGCACCTGCACCACCTCGGCGTGTCCGGTCGTCCCGGTGCACACCTCCTTGTAGGTGGGGTTCGCGACCTCGCCGCCCATGTATCCCGAGACCACGTCGTGCACGCCTTCGATCTGTTCCAGCACCGCTTCGACGCACCAGAAGCAGCCGGCGCCGAAGGTGGCGATCTCGCGGCTCGGGTCGTCGCTGGCAGCGGTCGCGTCGGGGGTCGCGTCGTCGGTCATGGCGGAGGCTTCGGTCGTGGCGGCGTCCGTCGTGGAGGCCGGGTCGGGAGCGGTGGCGCCGTCCGCGCCGTCGTGACCGGGCTGGGTGCAGCCGGCGACGAGGACGAGGGCGAGCGCGGAGGAGAGGAGCGTGCGGAGCATCGGTGCGATGGACGGCGTGGCAGAGAATAGGGGGTCGGACGAATCGTCGAGCCCGGTGGGCGGCGCGCTACGGACCGAGGACGGGAGCTGGACGCTCCATCAGCGGGAGGACGGGACGGGCGAGGCCTGCCACAGCCGCTCGGGCGCGCGCACCGAGGCGCGGCGCCACGCCGAGGTCGTGCTCGACCCGTTCACACGGGCCGGTGCCGCCGCAGATTCGTGGCCGACGCACCTGCGGATGTGCGACCTGGGGTTCGGCCTGGGGCTCAACGCCGCCGCCGTGGCCGAGCGCGTAGCCGCCCTCGCGCCCGCGGGGACCCGGCTGACGCTCGTCGGACTCGAGCACGACCCCGGCCTCGTGCGCCGCGCGCTCGCGCTCCCGCCCGACCCCGACGGGGGCTTCGAGGCGCATCTCGCGCCCCTGCGGGCAGCCGCGGCCCGCGCCCTCGACGCGCCCGAGCGGCCCGCGGTGGTGGAGGTCGCGCGCGGGGTCGAGCTCGAGCTGTGGCTCGGCGACGCGCGCGCGACCCTGGGCCCCGCGGCCGCCCGCGGCGCGTTCCACGGGGTCCTGCTCGACCCCTTCTCGCCCAAGAGCGACGAGCGGCCCTGGGCGCCGGCGTTCCTGGCCGAGCTGGCCGCCGCGCTGCGGCCCGGCGCGCGCATCGCGACCTACACGGCCGCGACCCGGGTCCGCGCCGCCCTGGCCGCCGCGGGCCTCGCGGTCGGGGCCACGCCCCGCCTGGGCTCGAAGGCCGAGGGCACCGTCGCGGCGCGCGGCGGCCCGGTCCCGCCGCTCGAGCCGCGCGCGGCCAGGCGGGTGGCGCGGCGCGCGGCCGAACTCGCGGCCGAGTTCGCCGCGCGGCGCGAGGCGTGAGCGGGCGACCCGTCGCCGCGGGTGCTCGCACGCGCGAACCCGCGCGGATGGGGGACCGGAACGCCGCTCCGATCACCTATCATGTCGCCCCGCGACGGGCGCCCGAGCGCCGCGGCCCGTCACCGACGCACCCGGCCCCGCTCCATCGGGGCCCTCGCCCCACGCGTGCGCGACCCGGCGCGACCCACCATGACCACCCTCGCCTTCGTCGGTACGACCGAGCTGATCTGGATCGCCGCGATCGTGCTCCTGCTCTTCGGCGCCCGCAAGCTGCCCGAACTGGCGCGCGCGGCCGGCTCCAGCATCACGCAGTTCAAGAAGGGGCTGAAGGACGAGGAAGAAGGCGGTAAGGCCTCGATCGAAGGTGGGGACGCCAAGAGCGCCGAGGCCAAGCAGGAGACGCCCTGATGGTCCTGGTGCGCCGCGCCCCTTCGGGTGCGCGCTCCGGCGCCGCGTCGCGTCCCGCCTTCGGTGCGATGTCCGATGCGATGTCCGATGCGATGGGTGAGCCGATCGATCGTGCGCAGGACGCTCTCGCACCCGCTCCGCGACCCGTCGCCCTCCCCGTCGCCCTCGTGGTGTGCGGCGGGCGGAGCACGCGCTTCGGTTCGGACAAGGCGCTGGCCGAGGTCCCGACCGAGGACGGCGGCACCACGACGCTGCTCGCGCGCACGCTCGATCGCGTCGCCCGCCGCTCTCGGCGCGTGATCGTCGCCACCGGTTCCGAAGCGCGCTACGCCGAACCGATCTCCCGCGCGCGCGCGTTCGGGCTCGACGTCACGGTCGTCACCGATCGCTTCGAGGACGCCGGACCCCTGGCGGGACTCGAAGCCGGACTCGCGGCCTGCGCGCCGGACGACGACGTGCTCGTCGTGGCCTGCGACCTGCCGCGACTGGAGGTCGACGCCCTCGACGCGCTGCTCGCCGCGCGGCGCGAGCGCGGCGCCGACGTGGTGCTGTGGCGCGACGCGGGCGGCGTCCACCCGCTGCTCGGCTGCTACCGCGCGGCCGTCCTGCCCGCCGTGCGCGCCGCGCTCGAACGCGGGGAGCGCCGACTCGTCGCCTTCCACGGTGGAGGCGCGAGCCACACCGACCCGGCCGGTTCGGGCCCGACCGGTCCGGACCCGACCGCTTCGCACGGGTGCGGCGATTCGCCCCAGGGCACCCCCGGATCGGGCCGCGAGCCCGCCGGCGATTCCGCCGGAGTGGGGCGCGTCCGCGTGGACTATGTCCTCTGTGACGCGGGTCCGGACGACGGCCCCGCCGCCAACGCCAACACGCGTCGCGAACTCGAGCGCCTGCTCGGTGGCGACCACAGTCCCTCGCCGCGCACGCCATGAGCCGCCAGCCCTCAGCCGAACTCGTGCAGCTCTTCCAGCCCGTCGAGGAGGGGCTGGACGCGATGCGCGCGTGCCTCGAGGAGCAGCTCGTGGAGAGCTCGCACGCCGTCGCGGACATGACCGGGCACGTGTCGCGCTTCCGCGGCAAGCAGCTGCGCGCCGCGCTCGTGCTCTTGTCGGCCAAGGCCTGCGGGACCTACACGGCCGAGCACCCGCAGGTGGCCGCGGTGGTGGAGATGATCCACCTCGCGACGCTCGTGCACGACGACATCCTCGACGGCGCCGAGGTGCGCCGCCGCGTGGCCTGCGTCAACCAGCGCTGGGACAACCAGGTCGCGGTGCTGCTCGGCGACTTCCTCTACGCGCGCGCGTTCGCGCTGTCGACGACGCTCTCCTCGCGCCTGTGCAGCCGCCTGCTCGCCGAGACCACGCGCACCCTGTGCGTGGGCGAGATCGAGCAGAG
>Ga0180430_10005804_pt1 | contig 10173 bp, 10 predicted proteins | sample SS_ome_9_FD_132999 | JGI IMG/M metagenome (GOLD analysis project Ga0180430, IMG submission 132999) | Hypersaline lake sediment archaeal communities from the Salton Sea, California, USA - SS_1_S_2 metaG | ecosystem: Environmental > Aquatic > Non-marine Saline and Alkaline > Hypersaline >...
CCTATGGAAACAGTATGGTCTGTAAATCGTTCAACAGAAGCCCTTATATCGTCCAATTTACCCAGCATTCTGTTTCTGGCAGCCTCTCTTTCATTGCAAACAGAAGGAAGAATTATTATAATTCCGTCATCAAACATGAATGCACTCCCCCTACCGTGTCTATCAAGTTCTTCGTTGACAATATTAAAGACGGTAAATCTTTTTATCTTAAGATCTGATGCACTTGTTTTTTTTACAGTCTCTGAATCAATTTTGCATATTGATGCTGAAAACCAGTTTCCTTCAAGCCTGACATCTGATTCACGAATCAGTTCCGTATCTTCCATGCTTGTCTTTCCCAAAACCAGGGACATCAGATAGTTTTCCTTGATTACCGGAAGACTTTCTTCATAGTATTTTTTTAATTTCTCTACATCTTCCCTATCAACTGTTTCTGACATAAGCTGTTTGCTTAGGTTATCCAAAAGTTTATTGATATCTGCAGGTAGAACAGGCTTCAATATATAATCGCTCACCCCGAACTTGATTGCTGTCTGGGCAAATTTAAAATCATCGAACCCTGTAAGAATAATTATTTTCACATTAGGAAATCCGGCCCTTATTTTTTCAGTCAGTTCAAGGCCGTCCATAAAAGGCATATTGATATCTGTGATTACGATATCAGGTATTGTCTCATCAAAAAACTCCAGGGCTTCCCTGCCGTTTTCTGCTTCACCGACAACTTCCAGGCCAAACCCAGGCCAGTCAATCCTGTCTCTTATGCCCTTTCTGACTTCTTCTTCATCATCTACCAAAAGAACTTTGAACATATCTGCGATTCACTCCATTTAATTGCTGACTTACAAAAAGATGCAAAACATGTATATTCAGTTTACTTGTATTGCATTGAGTTGACAACCCAATGGTTAATGGGTGCTTTGTGGTATAATCTTCCGGTAGATATGACAGCAGGACGAATGACATACAAAATGACACTGAAGGCCAGTTACCTCGGCTTTCTTGTACAGGCGACAGTCGTGAATCTGACACCTGTGCTTTTTATTCCCCTGAGGGAGCAATTTTCGCTTTCTTTTTCTCAGTTGGGTCTTCTTGTATTGATAAACTTCATAACACAGGTTACATGTGACATCGCGTTCAGTCATGCTGTTGATAAGCATGGGTATAGGGTTTTCCTTGTTTCGGCACATGCTGCCGTGGTTGCAGGTCTTGGCTTTTTTGCTGCTTCTCCCCTTATTTTTACAAACCCATATGTTGGTTTTGTAATCGGCACCATCACCTTTTCTGCCGGAGGTGGTTTGCTGGAGCTTCTTCTTAGTCCAACCGTAGACGCCATACCCTCGGACAGCAAGTCAGCTTCAATGTCATTATTGCATTCGTTCTATGCCTGGGGTCAGGCAGGAGTGGTCATAATTACCACGCTGCTTATTTTGTTCTTTGGAAGAAACTCATGGCAGTACATCATGTTAGTATGGGCTATTCCACCGGCATTGAATATGTTCTTGTTTTCTAAGGTTCCATTCGCACCCAGGGTGTCCGAACATGAAAGAGAAGGTTTTCTCAAACACATTGCAAATGGTTTCTTTATAGCAGCGATGATTGCAATAGCACTCGGAGCTGCATCTGAGCTTGTAATGAGCCAATGGTCAAGTGCGTTCATGGAAAAGGCAATGATGATACCAAAGGCAGTCGGAGACATAAGCGGCATGGCAGTGTTTGCAATGATGCTCGGATTGGGAAGGCTTCTGCACGGCAAGTTCGGCAAACGTTTCAACCTCTATAATCTAATGATTATTGGAACCATAGTTGCATTTTTATGCTACCTGATTGTAGCTGTTTCACCCAGCAATGTTGTCTCTCTGGCGGCATGTGGTGTCTGCGGAATTGCTGTAAGTTTGCTTTGGCCCGGTACATTGGTTCTTTCTTCAAAAAAATTCCCGATGGCTGGAACTTGGCTATTTGCCTTTCTTGCAGCTGCCGGTGATATCGGTGCATCAATAGGCCCGTGGGCAACCGGCGTCATAACAGACATAGCATCCCAAAATAATTTTATTGCAGCATTTGGAAGAACCTTCGGGCTTGAAAGAGTTCAGATAGGTATGCGATTCAGCATTTTGGTCTCAGCCGTATTTCCCCTTGGCGCATTACTGTGTTTCCTCTACATGAAAAGATTGTCAAAAACCACAAAAAAATAAAAATTTGCTCTACACCCGAAGGGTGAAACGCAAAAAAACAGAAAATTTGCTCTTCACCCGAAGGGTGAAGAGCAAAAATGTTATTTGAAGGGGATGTTGGCGTCGCGGCGGATGTTGTATTCGTCGATTACAGCATTACCACGGTGGGTGAGGATAAAATACACAAGTTCAGCAATTTCTTCCGGTTTAATAAGTACTGAGGCATCTAGGTCCGGTCTTGTGCCAAGGACCATTTCCGTTGCTACTCCTCCGGGTGAAACGGTGTGGACCCTTATACCGTATTTCTGATATTCCTTTGCCATTGCCCGTGTGAATCCCATCAAGGCATGCTTTGAGGCTGAATAGGCTGATTGATTTTCATATCCCTTAATTCCGACTACAGATGAAATATTGATGATGACTGCTCTTTCAGACGCTTTCAGATATTTCAGGCTTTCCCGGCAGATGAGAAAAGGAGCCCTTGCGTTCAGCTTCATGACCCTGTCCCAATCATCAACATTGGTTTCCTCAACCGGTTTTGCAAAAGCCAGGCCTGCATTGTTTATAACAACGTCAATTCCACCCATAAGCCCGGCTGCTTCATGAACCATTTCAACCGGTGGATCCTTCTTAAGGAGATTTCCTCCGACAAAGTAAGTTCTGTCATCATCGAATTCATCCCGCACTTCATCAAAGCTTCCAATTGAGCTTGCAGCAAGGCAAAGAACGGCATCTTCCGCCCCCAGTCTTTTTGCGATAGCGAGTCCAATTCCCCTGCTTGCACCGGTTATAAAAACTCTAAGCCCTTTTATTCCCAGCATTTTCAACCTTTCCAAGTTCCAAAGTGGCAACCACATCAGCTCCACACTTTGCAGGATTCTTAAGTATTACCTGTCCTTCCTTTACGGGAGCCTTAACTTCTGCCTTGTATATTTCAGCCATAACATCAAATATTAGATTCCTTCTAATAGCTTTGTCTGTTTTCACTGGAACGACAGGCAACTCCCCGCCGTCAACCTTTATAGTTGATGTAACTATACGAACCGGCTTGGTTATCTCATCAATTGCATAGGCCTTGCCCTTGCTGCAACTGTTCCCAGTCACTTTCAGAACCTTGTTTCCTTCATATTCAACTGTCATCCTGCAACCCTTAGGGCACCTGATGCAAACCATTTCACGTTTCATTTTGCAACCGCCTCTATCCTTATGTTCCTACCCTTCATATCCTCAGCGGGAATATTTATATACTCCATCTCTGCCGGAACAAGCCTTCGGAACTTCTTGCTATAGACTATCTTATCCTTGCACACTGCATTTACACGTGCAGATTTTAAAATCGATGATGACCTGAAATATATCTTGATTTTTTCATCCTTGTCGGTTTTATCAATTATCTGCGGAACAGTGTATCTGATTCCCTTACCTGCCTCAACCATAAGTCTCTTGGACTTCTTTTTCGATTTTCCCTTGATTCTCCTAACAGCAGATTTTGCAGCCCGTTCCGCTTCAAGGGCAACATAATCGACAAGATCATGAACATGCAATACATTTCCACAGGCATATATTCCCTCAACTGAAGTTTCAAGGTTCTGATTTACCACAGCACCTTTGGTTAGAGGGTCAATTAACACACCGGCTTCTTCTGACAACTCATTTTCAGGGATTAACCCAACTGACAACAGAAGTGTGTCACACTTAATATATTTTTCAGTTCCTTTTTTAGGCTTGAAACTTTCGTCAACCTCAGCTATCGTAACCCCTTCAAGCCTCTTTCTTCCATGTATCTGTGTGACTGTGTGTGATAGTTTAAGCGGAATGTCATAATCATCAAGACATTGTACTATATTTCTGGTAAGTCCTCCCGGATGGGGCATAATCTCACATACGGCCTTGACCTTCATTCCCTCCAGGGTCATTCTTCGCGCCATGATCAGCCCGATGTCTCCGGATCCCAGGATAACAGCTGTCTTACCAGGTTTCATTCCTTCAATATTAACAAATCTCTGAGCGGTTCCAGCGGAAAAAATACCGCTGGGATTAGTCCCGGGAATCCTCAGTGCACCCCGGGGACGTTCCCTGCAACCCATTGCCAGTATTATTGCATCTGCATTATAGATTCTGAGTCCGTCTTCCGGCCCGACAGTTGTAATGTTTCTGTTTTTATCAATGGATATGACCATTGTATCAAGCTTATAGTCAATCCCGAGTTCATGAACCTTCCTTATATATCTCAAGGCAAATTCAGGTCCCGTAAGCTCCTCCTTGAATACATGAAGTCCAAAGCCATTGTGTATACATTGTTTCAGGATTCCTCCCAGCTGATTGTCTCTTTCAATAAGTAGAACATCATCAACTCCTGATTTCCTTGCTTTTACGGCTGCTGCCAATCCTGCAGGACCGGCTCCGATGATTATAATGCTTCTCTTTTCAATCATCCCCGGTTCCTCCCCGTCAATATGTTCGATCCTCTGTCGCCTTTCAGTATCTCTTCCTTTGGAAGACCAAGTTCCCTGGAAAGTATCTCTATTACCGTAGGAAGACAGAATCCTCCCTGGCATCTTCCCATTCCTGCCCGGGTTCTTCTTTTGACTCCATCAACGGTCCTGGCACCTGCCGGCCTCCTGATGCTTTCCAACACTTCAGCTTCGGTTACATTTTCACAGCGGCATACAATTTTCCCATGTGATGGGTTTTCATCAATAGCAACCTTCTTTTCATCCACGGTCATATCCCTGAAATACTCATGGGTTTCTATTCCCTGGACGAAATCAGGTTTTATCTTCAACCCTCCAAGTATACAGCTTATTTCTCCTGCAACATGCTCAGCTATTGCCGGTGCAGATGACAAACCGGGTGACTCTATTCCTGCAACATTATAAAATCCGGGTACCTTTTCGCTTTCACCGATTATGAAATCTCCCGTGTCAGGTGTTGCCCTGAGACCTGCGAATGATGTAATAACCTTATCAAGCCTTATTCCACTGCAGGACTTAAGTGCGGTTTTGTATACATAATCAAGACTGGAAGCATGAGTTGAATGGTCATCCTTGGATTCTGCAATATTAGCATCCGGTCCTATGAGAAGATTTCCGTCAACAGTGGACATGACCAGTACACCTTTTCCCTTGTCAGACGGTGGCTGGAAGATAACTCTTTCAACAAGCCCACCTTCCGACCTGTCCATAAGAAGATATTCACCTTTTCTCGGAGTAAGGCTGAAGAATCCGTCCCCGGCCATTTGGGCAATTTCATCCGCATATATGCCGGCACAGTTAATGATTACCCTTGTCTTAATCATTCCTCTGTCAGTATCAACAACAAATCCATCCTCATTTCGAACAATACCCGTGACAGTTGTTTCCCTTCTGAATTCGACTCCGTTGATGACTGCATTCTCGACGGATGAAATATTTAACTTATAAGGCGATACAACTCCTGCAGTCTTTGAATGGAGTGCTTTTGTAACTGTAGGATTCAATGCGGGTTCCATTTCCCTTGCAATATCACCGTCAATTATCTCCAGACCTTCTATTCCTCCTGCGATTCCGTTCCGGTAAAGCCTATCCAATTCTTTTTCATCATCAGGTCCGAATGCTAGGACGAAGGACCCTGTATTCTTATACGGAACCCCGAGCAATCTGCATGTCTCTTCCATCATCGCTGTTCCTAGGATATTGAACTTTGCCTTCAGACTTCCCGGCTTTGCATCATAACCACCGTGAACTATTCCGGAGTTTGCCCCGCTTGCACCCATTGCAGCATCGATGTGTTTGTCAACCATACATATCGAAGCATCATAGAAGGAGAGGCTCCTTGCGATGAGACCTCCCACAACCCCAGCTCCAATTATCAGAATATCGTAATTATTTTTATCTTTCTCCATATTCACCATCCGTTGTTCATTACTTAGAATTTTACCCCTCCCGTTGCCAGGGCAATCAGAAACGGTATGATAACAAGTACAACTAACATTATATGCAAATATCTTGTGGTCAGTGAACCTTTTTTCAGATATGAGTAGAAAATAAAGAGGAAAACTGCGTTCAGGACGAGTGAGATATAGTTATATGCTGCAGTTGTTTTCACGAATAAACAGTTCCCAAAGAACAATATGCAGAAAAGATTCAACACATAAAGAGCTATGCAAACAAAGAAAACGATATGTCTTAATTTCAAATTTCCGAAGTTCATATGCTATATCCTCTTAGTATATACGAACCCTATTATCCGACAGTTCCTTTTTTTATCCATAGAACCCGGGAAATCAAAGCTTAAGTTCACCGGATGATATTCTTCTCAGCGTCTCTACATAAAGTCTGTGCTCCTCGGGCAATACCCTTGCTGCTAGTTTTTCCGGATTATCACCTTCAAGTACCGGAACCACCACCTGACCAAGTATGCTGCCTTCATCGTACCTGTCATTTACCAGATGGACGGTTGCCCCTGATTCACTGTCTCCGGCTTCCAATACAGACTTATGTACATTTAATCCGAACATTCCCTTTCCGCCGTGTTTCGGTAAAAGTGCAGGATGTATGTTCAATATCCTGTCCCTGAACTCATCCAGAATCGTCGGTCCCAGTTTCTTCATATATCCTGCAAGGGCAACAATGTTTACCTTGTGTTTCTGAAGAACCAGCAGCATTGCCTCATCAAGTTCCGAATTGTCAGGATAATTCCTGCTACTAAGGTGATATGAAGGAATTCCGGCTTTCCCAGCCCTTTCAATTGCTAGTGCGCCTGAATTGTTGCAAACGACAACTGCTACTTCTCCATCAATTATTCCATCTTTACAGGCATCCATTATTGCCTGTAGATTGCTCCCTCCGTGGGATGCAAAAACCCCTATTCTGAGTCTCATCTCATCTCCTTAAATCTTTGGTGTCGTGTTCCTGCATTCATTTACCTTAGCTACGTCCGGCATTGAAGGAATTCCGCCTTTCAATGTCGCTGCAACAGATCCAGCCGCATTCGCAAAGTCTGCCATTTCAGCAAGTTCATCTGCATCAAGTTCATCAATGGGCTTTTCAAGCAGAGCTGTCTTATACAGAACAGCCCCGACGAAAGCATCCCCTGAACCTGTCGTATCAACAACCTTTGTTGCATAGGCTTGTTTGTAACCGCTTCCGTTCTTGTGCATATAATAACAACCGTCGGGACCAAGGGTTGTGAAAATCATGGGGACTCCTCTGTCAAAAAGTATTCCGGTTGCTTTTTCAATGTCCTTTTCCCCTGTAAGGAATTCTATTTCCTCTCCAGATATCTTAAGGATATCGGAGTACTCTATCATTGAATCTATAACCTCCCTGGCTTCTTCAATGTCATCCCATAGCAATTCCCTGAGATTCGGATCAAAGGAAATTATCTTGCCCCTGGATTTGGCGTATTCAACAACTTTCCTGTTTGTATTCCTGGACTCACCTTTGCTCATGTTGACAGATGAAAAGTGAAGTATCTCACACTTGTCAATTATGCTGAAGTCAACATCATCCACCGCGAGCATCATGTCAGCTCCGGGATTCCTGTAGAATGAAAAACTTCTGTTTCCCGTTTCATCCAACTGTACGAATGCCAGGGTAGTATTTACGTCCTCACAGAATCTGAAACCGGCAGTGTCCACCTTTTTCTCATCAAAGGTTTTTTTAAGGAATTCACCGAACATATCCCTTCCGGCCATTCCTATGAAATATGAAGGCGCACCCAGTACTGCAGATGCAACGGAAGCATTCGCAGGGCCCCCTCCCGGGTTTCTTTCGAACAATATATTCCCGTTTTCAGAAAGTCCCGACGGAGTGAAATCAATCAGAACCTCTCCGATAAAACAAATATTAAGCATCAAAGTTCCCCTTTCGCATATACAAATAAATGGTATATGAATATCAATTTGTTTTCAATATTCATCAGTCAAGATATTGAAGTAATCCTGATGAATATTCAATGTTGCCATCCTTCAGTATTATTATGCATTCTGCATCGCCGATTGTCTCAATAAGTGCCATCCCCTTTTCTGAGCCCAGGGCAAATACAGTTGTTGAAAGTCCATCACCATCCATGGACTTGTCGCTGATGATTGAAACACCTGCTATGTCAGAATCAACAGGATATCCTGTAAAGGGATTCAATATATGGTGATAGACTGTACCATTTTCTTCAAAGAATCTTTCATATGGCCCGGAAGTCACAACAGATTTTTCATCAACCTCAACAACCCTGATATATGTGCCGGTTGATTCAAAGGGATTCTGTATCCCTATTTTCCAAGTGGATCCATCTGGTTTTTTACCAAGTGTGAGAACATTGCCACCCAGGTTGATTACAGCTGCTTCACAGTTGTTTTCCCTAAGGTACTCAGCAACCTTGTCAGCTATGTATCCTTTGGCGATACCACCGGTTTCTAATTTCATTCCACTGCTTGCCAGAAATACAAGGTTTCCGTCTGTTTCAATTGCTTCTATTCCAATATTATCAATTGCCGCAAGCCGTTCTTCCTCTTTCGGTACACCTGCAGACTCAGTTCCTATTCCCCATAAATCAACCAAAGGTCCAATTGTGATGTCGAATAGTCCCTCACTTATATTATAGAATTCAATACCTTTTTCGATGACCTCAACTGTTTCCTGGGAAACCCGCACACCATTCAATCCGGCAGATTGGTTGATGCGGTTTATATCACTGCCATCGACGGAACGTGAAAGCAGATTTTCAAGTCGCTCAATCTCAGCCATTGCTCCATCCATCAGATTTTCAGCATTATCATCATAGATTGTCAGCGTAACTACGGTTCCCAGATAAAAATCCGTACGGGAGTACGGTTCATTACTCCTGCTGCAGGATGAAAATATAAATATAAGTGCCAATATGAGAGCTAGGATTTTCTTCATGAATAAATAATACCATCAAAAATGAGTCTTACTAAGGGATTTTGGTATATAATTGCATACGTGGGAAAAAGAAATAAAATACTCTCTGAAATATTTACAATGATTCGCTACGGAGCAGTCGGACTGGTTAATACCGGTGTAACAGCCCTGGTTATATTCTTATTGAAACTGACAGGAATTCATTATGCATACTATACCCTTGCAGGGTATGCAGTAGGTATTGCCGTGAGTTTCACCCTCAACAGGAAATTCACGTTCAGAAGTAAAGGAAATACGGGAAAGCAAGTTCTTAAGTTCCTGCTTGTAACCGGATCCCTTCTTGGTCTTACGCAATTACTTCAGTATCTGCTTATTGATATTGCCGGAATCAATGAAACAGTGGGAGTAATACTGGGTATGGTTTTCTATACGGGAACAGGTTATATTCTTAACCGTATATTTGTATTCCACAAGGAAGAACAAAATCCTGATTGATTATATATGTTTCTTGTAGCCCATATAATTCAGAGGTGAAAGAGCTTTCAATTTATCCATCCTTCACCTATTGATTTAAAATTCCTAAATCTTGTCCTTTTGGAAACATTGCTCAGCCATTCTGTCAAATCGTAAACGGTGACATACTCCCACCACTTATAGAAGTGGGGGCTTCTCGTTCGAGCAGCCTAATGGCTGCAGCATAAGCGAGCTACCTCCGTGTGCCCCACGGTTCTATGTTTCTGCTTTTGCAGTAACATGCGTTTTCCTTCTTCCCTTATGTTGTAACTTGCATTCAGGTCCCTGTCAAGTATCATTCCACAATTCCCACAATGATATACACGTTCGCCAAGGGACAGGGACTCCCTAATACTTCCACAGTTACTGCACATCTTTGAACTCGGGAACCATTTACCTACCCTTACAAGTTCCTTTCCCTGGTCCTTAAGCTTGTATTCGAGCATTGAGACAAACTTTCCAAAGCCATTGTCGTGAACACTTTTGCCAAACATCCGGGTCCATGACATGTTCTTCATGTTCAGATCTTCTATACACACTGCATCCACGGCATTGGCTGTCTGCCTGGATAGCTTGTGCAAAAAGTCCCTTCTCTGATCAGCTACCTTCTCATGAAGTTTTGCAACCCG
>Ga0180430_10005805_pt1 | contig 10173 bp, 6 predicted proteins | sample SS_ome_9_FD_132999 | JGI IMG/M metagenome (GOLD analysis project Ga0180430, IMG submission 132999) | Hypersaline lake sediment archaeal communities from the Salton Sea, California, USA - SS_1_S_2 metaG | ecosystem: Environmental > Aquatic > Non-marine Saline and Alkaline > Hypersaline > Sediment...
ATAAATGTGCTGCTTTGCGACATTTCCGAGGAAAAATTGCGAGAAGCAGAGCTTATTCTCGAAAGTACACTCAAAAATGACGACAGAACGCTCGGAAATCTGCAACTTACGCAGAAAATGGAGGATCTCCGTCAATGTGACCTCATTATCGAGACGATCGTTGAAGAATTGATTGCAAAGAGAGCTGTCCATCGAGAATTGGGGCTGCTTCTTGGTCCGGAAACTGTCGTTGTAACCAACACCTCAACGTTCCCGCTGAATACTTTTTTGCTCCCGCATCAAGAACGCAAGTCCCTACTGGCCGGGCTCCATTTTTGTCACCCCATTACCGAGCGAAAACTGGTGGAAGTCGTTTTACCCGGCAAGACAGAACAGGCCACCAAGCTCGGCGAGCGTCTCTTTGCGCACGTTGGTCGCCTGGAAATGTTACCGATTGTTTTACTCGATGCGCCTTCACAAGTGGTCAATCGACTCCTCGCTTTTTATACCAATGCGGGCATCCGTATTGTTTGCCAAGGAATTGAACCGGAGCGGATCGACACACTCGCTAAAAAACTCGGTTTTCTGCGTGGGCCACTCGAACAACTTGACGGGATTGGCTTGCGAACCTCACTGCTAGCCGGGGCGAATGCTTTCCAAGCATTTCGTGAACGCTTAGAACCAAACCGACTCTTGATTGACCTAGTCAAACGCAAGCAATTCGGTCAACACAGTGGCGCAGGATTCTATTGCTACCAAAATGGCAAACCGACCGGCACCAATCCTGTCCTTTTAGAAATTCTAGGTGAGGCAAACGACCCAGTCGATCTCTCTGACTTGGAAATCGCCAGTGAACTCTGCGCTTCAACATTGCGAGAGGCACTACTGATTGCCACAGAAGGGAATATTCTCGAACCGAGTGAGATCGACCTTGCGTCTGTAGAGGGCCTCGGATTTTCTCGCGAGCGTGGCGGTCTTCACCACTTGGCTTGCGGCATTAATGGCTAGCAAGGCGTAGTCTTTTTGCTAATTTGCGGGTTCGAGTACCATTAGGTCCAGCGTCTTCTTATTGGCAGGCCCTCGTCTGACACCAACAATGCGTTGCCCAGCCGAAAGGATGAGCCGCGTACCTTTGACTGCGAATTGGGCTGCCGGAAACGATTCGCACGCACTACCATCTTCAACCTTGAAACAAAGGAGGGGCATCTCTTTTCCGCGAGGATCGTCGCGGTCGTTGGTCACCAGTAGATGCCCATCCTTGGTCAGTAAAAGACTCTGGGCGCGTTCTCGCCAAGGGATCTGCCAAACGGTTTTTCCCGTTTCGATGTCGATAGCTTTAATTTCCTCGGAGGTGGTAATGACAAACCGTTTCCCAGAAACTCCTACTACCTGTGTGAGACTCGGTTCAAGGTTGGTCCAATGGGGCTTACCCGTTTGTGCGTCGCAACATTCAATGTTACGCGAACCGGAAGCTGCAAAAAGAAGACGGTCACCAGCGGCGGCGGGAACAAGAACTAGTTCGCCTAGCACACGTGTTTTGACCGCGCGAGATTCGACATCGCTCGGCATATAGGGGAGCTTGCGTATCCAATGGACCTCGCCGAACAAGTCGCAACAAACTAAACTAGCTCCAATCCGCACGAACAGTAGGTCGCGATAGACGAGCGGTCGTCCCATTTGAAAAACGGCACCGACCAGATCAACATCTGCAATTTTCCGACTAGCAAAGACTTTACCGGTTCGTGGGTCAATACGTCGCATCTTCAGCTCTGCCGTCGTTCCTTGCAGCAAGGACGTATCCGATTCGAGACGGAAAGAAATCAGTACGCCGTCGTGCAAAACGGGTTCGCCAAGAACAAAGGTTTCCGGATCCAATGCGTGCTGCCAGATCACCTTGCCATTATTTTTGTCGAGACAAACCAGTGAGGTGTATTGACTACGCCAAGCCGGAAAAATCAACGTGGAATTATCAAAAAGGAGGGGGCGCGGCACGCTTGCCATCGCGAGTACCTGAGTTTTTTCCATAGAAATAAAATTGAACTGCACCTTGCCGCTTCGGAGGTTATAGGCAATCATTTGGCCGAGGGTATGAACGTAGAGCAGGTCATCCTGACAAACCCAACCGAAATCGATCTCGTCAATTGTAGAACTGCCAGCCCCTTTGTTACCGCGCCCTCGAACAGAGAGCGGCACCGCAAATTGATGCTTTTGTGTGTATCCTTGTTTCGCAAGAGTGAGGCGTTCACACGGAGGGTCAGCAACGAATTGCTCCTTCTTTTTACCCTCAGCCGTAATCGCAATCAAACGCTTGAACTGCTCCGCCGAAAAGGTGCGACTCTCGAGAACAACCGGCACAGTAGTTTGTTCCATAGCTTTCTCGCCAAGAAACGCCATCGCGAGTTGCCGCCGTGCTTCCCACTGCGATTTTTCTTCCTGTGGCGCAATCGCAACGAGCGTTTTGTAGCGGCTCGCTGCGCGTCGAAATTGCTGTCCGGAAAGCTCGCGGGCTGCCAAGTAGGCCAACGCATCATTGCCAACAGGGGTCCGATGAAACTGCAGTGCTGTCGCTTCAACCTGCTCCAGATCGCTTTCCTTGATGGCACGACCAAGCCAAAGGCGACCTATTTGCTGCTGCTGTCGCTCACTCAGAGCCGTTACCAATTGGGGGTGACTCGTTATCCATTTTTTCAGAATTTTCCTCTGAGGAATTTGCATATCGCCATCAGCAACGAAAACCGACGCAACATCTAAAAAGGGTTCACGCGTAAACATCTTCGCCGCCCGTGCCCAATCCTGCGAATCAATCGCTTTTTCAATCTCAGTAAACAAGTAACGCTGATGCTTTGTTAGCGTTTCAGTATGAAGAGGATGACCTGCGAATTGCTCTCGAGTGGGGGTCGCCGCAATTGCCAAGTGACTTTGCGCAAGGCTCTGCATCCAGCTCGGCAATCCTTGCAAGCGAGAATGCGAGGAACTTCTACTGTATGGATTAAAATAGGTTTCTCTAAGTGAAAAATCGAGGAGCCGTTCCCAATCACACTCATCCTGTAAGGCATACATTCCGAGTCTCGCAAGTACCAGCGGCATCGGTCGAATGCTGTCGCTGTGATATTTCCCAGATCGACTGTAATCAACCTGCTGCCAGTGCCAGATGTCGGCGAGGTCGGGAATACGTTTCCGCAGTTGCCGGTCGGACCAATAACCTCGCACCGCATCGTCGTACAACTTTGCCAGCTGCATCCAGTTAAACGATTGCGACAAATAGAAGCGTCGCGTAAACTCCATCAAAGCCGGCTTCACTAGCTCCCAATCGGAATCGCTGTGCAGAGCCAAGTGAAAAAGTTCAGTTAGCTGGGTTCTGCGGTCGTGAGGACTATGCGTGAGCATTGCAAGTCGAACGGCATAATCCCACTCCTTCAGCGCAATCCCCTCCGGGGCCGCATCAAGCAACGCCTCAAGAAGGCTTGACCAATTCGTTCTCTTTGTGTTGTTCTTTTTCTTTGTTTCTTCCTCCTCTCTATTCTCCATTTCTTTGAGTTGTCCAAGAGCCTGCTGGAACAACTTTTTATCAACCAGTTGCTCGAGTCCTTCAAACCGCTTCACAGTAATTTCTCCAACGCAGATCGACTGCTGCGACGTAGTGCAGACCCCCGTAACACCAAAAATCGTCTCCGTACCGAAAGTCGTGCTTTTGGCAAAAGGAGAAGCTCGCACCGGCTCCCAAAGCTCACCATCATTACTGAACGCGATTCGCAGATTGTCGAGGCCGGTGGTCAAACGAACCCAAAATGTTTCGCCGACAATCCATCCTTTCTTGAAACACCTCTCCGCACCTCCACGATCGCAGGGTCGGTCACTAATAACACGACAACCTTTGTGTTCACCCACGTAGAGCATTATGCGATTACTTAGGATCGTTGTTGGAGCAGCAATCACAACGCCTGTCTCAACGCTTGCTGCATCAATCCGCATTGTAATTTCACTCCCTCTTTCGTAGGGAAGGGTTGTCGTTGCATACCAATACTCTTTGGAACGTCCTTTGGCGGCTTGGGCTCGAAAGGTAAGAGCATCTCCGGGCGTCTGCGTAATCACCACCTCCACCTTTTCCTCAGGCGTAACCACCCATTCCCTATCTGCGGTGGGAAGCGTTGTTTGCTGAAATTCCAGCATCTTTCTACGCTCAGCGAAACGCTTAGCAGGCAAAAGAGAATGGTCGATACCTTTCAAGACGGATTTTGTTTTGAGCAAGAACTGCTCCGGCGCGTGCTCCATCGGAATCGACAGAAAGCGGAGGTCACCACGCATCAGATGCACGGCACCTTGCTCGTAACAAATATCCAGCGGCCCGTCAGAAAAAGCTCTTTTCCATAAACCTTGGTCGGAATCAATGAGGACGTGGCTAGGTCGCGAGGGTAACGGCTGCGCCATCTCATCCTTGGGTTCCTTGCCCTTGGTGCGTTCAACGATGAACGCCTGCAAGGCATTCGCATTTTTACTAAGATCAACAATAGCTCCCTCATCGCCTTGCCAAAATCCCAATCGCAATTCTTGAACGCTTGTCAATTGTAGCCGAGTGGCTCCACCCTCTACTGTTGGTGGTGTGATGGAATAAGTTCCATCGAGCTTGGCCTGTGCGGGCTTACTCTTCTTGACAAGTTCCACTTGTGCTGACCCAATCGGTTTGATTATCTGCGTGATATTCGCAGGCCAGTCTGCGTCACCATTACGTATTCGGTCATCATACAACTGCCACGCTGCGAGGGCTTGCGGCTTTGCGTTTGGATCGAGTTGAGGGTCAGCATCAGGAGCGACCGTTACCGGCGGCGTCCCTCCGCTAGCAATTGCCGCAATGGTCGGATCAGCAGGAGGTTCGACGGCGGGAGATTCTTCTAAGCGAGATTCGGCGGTCTCAGCACGGGGCTCAGTAGGCGGCTCGACGATCAACTCCGAAAGATCCGGGGTCTGCACGACGCTACTCGCTTGGTTGGTCACCTCTGTTTGCTGACTATGGGCGGCAACATTTTTTGTCAGACGAATAAAGCCACCAAAATAGACCATCACTGCAACGACACCCAGCAGCAGAAAAATTATCAGGACAAACCCAACATCGCTGGTTTTTTTGGCTTCTGACTTTACAGGTGCATTCATCGGGGGCTATCTCCGCAGACATTTGTTCACACCAAGATCATCGACAGCACAAGCTTCAAGAATAGCGAAAAAAAGAAAAGCTGTCAAGGGGGCAGTCAAACTCGCTGAAACCCACCGTTTTCACACTTACGAACCAGACGCTTCGCCTCCAGTGCCATCAATGCCGCAATTACTTGATGCGACATCAACTCACAATTCTGCACAATCGTGTCAGGCAGCACCGGCGTTTTTGTCACCAAGGCGAGTACCCCTTTCTCAATATCATTGAGCGCCAACTCAGCAGGATGACGGACCTTTTGTGTGGTCTCTCCTTCGGCCGCGGCTGCCATCTCTACACCTTCCGCGAGGGGCCCGAGGGCCTCAAGAATATCCTCAACGCTGCCGGCTAAGTGCGCGCCGTCTCGCAATAATGCGTGACATCCCTGTGACGAACGATTGGTAATCGGACCTGGCACCGCAAAGACCTCCCGATTCTGCTCCATTGCGAGTCGCGCGGTAATCAGCGCACCACTCCGCTGAGCGGCCTCCACGACGATCGTCCCGAGCGTCAAGCCACTGACAATCCGGTTTCGCTGCGGGAAGGCACCGGGATGCGGAGCCGCAAAGGGAGGATATTCCGAAAAAATAGCTCCAGCGTTGCGAGCAACAATCTCTTCGGCAATGCCCCGATTCGTCTCGGGGTAAATGTTGAGAATGCCACTACCTAAAACAGCAATAGTACGCCCACCCGCATTGAGCGCGGCGCGGTGTGCGGCTTCGTCAATGCCGTAGGCAAGCCCACTGACGATAGTCATCCCCGCCCTAGCTAAGCCACCTGCAAGCATTTCCGCCGCGCGGCGTCCATACGTAGTAGGGTGACGCGTGCCGACCACCGCCAAAGAAATTTGGTCACGGGGCAGGTACTCACCACGAATGTAGAGCGAACCCGGCGGTGAAGGAAGCTCGTTGAGTAGCGAGGGGTAACCTTCGTTTCCTGCAAAATGAAGTGCAACGCCCGACTCTTCGCACGCCTGAAACTCTTTGGCAAAATCTTCCTCGTAGGTCAACTCCGATGCTTGACGAATGCCAAATGCTGTCTTGGGGCCCACCCCCGAGACGCGAGTCAGCTCCGACTCGCTTGCACGCAACACGTCGCTGGCCGTTCCAAAATACTCGATAAGCTCTTGACGACTCTTTGGACCAACACCGTCGGCCCGTTGCAACCGTAGCTCGTCGAGAATGGATTCGTCAGGACGCGACATCACCAAGTAACCTCCAATTCGGGATACCACCAAACCGTTTTGTCGGGAGTAAGAAAGAGAAACTCGCCGTGGATTGCCGTAGCAATTAACAAGCGGTCGCACGGATCTTGGTGGATATCGGGAAGAGACACCGCCAGTGTCGCAATTTCACTGGTCAGAGGTGTTTCTTGAAGCGGTCCATCGAAGATGGTTTTAGCGAACCACTGCGGCATTGGTGTCGGAAGCTTGATACGTTGCTGTTTCTCCAATAATGCAACCTCGAACGCAGAAATAGTGCTAACAAAGATCTCGTCCGCATTTTCTTCAATCAAGGCAGAGGCCGTGGCGGAGAGTTGGGATGGATCACTAACAAGCCAGATAAGCGCACAGGTGTCAAGTAGAATTTTCATTCGTCTTCCTTAATTTTCCTTCTCGCGTTTTCTTTGCGGACGGTCTCGCCAGTAATACTCACGCTATCATCGTCGTCTTGGTCGAGCCAGCCCTCGGAGGGATCGGTCCAACTCTCGCGATCAAGTGAGGTGGTGATGTCACCACTAATCGTCACCTCACTGAGTTCCGGATGCTCTTTGAAGTAGTCAGCCGGTGTCTGCCGCGTGGGCACCAACAGCACCGCATCGCGACCTTGATAACGAATTACCACCTCCTCGCGATCCTCCAATACGGCGGCAACAAGCGATTCAAATTGCAGTTTTGCCTCTTCGGCGGTGATCGTAATCATTCGGGCATCTCCTATTGGAACTTGACATTATGTTCCATTTTAACACAGTGGATGCCTGCTGTCAAGTGACTCAACACAGGTAATACCAACTCGCTTTCTGTTCAAAAATCAAAATGTAACGGTTTTTTGGATTAGGTCACCTTTAGAAATCGTCGAGTAGGTTGGCACCGATGCTGCAACGCCGAGCCCCATTTCCTTGTTGGTAACACAAATAGGCCGAGGGATGATGCAGTTACTTGGTCGCCCCAAGGCATCGCGAAACCGGACTGGTCCGGAGAAAAAATGAACACAGCACCCCAAAGCTATACAAAAAAGGCGTTTCACTCTAATATACAGAGTCAAACGCCTTCTTAAGAAGTACACCCTGCAGGATTCGAACCTGCAACATCCGGTTCCGTAGACCGGTACTCTATCCAGTTGAGCTAAGGGTGCTGAATGGTGATAATTTTACCAGATATTCACGGGTCTGCAAGTAGGTCACCGGCGATTTTTGCGAAAATCCCCTACTTCTCGGGAGATTTCGACCTGTTCCCTTTTTCTACTTAAAAATATCGTCCGGAGATTGGCCGCCGCCTCCCTTTTCGCCCCCAGAGGCCTCATCACGGAGTTTTCGCAACTTCGCCGCTGCTGCGTCCTTCTTTGCCTGTTTTGCGGCTAGCACCCGCTCTTTTGCAATGCGAACCTGGTACCGAGGTCCCTCCCATTGGAACTCTTGCCCCCAAACCGGCTCACCATCACGCATCATCCAGACATAAATCGCGCCCGCCTGGTCGTACCACTCAGGCGGCACATCGAGTAGCAGCTCGTGCCGGTTGAGCGACCAACCATCGAGATAGAAGTAATCGACAAAAAATCCAGGAAGGTTCGCTTTTTTGCTGTACTCCTTCTTAATCATCACCGAAGTGCCACCAAGATTAGTACGCATACCTAGTACGTCGAACGTCAACTTCTCTTCCGGAGTGACTTGGGCTGTGGCACCGTCACTCAGAGCATTTTTACGGCACGTCCTTATGGTGTTTGCGATTTTGTCCTTAAAATAATTTTTTCGGAATTGCACCGGAAGGATATCCGCTGGCTCAATTTCATAGCTGGTCACTAACCGCATTTCAATAGAGGGACGCGTTAAAACTTTCCAAGGGTAATCAACGTAGAAGAAACACTTATTCAAATGATCCGTCCGCGACTTGACCTTATCCACAATGGGAACTCCGAAGTTCGCCTTGGGCATCTCCTTTTTGTCGCCAATAACATCATAGACCACAACAGGAGCTTCCTCTGCCGCAGAACTCGCCTGCTGTGGCTCTCTTCCGGGAGAAGGCGATTGCTTTGCGCTCTTACTTCCACCGAAGGGGTTCTGTGCCAAAGTAAACGTCACTAGCGCAAGAGAGAGTGCCAATTGCACGACGCCCATCTGTGTAAATTTTCGCATAAATCACCCGATTTTTCTCGACTTAGGATTACACTGTTACAACTCTCCAACCTCGTCAGCGATTACTCTCGCTATCGTTACGTCACTTCAATCAACAACCTCAACCAACCTGCGAAAAGGCACCGCCTCCCTACGGAATAGAGGTGTCGAGACACGAACTGTGTCCCACGCCCGCGAGAGTGGCCTAGCGTTACGGGCATATCGCTCGAGGGTGATGGCCACAAAAGCATAATGTTTACCCCGAAAAGAAAAGAGTTCCTCAAGAGGCAACGGCGCCCGTTCACCAAGAATGTCGTAAGCAAACACAAACAAACCGCGGAAGCTTTCGCCAAAAAGCTTCTCCCAACAGGACAAGCCCATCAAATCATCGCGGGTGGACCAATTTTTCCAGTATTGTCGATCCGCACCAGGAAACCGTCGCCCCTTCACATCGACCAACCACGTAGTATCGGCTCCAGAGGGCACCAAAAAATCAAGACTTTTGATGGTTCCGCCCTTGGCTAAGACGCTGCGGTTCGTCTCATCCACGGCAACATAGGGGACACCCAGCCCCCGAAGAAATGCCTCGAATGCCAACTCGTAATGGTTAGAACGGAGCATAGCAAAGTGAAGGTGAAGGTAAACGTGAAGGTGAAAAACCACCCATAACCGGCCTATACTCTCGCTGCGGAAGTCGCTTTCTTGACAACATCGTACATCAAATCGTAAGGGGCATCCTGACCTGTGAAATACTTAAATTGCAAAACAGCCTGACGCACAAACATTTCCACGCCTGTTACAACCGTGCAGTTTTGCTCAAGAGCACTCTTAATCAACAAGGTGTTTTCTGGATTGTAAACAACATCAAAGACAAGCATTGAAGGTCGCAATCGCAACTTGTCGTAGGGTGTCTCGTTGACGTTGGGGTGCATCCCCACGGGCGTGCAGTTGACGAGAATGTCGGACGGGACCGAATGTCGCGAATCCCAATCAACAACCTCCGCACCAAGGCGTTTTCCAAGAGCTAAAGCTCTTGGGCGGGCACCATCGGTAACCACCACCTTGGCATTGCGCCGCATCAAACCGGAAGCAATCGTCATCCCAACCCCTCCCGAACCCAGCACTAACGCTGTTTTTCCAGTAAGATCGAGTTCTTGCGGAGCCTCTCCCTTTTCTTCTTCGCCACGCGTCTTCAAGATCGCCTCCTCAATAGCACCCAAAGCGGCGGGGTAGTCGGTGTTGTACCCCATTTTGAGTCCCTCTTGAAAGACAATCGTATTCGCTGCGCCGATTTCTAAAATAACACCAGAGGCTTCGTCAAGTTTGGGTATGATAGCCTCTTTGTGCGGAATCGTGACAGCCAAACCACGCATCTTCATCTCGGCAGCAACGTTGAAAAAATCATCCAAGTCGCTACGAGAAACTCGCATCGGCATCAAAACGGCATTGATGCCTAGCTTAGCAAACGCAGTATTATGAATCAAAGGACTCAAAGAATGTCCAATGGGGTCAGCAATCACGCCAAAAATCTGCGTATCCGGCCCTATCTGATTGTAACGATAAACATCCCGCATTTCTTGAAAGATCAATTGCCCGGGAGCCATTGATCTTTCGTGATAAACCGTCGAATACGTAATCGGCGAACCATAACTATGCCCCAGAACTCGTGATGGAATTCC
>Ga0180430_10005807_pt1 | contig 10172 bp, 7 predicted proteins | sample SS_ome_9_FD_132999 | JGI IMG/M metagenome (GOLD analysis project Ga0180430, IMG submission 132999) | Hypersaline lake sediment archaeal communities from the Salton Sea, California, USA - SS_1_S_2 metaG | ecosystem: Environmental > Aquatic > Non-marine Saline and Alkaline > Hypersaline > Sediment...
AGATTGGCAACGACAAAGCCGCTGCCGCCGTCCTCGCCGCTCTCGATAAGGCCCCCGACACCGTACACGCAACCCTCATCAGGGCTCTGGGCGAAATGCAGGTCGCTGATGCTGCTGGCAAGCTCCGAAAATTCGCCGCCCATGCCGACCGCGAGATGCGACTCACCGCGTTGACTGCTCTGGCCCAGATCGGCGACACCGACGCACTGGCCCCGATACGCCAGGCCTCCCAGTCCCAGGACCGCTACGAAAGCGCAAAGGCCAAGTCGCTGACACTGCTCTGCGCTCGCCGCGCCGCCGAAAACGGCAAAAAACGGGCCGCTCTCAAGGTCTGCAACGATATCATCAAAAAACACAAGCAAGACCCGGCTTACCGCAGCGCCGCCCTCACCCTCCTCGTGGATCTAAGGCCTGACAAAAAAACCTTGGCAACACTCCTCGACGCCATGGATTCGGGCAACGCCCACTACCAGGCCGCCGCCCTCGAGCTGGCGGGCAAGTTCACCGGTGCCAAAGCCACCAAACGCTGGGCCAAAAAGCTCAAGAGTGTCGATGCCCCTGCAAAGGTACTCATTATCCGCATGCTCGGCCAACGCGGCGATAAAACGGCTGCACCGGCCCTTAAAGCCGCCCTCGCCGCCGACGACCTGGCTCTCCGCTTGGCCGCGACGGACGCCCTCGCCAGCCTTACCGGCCGCGACGCTCTCCAACCGCTTCTCCAGCGACTTGCCGCCAAGCCCCAACCGGCCGAAATTGACACGGTTAAGCGAACACTGCTCTGGTTGCCCGGCGACGACGTCTCCGAGCAGATCGCCAAGGCCTTGCCCGATCTGACCCCCGAGGCTCGCGTGGCGATGCTCCAGGTCATCTCCTCTCGGCCCGGTGGCGCCCTCAGTAAGGCCGTGCTGGCACAGGCCTCTGCCGACGACACCGCCGTTCAGGTGGCCGCCTTCAAAGCCATGCGCTTCGTCGGATCACCGCAGGACTTGCCCGGCATGATCGACGTCTACGCAAAGACTGGGTCGCAAAGTGCCCGGGCGGCCATGGCCTCCATTACCGCCATCCTTAAGCAAATGCCCGCCGAAAAACGCCTCACACAGTTTGTCGTGGTCAACGATCGCCTGGACCGCTTCAAAGCCGCACAAAAGGTCCGACTCGTTGCTCTCTTGCCCCTGATCGCTGGCCCCGATGCCCTGGTGGCCGCAGGAGGCCTGCTCAAAAGTTCCCAAGCCACCGTTGCCGACGCCGCCGTCCGGGCACTCGCCGATTGGCCCGAACCGCTCGCCGCGCCTCTCTTGCTCGATATCATAAGCACCTCAGACAAACTCACGCACCAGGTAGTAGCCACACGTGGCCTCGTTCGCCTCATGGACGCCTCCTCCGACCCTGCCGACGCGAAGCTCGCTTTCTACACCAAGGCAGTGAAAGCTGTCTCTCGCCCCGAGGAAAAACGCCTCATATTGACCGGCGTCTCGAAAATGAAGGACAAGAACGCTTTGCAGTTGGCCGCCGGCCTTATGGCCCAAGCTGACGTACAAGCCGACGCCGCGGCCGCCGTGGCCAAAATTGCCCTGCCCGCTGGCAAGAACCCCGGACTGGCAGGCTACGACGTGGCCATGACGCTCACCAAAGCCCTGCGCCATCTCAAGGACGACAAGCTCGTCAAGGCCGTAGAGGCCTATCTCGAGAAAATCCCCTTGCCCGTCGAGCAAGGCTTTACAGCCCTCTTCAACGGAAAAGACCTGACCGGATGGATTGGCGACACAAAAGGGTACGCTGCCGAGGACGGCATGATCGTCTGCAAGCCCGGCGGCAACCTCTACACCGCCTCCGAGTACGGCGATTTCGTCTTCCGCTTTGCCTTCAAGCTGCCCCCCAATGGCAACAACGGCCTGGGCATCCGCACCCCGCCCAGTGGCAACCCCGCCTATGGTGGAATGGAACTGCAGATTCTCGATAACTCCGGCGACAAGTACACGAAGCTGCGCCCTTACCAGTATCACGGCTCCATTTACGGTGTCGTACCCGCCGAGCGAGGCTTTCAACGCCCTGTGGGACAGTGGAACTTCCAGGAAGTTATTGCCAAAGGCAACGACATCAAGATCATCCTCAATGGCCACACGATCCTCGATGCCAATCTAAAGGAAGCTACCACCAATGGAACTATGGATGGCGCAGGCCACCCCGGGCTTTTTAACGAAAAAGGCCACATTGGCTTCTTAGGCCATGGTCATGTCGTCCGATTCAAAGACATCTCCATCAAACCGCTCGATTAGTCAGACAACAACAGGCGCTTGCCGGGCCGTGCTTTAACGGCCCGGCGCGTCGCTTTCATCGACCCGCCCCGCACAAAGGCCACGCTTTCGCTGACCGCACGCCCGGTCTGCTTACCTGCTCTCTCCCGCCCCCTGCTGATACCCCTGCCCATGCCCTCCACTACGCCGCAGCCCCAATCCTTCACGTCCTCATAACATACATCCTCAAGCCAGAGAGCAGCTGACAACGCCGCAGCCGCCCTCATGACCCCTGAAAAACCAAAAACAACACAAAAACATAGAGTAAAATCTTGCAGCCCTCGCAATCGTTATGCTATACTTATAGTGTCTATAGCCTGAGGAATCCTTGGCATGGGTCTGCGACAACGCAAATTCGGCGCGTTTACGTTGATAGAACTGGTAGTGGTTATCGCCGTTATCATGTTCCTGATCGCCTTGGCTATGCCCGCACTGAACCGGGCCCGATATAAGGCCGGCTTGGTCGTGTGCCTCAGCAACACCCGACAAGTCGCACTCGGCCTCAACAATTACGCCGTTGAAAGCCAAGGACGCTACTTACGCAGATACACCCGCACCTTCGACCCCTCCGTCCTCTCCGACGACCTCGCCCGTAGCGAACTCAACGAAGCCGACCAGGTCCGCGACATCATGTATCACACCATGCTCAGCGAAGACCCCACCGTGGGCTGGTGCCCCTTGGCCCGAGGCAACGGGCCAGAGGCCGGACCGGGCCTCTATTACTCCAGCGATTCCCTTGTCGGCCAAGAACGCTCCGAAGACCGAAACACCTTCCAATACGCCTTTGCCGTCACCGTATCCGAACCCCAGACCGCCCAGTACAACATAGGCTATTCCATCTTTGCCGGACTCGAAACCAATCCGGAAAGGCCTGGACAAATCGATTTCAGCGAATCGGGAAATCGCAGCAAAAAAACCGCACCCATGTTCGCCTTCAGCGAGCAAGACGCCATCGTCTGCGACCGCAGCTACATCTGGCTCACCCCAACCAAAGGCTCCGTCAGCTCACACGGCGGCACCCAGTCCCAAAACAATCCCACCGCCTGCCTCAGCTGGCCACCCGAATCCACCAACGATGACCCCCTCCTGCCTGTTATCCCCTACGACGCAGGGTTTCAGAGTGTCAATGTCGCCTACGCCGACGGCCATGCCGAAAACCACTCCGTTCAGGAATATTGCGTTGTCGGTGCCGAGGGCACCTACCACAATGGAATGCGATCCTATCCCTATTGACCGCCCTCATCACGCGAAACCATCACGTCACTCCCTCCCCTGGTCATACCCTGCGATACCCCCGACCTAATCAGCCCGAACGCTGATCTTCAGGTTGGTACCCCCCTTCACCACATACTCCGTGGCCACCCTGCTGCTCAGCAGCTCCTGGAACCCCACGACCAGCCCCTTACGCGAACCGTCCGTAAGCAACATTGCCTTGCTCGCCGGCAAATCAGGCAGCGCCTCATCCTCAATCGCCAGCCCACGCGACCCCGGTACCACCATGCTCAAATACAGCGAGCCTCGCCCAAGAGCCAGACGTTCCGCCAGAACGTTACGAACATCCTCGGCACTGAACACGTTATACCGATGCGGCTGCGATCGACGCAACTGCTCACGATAGACGTCCGCCCCCCCCAGAATCAGCTCATAGTCACCCGCCGGCAACGCCCCCGGCAACGCCAGGCCCACTTCCACTTCAAAGGCCTCTCCCCGCATCGGCTGCAACTCTGCTATGACCCGCACCTTCTCCCCCGCACGATACACTGGCCGCGCCACACGCACGCTGCGAATACCGCACACCCTGTCCTCGCTACTCACCGCGAACCCGACAAACAGCCGTTTCATCCGCACCTTCTGCCACGGATTGTTCAGCATCAGCGTCAGCGTGTCCAGCATGTCAGTCACAATACCACCCACACCACTTGCTGACGACATATTGTCGAAGCGAATAGTCTCCAACCCGTCGAATTCCATAACCATCTCGTAATCAATCGTATGCTCTCGTGGCAGACCGCCCCGATCAAGCAACGGCGACAAGGCCGCTTGCGTGGCCAACACCGGACTCGTCTGCTCGTCCTCTGCCAGACGCATACTGAAATGGTCCGGCTGCCCCCGGTCAAACCAGTCCACCGTGACCTCCATCGGTATCATCGGTACTTCCCGACCCGTTTCGCCGTACACCGCCACCGATTCGTCGCCCCGCAGAGCCCCCACGACCTTCACCGTCGAGCCCAGCTTGAAAGAGGCATCCAGCCGACTGACAAACGTGTGCACCACACCGCTGCCCATAGGCCAGTTCGACGCGCCTTCCCCCATCCAGGCATGCCCGAAACCATACACCTTGTTGCCCACCACCTCCGTTATCGTCCCCAAAACCTGCGCCTGCATATCCCCCAGCAGCAGCGGCACCGTCAACGTCCCCCCGGGAACCATGGCCGGCTCCTCCCCTGGGGCCATTTGGCCTGTACCGGCCGCCCCCGCCAACATCGGATCGAACGCGAGGTTGGGGATACGGCTTTTCAGGTACGCCATCGCCAGCGGACTCAAACCATTGGCACAAAACGCCACCGGCAAACGCGTCAGCCCGCCCATGGGAGACTCCACCGAGCCCGTCCGCATACTCAACGGCGACGCACCCACCACCGCCGCCAGGTCCGCCGACTCCAGCAACGTCGGACGCATCAAATCCCGATAGACATCCATGCCGAGAAGGCTGCCACCCCGACCCGTCGCTCCTGCAACGCTACCACCGCTGCCCGGCTCACCCTCCCGCGACGCGCCCACCCGAAGCATTTGAGCAATCGGTGTCACCCCGTACAACGGCTCCTTACTCAACGCCCACCCAAACGCCATTGCCCCCGCCAAACGCCCATCAAAGTACACCGGCGAGCCGCTCACTCCCCGCACCATCACCGCCAGGTCAAAACGCGCATCGTCGCAGCGGATCAGAATGGCATCTCGTTTGGGCCCATGCTTACGCAGAACCGAAACGACCTCCACCGCGAAACGCTCCACCTTGCTGCCCTTGAATACCGTCAGCCCGTAGCCTCGCATGCCAGGCTCCAGTTCATCCACCCCGATGTAGCGGGCCTTCGACGCCAAGGACCCACCCTGCGCACAGCCAGCGGGCTGGGCCTGCCCCGCGGCCGTTTGTACCGCCTGTAACGGTTGCGCCTGCCCAGCCGCCGCTCCCACAACCATCAACGCCACTGCCAACAACGTCCTGGCCATCTCGATTAGTATCCTAAATCCCCCTGCCACGATATTCTATCCCGCGCCAATCATAACGCGACCGGCCCACTTTGCAAGCCATACTTTGCCCTCCCGCCCCGCCATAACACAGAAAGACTCGCCAGCCCCAACCGACAACATATCCCAAACACCAAAAACAAAAACCACGCCCCACACCTACACGCTTGACAAACGCCCCTCACCTCTGTTATAATTACCCCTAGTGCGTTTGAGGGTGGCAGGCACGCTGGCGAGTCGTGTTATTGATGTGTGTTCCGTAACCTTGGACATGCTCCGCCGGCCTATGACGAAACCGGCTTCGCGTACCCCGGTGGTACTCGAGGAAGGCCGTTTTCGCCGTCGGCTCACGGGGCCCCGTGATTGACCACCTACCATGACCGTATCACAAGCTTCGCTTCTGCAATTGCAGCAGATTATCGACTACGAGTTCGATGACTTGGCACTCCTCGAAAAGGGCCTTACCCACGCCTCATCCGCCGACGACCCCCTGGAAAGCAACGAACGACTCGAATTCCTCGGCGACGCCATCCTCGGTATGGTCATCTGTGCCGAACTCTACCGACGCTTTCCCGGCTACCTCGAAGGCGAGCTCACCAAAATCAAGAGCATGATTGTCTCCCGCCGCACCTGTGCCCACATCGCCGAAAACATCGGCTTGGGCGGCTTCCTCCGCATCGGAAAAGGAATGGTCAATCATCGAAAATTGCCCACCTCCTGCAGTGCCGCCACCCTCGAATCTCTCATCGGTGCCATCTATCTCGACGGCGGCATCGAACCCGCCAGCCAATTCATCCTCAATTTCGTCGGGCCCCTCCTTGACGAAGCTGACGCCGAACAACATCAGGGCAACTTCAAAAGCATGCTCCAGCAGCACGCCCAGAGCGCCCTCGACACCACCCCAGGCTACGAACTCCTCGACGAAAAAGGACCCGACCACAGCAAGTGCTTCGAAGTCTGCGTCGTCATCAACCAGCGACGCTTCCCCAGCGGCTGGGGGCCCAGCAAAAAAGAAGCCGAGCAACTCGCCGCCTTTCGCGCCCTCCAACAGATGGAAGTCATCGCCCCCGACGTCCCCTTCCCCCACGGCCCCCTGCCGTAAAAACACTCTAAGAGCTCACGCTTCAGCGTCTTCGGTTACATCTTGCACACTGACCTGCAAGACTCTCAGCCCCCCACCGACGGGGCCAGCCACCCCGCCCCGGGCGCATCGCCTCTGACAACCAGACGCTTGCCAACACCCGATCGCTCTAATCAAACACAATTGCTATCAACCCGCGTCCTTACCCAGACATGCCAGCAACTGGCGAACCTGCCCCATCAAATCCGTGAACATGCTTGCCGTCAGCGACTGGGCACCATCACACCGCGCCTTCTCCGGACAGTCATGCACCTCCACAATCAAACCATCCGCGCCCGCCGCCAGGCCCGCTATAGCAAGCTCTGCCACCAGTTCACGCCGACCCGCTGCATGCGACGGGTCCACTATCACCGGCAGATGAGAATTATGCCGCGCCACCACCACCGCCCCAACATCAAGGCTGAAACGTACCTCCGTCTCAAACCCCTTGCTCCCACGCTCGCACAACACCACCCGTTGGTTGCCTTCGCTCAAAATATACTCGGCGCTCATGAGCCAGTCCTTAACCGTGTTGCTCGGACCCCGCTTGAGAAGCACCGGCTTGTCCGTCTTGCCCACCTCTGAAAGCAACACGAAGTTCTGCATGTTCCGTGCCCCGATCTGCAGCATATCCGCATACCGACAAACAAGCTCAACATTACGCGGGTCCGTCACTTCCGTCACCACCGGCAAGCCATACCTGTCGCTGCACTCGCGCAAAATCTTGAGCCCTTCCTCTCCCATTCCCTGAAACGCGTACGGACTCGTCCGTGGCTTGAACGCGCCCCCACGCAACATCGTCGCGCCGGCTTCTTTGACCGATTGCGCCACCGCCGCGCAGCCCTCCCGGTCCTCCACCGCGCAAGGACCTGCTATCACCACACACTGCCCCCTGCCAATCTTAACGCCACCCACGTCAACCTGCGAATCCTCCGGATGAAACTCCCGGCTCGCCAGCTTGTACGGCTTCATGATGGGAACCACGTTTTCTACACCGGCAAGACTCAACACCTGTTCCTGGTACGACGCCAGTTCCTCTCCGATGGCACCTATAATCGTCCGAAATTCACCCTGCGAAAGATGCACCCGAAGACCCAGTTGCTCAATCCGCTCCACCACATGATCAATCGTCGCCTGGCCGGCGCCTTGTTGCATTATAACTAGCATAATTGTAGCTCATTTGTCCCCCTCAATGGTTTACGATTCTGTCCCGCTGGGCACCCTGCTTAATCGCAGAACCCAACACTCTCACCAATCAGCCCAACCAGGGCCAAAGCCTGCTCAGAGAACCTCCTGCGAACGAGGGTAACTGCCCAACACACTCAGATGAAGCGCGTGACGACGCACCTCACGCATGGCCGCCTTAATCGCCTCGTCCTCCTGGTGACCCTCGCAGTCCACAAAGAAAAAGTATTCCTTTTGCCGCTTGGTGCTCTGACGCGACTCAATGTTGCTCAGGTTCACGTTGTGCCGCTGAAAAACCTGAAGACAGTCTAATAACGCCCCCGCACGATCCGCCGTACTGAATACCAGCGTCGTCTTGTCGTTGCCCGTCCGACGAGCCGGCTCCGCCCCGATCACGAAGAACCGCGTCACATTGTTGCTGATATCCTCAATATTCTCGCAGATGATACGCAACCCGTAAAGCTCCGCCGCCGGCGCCGCGCCGATTGCCGCCGTGCCCGGCTCCGTTGCCGCGTCCCGGGCCGCATGCGCCGTCGACGGCGTCGCAAGCCTGTCTGCCTGCGGAAGCGTCGACGCCAACCAGTTGCGACACTGGGCAAAAACCTCCGGCTTCGAGCAGACCACCTTAATATCCTCCAGACCACAGTTGGCCATCACGCAATGATGCACCGCCATCCGCATCTCTGCACAAATAACCACCGACGACGCAATCAGCGAATCCAGCGTCTCAATTATACCGCCGGCAATCGAATTCTCCACCGGCACCACCCCAAAGTCGCAGTGACCACGCCCGATCTCGTCGAATACACCCCGTATGTCCGTCTGTGGCTCATATTCCACCGACTGACCAAACTTCAGCATCGCCGCCGCGTGTGAAAAACTACCCCCGGGCCCCAGGTACGCGATCCGCAATGGACGCTCCAGTAAAAATGACCCGCTCATCAACTCACGATACACCGCCAGAAGCACCTTGTCCGGCAAGGGGCCTTTGTTAAAACCCTTGACCTTGTCTAGCACCGCACGCTCACGGTCGGCCGCATAGATCGGCGGGGACCCCTTGACACTACGCTTGAGTTGACCCACCCGCACCACCACTTCAGCTCGCTTGTTTATCAACTCAACCAACTTCTGGTCGATCACGTCGATTTGCCCGCGCAACTGATCTAACTCGTCTTTCACCTGCGATTCCTTAAAAACCAAATCCCGCGTTACACGCCAATGGAAATTCTGCCTGCGGCAAACGCCCGCCGACGACTAAAAACCGTTGCGATAACGGCTTACGCCTATTCAAGCGGAGCCCGCCCTCACCGTCAAGGTCAAAACGTTCCTGCTAACGCTCCAGTCAGCCAAAAGACCACACCCCGACCTGAACCACTGACCTCCCCTGCCAGCACCCTGCCCATAACGCCTGGGCAGACTCGTGCGATTCATCCGCTACTGCCCCTGGGGCACCCGACGGCGCGTCCCCACAACGCTCTTCGGCCCGGACTCGACCAGCGGACCTGTTCCCCCAACCACATCCTCCGCACAACCAAAGAGCCCCAACGCTATCTCCCGTAACTCATCCACTTGGCTCTGCTTCACCCCATGCTCGCCCTTCTCCGACCGCCACAGATCCACGCTCCACTCCATCAAGTCCGGGCTCAGCAGACACATCGTGGGATGACGCAGCCTCGCTCCCCTCGCCAGAAGACGCAGCAGACGCTGCTGCTCAGCGGTGAGCTCCAACTGCCCCAACGCGTCCTCAAACAGAGCCTCCGGGTCGTTTGCGATACGCTCAACGGTGCCACGACGTCCCTGCACAAATCCCCATAACAACAGCGCCACCAGAGCCACCGCCGGCAGCGCCACCACCGCCCATAACAGCGGACCCTCCAGCGTACTCTCCCCGAACGAACGACGCAGATCCACCATCTCCCGGGGCGCCGCTTTGGCGGCCATACGCGCCACGCACATCAGCGACGCCACACTCAGACCCGACCAACGTCCCGACCACGTCAGCACACGCCGACTAAACGCCCACAGCCACGTGTTCATCGGCAAGCTCCTGCCAAAACGATTGACCTTCTCTACTATCTCGTTGTCCGCCGGCCTCCGCTACGCCCGGCAACAACCAGCCCGCTTGTGCCACCAGCCACCGCCCGCTCCGACGATGCGCCGGCCGCCTGTCCTGCAACATCGCCGCTACCGCCTGACGTGCCGCTCTCACCTGATGGCCCATCACCGCCCGAATCGCATTCGCACGAACACGGTTGTGCTCGTCGCTCATGTATCCACGTAAGCGTGCTGCTGTCTCCGCGCTGCCACCTTTCGCCAAAGCCTCAACC
>Ga0180430_10005808_pt1 | contig 10172 bp, 7 predicted proteins | sample SS_ome_9_FD_132999 | JGI IMG/M metagenome (GOLD analysis project Ga0180430, IMG submission 132999) | Hypersaline lake sediment archaeal communities from the Salton Sea, California, USA - SS_1_S_2 metaG | ecosystem: Environmental > Aquatic > Non-marine Saline and Alkaline > Hypersaline > Sediment...
GCTCGTTCAGAGTTGCTCAGGTTGTCGAGGATGACCACCTCCATTCCTTCCTCCAGCAATTCCACTGCAGTGTGTGATCCGATGTATCCGGTTCCTCCGGTGACTAAAATTTTGGCCATGTCAGCTGTTTATAGACTCCAGTATCTCAGTTGCTTGATTTGTTTTCGGAAAATGCCTTTCAGATCGGCGAAAATGGCTCCGGGATGGGTGATGGATGTAAAATAGGCTTCATCCAGTGCGGCATATTCCTTGTGGTTCACGGCCACCACAATTCCATGGTAGGGTCCTTCAATGGAAGGAGCCAGTTCAAAGGCATATTCTTCCCTGATCTCTTCGGGCGAAGCATGCGGATCCACCACATCCACCTTCACCCCGAACTCTTTGAGCTCCAGGATCACATCGGCCACTTTGGAGTTGCGGATGTCGCTCACATTCTCCTTGAAGGTGGCTCCCATGACCAGGACGCGGCAATCCTTCAGGTTGGGAAAATGGGAACTGAGCTTCAGGGTGACCTGGCGGGCCACATAGGCACCCATGCTGTCGTTGATCCCCCGTCCCGAGTTGATGATCTGGGCATGGTGACCGAATTCGGCCGACTTGAAAGTCAGGTAGTAGGGGTCCACTCCGATGCAATGCCCACCCACCAGTCCGGGAAAGAAGTTCAGAAAATTCCACTTGGTCCCGGCCGCCTCCAGCACCTCATAGGTGTTGATGTCCATTTTGTTGAAGATCATGGACAGTTCATTCATAAAGGCAATGTTGATGTCGCGCTGGGTGTTCTCGATGATCTTGGCTGCTTCTGCCACCTTGATAGAAGAGGCCCTGTGCACGCCTGCCTCGATGACCAGTTCATAGGTCAGGGCAATTTGCTCGGCCGATTCGGCATCGCATCCCGAGGTGACCTTGGTGATCCGGGTAAGGGTGTGCTCCCGGTCGCCCGGATTGATGCGTTCGGGGGAGAATCCCACCTTGAACTGATCCATGAAGCTCAGCCCCGAGATCTCTTCCAGCAACGGGATGCAATCTTCTTCGGTACATCCGGGATATACGGTGGACTCATACACCACGTAGTCTCCCTGCGAGAGCACCTTGCCTACGGTTTTCGTGGCCGATAACAAAGGAAACAGATCAGGCCTTTTATGCTCATCAATGGGGGTGGGCACTGCCACCACATAGAAGGAAGCCTCCCTGATATCCTCCGGGCTGGCGGTGAACCTGATGTCACAACCTTCGAAATCCTTGCTGGTCAATTCATTGCTGGGGTCGACCTTGTTTTTCATGAGTTCGACCCGGTCCTGCTTGATATCAAAGCCGATGACCGAAATCTTTTTGGCAAATTCCAGGGCGATGGGCAGTCCCACATAACCCAGTCCGATGACAGCCATTTTCTTCTGGCCGCTCAGCAGATCGTCATACATCATCTTGTAAGGTTTTTATAATTGGATGGTATTCTCCTGTGATTCCCACAGGGGTGGTATTGCGAATGTGATACACGGTCTGGATGGAAGGACGCGCGGCCTCCAGTCCATATCCTGCTCCCCGGAGGATCTTCTCGTAGGAGATGGTATGGAGGTCGGTAAACCCGCCGCTGAATTCAATCTCCTCCCCATCGACGGTGATGGAACGGTAAGTACGTTTGCCGGAGGCCTTGAGATCTGTGGGGATGTCCTGCTGGTCGATGCTCAGGAACCAGCGCACACGGGCCCTGTCGAGCTCCAGGTATCCCGCGGCTTTGTCCCTTTTCAGAAAATGGACCCGGTTCTCTTTCACCTCCCCGAAAATCCAGGTAAGCATGTCAAAAAAATGGACCCCGATGTTGGTGGGAACACCTCCGGATTTTTCTTCGTTCCCCTTCCAGGAATAGTGGTACCAGTTCCCCCGGCTGGTAATGTAGCTGAGATCAATATCATATACCTTGTCAGGCGCATCCCGGCCCACCCTGTCCTTCAGGTTTGCAATGGCCTGGTGATGCCGGAGCTGGAGGATGTTCCACACCCTGCTTCCCGTCTCCTGTTCGTAGTCTTTCAGTGCATCGATGTTCCACGGATTCAGCACCAGGGGCTTTTCACAGATGGCATCGGCGCCATTGCGCAGGGCAAAACGGATGTGTGAATCGTGCAGGTAATTGGGAGAGCAAATGCTGACGTACTCCACCCGGGTCCCTTTCCGGTTCAGCTTGGCAATGTGCCGGTCGAAGCGTTCAAATTCGATGAAAAAATCCGACTCCGGGAAATAACTGTCCATGAATCCCACGCTATCGAAGGGATCCAGTGCAGCCACCAGGGTGTTGTTTGTTTCCTTGATGGCCCTCACATGTCGCACAGCGATATAGCCGGCAACCCCTATTAAGGCAAAGTTCTTTCCTGCTTCATTCATTTTACATTTCCGGTTTTTGTGATCCGTTCCCCATCGAGTTTGTATTCTTCTCCGCTCTCGGGACAGGTGGCCAGTCCCTGTTCATTGAATTCCAGGCGGTGACCGTACTCACTCATCCAGCCCACCTGCCTGGAAGGGTTGCCCACCACCAGGGCATAGGGCAGGACTTCGCGGGTGACCACAGCCCCTGCCCCTATGAACGCAAATTTTCCGATTTTGTTACCACAAACAATGGTGGCATTGGCCCCGATGGTGGCCCCTTTTTCCACCAAGGTATTCACGTACTCGTCACGCCTGACCACTGCGCTTCGCGGATTGACCACATTGGTGAAGACCATGGAAGGGCCCAGGAACACATCATCTTCGCAAATGACCCCGGTATAAATGGATACATTGTTCTGCACCTTCACGTTGTTGCCCAGCACCACACCGGGAGAGACCACCACATTCTGGCCCAGGTTGCAACCTTCTCCCAGCTTGCAGCCGGTCATCAGGTGACTGAAATGCCAGATCCGGGTGCCCTTGCCTATCTCAACACCCTCATCAATCACTGCGGTTTCGTGGGCAAAATAATCCTGCATGGTTTAATTTTTAAAATAAAGACGAATGTTTTCCGAAATATATTCCAGCTGGTCCCTTTCCAGCTCCGTATGCATGGGCAGGGAAAGCACCTGGCTGCACAGTGCTTCAGATACCGGCAGATCTCCTTCCGCGTAACCCAGGTCCCGGTAGGCCTTTTGCAGATGAAGGGGCACCGGGTAATAGACCATGGAAGGAATGTCCCTTTCCTGCAGGTAGTGCTTCAGGGCATCCCGCCGGGAGGAGGGAAGCCGCAGGGTATACTGGTGGAATATATGCGTGCTGAAAGGGGAGCGGGCCGGCACACTCAACCCGGGCAGATCGCTCAGGGTGGCATCGTACCAGGCGGCCGCTTCCTGACGCCTCAGGTGATAGGCATCCAGGTGTGCCAGTTTCACCCTGAGTATGGCTGCCTGCAAGGTATCGAGGCGGGAGTTCACGCCCACATGGTCATAATGATACCGGCGGTCCATGCCGTGATTCACCAGAGAGGCAATCCGTTTTCCAAAGCCGGGATCGTGGGTAAAGATGGCTCCTCCATCCCCGAAGCCTCCCAGGTTCTTGGAAGGAAAGAAGGAGGTACATCCCAGGTGTCCGATGGTCCCTGCTTTTTGTTGCGGGGCCCCTTCAGGGATGAAATCGGCACCCAGTGCCTGTGCGTTGTCCTCAATCACATAGAGGCCATTGCTCCTGGCAAATTCCATGATGGGCTCCATATCCGCACATTGTCCGAACAAATGCACGGGAATGATGGCCCTGGTGCGCTTCGAAAGGGCCTGTTCGAGCAGGGCCGGATCCAGGTTGAAGGTATCGGGAAGCACATCCACAAACACCGGGTTCAATCCCAGCAGCCTGATCACTTCCACGGTAGCGATGAAGGTAAAGGGTGTGGTGATCACTTCATCTCCCGGCTGAAGCTCCAGGGCCATGAGAGACACCTGCAGGGCATCGGTTCCGTTTCCGCAGGCAATGGTGTGCCTGGCTCCCAGGTAGGCGGACAATTCCTCCTGAAAAAGGCGGACATCCTCTCCCCTGATAAAAGCCGAGGAATCAATGACCCCCTGAATGGCACGATCGATGTCATTTTTTATTTTAAGGTATTGACCGTGAAGGTCCACCATTTTGATTTTTTTCATTGTCACAGCCATGGGAGAATTGTATACGAATATAGTAAAAATCGCGGGTTGATAACTTCGTTTTGAAATCCTCAGCTGACTGAGTACATTTACCTCTTAATTGATCCTCGATGATTCTCGGAAAATACATCAGAGAGCTTTTGAATGCTGGGAAGCGGGTCATTCTGGCAGGTTTTGGAAACCTTGAGTTGCGCCAGCCTGATGAGGCCCGATCCCCTTCGGGCAGCAGAATTGATCCCCCCGGTATATCGGTCCGGTTTGACAGCTCGTACAGCAAGGATGACGGACTGCTGGCTTCGGCCTATGCCGAGGGAGAGGGACTGGATCAAGAGGAAGCCCGGCAGCGGGTCCTGGAACTCATCGATGCCATCAAATTTGCCCTGGACAGGGGGGAATCGTATGCCCTTCCTGAGACGGGGACTTTCAGCAGGGATGATGACGGAAAGGTCAGGTTCCAGGTGGATCCGGCCTGGTTGATAGAGCCCGATCAGTACGGACTGGAGTCTCTTGATTTGCTGGAACTGGAAGATGTGCCCCCGGAAGAGGAAGCAACTGAAGCGGTCCAGACTGAAGCCGCAGCTTCAGTGACCCCATTGGCTCCCCCCGAACCCAAGCCCGGGTCCATGCGGTGGAGGGTGGTCTGGATGGTGGTCTTCCTGCTGATCATTGTGCTGGCGGTGCTGATCCTGCTTCCTCCCAGGGAGACCGGGGATGGGGAGCGTACACAGCGCTTTTGGAACCGGAAAGCGGCGGAAGAGCAGGCAGCCCCTCCTGCCGGCACCCCTGTGGATTCAGCTGAAACCGCGGAACTGGAGGATGAAGGAGAGGATGTGGAAACCCCGGTGGTGGAAGAAGTCAGGGAAGAAGTCAGTGAAGAACCGGCTCCTGTGGAGCCGACCCATCAATACTTTGTCATTGCCGGAAGCTTCTCCAATCTTGGCAATGCCAGCGACCTGCAGGACCAGCTGAAACAGCGGGGTTTTAAGGCAGAGGTCTTGATCACCGAAAACCGCATGTACCGTGTAAGCGTGGCCTCCTTTGCCACCAAGGTTGAAGGCCAGCAAGGGCTTGCCAGGATCAAAGAGCAGCAGGGCATGGAATCCTGCTGGCTGCTATCTAATTGATTTCTGCTCCGTTCAGGGCATCCCCCGAGGGTTCCACGAACAAAAGCGTGCCATCGGGATTCTCTGAGAGCAGGATCATCCCCCTGGATTCAATTCCCTTGATGGTCCTGGGTGCCAGGTTGGCCAGCACGCAGACCTTCCTGCCGGACAGATCACCCGCTTCATAATACTCAGCGATGCCAGATACAATGGTGCGCACCTCCATTCCCAGGTCCACCTGCATCCTGATCAGCTTCTTGGTCTTGGGGACTTTTTCTGCTTCCAGGATGGTTCCCGCCCGGAGGTCCATGCGGGTAAAATCATCAAAGGTGATCTCCTCTTTCTGGGCCGGGATCTCTGTGGGTTTTTCATTCTCCACTTTGCTTTGGTGAAGTTTATCCAGTTGTGCCTGGATTTGTTCATCCTCGATTTTTTCGAACAACAAAGAGGCTTTCCCCAGGGCATGTCCGGCAGGCAACAGGCCGGGTTCTCCGATCAGGTCCCAGGTTCTGCCAGAGAACTGCAGGAAACCCCTCAGTTTTTCCATGGAGAAGGGGAGGAAAGGATCGAGCAGGAGGGTCAGGCTGGCCGAGATCTGGAGGGAGATATTCAGGATGGTCTTCACCCTCTCAGGATCGGTCTTGATCAGCTTCCAGGGCTCGGTATCGGCCAGGTATTTATTCCCCAGGCGGGCCAGGTCCATCCCATTTTTGATGGCTTCCCGGAAGCGGAACTGTTCCAGGCTCTGCTCCACAGAGAACGAGATGGTTTTGATTTCCTTCAGGGTGCTGTTGTCCTGGTCGCTCAGGCCGGTTATTTCCGGGACCCTGCCCTCAAAATATTTGTGGGTAAGTACAATGGCCCGGTTCACAAAATTGCCCAGGATGGCCACCAGCTCATTGTTGTTCCGGTTTTGAAAATCCTTCCAGGTAAAATCGTTGTCCTTGGATTCCGGAGCATTGGCGCACAACACATAGCGCAGCACATCCTGTTTTCCGGGGAAGTCCTCCAGGTATTCATGCAACCAGACGGCCCAGTTCCGGGAGGTGGAGATCTTGTCGTTCTCCAGGTTCAGGAATTCATTGGCAGGGACATTGTCGGGCAAAATATAGGAACCTTCTGCTTTGAGCATGGTGGGGAATACAATGCAATGAAACACGATGTTGTCCTTCCCGATGAAATGGATCATGCGGGTCTGCTCATCCTTCCAGTACAGTTCCCAGTCAGGAGTCAGCTCCTTGGTGGCAGAGATATAACCGATGGGTGCATCAAACCAGACGTACAGTACTTTTCCATCCGCTCCTTCCACGGGCACCGGCACCCCCCAGTCCAGGTCGCGGCTCACCGCCCTTGGATGCAGGCCCTGGTCAAGCCAGGATTTGCACTGGCCATATACATTGCTTTTCCATTCCTTATGTCCCTCAAGGATCCATTCCTTCAGCCAGGGCTCAAAGGTATCCAGGGGCAGGTACCAGTGTTTGGTTTCCTTCAACACGGGTTTGCTGCCGCTGATGGTCGATACAGGATGGATCAGATCGGCGGGGCTCAGTGAAGTGCCACATTGTTCGCACTGGTCGCCATAAGCAGATGGATTTCCGCAATGGGGACAGGTGCCGGTGATGTATCGGTCGGCCAAAAAGGCACCTGCCTCCTCATCATAATATTGTTCCGAAGTTTTCTCCATGAAAACCCCCTTTTCGTGGAGGATTTTGAAAAAATCTGAGGCAGTCTCATGATGCACCTGGTTGGAGGTGCGGGAGTAAATATCGAAGGAGATCCCAAAGTCTTCAAAGGCTTTCTTGTTGAGGGCGTGGTAGCGGTCCACCACCTCCTGGGGAGTGATCCCTTCGTTTCTCGCTTTCAGGGTGATGGGAACCCCGTGTTCGTCGGAACCGCAGATGGAGATCACATCCTTTCCACGCTGGCGGAGGTATCTGACATAAATATCGGAGGGGACGTATACCCCGGCCAGGTGGCCCAGGTGAATGGGGCCATTGGCATAGGGAAGGGCAGAGGTAACCAGGGTACGCTTAAACTTCTTTGCAGTCATGGTGGTATTCATTGGGAAGCACAAAGATAATGATAAACGCTGATTGTCTTGCGGCTCATCCCATAAAAGGGAAAGCCATAAGGAGATGAATGCATACGACAAAGGCAGAGGTGCGGAAATGCTGGCTGCCGGCTACCTCAGGGCCAGGGGATATCGCATCTGGAAGGCCAACTGGAGGTGGGGGAAAAAGGAATTGGACCTGATCACCCTGCACCGCAATGAATTGGTGATTGTTGAGGTAAAGGCAAGAATGGACAATGCGGTCAACGATCCTTCGGAGGTCGTGGACGCTGTGAAGCAGCGCAACATGGTACTGGCGGCCGATGCCTTTATCCGCCTTCATGGCTGTTGCCGGCCCACCCGTTTTGATGTCATTGCCGTCATATACCAGGGCAGCGACGTGGAGATCGAGCACATCGAAAATGCCTTTTATCCGATGGTGGACTGATCATCGGGGAGCAGGAACAAGGGTGAAGGAATAGTGGTATTCCCTGGGAGGAATGGTATATTCTTTGTGAACGGGACGGCCCCACGAGTTATCTCCTCCCACCCCCATCTGCAAATGATCAATGTTCCATTGGACCCTGGGTCCGGGCGTGATGTGGGCCCCGTGTTTGGTGGTCACCGGAACCAGTCCGGAGGCCGATTCACCTCCATCGATGCCCGGCTCAAAATCCAGTTCAGCTGTGTTGAAGGGCCAGGTACTGCCATTGAGCAGGAGGCTGCCGGCCGGGTAAGCTGTGAGGGTGATTGAATCGGCAGACAGCTGCATCCAGCGAATATCTGTGAGGTTCCCCGTTTCCTGGGGACGGGAGTACCGATGGAATTGCTCCGCTACCCTGGACTGGTAGATCCCGATTTTTCCTGAAGTCTTCCGGTCCCAGTAAGTTTCATGGGGACCTCTTCCATACCAGGAGCTTTGGGAAAAATCTTCTGGCAGGCTCAGGTACATGCCCAGCCTGGGGATGTCCGGAAGGGAGTCTTTCAGGGGAGTGAAATGATAATCCACCTTCAGGGATCCATCCCTCGTCAGGGTATATTTCACCCTGAGCGAGGCCACCTGGCCGGGAAAGCTGTACGACAGGGCAAACTGGATATTTTCCCCGGACCTGGCCGGTGCTTCCACCAGGGTGGCCCTTGCCTCTTTGGTAGATCGTTTCCAAAGGGCCGCCCACAGGTGCATGCCATTTCCCAGGTCATTGTCGGTGGGGGCTCTCCAGAAATTGGGCCGGATGGGCTGGTCCGTGATCAATTGTTCCCGGAATGTCCAGTTCAGAAGCTCTCCTGTGGCAGGATCTAACTCCATCCGGGTCAGGTCATTCTGCAGGAGGATTTGCGCTTCATTTTCCCTGATGCTCAAAGCTGTCCCCCGTTTTCTGTCCAGATTCGGCGGCGTATAATGCTGCAGCACGAATTGCTCAAAGGCCACCTCATGTCCGGCCGGTAAAAGGCCTTCTGCTGTTTGGGTGAGCAGCTGGACAAATAACACATATTCAAAGGATGGCCTGAAAGCAGCGAGCGGGATGGGAAAATCCAGCCGGGTACCGGCTTCCACCCGGATGGTATCAAAGGCACCTTCCTGCACATTGATCCCGTTTTGTCTCAGGGCCCATTTCAGCGTCAAACCATCCAGGGCAGCAAAGTGGTTTTTATTGCTTACCGTCAGGATTTGCTCCTCCGGATCCCACTCAAAACCGGCCGGCTGATAGACCTTCATCACCTCATACAGATGGGGATGGGGATTCCGGTAGGGATCCACCAGGCCGTTGTTGAGAAAATTCCCATCGGTGGGAAGATCGGGATGGTAATCATGTCCGTAGGCCAGAAAGGCTTTCCCTTCTTCATCCCGGTATTCCAGGGACTGATCTACCCAGTCCCAGATAAACCCTCCCTGAAGGACCGGATGGCTTTCAATGATGTCCCAGTAATCCTGCAGGTTGCCCACCGAATTGCCCATGGCATGGGCATATTCGATCATGATGGCCGGTTTGGAAGGTTGGTTCTCAGCATATTCTATCAGGGCTTCCGGCCTGGGGTACATGGGGCAATAGATGTCGGTATAATCTTCGGTGCCGGCGGGCTCATATTGCACCGGGCGGGTGGGATCCAGGGTTTTCAGGCGCTTGTACAGGGAGCGGAACAATGCTCCCTTTCCCGCTTCGTTGCCCAGGGACCAGATGATGATGGAAGGGTGGTTGCGGTCGCGGTAGTACATGCGTTCCACCCGGTCGAGGTGCGCCGGCAGCCACGACATCTCCTCTCCCAGCTGGGTATTTTCATCCAGGGCCAGGGGATGGCTCTCGATATTGGCCTCATCAATGACGTACAATCCATGCTTGTCGCACAGGTCGTACCAATACGGATGGTTCGGATAGTGGCTGCATCGCACGGCATTGATGTTGAATTGCTTCATTAAAGAAATGTCTTTTTCCATGGATGCCCTGGAAACCACATGACCCGTAAGGGGATCCGTCTCGTGACGGTTCACGCCCTTGATGTTTACCGCCTGGCCATTGACCAGCAGCAGGTTTCCCCGGATCTCAACGCTTCGGAACCCAATGAATTTTTGGATGAACTGGTTGTTCTCAGGATGGGCAGGATCGGTCAACTGAATGCTCAGGCGATACAGACGGGGGTTTTCGGCGGACCAGGCATCCACTTGCTTCAGCACGGTTTCGGCGCTGATCCCCCCGATGCCCCCGGCAGGAATGTCCAGGCTTCTGTTCTCTGCAAAAAGAGAGATCTCCCCCTCGGATAGCCGGATGTGCACCTGGCGTGTGGCCATGCGCTCCGTCCTGTTTTCAATGGCAATCCTCAGTGTGAATTCTCCATCCTGGTAGGTGGAATCCAATCCTGCATCCACCTGGAAATCCGCCACGGCGACCCGGGGTTTCGCATAGAGATATACTTCCCTTTCGATGCCGCTCA
>Ga0180430_10005810_pt1 | contig 10171 bp, 11 predicted proteins | sample SS_ome_9_FD_132999 | JGI IMG/M metagenome (GOLD analysis project Ga0180430, IMG submission 132999) | Hypersaline lake sediment archaeal communities from the Salton Sea, California, USA - SS_1_S_2 metaG | ecosystem: Environmental > Aquatic > Non-marine Saline and Alkaline > Hypersaline >...
AACAAAAAAAAGAGTATTCCTGTGGCTAGGGACTTGGAGACTAAGGGGAGTTTCATAATACTATCGGATTTAACAGGAGTTGGCATTCCCATAAAAATACGAAGTATTATGAAACCTGTGCTTGCACTAGGGCCTTTCTATCGAAGCACGAAATTGATGGGAAAAGTATAGATCACATTTACATAGTTGCCTGCCTGAAATCCGGGTTCCCATTTGGGAGAGGCATTGATTACCCTCAGGGCCTCCTTATCCAGGGTAGGGTGGACTCCTTTAAGGATTTCAGCACGTTCAATGTAACCCTTGTGGTTCACCACAAATTTTACGGTCACCTTGCCATCCAAGCCATTCTCTACGGCTTCGGATGGATATTTTAGTTTCCCGTGAATGTATTTTAAGAATTCTACTTTCGGGTCACCATCATTAAAGGTGGGCATGATCTCAGCCACAATATGATCGTCTGGCACATATTGATCTTCGGAAGAATCAACAGGGTAAACAGGGAAAATCAAGTCCGCATCGGGATCGTACTCCGTATTCCAGAATTCAGGATCTATTTCAGGATCTTCATTTGTCAGTAAGAGCACCTCAGCAATAGGAGGCAATTCCTCTTTCGGAGGGGGTTTAATCTCCTCCCTGCGGGTAATCTGAATCATTTGCTCGTCAATGGAAATTTCAGGGGCTGCATATACATCAGCCAGCTTGGTACTAACGGTGGTCCATTCAAAGCTGATAAGAATGAGAGATAGGGTGATAACCAGTCCCAGAAAGACATGAAAGTGCTTTTTCCTTTCCAGGTTTGCTTTATGTGATTTTTTTAGGTCCATGATATATGATTTAAGGGGTTAACACAGTATAAACCTCAATAATGATGCCGCATCTTTTTTATATCTTTCGCATAGCAATCCTTAATTCCTCAACATGAAAAAAAGCATCCTTATTCCGACAGGACTGGTCCTGACATTACTTGCTATGTTTAGTGTAATTAGTGCCCAGCAAAGTGTGGCCGAAAAGCTGGGTTATCCGGCCCATACCAAGCTACTGATTGTTCATGCCGACGATATTGGCCTGGCCCAATCGGTGAACGAAGCCAGTCTAAAAGCATTCAAAGAGAAAGGAATAAGCTCGGGGAGTATTATGGTTCCCTGTCCCTGGTTTGAGGATTTTGCGGAGACCTATAAGTCCTACCCCGATCTGGATGTTGGGATACATGTAACCCTGACGGCGGAATGGGATTTTTATAAATGGGGAGGCGTCCTTCCTGCCACTGAGATCCCCAGCCTCCTGGATGAGAACGGTCATTTTTATGCCTCTGTGGAAGAAGTGGGCCAGCACGCCGACCCCCTGGAGGTGGAAAAAGAGATGCGTGCCCAGATCGAAAGAGCGATTGCCTATGGAATAAAGCCAACCCACATCGATACCCATATGGGATCGGTTATGGCAAAACCTGAGTTTATGGAGATTTATCTGAAACTGGGTAAGGAATATAAAATCCCGGTGTTTGTCCCCCGGATGATCTTATTTGGCATGCCTGAAGAAGCCCGGGAACAAATGAAAAAGGACTATGTGCTGGTTGATAATTTCTTTATGATGAATGCGGAAGATCCCGGGCTTTCATGGGCAGAAGCTTATGCTCCCATGATAGAAAAGGCAAAGCCCGGACTGAATGTGATGATTGTTCATGTGGCTTATGATAATGCAGAAATGCAGGCGATTGCTGTCAATCATCCTGCATTTGGTTCTGCCTGGAGAGCCCGTGATCTGGAATATGTGCTTAGCCAGGAATTCCGGACTCTGCTCGAAGAAAAAGGCATTCAGCTAATCACCTGGAAGGAGATAAAAGAGGTGATGTAGCTGAATGCTGGCTATCGCCTGTGACTATTGTCCCCCGAATTTCACTTCGGGAATCCCGTTTTTCGAAGCCACGCTGTGATACATGACTGCAAAGGCTGCAGAGATCCACATGGCTGAAATAAATACTCCCACAAAAAGTGCGATGAATCCGGCGATCACCACAAAGAAAGCCAGGAATCCCATCAGAAAGATTTGCCATCCATAGCCCCTTGTCATGTCCCAGCTTACCCTGAGGGCATCCATGACATCCATTTCTTCATCCACCACCAGGTAGGGCACAAAGGCCAGGCGGCAGGCAAAGATTATTCCGGGTACAATTAACATAACCATACCCATGCCCACTATGACTCCAACCACAATGTTGGCTATTACGGCATTCCAGTAGTTTTTCTGGAAAACAGCAAAAACATCTCTGATCTCGATTCGTTCGCCCCTCACTGCTTTTAAGAAAACCCATTTGGAGCCATAACTAATGGGTCCGGCCACAAAGACGCCATAGACAATCCCAAACATGACCAGCGGTAGGAGGTACCATTCAAATTCATCGACTTTCCACTGGACGACAGATATGGGACCGGTAAGCAGCATAACTACAATGGAAACCACCAGGAGTTCCACAAAATAGGCCCAGATGATTTTCCAGCCTATGGAGTAAGACCTACCGGCATCGGGAAAAAAATCGTATTGTTCGTTGTTCATAATTGTTACCATGATTTCGAGGTTTTAATGTTACTGTCAAAAGTAGGGGCCTTATAATGCTTTTCCTTCAGACTTAAGTAGTGATAGAAATAATTCCAACTTAAGTAGGAAGCTCAGCAAAACTATACTTTAGTAGGATTTTTAAGCTGCCGGCAATGGGACACAGGCAATATTTGTATCTTGACATTCACTTAAGAAAAGCATGAATATATCCTGGCGCCTAATCTTACTTCTGGTACCGGTAATTGCCGGTGCAATAGCCATATTTTTCACCTTCCGGCTTAATAAGCGATACAGGATACCCTTTGTAAACAGCTACTTTTTCTACCTGGTCTTTCTCTATATTTTTGGAACCTACAGCCTGGCCGGATCGGGAATTCTGGAGTTGCTTCTCAGCAGGATGGAGGTGGATCATGAAGTCATACATTCATCCAGACTTTATGCCATTTTCCTGGGCATCCCTTTTCTGGGTCTGAGTCATTTTATGTTTCTGCGAAGTATCAGGGAATTCTTCCATCGCAAACAATCCATCTTGTTTATCGTGCTGTTCTTTTCGATAATCCTGTCGGCATTTATCTTATACGGAGTATATATGGTGAAGTCTAACTTCGCGGCCGGAGGAGTTAATCTGAACATGCTCAGCCTCCAGCCTTATGTATTCTGCGGCTTCATTTTTATTGTGTATTTGCGGGGTTTTCTGTCCATTTTATTTTGGTCGGCCAAATCAAAATCTGTGGAGAAGAAATATATACGGACCTTTGGGGCCAGCTACCTGATCTTTATGGCCCTGAGTGTGGCGCTGATTTTTGCGCAGATCCTATTTCCCCTGCTAAGTCAGAGCCTCTTTCTTCTGGTTTTTCTTTCGCTTCACCTGATTCCGGTTTTCTTTCTGAATCTTTACCTGGATAAGACCCATCAAACAGAAGAAGGGGCCGAGGATTTTGAATCCCGACTGGCCGGTTTTGTAGAGAAGCATGAGATTTCGAAGAGGGAAAAAGAGGTAGTGCGCCTGATCTGCCAGGGACACAGCAATCAGGAAATCAGCGAAAGTCTGTTTATATCTCTTCAAACCGTGAAAGACCACACCCACAGGATCTTTGTGAAAACCGGCGTAAGAAACCGGGTGCAGCTAACCAACATGATAAGGTAGATTGAAATATGAGCCTGGAGAAAAGAAAACATGTCATGTCCTACCTGGAACAGGCGGGAATATCATACGAAATCCATGAACACCCTCCTGTTCCGACGGTGGAAGAAGCTCTGCCCTATTGGGATCCCATTGATGCTGCTCACTGTAAAAACCTGTTCTTCAGAAACCACAAGGGCAACAAGCACTATCTGGTGATCCTGGACCACCGAAGGCTTTTAAATATCAAAGATCTGGAGCAGAGATTAATACAGGGGAAGATCTCCTTTGCATCGCCCAAACGTATGGATCGTTACCTGGGACTGGATGCCGGATCGGTCTCTGCATTCGGGATCATAAACGACCAGGAAAATCATGTGCACCTGTTTATCGACGACCAATTAGAAAAAGCGGAGCAAATCAGTTTTCATCCCAATGAGAATACCGCAACCTTTGTGATCTCATTTGCGTCCTTTAAGAAGTTCCTTGATTTAAGCGGCAATTCCTATGAGTTTATTTCGTTGTATGAGGATGAGCCGGGAAAGATGTAAATCGAATACACTAAATTGCACCGCCATGAGAAATTTGATCATACTTTTATTGGGATCTGTACTGATGCTTAGCTCCTGTCTCGACCCTATTGAAATCGACGACACGCTTCAGTCCCGCCTTATTTACTATAACAACCTGCTGGAAACCGACAAGGTGGTATGGACAACGGATGAGGAAGAATCCATTGCCGCCCAGGCTTACGGTGTGCCGGCAGAGGATCTCCTTGAAGTGGAAGGCTATTCGCAAATGGTCCGATTCGATGCTTCCACCCTGGAGGGTGAAATATTTCTGGGGGGCTTTGATTACTCCGTTGATCCCTTCAGCTTTTATATGATATCGGTCCTGGGTACCGAACAGGAACCCTTTCTGGTATACGATACCATTGATACTTCCTTCCCCACCATAGGTATGGTGAAAATGCGCTTTCTCCAGGCTTCTGAAGCCATAGGGGATGTGGACATATATGTGGGTGGAGAATTGCCGGAACACCTGAAGCTTCAGGGAGTGAGTTATAAACAACTAAGCCTTTATGTAGAGGCTACCCAGGAAGCCTTCTGGAATGCAGTAATTATCACACCGGCCCAGGTTGCACCAGCCGATTCCATTATTCTTTCGTACGAAGTAAATAATAACTTTGTACCCAACCGGACCTATTTTGGTATAATCAATCACACCGAAGCAGACTCCGAATCCTCTTTCAGGATGCAGGTTTTTAACCAGCCAAACTTTTAATACAGAGAAAGAAAAGCAGCATAAAACAGGCTTTATGGAAAAACAGCGAAACATGAATCAGCACGTCTCCTTTGTGGGAGCATTGCACATTGGCTTCGGCATACTTGGTATTGTGGGAGCAGCGGCCATTTTTTTTACTTTTCAATTCATATTCCAGTTTATAGAGGATGATCTTATCGCTGAGGAGGTGCTGGCCTTTATCGGGAATTCCATCGCACTGCTGCTTCTCTTCTTTAGCAGTCTGGGTGTTATCGGAGGTATTGGTCTGTTTTCCTACCGTCCCTGGGCCCGCATCCTCGTTATAATCGTATCTGCCATGAACTGTCTAAATGTTCCGGTGGGCACAGCCAAAGGTGTTTATTCCATCTGGGTGTTGATGCAACCCGAGACCATAGAATTATTTGAAGATTCCAAGCACAACTGATCTTATGAAAAAACTTCTTTTATCCTTAGTCCTTATACCACTGGTTTTGGCATCCTGTAATAAGGATCCCGAACCTCAACCCGAGGAAATCCGGTCCTACTGTTCCATTCTGTCCCTGGTAAAGCAGGATGATAACATTACCTGGGTGGTGGATGGTATAGCAGTACAAGATGAACAGGTTTACGGATCCAGAATCCTGGGGGCAGTCCTGCTTGACACCGATGTGGAAGAGATTTCCTTTACTGCTGAGAATTCCAGCTCCGGGTCCATCATCGAAAGTGTTTTGCTAACCATGGAGAAAGACAAGCATTATCTGATCCTGCTCTATGGTACTGCTGATGATCCCCTGCTGGAGGTCAAGGAGTTAGAAAGCATTCAGCCACAATCGGGTTATATCAGGTTTCAGTTCCTTCATGCATCCCCAGATGTGGATTCGGTGGATGTATTTATGGGAAGTACCGAAGTGGATGACAGGGTGGTATCCGATTTGAGTTTCGGTGAGTTTTCAGAAGCCTTCGAGGTCATCGATTACAAAGCCAGGTCTTCCGTGACCGTGGCCACACATGACGAGACCTATGACCCTGAAAATGAAATCCTGTATTACGATTACAACGATCTGCTCGTTTCCGGCGCCACCTATCTTTCGATTCTGGCTTATGAAATCGGCGATCCTGAAGATACGGAAGCCAAACTCTGGTTATACGACGTGCCCATGCCATAAGACCAGATTGGAACTAAAGTAAAAGGGCTGTTCCCGCCTGAAACGGGAACAGCCCTTTTTATATGCAATCGAGTTTACTTAAGGTCCTAGTAACGTACCCTTTCAGTATAGTGGGTATGAAGCAATTCATGGGATTTATGTCCCAGAGGTTCTCCCAGGAACTCTTTATATATTCCAATTACCTCAGGATTTTCATGAGATTTTCTGATCTCCATGGACATATCCTCTGCATAGATGGCTTCGGTGCGCTTCTTACGGATCTTCTCATTGGTGGGAATGGGTTGACCACCACCTCCCAGACATCCGCCCGGACAGGCCATCACTTCGATAAAGTGTACATTGACTTCACCACTTTTCACGCCGTCCATCAATTGTCGGGCATTGACCAGTCCGTGAGCCACAGCACATTTAAGCTCGACTCCATTAAGGAAACTCCACTCTTCCTTACAGTCTTCGATCATTACAGAAGCCATTCTTACGCCTTCCATTCCCCTCACCGGAGTAATGTTTAATCCCTCGAAGGGAACTTCACGACCGGTAATCAGCTCATAGGCAGTTCTCAGGGCAGCTTCCATAACACCTCCTGTGGCACCAAAGATTACTGCAGCACCAGTGGAAGCACCCATGATGCTGTCGTATTTGTCCTCGCTCAGCTTGTTGAAATCAACACCGGCCTGTTTGATCATTCTGGCCAGTTCCCGAGTAGTTAATACGTAATCCACGTCTTTGTATCCGCTGGAGCGCATTTCCGGACGGTTGGCTTCGTATTTTTTAGCGGTACAGGGCATGATGGAAACACTCACCACATCTTTAGGATCGAGTTTCCTCACCTGCGGATAATAAGTCTTGGCCAGAGCACCAAACATTTGCTGCGGCGATTTGCAGGTACTTACATTGGGCAGGAACTCGGGAAAAGCATGCTCGATAAATTTGATCCACCCCGGTGAACAGGAAGTGGTCAAGGGCAGAGCCACGTTGGGATCTTTGTCCACCAATGCCTGCTTCAAGCGGGTCAGCAGCTCGGTTCCCTCTTCCATGATGGTGAGATCGGCAGTAAAATCGGTATCCAGTACAGAGTCGAAACCCAGACGTTTAAGGGCCGAGACCATCTGTCCGGTTACCCGATTACCCGGTTTTAATCCCAGTTCTTCACCCAGTCCGACCCTGACAGCTGGTGCAGTCTGCACGACCACATGCTTGGAAGGATCCAGAATTGCATCCCAGACTTCGTCCAGGTAGGTCCGCTCTACCAAAGCTCCTGTGGGACAGCGATTGATGCACTGGCCACAGTTGGTACAAATCACTTCAGCCATGGAGAGATCCTCAAAGGTGCTGATCTTCTGGTGATCCCCTTTGTGAGCAACGGTCAGAGCATTTACTCCCTGCAACTGCTCACAGGTTCTCACACATCTCTGGCAGCGAATACATTTGCTGTCATCCTTCTGAATGGAAGGAGAAAAACGATCAATGGTATAGTCTTTAATATTAATGAGGTCGATCAAGAGGTGATCTCCTACGGCGAATTCGTTGGAAAGATCCTGCAATTCGCATTTTCCGTTCTTGTAACACTTGGTACAGTCTGCATTGTGCTCTGAAAGCAAAAGCTCAATCACATGCTTACGGGCAGAGCGCACCTTCAGTGAATTGGTCAGGATTTGCATCCCTTCGCTTACCGGCGTGGCACAGGCTGCCAGAAGCGCCTTGCCTCCCAATTGCTCAACCACGCATACCCTGCAGTTCCCTGCCACACAAAGGTCATCGTGGTGACAGAGTGTGGGAATCCTGAAATTTTGCTGTTTGGCTGCTTCCAATATGGTGGTCCCCTCGGGAACTTTCACCTGCATGCCGTTTATCGATAAATTTACCATGGTATCTTCTTTTTTCTGTTTCTCTTAGTAAATGATCTCTTCCTTGAAATTTTCCACAATAGAGCCAAAGGCATTTCCCACCGACTGACCCAGCCCGCACTTGGAAGCACGTTTCATGGTCTTGGCCAATTTCACCAATTCATCAAGGTATTTTGAGTTTTTATCGCCACGCTTTACAGCTTCCACACCCTTCAATAGCTGCTGGCAACCCACCCGGCAGGGTGTACACTGTCCGCAAGACTCCTCGGTGAAGAAATCCAGGTAATTGTGCAGCACATTGTACATAGACCGGGTCGAATTAAACAGCTTCATGGAGCCTCCTGTGGGAACCCCTTCAAAACCAATGATGGTTTCTTCGAATTTCTTCCTGGGAACGCAAAAGCCAGAAGCTCCACCCACCTGTACTGCCTTGGTATCACCATCACCGAATTCGCCTACAAATTCGTCGACCGACATACCCAGCTCCAATTCATAGATTCCGGCTTTGGGAGTATCACCAGATATGGAAAACACCTTGGATCCCCTGGAATCTTTGGTACCTAATTCTTTGAAATGGGCAGCTCCGTACTGCATGATCATCACTGTATGCACGAGGGTTTCCACGTTATTGATGGTGGTAGGCTTACCGAAGAGACCCGATACGGTTGGATAAGGAGGCTTGTTCCGGGGTTCTCCCCTCTTTCCTTCAATGGATTCAAACAAGGCACTTTCTTCACCACATATATAGGCTCCGCTGCCCAATCGGATATGGATGTGGAAGTTGTGATTTAATTCGTCCATCAGCTTATGGAACTTGTCCAAATACTCGTTCAGTTTAGGGATCAGGAATTTATATTCTCCCCTCAGGTATACATAGCCGTTTTTGGCTCCCACTGCCCTGCCGGCAATGGCCATTCCACAAAATACCTTTCCAGGTACCTGGTCCAGGATCTCACGATCTTTAAAAGTTCCGGGTTCTCCTTCATCGGCGTTGCACACGATATATTTGACCGGCTCCTTCTCCTGGGAAGTAAATCTCCATTTCAGGCCTGTGGGAAATCCGGCACCGCCACGACCTTTCAGGTCCGATTCCAGAACTTCCTGGCAAATATCGTCGGGATCCATTTTCATAACTTTTTCAAGCACATCCCTGCACTCAGTCGCTTCGAAAATGAGGTCCACCCTTTTTACATGCGTATCTTTCATGTGATTTATCTTTTCTTAGTTTATTTCTTGATATACTCTCTTAAAATTTCAGTCACTTTTTCCGGGGTAAGTTCCGTATAGGGAGTGTCGTTGATCAGCATGGCCGGTGCTTTATGGCACCATCCAATGCAGTTTGCCTCCAGCAGGCTGAATTTACGGTCCGGAGTGGTTTCCCCCAGCCTTACCTTAAGAATGTCTTCAATGGTAGCGAGTATGTCATTCTTACCCTTCATGGCACAGGAAATAGTTTTGCAAATTCTAATGATGTATTTGCCTCTGACTTCCGTATCCAGAAAAGTATAGAATGTGGCTGTACCAAAAACATCGGCAGCCGATATATCAAGTTCTCTTGCCACATCTATCATATCCTGCTTGGACAGGTAGCGGTTAGAAACCACAAGGTCTTGCAGGATTGGAATCAGGCTCTCGCGGGTTCTGCCATGCTTGTTGGCCAATTCCCTAACTAGTTCATTTTCAATAATCGTCTCCATGAGCTCTAAAAGTTAATGTATTATGTTGGTTTTGTGCGCGTTACGAATTCTTTGTTATTTCTTTCACAGAAAGAAGGATTAAAATTAGAATTTTGATGTGATTTATATAACAATAAAAGTCATATTTTATCAAACCCAACAAATACATAAATGATCTAAATAAGAATAGCACGCTTTTTGCTGCTAATAAATATCTTAGAATACACCATTATAAATAGGGAATGTCCAAAAAATGCCCGAAAAATTGCCGCTTACAAGAAATAGAAGAAAAATAAACTAATGATTTAGTTGTTTAACTAAATATTTAGTTTTATGTTTGTACCGAAGCAAGCTTTAAAAAGGAGATTATGAACACACTTACCAAAGCAGAAGAGCAGGTCATGCAGATTCTCTGGGATGAAAAGGAGGGCTTTGTGAAGGACCTCCTCCAAAAGTTCCCTGAGCCTAAGCCCGCTTACAACACAGTTAGCACCATTATCCGGATTCTGGAAAAGAAAGGATTTGTGGATCATCGCAGCTTTG
>Ga0180430_10005811_pt1 | contig 10169 bp, 10 predicted proteins | sample SS_ome_9_FD_132999 | JGI IMG/M metagenome (GOLD analysis project Ga0180430, IMG submission 132999) | Hypersaline lake sediment archaeal communities from the Salton Sea, California, USA - SS_1_S_2 metaG | ecosystem: Environmental > Aquatic > Non-marine Saline and Alkaline > Hypersaline >...
AAGCGCGTCGATCCTGATGCTGGTCGCCGCCAACCTCGTGCCGGTGGCCGGCGCCCTGTTCCTGGGCTGGAATCTCAGTGACGTCATGGTGCTGTATTGGGCCGAGAGCGCTATTATCGGCCTGTTCAACGTGGCCAAGATCGTGGTGGTCGGGCGCTGGATGGCGCTACTCGCCGGGCCGTTTTTCGTCGGTCATTTCGGCGCGTTCATGGCCGTGCACTTCCTGTTTATCTACACCATCTTCGTGGAAGGGTTTTTCGGCAGCGGCCCGAAAGGTGACCTGGCGGAGGTCGCTGCACTGTTTGCTGGGCTCTGGCCGGCGCTGCTCGCCTTGACGCTCAGCCACGGGTTCTCGTTCTTCGCCAATTTCATCGGGCGTTCCGAATACCGCGGCCGAACGATAGAAAAGCAAATGAACGAACCCTACGGCCGCATCGTTTTCATGCACCTGGTGCTGATCTTTGGCGGCGGCCTGGCCATGGTGCTCGGCGGGCCGACCATCGTCATCCTGATCGTGATCGTGCTGAAGGTCGTTTTTGACATCCGCGCGCACCTCAGGCAGCGCGAGCGTTCCACGGCGAGCACGGGCCGCTGATTTGCTGTACCCTGAGCGCCCTGTTGTACGGCGAGGCATTGCAGTTGATTGATGTTCCTAACAAGAAGCATTCCTACACCCGGGAAGACCTGGTGCTCTGCGGTGACGGCCGCCTGTTCGGCGAGGAAACATCGCGGCTGCCGAACGGCAACATGCTGATGGTCGACCGTGTCGTTTCCATCGACGCGGACGGCGGCGCGTTCGGAAAAGGTTCACTGAAGGCCGAGTTCGACATTCGCCCGGACCTGTGGTTTTTTGATTGTCATTTCACCGGTGACCCCGTGATGCCGGGCTGCCTGGGGTTGGATGCGCTGTGGCAGCTGTGCGGTTTCTTCATGGCGTGGTCGGGCTGCAAGGGCAAGGGTCGCGCGCTGGGAGCGGGTACGGTCAAGTTCACCGGGCAGATCCTGCCGACGGCGAACCTGGTCACCTACGAGCTCGATTTCAAGCGCCTGGTGAAGCGCAAACTCAACATGGCCATTGCCGACGGCCGCGTTTACGTCGACGGCCGTTTGATCTACACGGCTGAAGACCTGAAGGTCGGCATGTTTGCTTCCACGGATTCGTTCTGAGTCGAACCGTTCAGTTTGCTTGCTGACCCCGTTTCGTTACGAGGTAGGTGGCAAAGCTGGCCAGCCAGTGGCTGCCTTCGTAGTTTTCCGAGGAAATGTTGGCGATGCCCGCCTCTGCATGCACGTCGGCCGCCGCCTTGAGCGCTCGGCGTCTCGGGTCATCCTCGGGCAGCGCCGCGGCGATGTTCTCCAGGTTCCAGGCACGCGACAGGTTGACGCCGTCGAGGTGCACCAGCTTGCCGTCCGTCGGGTCTTTCACGATGCCGGGCGTTAGCCAGTCAGCGCTGCCGTCACGCGGAATGGTTGGCAGGAAGCGGTCCAGCCAGGCGGCAAAGTCCTTTTTGCCCATGAGGCGCCGCATCAGGTCGGCTTCCATCAGGCAGGGTGATAGAAAGTCTTCACCCGAAGGCTCGTATTCCAGCGGGCAGTCGCGGTCATCGGCGTGAAAGGCCATGGATTTGTCGCGAACCAGCTGTTCCATTTGCGTATCGCCGGCCACCCGTGCCCAGTCCAGGATCAGGCCGAAGGCGAACATGCTCTGGTTATGCGTGCCGAGGCGAATGGGGTAGGCGAGGTTCGGCAGCCAGGCCTTGATCTGCTCTGTGACGGCGCGTTCCAGCGGGATCAGGATTTCCAGCCATTTTCGGGCCAGCGGCGCGTCCCACTCGCGCAGTTCCGCGGTCAGCTGCAGGAACCAGGCCACGCCGTAGGGGCGTTCGTAAGCTTTTCGTCCCTCGGCCCTGAAATAGTCGACTTCCGCCGCGATGCCTTCGGCGGTGAAGCTTTTGTTGAGCGCAGCGGCAATTTCCGTGCGCAGTTCCGGCGGCAGTTCGTCACCTGCCGTGCGCAGCAGGCGGACCAGCAGCCAGTGGCCGTGCACGGACGAATGCCAGTCGAAACAGCCGAAAAAAACCGGGTGCAGCGACGCGGGTGTGCCTGCATCGGCGTCGCCTTGCATGACGTGCGCGATCTTGTTGGGATATTCGCGGTGCACGCAGTCCAGGGCGAGGCGGGCGAATCGGGCCTCGGGACCCGCCGCGGGGGCGGGCCCTGAAGCCGTGACGGACATAAAAATGAACAGAGCCGGTATCAATGCCTTCATTTCTCGAAGGGTACGGGTTTTATCGTCTTTTCGGTAGAGGGCGGCAGGATGGGCAGCACGATCTGCGGCTGTTCACCGGTCAGGGTTTCGAGGAATGCCACGATCATTGCTGTCTCATCGGCCGTGTAGGCCCGGCCGAGCTGCAGCTTGCCCATCAGGTCGACGGCTTCGGCCAGGGTCTCGGCGCCGCCGTCGTGAAAGTACGGGTAGGTCAGCTCGACGTTGCGCAGCGTGGGCACCTTGAACTTGAAGCGGTCGAGGTCGTCGCCCGTCACGCCGGCCAGGCCAATGGCCTCGTTGCTGGTCTCGTACGGCTGGACCAGGCCCATTTTCTGGAAGGAGTTGGCACCGACGGCCGGGCCGTTGTGGCAGGCCACGCAGCCGCTGTTCTTGAACAGTTCGTAACCGGCCAGTTCCGTTTCGGTGATCGCATCCGCGTCACCCTTGAGCCATTGGTCGAAGCGGGAATTCGGGGTGACCAGCGTTTTTTCGAACTCGGCGATCGCGGTGGTCACCTCGTCGATGGTGATTTCGCCTGTTCCGAAGACAGCCTCGAACTCCGCCACGTACTCGGGAATGGAAGACAAAACGTCGATGGCCAGGTCATGCGAAAAAGCCATTTCGCCGGGATTGGCGATCGGGCCGCCCGCCTGTTCTTTCAGGTCTTTCGCGCGGCCGTCCCAGAACTGGGCGACGTTGTAACTGGAGTTCAGAACCGTCGGCGAATTGATCGGTCCTTCCTGCCAGCCATGACCGACCGACGTGACGATGTTGTCGGTGCCGCCCATGCTCAGGTTATGGCAGGTGTTGCAGGAGATGATGCCGGATTTTGAAAGGCGCGGCTCGAAATACAGCTTTTTGCCCAGTTCCACCTGACCGGCGTCCAGGCCTTGCGGAATTTCGATGGGCTGTATGGGTTCGGCGGCGGAAGCCAGGCTCACGGCGGCGAGCAGGCTGGCGGCGGCTGCATAATTGACCAGGGTTCCTGATTTCATCGTATTTTTTCCCGTTGCGTTGAAATGATGCTTGGTTTCGTCCCGCTATTGAGCGGGGCCGATTCATATCAAGCGGAATAATATCGGTTTTCGATAGCGGCCCAAATGCGATAAATCATTGAAAATAATCAATAAATTAAGCTTAAATTAAGGTTTGTCCCGCTTGCGCCACTGAAATTTGCAGATCTTGCCCGAAGTGCAGAGGCCTGCTTTCCCGTATCCTGTGAATATCCGGTTTTTTTATGTTGAAGCATGCCGTGCTTCGTGGCATTTTTGCCGTAACCGACTGGTCATGAACCTGTAATGGAAAAGCGCCTCAATACGCCCAGTGCCGCCTACCCCGAGCCCCTGGATGCGATCGTCCTGGCCGGCACGCACCAGAACCCGAATCGCCTGATTCTCGGGCGCAACAAGGCGTTTCTCGAGATCGGCGGAAAGGCGCTGGTCCGGCGGGTCGTCGAGGCCCTGCTCGGTTCGAAAGCGGTCGGCCAGGTGTTCGTCGTCGGCCCCATACAGGAACTGCGCCCGGTCCTGGACGGCATTTCTGCGCGGATTTCCCTGGTTCCCCAGGAAGGCAAGATGATGAAGAACGCCTGGGCGGCGGTTTATGCATCAGAAGCGTTTCAGCGGGAGCACGGTCGTGCCGATGACCCCATGCGCCCGCTCCTTGCCGTGTCCTGCGACCTGCCGCTGCTCACCACGGAGGCCGTCGACGACTTCGTGGCGCGCTGCGCCGAAATCGACAGCGAGTCGAAGACCGGCAACGCGATTCTCTGCGGGGTGTCCGAGGAGGCGTCGCTGAAGCAGTACTACCCCGAGGACGGCAAGCCGGGAATCAAGCGCCCCTACGTCAATTTTTCCGACTGTCGTGTCCGCCTGGCCAATATTTACGTGGGCCGCCCGCGCACGCTGGCAAACCAGGCGTTCCTGCAAACCGGCTTCGAACACCGCAAGGCGGAAAAGCTGAAAAACGTGCTGGCCCTGGTCTGGGATTTTCTCAGCCAGAAGGGCGGCTGGCAGGCGGCGTGGATGTCCCTGCGCATGCAGGCCACGCTGATGGCCGAAAGGTCGGGCAGCCGCTTTTACGAAAAACTCCGGGCCGGCAACAGCGCCCGGCGCACTGAGGAGATTTGCAGCGAGGTGCTGGGCGGCCCGGTCCGCATCGTGATTTCGCCGTTCGGCGGCCTGAGCCTGGACGCCGACAACGTGGAGGACTTCAGGATTCTCAGTGCGCGTTTCAATGAGTGGATTCGCGTGCCGCCGGTGGAGTCCTGACGGACAGTCCTGCCACCGGCTCCGCGGTTTCGATCGGTGACCGCCCGTCGAGACGGGCGAATGCCTCACGCCAGAATGCCGTGGTCAGTTCGCCGATATCCCGGCTTTCCGCGTTCATCAGGATGGCGATCCCGATTCCGCGGTTTTTCGACCAGGCGATGTCCGCGCGAAACCCCCTGACCCAGCCGCCGTGGTAAACGATCTGCTCGTCGCCGATGGTGTAGATACGCCAGCCCAGGCCGTAATGCGCATCCGAGAGCAGGTCGCGCCAATGGCGGCGCCTGAGGTCCCGTTTCGTCCGCACACGCGGGGTGCTCACGGTCTCGACAACAGAAGGCGGCAGCACGTGCGGGTAGGCCCCCAACTGCGCCATCAGCCAGTGCGACAGGTCGTCGATACTCGCGTTGACGCCTGCGGCCGGCGCCACGCGGTAGTAGTCGGGTTCAACGGCGACCGGGCGCCAGGCACCGCGTGATTTAACGTGCGGGCGGGCATGGTCGGGATTTTCGAGCAGGGGCTCAATACCCACCGAGGCATTTTTCATGCCGAGGGGCTCGAAGATCCGGTCGCGCATCAGTTCGGCGTATCCGCTCGACGTGCTGTGTTCGACCACCGTGCCGATCAGGCTGAACAGAACGTTCTGGTAGGAATAGCACGTGCCCGGTTCGCACAGGTAGTCCAGCCTGCGGAATTTCTCGAGGATGCGGTCCAGCGGAAAGCCGTCCTCGATATAGTTGTCGTAGGCATGGGGAATCAGTCCCGAACTTTGCCCGACCACGTGCGAAAGGTGTATCAGGCTGACGTCGCCGGCGATGCTGAAACCGGGAACGTGATCTTGCAGGCGGTCGTCCCAGTTGAACGCTCCTTCGTTTGCCAGCAGGCCGGCGAGGCCTCCGGCAAAAGTTTTCGAGACCGAGGCGACACGAAACACGGTGTTCTCGCCAACCGGTTGGCGGCTCTGCGTGTCGGTGTATCCCGTCGTTTCGATCCGAATCGCGCCCTGCGGACCGACGATCGCGTAGGCCGCTCCCGGAATGTTCTCGCGCGTCACCAGTTGTCGAAAGTGGCTGTCGAAGGTGTTCACCAACGCCTTCGTCTGTAAATCGGCGGCGCGCGCCGGCGGCGCCGCACAAAGCAGGAAAAGGGCAATGCCGGCGAGTCGCAGTCCATTCATTCCGTGTTTTCAGCGAAGTCTTTCAAAGTGCCGTATTCTAGCGGTATTCCGCACGGGCATGTAGCGAGGTGGGGCCATCATGGATACAGGGAAACTCGAATCGGCCATTTCCGCCTGGCTTATGCAGAACCACGGGATCGAGGGCCGACTTGAGCGTCTGGGGGGTGAAAACCTGAACTACCGTGTCCTGACGCCCGGCGGTGAACACTACGTATTCAAAGCATTGGACGAACACACCGCCGAGGAAACCGCTGACCTGGAATTCGGCATGCTGGAACATGTCCGCGACAGCGGTTTTGAGCTGGGGCTGCCGTTCATCCTGCCTGATCATGATGGCCGCATCGAATCACCGGTCCGGATCCCGCTGCCCGGCAGCCACCGCGCCCGGCTGCTGAGTTTCGTGCACGGTGAACTGCTCGAGCGCCGTGGCGAGCGAAGCAGCGCTTTGCTCGCCGATATCGGCCGCAGCCTGGCTCTGCTGGACAGCGCCCTGGCCGGATTTGATCATCCCGCGGCCTACCGGGGGCATCCGTGGGAACTGGCGCGCGCCGGCATGCACCGCGACAAGACGGCATCGATTCGCGACCGCGGCCTGCGGGCCCTGCTGACCTGGGCCTTCGACCTGTGGGACGCGGCAGCCGATGAACTGCCTGAGTTGCCCTGCCAGGTCATCCATGGCGACGCGAACCCCGAGAACATCATTCTGGATGGCGAGCGCGTCGCAGGTTTCGTGGATTTCGGCGACGCCTGTTTCAACCCGCGCATCTGTGAAGTCGCCGTGTGCCTGGCGTACCTGATGATGGGGCGGGACGAACCCCTCGCCGCGGCCGCTGCCGTGCTCGGGGGGTACAACCGCGTGACCGGGCTGTCCGCGGAGGAACTGGCGGTACTGATGCCCCTGGTCTGCGGGCGGCTCGCCGTGACGGTTTGCATGGCGACTTCACGGCTGTCGATCGACCCGGACCATCCGAACTGGTTCATTAGCCTGGAACCGGCCATCGAACTGCTGGGCCGGCTTCACGAAGTCGGCAATTCAGCTTTGAGGCCCGGCTGAATTTCCCGCTGCGGGAGGGCGAATCGGGCGCAGACAGCCGGGTGTTATGATCACCAGATCAAACAGGCCTGAAAAAACATGAATGAAATACAGCAGCTGCTGGGCTATCCGTTGATTACCACCGCTTCCGGCATGGTCATCACATCAGGCCAGGTCGTGCTGACCGTCCTCGTCATCGTGCTGGGCCTCGGCGCCACCTGGTACCTGCAGCGCTGGCTGGGTCGCCAGCTATTGAAAGCGAAGGTCGACCCCAACGTCGCCCAGACGATCCAGCGTCTCGTTTTTTACAGCGTGCTCGTGGTGCTGTTCATCTCGGTTCTGGGGATGCTGCGTATTCCCGTGACCGCGCTGGCATTCATCAGCGGTGCGGTGGCCATCGGCGTCGGGTTCGGTGCACAGAACATCATCAACAACCTGATCAGCGGATGGATCCTGATGTCGGAGCGGCCGGTGCGCATCGGGGATTTTGTCGAGATCGACGACCACCGCGGAACGGTAGAGAGCATCGGCAACCGCTCCACGCGCATTCGGCGAATCGACGGGGTTCACCTGCTGGTTCCCAACAGCCAGATGCTCGAACGGGTCGTGGTGAACTGGACCCTTATCGACCGCGATTTTCGCACGACGGTCCGGGTCGGGGTCGCCTATGGCTCGCCGGTGCGCCGGGTCGAGGAGCTGTTGTACCAGGCTGCCGGGGCGCAGGAAGACGTGCTGGACACACCGAAACCCGTCGTGGTTTTCGAGGACTTTGGCGACAACGCGCTCGTATTCGACCTGTTTTTCTGGTGCCACGCGGGGGGTGAGCGGGAGTTGCGCGTCATTCGCAGCGATATCCGGTTCAGGATTGAGCAGTTGTTCGCTGAAAACGGAATCACCATCGCCTTTCCCCAGCGGGACGTGCATCTTTTTGCCAAGTCACCGATTGAATTTCGGAGGGTTGAAGAATGACGGCCGTGCTGGACTGGAAACACCTGGATTATTCCGATCCGGATACCGAACAATGGATACGCGACCAGGACTTTATTCCTGAACCCGTGGCGGACGCGCTTCTGGAGGGGGAGAGCCGGCCCAGGGCCGTTCGTTTCGATGAGGGTGTGCTGGTCATTCTGCGGGGCGTGAACCTGAACCCGGGTTCATCGGTGGAAGACATGGTTTCCATCCGGATATGGCTGGATCGCGAGCGGGTGGTCAGCACCAGCCGCCGCCAGCTGCGTTCCGTGGAAGCGCTGCGGACAGAGATCGAGAAGGCGGGTGCTGCGTTCACCCCGGGCGAGTTTCTCCTGTCATTGGCGGCACGGCTCGGTGATTACATGTCGGAGGCCATCGAGCAGATCGAAAATGACCTGGAACAGGCGGAAGACAGGATCCAGGATTGCAAAACCATCGACCGCAACAGCCCGTTCAGCAAAATCAGGCGGCAGGTGGCGCGCATCCGCCGCTATGTCGCGCCGCAGCGCGAGGCGCTGGATCACCTCTCGCGGTCGAGCCTGGCGCCTTTCAGCGCGGAGGAGCTGACCGGGTTTCACGAAGAAACCAACCGCCTGACACTGACCCTGGAGAATTTGGACCTGGTTCGAGAACGCGCCATGGTGGCACAGGAAGAATTCCTGGCGCTGCTCGCGCACGAGCAGAATGCGCGCATGCTGTTGCTGTCCATCATCGCGGCCGTTTTTCTCCCATTGTCCTTCCTGACGGGACTGATGGGCATGAACGTCGCGGGCCTGCCGGGAACGGTCAGTCCCGAGGCGTTCTGGATCGTCAGTGTCATCATGCTGGCCATTGCGGCAGGAATCATGTTGCTGCTCCGGCGCAGGGGCTGGCTCTAGTCCCGCCTCTCCAGTTCGGCGCGTGCGAACACGGAACGAATGTTGATCACTTTCTTGAGGCCGTTCTGAGATTACGGCTGCTTTCGGACCAGCCGGGTGCGCAGTTCGCGGACCTCGTCGTGCAGGGCCTGCACCGCCCTCATCAGCTGCTCCCGCTCTGCGTGCGCCAGTCCCTCCGCTTCCTGTACCTGCTCGAGGTCGCGTTCGTGCACGGTTTGCATGGAGTTCACGATCAGTGCGATGAACAGGTTCAGTACCGCGAAACTGGTCACGATGACGAACGGTACGAAAAACAGCCAGGCCTGGGGGTGCTGTTCCATCACGGGCCGCACGATGCCCATCGACCAGCTTTCCAGGGTCATGATCTGGAACAGGCTGTACATGGATGAACCGATACCGCCGAACCACTGTGGGAACGTGGCGCCGTAAAGCTGTGTAGCCATGACCGCCGCAACGTAGAAAACCAGGAGCAATACGGCGACGATCGACATCATGCCGGGCAAGGCGCTGAACAGCGCCCCGACCACGGTCCGCATTTGCGGCACGACCGAAATGAGCCGCAGCACGCGCAGGACGCGCATCGTGCGCAGCACGGAAAACGCGCCTGCCGCCGGGATCCACGAGATCGCCACGATGGTGAAATCGAAAATGTTCCATCCGCCGGTGAAAAACCGGGTGCGGTAAACCCACAGGCGCAGCGCAATCTCGACCGTGAATACGATCAGCGCCGCGCGGTCCAGAAAGGCGAGAAGCTGGCCTGCTGCAGCTACCGCCGGAGGCCAGGTTTCCAGCCCCAGGGTGGCGGCGTTGAGCAGGATGACCGCGGTAATGACATAGCCGAACGCCCGCGACTCGACCAGCGAGCGCAGGCGTTCCCGTCGCGGCGCTAAATTCGCCTCAAGAGGCAGAGGGTGCACGCCGCATGCCGAGATGCGAAAGGCGCAGGCGCCGATTGCGGGTTCGGCGGATGCGGTGTTTGCGATCCTGGGCTTTCCGCACGGCCCGCTCCGTTCGCCGTGCAGCCGAGGAAATCGCAGCGTACAGGTCATCCGCTGTCGCTTCGACGGCAATCGGGTTCATGCCGGGCAAGCGGGCGTCCACTTGCACGGCCTTGTCGACGCCGCCTTTGCCTGGGCCGTTCAGGTCCTTGAGGTAAACATCGATTCGTGAAAGGCCGCGATCGAAATCGGCCAGGGCCTGCTCAAAACGTTGCCGCAGGTGCTTGCGAAGCGCCTCGGTCAGCTTGAATCCTTGTGCGCGAATAATCATGGTCATGGCGATCCTCCCGTTTCGATTGATGTTCGTCTCCTATCCTATGACCGGATTAAGTTCGAACAAGTCGATCTGTATGTAAGAAAGGATCGGAAATTTCGATGTTATTCTGGCCTGTCGCCTATTCCGGCTGCGACAACCGCTCCCGCGCCACGTCGGTTATGTGGCGTACCGCGGGGTTGCGCACGATGCGTTCCGGTGATATCGCATAGTAGGTCTCGCGCACGCGCTCCACCGAACCGATCGGCAGCACGTGGTAGGTGCGGCGCAACTCGCGGTCGATGAAGCTCGGCGCGGGGAAAAT
>Ga0180430_10005813_pt1 | contig 10166 bp, 8 predicted proteins | sample SS_ome_9_FD_132999 | JGI IMG/M metagenome (GOLD analysis project Ga0180430, IMG submission 132999) | Hypersaline lake sediment archaeal communities from the Salton Sea, California, USA - SS_1_S_2 metaG | ecosystem: Environmental > Aquatic > Non-marine Saline and Alkaline > Hypersaline > Sediment...
GACCGACACCGGTGTACCCGCGGACGCGGTGGATTGGCTCGCCGACGCCCAGTGCCCCAGCGGGGAGTTCACATACGACGGCACCTGCCCGGGTTTCACCGATGCCGACACCACCGGTATCGCCGTGCTTGCCCTCGTGGCGGGCGGGGACACCACGACCGGCAGGCTCTCCGTCGACTGGCTCATGTCTCTTCAGCTGCCGGACGGTTCGATCCCAGGGTGGGGGACACCTAATGCCAACTCGACAGCGTCCGCCGCGCAGGCCTTCGTTGCGTCGGGCGAAAGCGATGCCGGCGATGCGGCGGCGGCCTACCTCGCGTCGATGCAGTTTCCCGCGTCGGCCGGCGGAGCAGACGCTGGTGGGTTGAAGTGGATCGCCACCGACACGGCAGCCAACACGTTCGCTTCGGTCCAGGGGGTTTGGGGAATGGGGGTGCCGGCACTCCACGAGATTGAAGCCCCCAGCTTCGACTTCACCGATACCTCCGGCAGCATCTTCGCAACAGAAATCGAGTGGATCGCTGCGTCCGGCATCACCCTCGGCTGCAATCCTCCGCTCAACGACGGGTTCTGCCCGGGTGAACCGGTGACCCGCGGCCAAATGGCAGCGTTCCTCAACCGTGCTCTGGGATTACCGGCGGTATCAGACCAGACGTTCACCGACACGTCGGGCAGCGTGTTTGCTGCCGACATCGAAGCGATCTCCGCAATGGGGATCACCAGAGGCTGCAACCCGCCCGGAAACGACCGGTACTGTCCCGATGACTTCGTCACTCGTGGCCAGATGGCGGCCTTTGTCAATCGGGCACTCGACCTCGACCCGGGTGGAGACTCAGGTTTTGTCGACATCGCAGACAGCCCCTTTGTCGCCGATATCGGGGCCATTGCCGCCGTGGGGATCACCAAGGGCTGCAATCCGCCCGACAACGACGAGTTCTGTCCAGAGGACCCCGTGACCCGAGAACAGATGGCCGCGTTCATATATCGGGCGATGCACTAGTGGGCAGGGAAGCGCAGCCGATGAGCCGACCCCTGGTGGCGGGTGCCGTGGTGGCGTTGAGTCTGCTGCTCTTTCCCGGATCCGCGTTTGCGGGGACGGAGTGCCCGGACGGTGAGAGCGGCGTAACCGTTGTCGTCGATCTGCGTGCCGCCGGCGGCGGCATCGAGGTGGGTTGTGCGCCTGGTTCGCCGGGTTCGGGGTTCGCCGCGCTGCAAAGCGCAGGATTCTCTATCAACGAAGTACAGGGAATGCCCGGATTCCTCTGCACTATCAACGGGCTTCCCGCCGGGGAGGACTGCACCAAGACTCCGCCCGCCGATGCGTTCTGGTCCTACTGGCACGCCGAGCGCGGAGGTGCGTGGTCGTACAGCCTGGTCGGAGGCGCTGCCTACACGCCGGTTCCGGGCACCGTAGATGGTTGGTCCTTCGGCGCCGGATCCTCTCCCGGCCTCGCCCCGCCCGGTGGGTCGACTCCGCCGACAACGACGACCACATCAACCACAACCACCAGTACTACGACAACGACCAGTACGACGACAACGACCAGTACGACGACAACGACCACTACTACGACCACAACCACGACAACGACGGCAGCTCCGGCAACGATGACCACGCCGCCAACCACGACCACCGCATCGGCTTCAGCGCCGACAACGGACCCAGCGACGGCTGAGTCGCGAACTACGACGACGGCCGCTCAGGAGCCGTTGACTACCACGTCGACTCTGGCTGCCATGAGCACGACGCCGGGCCCGATCGAGCCTGTCGCGAGTGAAGACGCGGTGGAACCCCAAGCAGCTTCCGCGGCCGCGCCGGTCTCGAGAAGCGACGGAGAGGGGAACGCGGGCACGATGGTTGCCCTGGGCGCCCTCTTGCTGATCGGCGCGGGTGGGCTGGTGGTCGGCTTCCGCAGAAGAGGCGCCCCATGAACCGCCCGCTGCGACGCCTGCACCCGGCAGCCTGGTGGATCTGGGCGTTGTTCCTGGCTGCGGCTGCTTCGCGCACGACCGATGTGCTGCTCCTGCTGATCATCATCGCCGTGGCCGGATTGATGGTGTATACGCACGGGGCCCCGGGTGGGGGCAGAGTCTTCCGTATCTACGTGCTTGTGGCGCTCTTTGTCCTGACCGTCAGAGTCGTGTTCCGAATTGTGATCGGCGGCGGGGGAGTCGGGGAGGTAGCGTTAAATCTGCCGGAGCTGTCGGTCCCTGATTGGGCAACCGGGATCCGCATCGGAGGTGCGGTCACGTGGAACGAGATCGTGATGGGCCTAACCGACGGCATGCGCCTCGGCACCCTCATCATCTGCGTGGGAGCCGCCAATGCGCTGGCTGATCCACGGCGGATGCTCCGTTCCCTGCCACGGGCCCTGCACTCGATCGGTACTGCGGTCGTCGTGGCGATCGGTCTCGCTCCGCAATTGGTGGCGAGCACACTGCGGATCAGGCGGGCTTCGGCTCTTCGCAGTGTGAAGAGCCGTCGCTTGCGGCTGCGTCGTCTGCTCGCTCCGGTTATCGACGATGCGATGGACAGAACGCTGGCGCTGGCGCTGGCCATGGAGACGCGAGGGTTCGGCAGGCCGCTGGGCCAACGCAGCGGTTGGGTGTTTGCGCTCAGTGCCGGAGGGATGCTGCTGGTCGCCCTGGGCGTGTTCCTATTGCTCGACGGATCGGCGGGATCGCGGCCTGGTGTGTTGATGCTCGCTGGCGGTTTGGTCGCCGCTGCCATAGGGCTCCGGGCCGCCGGTAGACACCGGTCCGTAACCACGTACCGGCCGGAGCAGTGGCGTGCCCATGAGTGGGGCGTCGCTCTGGTGGGGTTCGGGGTTTTTGCCGCGATCACACTGATCGGTGGGCTCGACCCAGGATCTCTCCATCCCAGCGGGGTTCCGCAACCCCCGCTCCTGGCGACTTTGGCCGTACTGATCGCGGCGTCACCGGTGCTGTTCGCTCCAACCGGAGCGCCTTCGTCACGAGCAGCGAGGCTGCGGCCGTCATGATCAGATTCACCGACTACTCGATCACGTATTCCACGGCCGATATCCCGACGCTCTCCCATGTCGACATGGGCATCGAGGAAGGGCACCTCTGCCTCGTCACCGGCCCTACCGGGTCGGGCAAATCAACCTTGCTCGGTGCCATCAACGGCCTGGTGCCTCACTTCACTGGGGGCCGGGTGAGCGGCTCAGTAGTCGTTGCGGGACGTGATATTCGCGACACAGTCCCCGGGGCCATGGCCGATCTGGTCGGCTACGTCGGCCAGGATCCACAACGAGGGTTTGTGGCGGAGACGGTTGAGTATGAGCTTGCTTACGGAATGGAGCAGGCCGGTCTCGACCCGGCCACGATGCGGGCCCGGGTGGAGGAGACGCTCGACATCATCGGCATCGCCCACCTGAGAGACAAGCACCTGATGGATCTGTCCGGGGGAGAGCAGCAGCGTGTCGCCATCGGCTCGGTACTCACTGTGCACCCGCGCATCCTTGTCCTCGATGAGCCGACATCCGCCTTGGACCCTGCCGCCGCGGAAGATGTACTGGCGGCCGTCACCCGGCTCGTCCACGACATGGGCCTCACCGTCGTGATCGCAGAGCACCGGCTGGAACGGGTGATCCAGCACGCCGACCAGGTTGTCCTGATCGAACGATCCGGTGCGGTGATGTCCGGCGACCCACGCTCGGTGATGGAGTCGAGTTCCGTTGTGCCGCCCGTCGTCGAGCTCGGACGAGCCGTCGGGTGGGATCCGCTGCCACTCACCGTGCGCGATGCGCGAGTGAGAGCGCGGGAGTTACAGGAAGGGCTCGAAGCTCCTCCAGTCGAGCCGATCGTCGCCGGGCCCGTTGTCGCGTCGGCAGAGCGAGTGTCGGTCACCTATGGGCGCGTTGTCGCGGTTCGCGATGTGACGCTAGATCTGCGGCGCGGCGAAGTGACCGTCGTCATGGGACGGAATGGATCGGGCAAGTCGTCGCTTTTCTGGGCTCTGCAAGGGTCGCTGCGTCCCGATTCCGGAGCGGTCGCGGCGAGTGGCACGGTAGGCCTCGTACCGCAGACTCCCGCCGATCTCTTGTTCCTCGGAAGCGTCGAGGCGGAGTGTGACCAGGCTGATACCGATGCCGGCCAGGATTCGGGTACCTGCAGGGAGTTGCTCGATGAGATCGCCCCCGGCATACCCCGGGACTCTCATCCCCGGGACCTCTCCGAAGGGCAGCGGCTGGCACTCGTCCTCGCCACCCAGCTTGTCGCCAGACCCGACATCGTGTTGCTCGACGAGCCGACGCGTGGACTCGACTACGCCGCCAAGGAATCGCTGACCGATGTGTTGCATCGCCTTGCCGCTGATGGCAAGGCCGTCGTGCTGTCGACCCACGATGTCGAATTTGCCGCGCTAGTGGCCGACCGAGCCGTGGTCATGGCTGAAGGCGAAGTCGTCGCCGACGGGCCTGTCTCCGGCATCCTCACCGGCACGCCCCTCTTCGCTCCCCAGGTGGCAAGGGTGATGGCGCCCCTGCCACTGCTGACGGTGCGCCAGGTGGAGGAAGCCATCGCATGAAGTCGCGGGCATCTCTGCTGATCTTGATCGTTTCGATCATCGGGCTGATGGCATTCCTGTGGCCGTTGCTGGTCTCGTCGGAGAGCGCCCTCGGCCACTCAGAAGACGCCCCGTGGCTCTTTGCGGCGATGTTGCCGCTTCTCCTCGGCGTGGTGCTCGCTGAGCTGTCTGACGGGATCCTGGACGCAAAGAGGGTCGCCATGCTCGGGGTGCTCTCAGCCCTCGGTGCTGTGCTTCGCCCGCTCGGCGCCGGAACTGCCGGCGTCGAGCTCGTCTTTCTGCCCATCATCCTCGGAGGTCGCGCCTTCGGTCCTGGTTTCGGCTTCGTGCTGGGGTCCACGACTCTGTTCTCCTCCGCCCTGTTGACGGCAGGAGTCGGTCCCTGGCTCCCGTTCCAGATGCTGGCCGCATCATGGGTCGGCATGGGGGCAGGGCTCTTGCCGCGGCGGGTCTCCGGCAGGGCGGAGATCGTGGCCCTGGCGGCATACGGGGCGGTGTCTGCCATGGCATTCGGGTTCGTGATGAACATGTACTTTTGGCCGTTCGCCGTAGGTATGGACACGGCGTTGTCGATGCAGGCGGGCGACGCGGTAATCGACAATCTGCGCAGATTCTTTGGGTATCACGTCGCCACATCCCTGGGATGGGATGTGGGGCGCGCCGTCACCAACGTGGCGGCGATAACCCTCGTCGGTCGCGGCGTGCTGGCGGCGCTACATCGAGCCGCCCGTCGCTCCGCGTTCGATGTGCCTGCCCCGGAGGCGGCGAAGGCGAGTCCTCAGCCGTCGGGTTGAGCCACAGACTCGTGAGGCGGGTGCCATGTATTGATCAGCGGGCTCCTAGGAGTTCTTCGCGCACCTTTTTGGCGAAGCCCGGGTTGTGCGGAACGCACTTCGGCGATGCCCTCGTATATGACCAGAGCGTAGACGCCGCGCCGGCCATCCGGGACAGGTTCGCCGATGATCCAACCCTTCTTCGCGAGCCGGGTGATGTGCTAGATGACAGTGCTGGATCGGCGCCGTTGATCTCGGCAAGAGACGACACCCTCACCCTGTGCCCGGATGGTCTTTTCAAAGCAATGTGCCCCCGGGAATCCCGAGGGCACAAGAACAGTCGTTGCCGATCGTGTCGGCTACTTCTTTTCCATGCTCGGGTTCCAGACCTTCCACACGTTGCCGACGAGATCGGGCCCGGGCGTCAGCACTGGATCGCCCTCTTCCCATCCGGCGGGCGTCGCTTGTGCCCCTCCGGATTCACGGACGAGCTGGAACGCCTTGACCTGGCGGATGGTTTCGGAGAGCTTCCTACCCACGGGTGGGGTGAGGACCTCCATGCCCTGGATGATGCCATCCGGGTCAATGATGAATCTGCCGCGTAGCTCGATTCCCTGGGCCTCATCCCAGACACCGTAGGCCCGGCCGATGTTGCCGGCCTGGTCGGATGCCATGGGGAAGGGGACGCCACCGTCGACCATCTTGGTCAGTTCGTTGTCGTTCCACATTTTGTGAACAAAATGGCTATCGACGCTCACTGAGATGACATCGACCCCGAGAGCCTGAAGCTCTGAATAACTGTCGGCGACCGCCGACACTTCAGTTGCTCAGACGAAGGTGAAATCACCCGGGTAGAAACAAAGCAACAGCCACTTGCCGGCATGTTCCGACATCGAGACTGACGTGAACCCGCCCTTGTGGTACGCAGGGGCCGTAAAATCCGGCGCTGCCTGCCCGACGGTTGCGGTCACTAGAACCTCCTTGCGGGAGTCTTTCGATTGCTCTTCCTGCGGTTGGGGATCTTCCCCGGCGACCCCGGTAATCCGAGCACATCCGAGTTGATCTGCCATTACTCGTCTCCGTTCTCGAGACCCTTCGATCCTAACTTCCAGTGAGACGATGGAGGAATCGGCATGTATGGGAGGCGTTAGTCTGCCGCAAATGAAGCAGGCATTCACCAACGCGACCATCTGGACAGCGGCAGGACCCGAGATCGAGGACGGTGTCCTCATCATTGAGAACGGCAAGATCATCGCCGTCGGCGAAGGGCTCGACCTCTCCGGGATGGAGGTAATCAACTGCGGCGGTGGATTTCTGCTCCCCGGTTTCGTCGACCCGCATACCCACACCGGGGTTTGGGGCGAAGGTGCCCGTGACGATTACGACGGCAACGAGATCTCCGAAGCAATCACACCGTATACGCGTGTCCTCGATGCTATCTATCCCGAGGACATCGGTTTCGAGGATGCCCGCCGTGGGGGAGTCACCACCGTCGGGATCGGGCATGGTTCTGCCAATCCGATCGGTGGCCAGTTCTCGGTCTCCAAAACCTACGGTCTGGTCGCCGACGACATGGTCATCAAAGAGCCGGCCGGGGTGAAGATGGCTCTCGGGGAGAATCCGAAGCGGGTAGGCGAGCACTACAAGCGAGCCCCGAATTCCCGCATGGGTGTCGCATATCTGGCGAGGAAGGCCTTCTACGAAGCGATCGAATACCGCAAGGATTGGGAACACCACCGAGCGCTCGAAGCCGACGAGGCAAAGAAGCCGGAAGGTGAGCGCAAGCCACTCCGAGAACCGAAACGTGACCTCGGCAAGGAGATTCTGCTGAGCGTCCTCGATCGGGAGATCCCGGTGCGCAACCACGCCCACCGCATGGACGACATTCGCACCGCCATCCGTCTCGCCGATGAGTTCGGCTATCGGCTCGTTATCGAGCACGCCACCGAGGCCTATCGCATCGTCGATGAAGTCGCCGGCCGTGATGTCATGCTCGCCATCGGGCCCCTATTCGGAGACAGGTCGAAACGTGAGGTGAACAAGGCGACGCCGGCCAGCGTCGGCATCATGGTGGGTAGGGGATGCACCGTTGCCATCATGACCGACTCGCCGTTCAACCCGATCCACAATCTGCGAGATCTCGCCATCTTCGCCATCCGGGAAGGTCTCGACCCGAACCGCGCTCTCGAGACCGTAACCCTCAACGGTGCGCGCATCCTCGGTGTGGACGACCGGCTCGGTAGTCTCGAGCCGGGCAAGGATGCCGATTTTGTTATTCTCGACGGCGATCCCTGGGATGCCCGCAGCAAAGTGCAGGCGACGTACATCGATGGCCGTCGTGTGTTCGAGGCTGACGGGCCCTACATCCCGGGCTGATCGCCGCCTTGATTGGCGAATCCTGCAACAATCCAGCCTCACCTGAGAGAAAGAACGTCTGATGTCCGGTAACGCTGCCTTCACCTACACCGATACGGCTCTTGTATCGGTCGCCCATGCCGAAGCCCCCGAGGTCGTCACGTCTGCTTCGTTCGACGAACGGCTGATGGGTTTCTATGAGCGCGTCGGCGCCCAGCCGGGTCTCCTGGAGAGCCTTGCAGGGATCAGGGAACGCCGCTGGTGGCCGGAGGGTCATCTCTTCACCGATGCCGCTGCGGCAGCGGGAGCGAAGGCAATCGAGGCCGCCGGCGTGCGGGTCGACGACATCGGCCTGCTAATCGACACCTCTGTGTGCCGGGACCGGCTCGAACCGTCTTCGGCAGTGACGGTTCACAACGCACTCGACCTGCCCAGCTGGTGCCTCAACTTCGATATGGCGAACGCCTGCCTGGGCTTCTTGAACGCTGCTCAGATAGCGGGCAATATGATCGAGGCCGGCCAGATCGACTACGCACTCATCGTCGATGGGGAGGGCAGCCGTTACACGCAGGAGCGGACGCTGGAGCGGTTGAATAGCCCCGAGGCGACGATGGCCGACCTCTATGACGAGTTCGCCACGCTCACCCTGGGTTCCGGTGGCGCCGCCGCCGTGATCGGCCGTCACTCTGACAACCCGGGTAGCCATCGCCTTATTCGTGGGATCTCTCGGGCCGACACCAGCCATCACCAGCTCTGTGTCGGCACCATCGAGAAGATGCGCACCGACACGAAGGGCTTACTCAACGCAGGTCTCGACGTTTCCAAGCTGGCATGGGGCGACTCCGGGGACTACGGGTGGCTCGACGCCGATCGCTACATCATTCACCAGGTCTCTCAGGTGCACACTTCTATGCTTTGCGAACGTCTCGGCATCGACATGGCCAAGGTGCCGCTCACATTCCCATTTCTCGGCAATGTGGGGCCGGCGGCAATCCCGATCACGCTGTCGATGGAGCAGGACAAGCTCCAGCCGGGTGACCGGGTGATGCTGCTCGGCATGGGCTCGGGCATCAATGCAATGGTCACCGAGCTTCTTTGGTGACGGCGGCGGCAACGTTCCCACCCGCGGGGCTCGATGGCCTCGACCCAGCATGGTCACGCCTCGTCTCGGCAACCGACGCTGAGGGGATCAACCGCACTTGGCACGTGCTCGATAACCAGGTGGCCGATGCCAAGCTGACGTTGCTCTGCGTTCACGGCAACCCGACATGGTCATACCTGTGGCGTGAGCTCCTGGGTGCGGCCCCGCCCGGGGTGCGGGTCGTAGCCATCGATCACCTCGACATGGGGTACTCAGAGCGGACCGGGACGCTACGTCGGCTCAGGAGGCGTATCGACGATCTCGACGCGGTGATCCGCTGCCTCGGGTTGAGTGGTCCGATCATCACCGTTGCTCACGACTGGGGTGGCCCGATCTCTATCGGATGGGCGGGCCGGAACCACGAGATGGTGGCCGGCGTGGTACTGATGAACACCGCCGTCCATCAGCCGGTCGGTTCCCCGGCACCGTCGTTGATTCGGCTGGCTCGAAGCAGGCCGGTGTTGGGAACACTCGCCGAGCGAACAAGTGGATTTGTCAACGGTACGTTGCGACTGGCGCGTCCCCGTCTATCCAAGGCCGTTCGAGCTGCCTATGCCGCGCCGTACGATTCGGCAGCGCGCCGGGGCGCGATCAGTGCGTTCGTTGCGGACATCCCTCTCGAGTCTGACCATCCGAGCATGCCGGTCCTCGACGAGGTCGTTGCCTCGGTCGAGCGTTTGGCCGACAAGCCCGTCCTGCTGCTGTGGGGTGCGAAGGATCCGGTCTTTACCGATCTTTACCTGCGCGACCTGCATGCCAGATGGCCGAATGCTGCCGTTCACCGTTATCCCAACGCCGGACATCTCACTCCCGAGGACGTCGAAATCGCCGGTCCCATCTTCGAATGGACGGCCGGGCTCGAGGCGGTCGACAGCGGCGACGGGTTCACCGATGATCGTCCGCTGTGGTCGGAGCTGGAGAGTCGGCGCGACTCCGACGCTCCCGCTGTCATTGAAATGGCACAGGTTGAGGCGGCCCGCATATTGTCGTGGTCAGAGCTTGCCAAGGACGTCGAGCGTGTCGGCGCGGGGTTGGCCGGAACGGGCGTCACTGCGGGTGATCGTGTGTCTCTGCTCGTGCCACCAGGGATCGATCTCACCGTATGTCTCTATGCGTGCTGGCGGGTTGGCGCCGTTGCGGTCATCGTGGATGCAGGCCTCGGTGCCCAGGGGATAACCCGAGCGCTCAAGAGTGCCTCCCCCAGATACATAATCGGCGTGCCCCGTGCAATGGCCGCCGCCAGAGCGATGCAGTGGCCCGGTAAACGGATCGTGGTTGGCGATCTGTCCGGAGCGCGGCGTCGAGCGCTTAACGTGTGGAAGAGCCTCGATGAGATCCGTGGCGC
>Ga0180430_10005814_pt1 | contig 10165 bp, 7 predicted proteins | sample SS_ome_9_FD_132999 | JGI IMG/M metagenome (GOLD analysis project Ga0180430, IMG submission 132999) | Hypersaline lake sediment archaeal communities from the Salton Sea, California, USA - SS_1_S_2 metaG | ecosystem: Environmental > Aquatic > Non-marine Saline and Alkaline > Hypersaline > Sediment...
TGGACGCAGCCATCGCATCCGATTCCCTGCAGCGATTCATCCACATGAGCTCGTTGGGAGTCTACGAAGCTCGGCACCACTACGGCACAGACGAGTCAGAGCCGCCCCACAAAAAAGGGATCGACGGCTACACGCTCACCAAGGTCGAAGCAGAGGGACTGGTGCAATCCTATGTGCAGACTCATCAGTTGCCCGCAGTCTTATTGCGTCCTGGATTCATCTACGGTCCGCGTGACCGAACAGTGCTTCCAAAATTGTTGGCCCGACTCAAGCTGGGCAAGTTTGCCTACCTCGGACGTGGTGATCAGCTTCTCAATAATGTCTACATCGGAAACGTGACGGAAGCAGTTTTTCTTGCGCTGTCGCAAACATGCCATGCGGGCGATGTGTTCAATCTTACGGATGATCGGCTGATTACCCGTAAAGAGATGATTGAAGCCATTTGTTCGCACGCAAATTTGCCTATTCCGAAACGACATGTCCCATTGCCGGTGGCGCGATTTTTGGCTGGGAGGATGGAATCCGTCTATCGCCTCGTTGGGGCAAAAGAGGCTCCGATTTTATCACAGGCCCGCATCAAATTTCTGGGCCTGCATCTCGATTTCAATTGCGACCGTGCTCGGCACCAACTGGGATACAAACCAGCCACCGATTTTCGTGACGGTATCGCTACCACCATGGATTGGGCGAAGGCCGTAAGACTGGTTTAATGGACAGCTCTAGATCTGGTTCCAGATATCCGGCTTATAAACGCCTTCACAAATGCATTTCCACGTCTGTGCCGCCAGTACCCGCTACGGTTAAGTGAAATGCGATCTAGAAATCAGGACGACGCGTTCGATCAGGGCGCTTCGGCTGGCTTGAGTCTTCGGCAGCCTCTTTCTGGGGTCCAATGGGGCCAGCAATACCAACTGGGCCACCATCGAGGGTCCAGCTATGAGCCTCGCAAGTGGAATCGAGTGCGAAATGTGTGCTGGTCATCTGCTCCCATTCCGGGAGTGGTTTTGCAAGCAGTACGGCCTTCGGACCATGCAATGGTTCTACAATGTGCCCCGTTCCCCAAAGTTGACTCCAGGAAGTGAACGTGGTGCTCATTGCCTGGTTGTTCACACGCAGCCACTGGTGAATCTGTTGAGCGTACGCATTTCCAGATCCCCACCAGCGGAATGCGTTTCGGATGAGTTCCTGATTCGTGACTGCGAGGACGCACGTTTGGTCTGATCCCTGCCTTGATGGTGCGAACACGGAGTCTTTGACGAACACGTCAATGATTGCATTGGGGTTGTCTGCCGCAATGACAAAATTGGAATCCGCCGCTGAAAGAGTGCAGTGATGCAGAAGCAAACTGCCTGATCGATTCCCAGCCTGCAGGCTGATCACGTTGGAATTCGACGCCAGTAGCGAGTTGCTGACTTCCACTGCCATTCCGCTCAAGTTGCCGTGCAGGCACGCTCCACTGGCGAAGAGAGCGGAGTCGTCGATTGTTGCAAATAACTTTTGCTCACCGGGAGTATCCGTTAAGTCAATCAGCGGCGTTGAGTTCTCACTCAGCGCAGGGCCATGAATTTCACAGTTGGACAGTGAGAATTCGCCACTGTTGATTCGCTGTAGAAACTGCTTTGGATACCGACGGTTCCTCGCTTGGGGCATCTGGAAGTGACCGTTGAAAATCGAGACTCGCCCGCCATCAATGGTGAACCAGCTCTCGGATTCCTGATTCGGTTGAGGCTGAATGACCAGTGGCTCACCATTGGTTTGCTCGAACTCAATGCGCAATTGCCGATTCTGAAGTATGATCGCAGGCAGAATTCGCAGCCCTGAACCGAAGCATTGTACTGTGATCCCATTGGGGCAGTCCTCAAGGAATTCCGGCAACTTTTCGGCCTGCAGCAAGTCAAAACGGCGGACGGATTTGGACTTTGGGCTGGAGAAATCATCGGGGACAACCGACCGTTGCGCGGCTGCCAAGAAACGGTTCTGAAAACCACTGGGAAGTGAAATCAAGTTCGACAAATCAGCTCCAATCAGTGCTCGTAAACCGACACCAGCCACGGCGATTGGTTTGAGGAGTTGATCAATCTCAGAAAGTGAAGCTTCTGTAATGTTCTGTTCGAGTTCCCAGTCTGGCAGCCAGTCGTCGCTTGGCAGTGTTTGCAGCCAGAACTGTCGCCAAGTTGTCTCGTCGTTGGCGGTGATGACTTTCCGCTGTGGAGTCGTTTGCCGAACAAGTTCCTGCCAACCACCAAATCGCGTGTGCGTTGATTGTAAAGATGTGGCGATCGCCTGAGGTGCCTCGACATTGGACTCCGCCTTGCTTGGCCAATTCTGAAATCGAAACGCAGTCGACGACGGTCCCTGCCCAAGCACGAGGCTACGATGGAACTGCAAATCTAACTTGCCTGCTTCGATGCGATCATTGCCAGTCAATTGAAACGCACAATCGCCAGAGATCAGTGTGCTACTCAGTGTCGAGACACGTGTCGATTGGAGGTTGTCCTGTTTGTTGGCCGTGAGTTGGAAAAGTGGTGCTTGCTGTGAGACGAACAAGTTGTTGCCCCCCACGAATTCCATGGCAGGCTGCTGTGCATGGACGATGGTCAGGTCGTTGCCGCGGGCAAACACGTTCTCCATGGCAATGTGAGTTGCCTGATCGCTTCCATCGACAGAAACAACATCAACATGACGATCACCCAGAACCGTAATTGTGCACTCTTTGAGTTGTAGCGTTCCACGCGGAAGGCGAAACAACTTTGCATTTGCTGGCGGATTGCTGACAACGAAATGCAGACCTTCCAGGGAAAGTTGTCCCTTTGAAGCGTGCAACCAAATACCCGAGTCGCTGAATGCCTGAGCATCGAGGTGAATGATCGGTTGCGCTCCGCGGGCTGCGCGAATGGTCCATTGATCGCCCTGGGGCAATTCGATGGGCAAGCTTGCGAACACGGTGGATCCGGAAAGTTCAATCGTTTCCGTATTGCTTCCCAATCTGTCGACAGCTTCATTAAGCATCGATGTGCTGAGATTGCCGCGGAGCCCACGCTGTACCTGAATGACTTTTGCCTGCCGTGGCACATTGAGTTTCAGCATCCATTCAGGAATCATCTGTGCAAGACGCTGCGGGTCATCCTGCAGATCTTCCACACCTGCAAACTTGACCGCGGTCAGTTGAGCAGGAGGAGTGGCTGACTCAGGGTCGTCTGAATCGGATTGGTTCGCAGGCTCTGGCTCGACGTTTTCCGCGACTGCAGGTCGGTCAGGCTCTGGTGGCGGAGTCACATTGGTGCCAGCATACGGATCGATGTTTGATGGTCCTGAATCTCCCATTTGTTGGATCGCCCACCATACGATGACGACGAAAATGGCGAGTCCCAACGCAACGAGCCCCATCCGCAAGACATCAATGTCGATCGTCTTTGGGGGCGAGCTAAGCAGAGGAGCTTTCTGTTTTTGCGGTTGCTGCTGTTTCGCCTTTTGTCCCTTTTGCTCCTGAGGTGACCGACTACGCTTTTTCTTTGTTGGCGATGGCTGCTTGGCAGCTTTCTTGACGGTGCGGTTCTTGCCTGACTGAGTGATCTGCTCTTCCTGCTGATCAGGGTCTTGTGGTTTTGGGACCTTCCTCTTGCCTGACTTTGCGAGCGGTTCCTCTGGTTCGGGATCTGGAGAGTTTGAAACTTTGCGTTTCAGTGGAGCCGGTTTTTCGGCCTTTTGCTTCCGTGGTGGCAACCGCTTCGCGCCGTGGGTTTTCTTGGGTTGATTTGGTGTCGCTGGTGAATCGGAGTCTGACTCACTTGCCACGGGCATGTCTGCGTCAGACTTGACGTCCGGAAGATCATCGATCAGGCCAGGATTGAAGTCTGTGGGAGATTCCGAATACTCATTCCAGGACTCGCCATCAGAATCGACATCGAAACTGACCGGTTCTTCGTCTTCATCATCTTCAATGAGCACAGCGAGCAGTCGTGACGGGTCACCACCCAAGCGAATGGCATCGCTCTTGAGATCATCAAGAAGCTCGGCTGGCGTCTGGTATCGATCTGCTGGTTTGATCGCCATCATGCGATGCAGCACAGCTACGATGGCCTCTGACACCCGATCATTTACATCGCGCGGATCGGGTCGACGACTCTTTTGATGAGCGGCCAACTTGTTATGCAAGTTTCCGTCATGAAATGGTGGTTTGCCCGTCAACATGTGATACCAGGTGCACCCCAGTGAATAGATGTCGCTGCGGATATCCGCTGCGCGACTGTTGATGGCTTGCTCTGGTGGCATGTAGTCGACGGTACCGACTGTCGTTCCATCCCGCGTGATGCTCGTGTCCATGGTCTCATCGACGGAACGAGCCAGCCCCATGTCTGTCAGTTTGACTGTGCCATCGCGAGCAATCATCAGGTTGGAAGGTTTGATGTCGCGATGAACAATGTTTTTGGACCAGGCGTGTTCCAGAGCCTCAGCCACTTGGCTAACAATCTCAATGGAACGCGAAACCGGAATGATGCCCCGTTTACGCATCCACTCCAGAACATCCACACCGTCAACGTATTCGAGGGCCAAATACAGATGGCCGTCTGCTTCGCCAGCATCAAACACCCGCACGATGTTCTTGTGTTCGAGATTTGCGGCTGCTTGGCCTTCGGATTTGAACCGCTTGACCAGGATCGGATTGCTGGCACGGTCTTGTGGAAGAACTTTCAGTGCGACCGTTCTTTTAAGATCTTCATCCTCAGCAAGATAGACCGTGCCCATCCCTCCCATGCCCAAGCGTCTCTTGATGAGATATTTACCCAAACGCTTCAAATCGCCCGCATCCCCGGGGAGTGATTTGCGATCTGATGAGTTGGACGGCATAGGGATGCATCGTCAGGAGATGAAATGGGAGAAGTGTATGAACCAATGACCAGCAAGTTTCGATATCCGAATCAGTACGGGTATTCAATCATGCAATATAGGCACTAACCAAACACTGCGTCAAAGAATCTGTTTTGGTTCAGCAAAAGTGGCTTGGCGGGTTCTTCACGCAGCAGAACTCAGTATCATGCGCGATACGTATCTGAAAAGAGCCTCCCAAGTTGGAACTTGATTGCAGGAAGTCATGGCGAATTTTGTGACAAAAACGTGGAACGATGCCAAAATCCTTTGGCACCTGGTGGTTAAGGGAGGAAAGGGCGACACTCACAAGGAGCGTCTGGAAAGTTTTTACTCAGGTCAGGCTTCCAGTTACGACGAATTCCGTCGCCGAATGTTGCACAGTCGGCAGGAAATGATTCAAACCGTTCCATTTCCCGAAGGTGGAACCTGGATTGATCTGGGTGCTGGCACTGGTGAGAACGCAGAACATCTCGGCGAGAATCTCAGTCGTCTCAACAAGATGTACCTTGTTGACCTCTCTGAATCGCTCTTGAAGCAGGCGGATCAACGTATTGAGGCACGCGGTTGGCAAAACGTGGAAACCGTCTGTCATGACGCAACCACGTTTGTGCCACCAGAACAGCAAGTCGACGTGGTTACATTCTCCTACTCACTGACGATGATTCCAGACTGGTTTCGGGCCATGGATCATGCATATTCCCTGCTGAAACCTGGTGGACACATCGGGGTTGTCGACTTTTACGTCAGCCGCAAACACGCTGCTGAGGGAAACAAACAGCATCCCTGGTCGACGAGGACCTTCTGGGCAACCTGGTTTGCAGGAGATAATGTTTTCCTGAGCCCAGATCACATTCCTTTTCTGCAGTCTCGATTTGAAACGGTGATTCTTGAGGAACGACGCGGCAAGATACCCTACCTGCCGCTGATCCGAGCCCCCCACTATCTCTATGTGGGCCGAAAACCTGTTGAAGCGTAAACGAGCCTGTCGAGGAGAATTCAGGCATCAATCGGTTCGAATTGACCCTCAAGTCTGGCAACTGCTGACTGAGGGTCCATATTGAACATGGCTTTTCCGCCAGTTCCCCAACGACCGTTTTGGAAGTGAAAGAGAGCTGTCGCATCGCGAACTTGACCAACAGCTTCAACATCTTCCATATCGCCGCCTTCGATTGCCTCGAAGTGAATCTCGACTGAAACGAACGCGGTCAGCAAGTGGGTGGCTGTGTCTCGAGCAAATCGAGTTTCAGGTTGCCATTCGCAGTGCTTCCAACGCAGGCCCCGCGGTTTTCCGACCTGCTGGGCGAATTCGAAGAACTTCGCCTCAAGCAATTCACGGCGTACTTTGAATTGATCAATCGCTTTGGCTGTTTCGCGTTTTCTGAGCCAGCGTCGAATTCCGAACACAACCAGATTCCTCTCGAAGTTTTAGAGCGTGGGGGCCTAAGAACAATTTCACAAAGAAATTGTCTCGTCACAGCGACAGACTCGTGCTTGTTCTGCCGCTGTGATTGGATCCGCTCTTGCAGCTTCAATCGTTACTTAGATCAAACGCTTCTGGTGGTGGACCACCCATGACATGGTATCCCGAGTCAACGTGCAGAGTTTCGCCAGTGATCCCGGAAGCGTAATCGCTCAGCAGGAACATCGCGGACTTGCCGACTTCCTCACTCGTGATGTTGCGACGCAATGGTGAGAACGTTTCGTAGAGCTGGAACATCTTCTTGATGTCACCCACGCCGCTAGAACTGATGGTTTTCACGGGACCAGCACTCAATGCGTTCACGCGAACATTAGCTGGGCCAAGTTCGTGAGCAAGGTATTCCGTGGCACTTTCGAGCGCCGACTTGCACAAACCCATGAGGTTGTAACCGGGTATGACCCGTTCGCCACCAAAGTACGTCAGCGTAAGAATACTGCCGCCATCATTCATCAATGGACGTGCACGACCAGCCATGGCAATGAGGCTGTAGGCACTGATTTCCATCGACAGCTTGAACCCGTCGCGACTGACATCATAAACGGGTCCAGTCAGGTCCGCTGGCGGCGCAAACGCGACACTGTGCACAACGAAATCGAGCTTGCCGAATGTGTCCTCGGCCTGTTTGAAGACAGCATCGAGGTCTTCGTCTTTGGTCACGTCACAGGGGATGAGGAACTTCGCCCCATGCGGATCAACGAGTTTGTTGACTTTCTTGTAGTTCTTGCGTCGTGGCTTTTCGGGATCTGGTTCTTTGTCTGGCAGGTGCGTGAAACCGATTTCGGCTCCCTCGCGGAACAGTTCCTGAGCAATCGCCCAGGCGATCGAATACTCGTTGGCAATACCAACGACCAGACCTTTTTTACCTTCAAACAAACCCATAAGGGCGCTCCTGCATCGTTATCATCAGTGTGTCGCTAACGCTCAAGCTGGAAGGATAGACAACCACTCGAAGACCAGCAACATCGCAACAACCACAGAGGCCCAACGCAGCGATTAGGCCACAGATCAACACACGTAACAAGAAATCGCTTCCAAACGCACAAATTCGCAGTCAAAACCCTTTGCGTCTTTGCGTCTTTGCGCGAGAATCCTTCGGAACTGGGCGTCAAATCGTGGGAATCTCACGCAAAGACGCTAAGTCGCAAAGAAACTGAAGACACCTCGCCAGTTTTCGGCCAGATCTCACATCGTTATCTTCCCCCGTTTGAACAAATCTTCTTACCAATGAGGCTCATTCGCTGTGGACAATGTTCTCGACAAGATCGTCAAACACAAATGGGGCGAAATTGAAGCCACGAAGACCAGAGTCCCGGTTGCGGAACTGCAAGCCCAATTGGCAGATGCTCCGCCAGTTCGCGACTTTGTGCAGTCGCTGCGAGAGCATGCTCCCGTTGGATTGATCGCCGAAGTCAAAAAAGCTTCACCATCGGCTGGGCTTATCAGAGAAGACTTTGATCCCGTTGAAATCGCCCAGGTCTATCAGGAGGCTGGAGCGGCCTGCATCAGTGTTTTGACTGACGAACATTTCTTTCAGGGCCAACTCCAGTTTCTCAATCAGATTCGTGAGATCGCGAACGTCCCACTACTTCGTAAAGACTTTATTGTTGACCCGTACCAAGTCTACGAAGCCCGCGTTCATGGTGCAGACTGCATTCTGCTGATTGCGGAATGCCTGGACGATGACCAAATGGCAGAGCTCTACAATCTGGCGGGTGAACTCGGCATGCAGGCTCTGATTGAGTTGTATGAGACATCCAACGTCGAGCGTGTCTTGCGGCTGAATCCACCTCTTATGGGTGTGAACAATCGAGATTTGAGAACCTTCAAAACCGATCTCAACCACACAGTTCGCCTCCGACAACTCATTCCCAGCGAGGTCTTGCTGGTGGGCGAGAGCGGAATTCACACGAAAGAAGACGTCAAACTTCTCGAAAACGCGGGTGTGGGGGCGATCCTGGTGGGTGAATCCCTAATGCGATGCGAGGACATTGGTACTCAGGTCCGCGAACTCTTATCCTTATGCCACGCCCATCAAATAAATTTCACGTTCGAAGCACGGAAGAATCGTTTTGACCACTCAACAAACTATCGAACATGTTCTCGTTGTCCCCACCATGTTGTTTCACGAAGTGGGGCATTTCCAGGGTCACACAACAAACACCCAGCCCTACCTCGATACGCTGCTGGACCCTAATTATGTGAGTTACCGCCCACGTCCAGAAGTGGAGGAGGATCCCAGCTACAAGCAACTGATTCCCTACTGCATCTTTCGCCACGATGGGAAGATCTTCCACTACACACGTGGAAGTCAGCAGGGTGAGAAACGCCTGCATGCCAAGCGATCCATTGGCATCGGAGGACATATTTCGGCTGAAGATCAACAGTCTGGAAACTGTGTTTACCACGAAGCGATGTGGCGCGAAATCAAAGAGGAGGTGTTTCTGGAGACGGAGTTCACCCAGTCGTGTGTGGCTCTGATTAATGATGATGAAACTGAGGTCGGGAAAGTCCATTTAGGAATTGTTCACATTTTTGACCTGGAAGAGCCCAAAGTTCGACCGCGTGAAGAGTCGATAGTACAGGTAGGATTTGAAAAACCGGAACAGCTTAACGCGCAACGAGACCAGTTTGAGACTTGGTCACAGATCTGTTTCGAATTCCTGTAACCAATTGAGATTGTTGCACTTGCGGCAATAGTGTCGACTGACAAGGGAGTGTCAGCCATGAAAGTACTTCGCGGTCTATTTCTAGCCGGGGCTCTGGCTGGAGTCACACCACAACTTCTTTCTCTCAATGAAGTTGTAGCTCAAGACACCGCTGCTGTTCAGGTTTCGGAAGACCAACTTGGGCAGCTGATTGCCGCTCTTGGTCTGCAACCAGAGAAAAAAGAGCAGCGTTACGACTTCGCATTCCGCGCCACGCTTGACGAGGAAGAGTGGGAACTCTCCATGTCCTCCGTGCTAAGTCGTGATGGGGAATCGGTTTGGATTATGGCTTGGCTGGATGAACTCCCCAAGTCGTCTGCAGAAGTCCCGCGAACAGCACTGCTTCGACTGCTGGCTCAGAATGACCAGCTGGGTGAAGGCAAATTCTTCGCCTACATTCCCGGCAATCGTCGGTTCGTGCTGCAACGCACCATTCCCAACAAGAATTTGACCTCAGCACAACTGCGAGTTTTGCTTCAAGATTTGGGCAGTTCGGTCGTGGAGACTTATCCTGTCTGGGCAGTTGCTAACTGGAATCCAACGGGCATCCCAGCCAGCCCCGTGGTGCCAGCTGCGACGGAACCTCAAGCCACACCAACGCAATCGGCTGAGAATACGTCGAAATTCCAACAACCAATTCGTCGTTAGTCTTAGCGATAGAATTGTGGATACCCTTCCGGGGGCGATCATCGTTTGACGCCGCAACCACGCTCCACGCGGGTTGCGGCTCAACGTGTTTACATGTTGATGTGTAAATCAGGTAGCATTGCAGCAGTTTGACGATTTCGAAGAGTTGACCAATCAGGTCTTCCCTAACGCCCTACTTCACTCATTGGAAAGCCAAGTCCGCTGGTTATGTGGCGGCCCAGTGAGTATGATTCAAATTCACTAGACGAAACAAGCTAGGTAAGAATCATCTCACTTCTCTCAGGTCATTCGACCTTGTCGTGAGTTTTCAATCAGGGAGTTAGCGCGTGTCTATCGCTATCGACCAGCAAGTTGTTCCCTCGACTGCTGGAAACGGGACATTGTTGAGCCGTCGCACCAATTCTCTCATGGGTGTGCAGGTGACGGGTGTTGGATCCTTTGTCCCTGACAACATCGTGACGAA
>Ga0180430_10005815_pt1 | contig 10164 bp, 10 predicted proteins | sample SS_ome_9_FD_132999 | JGI IMG/M metagenome (GOLD analysis project Ga0180430, IMG submission 132999) | Hypersaline lake sediment archaeal communities from the Salton Sea, California, USA - SS_1_S_2 metaG | ecosystem: Environmental > Aquatic > Non-marine Saline and Alkaline > Hypersaline >...
CCGTCGCGATCCACATCGTCTCCTGCCGTTCCGTCTCTCGTTTGCCTAGCGCCATCGCGTTCTCCTTGACTCCTGTCATCATAATTATAACATGCGTGTCAAGGCCACTTTTTCAACGGGCTGTTAACAGTGTCCCAGTCCACCTGCATGCCAAACGGGTCGAGAAAAAAGACTGCCCGTCTGCCCCTCCGGTCCCACTGACGGCACATGCGCTGGAGGTAATCGTTGCAGTTCTCCTGAACCAGACAAATGCGTTGGGCTAATTTGGGAAACTCGGCCGTCAACTCTTGCAATCGCGCGAACTGTGACGCTGATTTTTCCACAAACACGTATTTGTGAAATTCCGGCATGGTACGCAACGCAATCCGCGCGGAACCATCAAGAAACCTCTGCGTTTCGTCTGCCGCGAGCTCCTCAAAGAGAGGCGCACCATCGGGTTCTTCGATCTTTGCTTCCCGATAGCCGGTGCCAGCAAACGCGTCGATGTAGACAAGTTCAAACGGCTGACTCTTCAGAGCGGTAGTATAACGACTCAAGTACTGGCCAAGCATCTCCAGTTTTTGGTCGGTCCACTCTCCGCCGAACATCAGCGTCTGTCGTGCGTTCACAGCCCGCCTCCCCTCGTAGAGACGCACGGCCTCATTTCCCAACAGCAACAGTGTACCACGAAGACCGCGGTTAAGGCAATTCTCATCCGACAAGTCAAAAAAAAGAGCGGCGGTCGAATGGTGTCGGCCGCCGCTCTTCGTGTTATCGTCCGGGATTCGGGGCCAGGCCTGGCGCCCGTGCGCCCACGCGCCCCTTACGCCACGCCTTGGGCCTTGGTCGCCTCTTCCTTCCCCAGAAGCTCCGCCCAGCTCTTCTCGACCTGCTCCTGGTGCCACGGGAGAACGCCTTCCTTGTCCTCCTTGAGCAGGTGGGAGAACCGGCCCTGGAGCTTGAACCACTCGGCGACCGGGACGACCTCCTTCGGCTTGTAGTTGACCGTCCACTTGCCGTTCTCGACCTCGTAGAGCGGCCAGTAGCGCGTCTCGACCGCCAGGCGGGCGACCTTTATCGAGTCCTCCGGCTTGTTACGCCAGCCGCGGTGGCACGTCGCTAGGATGTTGATGAACTTCGGCCCCTCGATGGACAGGGCCTTCTCGACCTTCTTCATGAAGTCCATGTGGTTCGAGACCGAGGCCTGGGCGACGTACGGGATGCCGTGGGCGATCATGCACGCCGTCAGGTCCTTCCGGTGCTGTTGCTTGCCGGGGATCGCCTTGCCCGCGGGGCTCGTGTTCGTGGCCGCGCCGCGCGGGGTCGCACTCGAACGCTGGATGCCGGTGTTCATGTAGGCGTTGTTGTCGTAGCAGATGTAGAGCATGTTGTGGCCGCGCTCCATCGCGCCGGAGAGCGACTGGAACCCGATGTCATACGTTCCGCCGTCGCCACCGAAGGCGATGAAGTTCATCTTCGCGTCCGCGGCGACCTTGCCGCGCCGCTTGAGCGCGCGGAACGCCGCCTCGGCGCCGCTGACCGTCGCCGCCGAGTTCTCAAACGCGCAGTGAATGTACGGCACGCGCCATGCCGTGAACGGATAGATCGTCGTCGACACTTCCATGCAGCCGGTCGCGAACCCGACCACGGTGTTCGGCCCGGCGACGTGCAGAACCTGCCGCAGGATCGGCGGGGCCGAACAGCCGGCGCACGACCGATGCCCGCCCGCAAGCAGTTCGGGATTCGCCGACATCTTCTTCAAGTTGACCGCCATTGTTTCCTCCTGTCGTTTTCAGTGCCGCAAGAGACAGATATTTCCTATTCTCTCAGGCCGATGTACCGGTAGAGCTCGCCGGGCTTGCCCGACTTCTTGATCTCGTCGAGATCGGCGAAGACACTCTCTATCTGCGTCGCGTTGATGTCGCGCCCGCCGAGTCCGTAGACGTAGTTGATGAGCCGCGGGCATGTCGTGCCGGCGAACGAGCGTATCTCGTTGAAGAGCGGGCCGCCCCGGAGGCCGTAGGAGATCGCGCGGTCCATCACGGCGGCGGTCCCGACGCGGCCGAGCACCTCGGCGATCTCGTCGCCGGGGAACGGGCGGAACGCCCGCACCTTGAGGACGCCGGCCCTGATGCCCTTCTCGCGCGCCTGGTCGGCCGCGACCTTGGCCGTGCCCGAGGTCGAGCCCAAAGCGACGATGCACACGTCGGCGTCGTCCAGCCGGTACTCCTCGAAGAAGCCGTGCTGCTCGCGGCCCGTCAGCTTGCCGTACTCCGCCCCGACGTCGAGGATCACCTGCCGCGCGTTCTCCATCGCCTCAACCTGCTGGCGCTTGCACTCGAAATAGTAGTCCGTCAGGTGCAACGGGCCGACCGAGACGGGGTTCTCGGCGTCGAGCAGACTGAACGCCGGCTCGTACTCGCCGACGAACTTCCCGACCGTCTCGCGGTCCTCGACCTCCAGCAGTTCCGTCGTGTGGCTGAGGATGAACCCGTCGAGGCAGACCATCACGGGCAGGAGCACGTCCTTGTGCTCGCCGATCCGGAACGCCTGGACCGTCGTGTCGTAGACCTCCTGCGCGTTCTCGCAGAAGAGCTGTATCCAGCCGGAGTCGCGGCAGAACATCGAGTCGCTGTGGTCGCAGTGGATGTTGATGGGGCCGCTTATCGCGCGGTTGACCGTCGGCATCACGACCGGCAAACGGGCCGAGGACGTGATGGCGCATATCTCGGCCATCAGCATCAGCCCCTGCGACGACGTGGCCGTGATCGTCCGCGCCCCCGCGGCCGCGGACCCGAAGCACGCGCTCTGGGCGCTGTGCTCGGACTCGACCGGCACGAGCTCCGTGTCCACCACCCCGTCGTTGACGTACGATGAAAACTTGTGCATCAGCTCCGTCTGCGGCGTGATGGGAAACACGGCCGCGACGTCCGGGTTCACGTGCATGAGGGCCTCGGCCCCCGCGTCGTTGCCCGTCAAACCGATTCTCTGTCCCATTTGTCGTCTCCAAAAAACGCGTGCCGGCGCGGGCCTCAGCCCTCGTCGCGCACCATCTCGATTGCGTGGCACTTCTCGGGGCACTCGGCCGCGCATATGCCGCAGCCCTTGCAGTGGTCGTAGTCGAACCCGACCATCTTGCCGTCCTTCACGAGTACCGAGGAGTCGGGGCACAGAATCCAGCAGCGAAGGCAGTGGATGCAGCGCTCCTCGACGTGGACCGGCTTGTACGTGCGCCAGCCGCCGGTCTCGTATTGCTCGCTGTTGCCCGCCTCGACGATCTTGCCGCCGATGGGCATCTTCTTCCAGTTCAGAAGCTCGCTCATTCGGATTTCACCTCCTCGTATGCCCGCTGAATCGCCCTGACATTCCCCTGTACGACCCGTTCGCCGAACTTCTTGAGGAACTTCTTCTCTATGTCCTTCTTCATCGTGTCGAGCGTGATGCATTCGGTCGCCTTGATGAGCGCCCCGATCATCGGCGTGTTCGGAATCGGGCGGCCGATCTCGTCGATCGATATCTTCATCGCGTCGACGCACATCACCTTGCCCTTGTCGGTGCCCAGCTTCTTCCGGACGTCGGCCGGGCCCGCCGCTGAGTTGATGACGAACAGCGTGTCGCCACTCACCGCCTCCGTGATCGCCGGCATGCCCAACAGCGAGTCGTCAAGCACGACCACGACGTCCGGGAACTCGATGGGGCAGTGGAGGCGGATGGCGCCGTCGCTTATGCGGGTGAACCCGCGGATCGGCGCGCCCATTCGTTCGGGGCCGTACTCCGGAAAGCCCTGACTGCACTTGCCCTCTTCGAGCGCCACCTTCGCCACGAGCTCGGCGGCGGTCTTGGCGCCCTGCCCGCCCCGCCCGTGCCATCTTATCTCGGTCATTCCGTGTGCCATAGCTTCGTCGCTCCTTACAGTCCCTGGGACAATCTAAACGGTCCCCTGTTTCAGTCGAATCAGATCAGTCAGCAACTGCCGCGTGTTCGCGTGCCGTTCGGCGGGATTCTTCGCCATTGCCTTGAGCACGACGCGGTCGACCGCGTCGTTCAGCGAAGCGTCGATCCTCGACGGCGGGATCACCTCCGCCCGCAGGTGCAGACCCAGCAATTCGTCCCGCGAGTGCGCCGCGAACGGGCGCTGGCCCGTGAACGCCTCGTAGAGCATCACGCCGAACGCGTAGATGTCGGTCTGGACGTTGAAATGGTTGTGGCGTATCAGCTCCGGCGCCAGGTAGCTTGGCCGGCCCGTGCGGACTTCCGTCTGCCTCAGCCGGTCGTGCGTGCAGATCGAGACGCCGAAATCGATGAGCTTGACCGTGCCTTTGCTGTCAAACATCAGGTTCTTGGGACACACGTCGCGGTGGATTATGCCCTTTTCGTGAACGTATGCAAGCCCGTTCGCCGCGCCGATCAGCGCGTCGAGCCGCCGGGTCATTATCTCCGGCGCCCGGTCGCGCAGGTGTTGGGCGAAGCTCCCGCCCGGAAGGTACTCCATCAGTATGTAGTAGCCGTTCCTGTCCTTGCCGCAGTCGATCGTTCGGATGATGTTGGGGTGCGTCAGCGGCATCGCCTTCTCGCCCTCCCACGGCTTGCCGAGCTTGGCCGAGAGCTTTTCCGCGATGCGGTTCCCGTGCTCCGTCAGGACCTTCGCAACGATGATGTTGCCGTCGCGGTCCTCACAGCGGTAGATCGTGGACATCGGGCCTTCGGCCAGCTTCTCGATCAGCCGACAGCCAGCAACCCCGCCCGGGAGAGTTTTGTCCGACTTCTGAGATGAGAAGATCTTATCGAGGAGGGCCAATCCACTGTCCCGACGAGTTACGGCGACCAATACTGAACCCTTGGCGCATTATAACCCAGCCCGCCAAAACCGCAAGGAAAAACGCAAACGGGCGACGGCCGACGCCGGTTGCCGCTCCCTCGCCGACTATCGCAGTCGCAAGAGGAAGAGAGACTGCGATTACGACGACGATTAGGATTATGATTACGAGTGGGACCCGCACTCCCGACCGTAATAATAATCATCGCCACAACCGACAAGCGCCATGCCGCCGCGCGCAGGCAAAAGCCCCCGCAACATGTGCCTGGAACTATCTCAGCGAACTCACGACGAACGCGGCCGCGGCCACGCACAAAAGCACGTATGCCACGTTGCGGCGGGCGGCCGAGCCGGACTCGGACGGCGCCAGCGCCGGCAGGCCGCCGAGGTTCACGAGCACGGAGCCGGACGTCAGCCGCGACAGCCGCATCGCCACCGACGTGTCGCCCCCCGACCGCCACTCCGGGCCGTAGGAAACCGTCGTGTGCCCCTCCCCGAGCACGTCCCCCGTCTTCGCGGAGCTGATCTTTGCGACGTACGTGCCCGCCCCGCCGGCGTCGGCCGCAGCCTCGTAACGCAGGCGGCCCACCTGCCGCATCGCCACCTTCGAGATCTCGCCGCCCGGCCCGAACACCGTCGACTCGAGCGAGCCGTCCGCCAGCGGGGCCGACGCCTCCGCCGTGATGCTGACCCGCTCCTCCTCGACCGCCAGGCGGACCGTCAACGCGCGCGGTCGGGCGGCCGCGCCGGCCCAGAGGACAAGACCTTCCAGGTACGCCGCCGCCTCGGGCCAGTCGCGCGCCCATTCATCGAGCGAAGTCGTGCACGCGACGACGCGGCCCAGCCCGCGCCGCCACTCGGCCAGGACCGGCGCGTCGCCCGCAACCAGGGCGGGCGGCGCCTCCCGGCGCGCTCCCGTCAGCACATAGCCCGTGATACCGTCAGGCACCGGCACTCCGCCGGACCAGGACGCGCCCGGCCCGCGCGCGACCGCGAACGCGCCCTCGCGCACGAGCGAGCCGGCGATCTGCCGCGTCTCCCGCGCCATCGCGGCCGGCAGGCCCCCGATGCTCTCCAGCATGACGAACCGCCCCCCGGTCGCATCGGCCGCGGTCTTGAGCGCCGCCAGCCCGTCGTTCATCGTCGCACTCGTCGCCAGGACCGAGAACGTGATGCCCGCGTCCTTCATCCGGGCCGATACCGCCGGGCCGTCGAGCTTGTCCTGCCCCTGCCCGTCCGAGACGAGGATGATGTGGCGCCTGAGGTCCGACGGGGCCAGGACCGAGCGCGCGGCGTCGAGCGCAGGGCCGATGTTCGTCCGGCCCGACGGAAACATCCCCGCCACCGCCGCACGAAGCGCGGCCGCGCCCTCGGACGTGCCGACGCGCCCCCGCTCGAGCAGGACTTCGGGCGACTGGTTGAACGCGACGACGCTGAGTTCGTCGGCCCGTTCGCCCGTCCTCGCCCCGAACTCCGAGCCGGCGCGGAGAACGGCCTCGCGGACGAACTCGATCTTCTGCCGGTCGCCGACAACCTCGGCCATGCTGCCCGAGCGGTCGGCCACGATCACGACGGACGAGGGCTTTGCCGCCTGCCGCTCGGGGTCGGGATCGACGGGCAGGAGCCCGGCAAGCGGCGTCTCCGCGTATCCGCCCGGGCCGAACGAGTTCCGCCCGCCGAACACGACCAGCCCGCGCCCGGCGTCCCGCACGAACCGCGCCAGCCACTCCATACGGCCCGCAAGCGATGCGGCCGAAACGTCGTCGAGCACGATCACGTCGCTCGCCAGAATCTCGTCGTTTGTGACCGCGAGGGCGTCCGGGCTCGCGCGCCGGAGGTTGATCACGCCGCTCTTCGAGAGCACGTCCGCGAGGGCGCGCTCGCCGCCGGACGAAAGGTGCGTGACGTTCAGCTTCCCACGGACGCGCACCGCCGCCGAGGCGCTGTCGTTCTCGGACGTCGCGTCGCCCGGGCACAAGAGCCGCGCCGTCAGCGTGTAAAGCCCCGGCTCCGGCACCACGATGCGCCGGGCGAAGACGGTGTTCCGCGAAAGCACGTCGACCGGCTCCGGACCCGTGAGCTCCTGGCCGTTGACGAGCAGAACGAGCTTTCCGTGCATGGGCGAGGACGCGCCGGCCACCACCTCGAACTCGATGTCCTGACCCGCCGCAACGAACGACGGAGCGCGCACCGCCTCGACCCAGGCGTCGTCGCGCGGGCGCGGAGAGATCGTCAGCGAATGCACCGGCCAGCCCAAGGCGGCGAGGCGCGCGGCCAGCGTCGTCGCGTCGCCGGCGTTTTCGGCCCCGTCCGTCACGAACACGACGTCGCCCGCCGCGCCGGCCGGGAACAGGGCGAGCGCCGTCTCGAGGGCGCGCTCGATGGACGTGCCGTCCTGGTCCACGCCCGCCGGCGGCGGCAGGACGGCCGGCAGTTCGCCCGCGGGCGTCGGCGGCAGAAGCACGACGGCGTCCCGCCCGAACGCTATGACGGCGACGCGGTCGGCCTTGTCCAGGCGCGACGCCGCGGCCCGCACGTCGGAAGGCAGTCCGTCGGCCGCGCCCCGCGTGCTGGCCGAGACATCAATAACGAACACGCGGAGCGCGGACACTTCGCCCACGAAGATGCCGGCGAGCGCGGCCACGATGAGCGCCGCGGAGCACGCCGCCGCGAGCCGGGCCGGCCGCCGCCCGCGCCCCGCGCGGCCCGACACCAGCCACGCCAACAGCCCGGCGACCGGCGCGAGAAGCAGTATCCAGATGTGCTCGATTATCGGCATGCCGTGATCCGCGGGCCTTTTTCTTGCCCCTTTCTTCCGCCGAACAGTATACTATTATTCACGGCTTTTCAAAGAAAGGGTTCGGCGTGTCGAGCCACAAACCGTCACCGGCCGGACGCGTCGTCGCGCGGGCGCGGAACCGCGCGGGCGCGTACGCGGTCGAGTCCGCTCTGCGGACCATCTTCGGTCTCGTGTTCCTGTCCGCCCTGGCCGGGTTCGGCTGGGGAATGTGGCAGGAGGTCGAGCGGGACCCCGGCAAGTACGCCTCGGCCCGCACCACGACCGACATCTACCGCGTCGCCGACCTGTCCGCGCGGGCCGCCGTCCTCCTCGCCAACTTGCAGGGCGAGCGCCCGCACACGACGCACAAGTTCCACGCCGAAGAAACCGACGACGACGACAACACGATCAACTCGCCGGCGGCGTCGGTCCCGAACCTGCGGGAGCCGGCCCCGGCCGATCCCGTGCTCGAGCCGACCGACCCCTTCGGCCTCGCCGGCCCGGACCCCACCGACATCGAGGAACCCCTGCCCGAGCCGACGCTGGACGCGCCGCCGCCCGTCCCGCCGCCGGCCAAACCGGCCAGACTGCCCGCCGGGCCGAAGCTCTCCAGGAGTACGAACGACCTGCTCCGCCGCGCGAACGCGATTTACGACAAGGGATACGAGTACCACGAAATGTCCGCACCCGAGGCCCCTCACGCAACGCGCGACAAGGCAAGAAAAGCGGCGATAAAATATTTCGACGAGGCGCTGAAACTCTACCGGGCCGCGCTCGACCGCGACCTGCCGGACGACGTCCGCAAGGGAATCCAGTTCCGGATCACGCAGATTCAACGCTTCCTCTTCTGGGCTCGAAAGTTCTCGGCTCCGACAAGAAGATAACTCTGGTGGAAATGCGATGATCGCGTACTTCGACACGTTCTGCGGCGCAAGCGGCGACATGATCCTCGGCTCGCTCCTCGACGCCGGGCTTTCGATTGACGGCCTCCGCGCCGAGCTCGCGAAACTCCCGCTCAAGGGCTACGGCATCGCGTGCGAGAAGGCGACGCGATGCGGCCTCGCCGGCGTGAAGTTCAACGTCGACGTCACGGACCCCGGCCACACGTCGCGCCACCTGGCCGACATCGTCGGCATCATCGAGGGCTCGTCGCTCGGCGACGCGGTGAAGGCGAACGCGAAGCGCATCTTCGCGCGCCTCGCCGAGGCCGAGGCCGCCGTCCACGGCAAGCCCATCGACGAGGTCCACTTCCACGAGGTCGGCGCGGTCGACTCCATCGTTGACATCGTCGGCGCCGCGATCGGACTCGACCTCCTCGGCATCACCAGAATAGTCTCCGGCCCACTGCGGTTCGGGTCCGGCACGATCCGGGCTGCGCACGGGCTTCTGCCGCTGCCCGCGCCCGCGACGGCCCGGCTTGCCGAGGGCTTCCCGGTCGAGCACACCGGCGTCGAGGGCGAGCTGACGACCCCCACGGGCGCCGCCGTCCTGACCGCGCTGGCCGACGCGTTCGGCCCCCCGCCGCCGATGAAGCTCGAAAAAGTCGGCGTCGGCCTCGGCTCCGCCGACCGACCCGCGCGGCCGAACGCCCTACGCGTCCTCATCGGGCGCGAGGAGCCCGCCGGCGCGGACCGCGTCGTCATCCTCGAGGCGAACATCGACGACGCGTCCGGCGAGATCATCGGGTACGCGTCCGAGGCCCTGCTCGCGGCCGGCGCGCTCGACGTCTTCACCGTGCCGATCCAGATGAAAAAGTCGCGGCCCGGCATTCTGCTTTTCGTCATCGCGCGGCCGCAGGACCGCGCGAAGCTCGAGGAGATCATCTTCCGCGAGACGACGACCCTCGGCGTCCGGTGGCGCGAGCAGGCGCGGACGACGCTCGAACGCCGCTCGGTCGAGGTTGAGGTGTACGGAGAGAAGGTGGGGGTGAAGTTGGGGATGCTTGGCGGCGAGATCGTGAGCATTTCGCCCGAGTACGAACGGTGCGCCGCGCTCGCCCGCAAGAAGGGCATCCCGCTCCGCGAGGTCTACGCCGCCGCACGCGAGGCGGCGCGAGGAACCGGACGGTGAGGAACCGGATATAGATGTCTGTAGGATTGGGCGTCGGGCGGGACCGGGCGGCCTTGGGAGAAGACCAGTAGGGAGTGGGCTATGTCCAAAGGTTTCACCGACCGAATGATCGATGCCGTTATTCGAGCTCATCAGCTTGAGGACGGCGCCACCCTGGTACCGCGGTGGTGCCTGCGCTGGTCAGTCAACCTGACAGTGCTGGCGCTCGGAGAGTTCTTATTGGCTACTCTGATAACGTTCGCGCGCGGGTTCTATGTAGCGGGAGCGATTGTGGCGTCGATTGGCGGAGGTTGGCTGCTGGTTTACGTTCTCTATCTCGCAATCTGTTACGTCATGGTCTATCAGTCCCAGACAAGATTGTTTCAGAGCATTTACAGGTGCCCATTCTGGCATGGCTTAGCAGCCCGTTGAAAAAGTGGCCTTGACACGCATGTTATAATTATGATGACAGGAGTCAAGGAGAACGCGATGGCGCTAGGCAAACGAGAGACGGAACGGCAGGAGACGATGTGGATCGCGA